>Ga0209689_1001845_pt1 | contig 15899 bp, 15 predicted proteins | sample GraSoiAngelo_149_FD_187119 | JGI IMG/M metagenome (GOLD analysis project Ga0209689, IMG submission 187119) | Grasslands soil microbial communities from the Angelo Coastal Reserve, California, USA - 14_1009_09_30cm (SPAdes) (version 2) | ecosystem: Environmental > Terrestrial > Soil > Grasslands ...
TCGGCCTCAACGGGGAGCGGGACGGACCGCCGGTTCCGCTGTCTGTGCAGGTTGCGGACATTGGCGGCGGCGGGCTGCAGCCGGCGGTGGCGATCCTTGGCGCCCTGGTCGGCGTGCAGCGCGGCGGCCAGGGTCGATGGATCGACGCGTCGATGACCGATGGGGCGGTCAGCTGGCTGAAGCTCGCTTTCGCGGCGCATCGCGCGGGCGAGCGGGTGGCGCGAGGCGATCAGCGACTCTCGGGTCGCTACCCGTGCTATCGCGTGTATGCCTGCAAGGGAGGTGGGTTCTACAGCGTCGCCGCGCTGGAGCCGAAATTCTGGAACGCGCTGTGCCAGGCGCTGGAAATGCCCGACCTGATCGAGAGGCAGTACTCAGAGGACGTGGACGCCCAGGCCACGTTGGAGGAGATCTTCGCGACCAGGACGCGCGATCAGTGGCAGCAAAAGCTCTCAGCTCTGGATGCGTGCTGCGAGCCCGTGCTGGCCATGGACGAGGTGGCATCGCATCCGCAGATCGCCGCCCGCCAGGTCCTCGAACAGGGCGAGGTGGGCCACGCCCCGCATCTCGGCGAGCACACCGAAGAGGTGCTGAGAGAGATTGGCTTCGATCAGGAACGCATCGAAGTCCTGAGGAGTCAAAGCTTCATCTAGCGATCTCGGGCCAGAGCTTTTGCACCTGCTCCCGGGTCTCGTCACGACTGCCGCTGTTGTCGATCACGTGCTGGGCACGCTGACGTTTCTGGTCGATCGGCATCTGAGCGGCGATCATCCCGCGCGCGCGTTCCTCGGTCAGGCCCCGTCCTTCGACCAACCGCTGCACCTGCACCGGCTCCGGCACGTAAACCAGGACGACCGCAGAGTAAAGATGCTCGAGCCCGTTTTCGAACAGCAGGGGCACGTCCTGCACGACGATCGTGGCGCCGTGTATCAGTGCCTCGGCGGTGCGTTGGGCCATCCACTCGCGCACCAGCGGATGCACGATCGCGTTGAGGCGCTGCCGAGCGCCCGCGTCGTTGAAGACGAGCTCGCCCAACCGGGCGCGGTCGACGCGGCCGTCACGCACGTACTCCGGGCCGAACTCGCCCTCGATCAGGTCGAACCCCAGGCTCCCCGGCTCGTAGAGGGCGTGAGTCGCCGCGTCGGCGTCGACTATCGCGGCGCCGAGCTCGCGAAACATCTCGGCGACCGTCGACTTCCCCGACCCCGCGCCGCCTGTCAGCCCAATGAGCTTCAATTTGCGTAAGTGGCTGACGAGGAGAAATTCGACGCGGTGGTCGTCGGCGCCGGGCCGGCCGGCACCGCAGCCGCCATCACCATGGCGAAGGCAGGGCTACAGGTTGCTCTGCTCGAGCGCGGCGCCAAGCCCGGCGCGAAGAACGTCATGGGGGGCATCCTCTACAACCACTACCTCGAAGAGATCGTAGGCGACGACTGGAAACAGGCCCCGCTGGAGCGCCCGATCATCGAGGAGAGGCGATGGATGATGACCCCCTCGGCCGCGATCGGGCTCGACTACAAGAACCTGCGCAATCGCGACCACCCGCATTCCTATTCAGTCCTGCGCGCCCGTTTTGACGCATGGTTCGCCGAGCAGGCCGAGAAGGCCGGAGCGATGGTCGTGCCGGAGACGGTGGTCGAGCGCCTGATCGTCAAGAACGGGCGCGTGGTCGGTGTCGGCACCGGCCGCGGTGACGACCTCTACGCCGAGGTCACGATCGTGTGCGAGGGCATCGGCCTCGGCACCGGACTGCTGGAAAACACCGTCATCAACGGCAAGCCGCTGCGCCGCAAGCTGCGTCCCAACGAGGTTGCGCTGGCCTTCAAGGAGATCATGGATTTGGATCCGGGCCTGATCGAGGAGAGGTTCAACTGCGAGTCGGGCGAGGGCTGCACCGTCGAGTGCTTCGGCGATTCGACGATGGGGATGTCGGGTTTCATGTTCATCTACACCAACCACGACACGCTGTCGGTCGGCGGCGGAGCGCTGCTCAGCGAGTTCAACCAGACGCTGCGCACGCCAAACGACGTGATGGAGCACTTCAAGAAGCACCCGGCGATCAAACCGTTGCTGCGCGGGGCTGAAACGGTCGAGTTCCTGGCGCACCTCATCCCGGAGGGCGGCTATCGCGGCATCCCGAAGGTCTACGGCCCGGGTTACCTGGTCTGCGGCGACGCCGCGATGCTCTCCAACCCGGTCCACCGCGAAGGCTCGAACCTGGCGATGGAATCGGGACGGTTCGCCGGCGAGACGGTCATCCACGCCAAGGAGACGGGCGATTTCTCGGAGCGCAGGCTGGCCGAGTATCGGGGCAAGCTCGACCACTCGTGGGTGATGGCGGACATGAAGAAGTACGACAAGGCGGTGCCCCTTCTCGAGCACAACCCCCAGATGCTCACGAAGTATCCGGTGGTCCTCGATCGCGCCCTGGACGAGTTCTTCCGCGTCGACGGGGCGTCCAAGTGGGACAAGCAGAAGACGATTCTCAAGATGGTCCGCAAGGAGGGCATGTTCAGGATGGGCTGGGATACGGTCAAAGCTTTGTGGGCGATGAAATGAAGGAGCTGCAGAAGACCGCTGACGGACGCACTTTCGAAGACGGCGTGCTCACGCTGCGAGACGGCCGCCTGCTTGCGTGGCGTTGGTGGGGTGAACAGGGTGGTACGCCGTTGCTGCGAATCCAGGGCACCCCCAGCTCCCGGATGCAGTACAACCCGGACGCGAACGTGCAGCGCGAGGTCGGCGCCCGATACCTCATGGCTGACCGCCCCGGCTACGGCGGCTCGACTCGCAAGCCGGGCCGCGCCATTGCGGACATCGCCGACGACTACATCGAGCTGCTCGACGCGCACGGCCTCGAGCGGGTGCCCGCGATGGGCACCAGCGGCGGCGGGCCGCACGTGCTGGCGCTCGCGGCTCGGTATCCCGAGCGCATCTCCGCGGCGACTGTCGTCGTGGGAGGGACGCCGCTCGTCCCCGAAGAGGTCGCGCAGCTGGTCGGCGTCAACGCACGCGGCTACGCGCTGGCGGAGCAGGGCTGGGACCCGCTGCATGAGTTCCTGGTCGAGGTGCGCAAGCGGCTGCTGAGCGACGAGGGCATGCAGGGGGTGCTCAGCGATGCGCCCCCAAGCGACCGGGCGCTCATGTCGGATCCAGCCTGGCAGCGGATGTCGCGGGAAAACATCGCCGAGACCCTGCGCCAGGGCGCGGAAGGCTGGACCGACGAATCCCTGGCGATGCACGGGGAGTGGGACTTCGACCCGAGCGAGGTCCAGACGCCCGTCACCTGGTGGCACGGGGACGACGACAAGAACGCGCCGCTGTCGGCCGCTCGCCGAGTCGTGGCAAAGCTTCGGAAAGTCGACCTCCGGACGTGGCACAACGAAGGGCACTTCGTGTCGTTGACGCACGACAAGGAGATCGTGCAGGAGCTTCTCTCACGGTCTGAATAAGGATGGACCAGCCACTCGGGCTGCAGCTGACGAGCTGCTATCACGGATAGTCCGGACTATCTGAGAATTCGAGGGAGCGAGATCCCGGTTAGTCCGGACTATCCGGCCCCTCCGTGCCCGCGGGGTGCGGCCCCATGAATGGGGAGGAGCCTTATGAATTACTTGGAGACGCTTACCTGGATCGTGTGGTACCCGCTCGCGCCGCTGGGGTAGCTCGCCGATCCGTGCCCGTCCTGCAGCTTGCCGGCGCCGTCGGTGGCGCGGACCCGCAGCCGGTACGCGCCCTCTGAGGTAGGTGTCCAGGTCGCCCGCCAGAGGACCCACGTCAGCTTCGAGAGCGGTTGCTCGAAAGGCGCTTCGTTCCAGCTCGTGTCGTTGACCGCGTACTCGACCTTGCTGATTCCCCGCGTCCCGGCGAACGCGACGCCGCCGAGCTCGATCGAGCCCAGCTTGAGGATGTCGCCGTCATGCGGCACGTCGAATCGTGCTGTCGTTTTGACCACCGGGTTGTGGTCCCAGCCCTGCTGCTCCCAATAGCCGCCGGTCTCGTGGTTCACCAGCTGGATGCTGTCGAGCCATTTGGGTCCCTTCATGCCGTAGAGGCCCGGGATCAAGACGCGAGCCGGGTAGCCGTGCTGCATGGGAAGTGCGCTGCCGTCGAGGTAATACGCGACCAGAATCTCGCCGGAGTCCTGGATCATTTTCAGAGGCAGGCTCTCGGCATAGCCGTCGCGCGCTTTGAACGCGACCCAGCTCGCCTGCGCTTGCGGAGAGGCCATCGCGATCAGGTCCCGGAGAGCGACGCCCGTGAAGGCCCCGGTGCTCATCAAGTTTCCGCCGACGTCATTGCTGACGCACTCCAGGGTGACGTACTCGCTGGTTGCCGGCAAAGCGCGAAGCTCGTTGAGCGAAAGGCTGAGCGTTCGATCCACCATGCCGCTGACGCTGAGCCTCCAGCTCTGGCCGTCAACGGAAGGGTCGGCGAAGTTCTTGGAAACGACGTAGAAGTTCTGCACGGGTGTGAGGGCAGGCGAGATGCCTCTGAGGCTGGACTCCGGGGCGTTGAAGACAGCCTGATACCAGTCCGGTCCCAGGCGGTAGGCAAGGGCCAGCACGCTGAAACCGGCGATGCCGAGCGGCACGGCGCTAAGCACCCGCCGCCGGCCGGGATCCAGGCCCGGTGATTCCTGGGCACCGAACTGCAGCATCACGGCGTAGATGGCGAAGAGCGCCGCCCACTCCAGCGGTGTGGCCGGGCCGTCGTTGAGGCCGAGAAGCCCGGCGCCAGCGGCGGGAAGCAGGAGTCCCGCGACCACCAGCCAGCCCAGGCCGGCGAAGGCGAACGGAAGGTACTGAGATGTCCAGCGAAGACCCGCCACCGACGCGGCGGCGCCGAGCACTCCGAGGGCGACCACCATCGCGACGATCAGCCCGAACTCTTCGACGACCTTCCCGGCGTGCTGCAGCTTGTCGATCAAAAAGCCGAACACGAAGCCAGGCATCAGCGAGAGCAGGGGTTCGTTGAGGAGCTGCGGAAGAGGGCGCAGCCCGAGGACCAGGCCGGCCAGGTACATGAGCGCCACGAGGGCCAATCCGCCGATGCATCCCCAGCCAAACCCGTGTAGAGCCGCCTGCTTGCGTGTCACTCCGTCAGGTTGTAACACCTGAACATGTCGATTTCTTTACTCAAGTTGGATACGTACGGGACTGTAGGGATTCGCGGCGACTGGTAGCATCCTCGGGTCGGAATGGCCGCACCGATAACAGCCGATGACCTCTATCGATTTCGCTGGATCGATCATGTTCGCCTGAGTTCGGACGGCGAGCGGGTCGCGTATCAGGTCGCGTGGGCCGACTCCAGCTCCAGGCAGAACCGCAGCCGCATAGTCGTGAGGCGCCTGCTCGATCCGGAACCCATCGAACCGACCGCCGGAGTGTTGCGCGACCACTCCCCGGAGTGGTCACCAGATGGCCGCAAGCTCGCTTTCGTCAGCCGGGTTGGCGCCGCCGACCAGCTGTTCGTCGTCGACCTCACCGTGGGAGGTCCCGCTCAACAGCTGACGTCCGTGGCCGAAGGCGTGTCGAGGCCGCAGTGGTCACCCGACGGCGCGCGCCTCGCATTCGTCGGGGTGGTCGTCTCCGACCCCGACGCCGTGGTCGACGATCCCCGGCCACCCGAAGGTCGTGAGCAGCTCCGCCGGGCGCCGGTCGCCCGGGTGGTGCGCCGCCTCGATTACAAGCACGACGGTTACGGATACGTGGACGGCCGCTTCCACCACCTGTTCGCGGTGTCCTCGACCGGCGGCGACGCCAAGCAGCTGACGAACGGGACGTGGGACGTCGCCGACTTCGACTGGGCGCCGGACAGCACCCGGCTGGTCGTCGCCGGCAACGCAGAGCCAGGCGCCGACCTGCAGCGTGAGCTGAACCTTTACGTGGTCGACCTCGAGGCGAACCGGGTGCGCCTGGGCGGCGGCTTCTTCCTGGGCTCGCCCATCTGGTCGCCCAAGGGAGACCAGATCGCTTTCATCGCCCCTAACGGGTTGGACGTCGGCCTGCTGGAGCGCGTTTGGATCGTGTCCCTGTCCGGCGGCGGGCCACGCTGCCTGACGGCGAACTTCGACCTGGCCGTGAATGACAGCGTCATCAACGACATGCGGGCCGGGCATGCCACCAGGATCTGCTGGTCGGCGGAAGGCGACCGGATCTACTTCGTCGCCAGCGGACCGGGCGTGACCGGGGTCCATTCGGTCGATCTCGAAGGCGACGTCCGCGAAGAGGTGGCCGGCCGCCGACGCATCTACGACTTCGACCTGGCGAACGGCGTGCTCGCCTTCTGCGCATCGGACACCAGCAACCCCGGCGAGCTGTTCATGCTGACCCACGGGGCCGAGGCGCGGATCACCGACCTCAACCCCTGGCTGCACGACCGGTACATCGCCGAGCCCGAGCAGCACCACTTCACGGCGCCCGACGGTTGGAAGCTCGAGGGCTGGGTGCTCAAGCCGCCGGATCACGACCCCAGCCGCCTGTACCCGGTCGTCATGGAGATCCACGGCGGCCCGCATGCCCAGTACGGCTGGACGTTCTTCCACGAGCTTCAGATCCTGGCCGGCCTGGGCTACGTCGTCTTCTATATGAACCCACGCGGCTCGGACGGCTACGGCGAGCGCTTCCGGCGGGACGTCGTGCGCGATTGGGCGGGCAAGGATTACCTCGACCTGATGAGCTCGCTCGATCAGGTGATCGAGCGGACCGGTTACATCGACACCAACCGGCTTGGGGTGGGCGGCGGCTCATACGGCGGGTACATGACCAACTGGATCATCGGCCAGACCAACCGCTTCTCTGCTGCGGTCGCCATGCGCTCGATCTCCAACCTGGTCAGCGAGTACTCCCAGCACGACATCGTGCTCTGGGGCGTGCTTCAGCTCGGCCCACCGCCGTGGCCGGATCTGGACGAGCTCTGGCGCCGATCGCCGATCCGCTACGTGCAGAACATCCGCACCCCGCTGCTCCTGACCGCCGGGGAGATGGACCTGCGGTGCGCCATGTCCCAGTCGGAGGAGATGTTCGGCGCGATGAGGCTGCTCGGCAAGACGGTCGAGCTGGTTCGGTTCCCCGAGGAGTCGCATGACCTTTCGCGCAACGGACGGCCCGACCGGCGCGTGGAGCGACTGCGGCGAATCGGCGGTTGGTACGAGCGATTCCTGGGCACGTCCTCGGTCGACCGGCCGGCGGCGGAGGAGGAAACGCAGGTGCTGCCCATCCCCGCCGAGGCTCCTCGCGAGTGGGCCAAGACGATCGCGATCGAAACCCCGCCGCCCGACACCAAGCCGGTCGAGGAGCCGACGGCCCCGGCCGCGATCCTCGTCGAGGAGCCGGAGGTGATTCAGCCCACGGTTTCGGAGTTCGCAACCGCGGCCGCGCCCATCGTCGAGCCCGAAGCCCTGCCCGACCTGCCCGGGCCCGGCGGAGACGAAGAGCAAGAACCGATGCCTCAGGCCGATGCGGAGGCGACGCCGGAGCCAGAGGGTGTGGTCGAGCCTGAGCCAGAGGCTGCGCCCGAACTTGAACCCGAAAACGAACCGGTGATTGCCAAAACCGAGCCCGCGCTGACCGCCTTCGATGAACCCGCCGACGAACTGGAGCCGACGCCTGAACGGGCGCCCGAAGCGGCGGCGGCCGAGCCGGTGCCCGAAGCCGAATCGCAGCCCGCCGTGGTGGCATCGGAACCCGAACCCGAACCTGCGCCCCAACCGGTGGTGGCGGAGCCGTCAACGCCCCTTCCGGAGCCAGTGCCCGCTTCAGAGGTACGCCCTCGCGCCGAGCGCGAGGCCCGGCCCACCCCCGACGTGAGCTCCACCCTCGTCGCCTGGCCCACGAACACCGCACCGGCCCCGCCAGGAAATGGCGCCCCGGCCCAGGCCGGTTCGTTCGAGGAAGCCACCTCGGTCATCCCGGTCTGGCAGCAGACCGACCCGAACGCCGACTCGAAGCGGACCGTGTCGCTGCAGGCGATGCCGCCCGAGGAGGTCGCGTCCGGATCCGGCTTCGCCGCGCTCCTCACGTTCGAGTCAGGTCCGTTTGCGGGCCGCATCGTGGCGTTGCCGAGTCAGATGGTGAGCATCGGCCGCGCGCCGGACAACGACGTCGTGGTCGGCGATCCGGCCACCTCCGGCCATCACGGCCGCATCGAGGTGCGCGCGGGCTCCTTCTGGATCAGCGACCTGGGCAGCACCAACGGCACGCTCGTGAACGGCGAGCCGGTGCTCGAAAAGCAGCTCTCCGACAACGACATGATCGCCATCGGGCAGAACACGGTTCGCTTCACCCTGGAAGCCTAGGCACGACACCAAACTTGGCCTCGGTCGTCGAGATCTGGCGATACCCGGTGAAGTCGATGGCCGGCGAGCGCCTGGACTCGTGCATGGTCACCGACCTCGGATTGGAAGGCGACCGCAGGTGGGCTTTCATCGATCAATCCCCAAACCGCCTTGGCAAGTGGTTCAACATCAAGCAGCATTCGCCGCTCATGACCTACCGGGCTCGGCTGGTCGGTGGCGAGCTCGACCTGGTCGCACCCGACGGATCGAGCGTCGACCTGGACGCGGACCTGGTGCGAAGGTTCGAGACCGATTCGGAAAGGCCGCTGCAGCTGCGCGAGCTTAGCGGCGGAAACTTCGACGACTCGCACGTCCTCATCGTCAACCTCGCCTCGGTGGCGGCGTTCGAGCGCGAAGTCGGGATGCGGCTCGACCATCGCCGCTTTCGCGCGAACCTCTACGTCGACGGGCTGGAGCCCGAAGCAGAGTTGGGCTGGCTGGGTCGCGTCATCAAGGCTGGTGATGCCGAGCTCGAGGTGACGAGTCGCTGCGAGCGATGCAAGGTCATAACCATGGACCCCGACACGACCGAGGCGACCCCCGAGGTCCTGCGCGTCCTGGTCGAGCGGCACGACGAGCGGATGGGCATGTACTGCCGGGTCTTGAAGCCTGGGCGGGTGGCCGTCGGCGATCTGGTGGGGTAGGTAACCTTCTCGACGGACGGTTTCCGGTTCACCAGGAGGTCAAATGGGGGTCAGCGCTTTCTCGGACGAATGGGCCAGGCAGTTCAAAGACGAGGTCAACCGGTCCAGCACGTACAAGTCGGCCGCCAAGGGGTGGAAGTGGAGCGTCGGCCTGGTCGTGGAGGCGGAGCCGGACAAGAACTTTCCCGAGTCGAAGGGCGTGGTGATGGACCTGTTCGACGGCTCGGCGCGCGACATCACGGTCGGCACCGCAGCGGATGCCCAAAAATGCGATTTCGTCATCACCGCGCCCTACACACGGTGGAAGCAGGTCGCGACCAAAGAGCTCGACGCCACAAAGGGAATCCTGCAGGGCAAGCTGAAGCTGAAGGGCGACCTGCCGACCATCGTGCGCTACACCAAGGCGTCGCAGGAGATGACCGAGTGCACGACGCGGGTCCCGGTCGAATGGCCCGACGAAAAATAGAAACGGACAAGGCGGTCGACTACGCCGATCCGGAGCCGAGCGCGTTTGCGTCGATGCTTGGCGGCCTGATCGACGCGAACATCGCGAACAGTCCGGCGAAGCGCAAGGACTTCGATGAGCTCGGCGCGCGAGTGGGCATCTGGGTCACCGACATCGACGAAGGCGTGACGCTCGAATTTCACCGCGGCTCGCTGATCGTCCACAACGGGTTGAAGCCAAAGCGCGACATCACCATTCGCGCCGAGGCGGAGACCGTGATGAACCTCAGCAACCTGCGGATCGGTCTGTTCGGCATGCCCGTCTACTACGACGAAGTGGGGCGCGGGGTGGCGGCGAAGCTGGTCCAGCGCAAGCTGCGTATCGATGGCATGCTCGGCAACATCGCGACCGTGAACACCGTGACGCGCATCTTCTCCGTGCGATGAAGCTCACCGTGGTCGGCGCGGGAAGCATGGGCGCGCAGATCGCGCAGCAGGCTGCTCTGCACGGCATCGAGGTGGCGCTGCACGACAAGGACGGGACCCAGCTGCAGAGAGCCCTCGAGTCGAACCGGGGGCACCTTGCGCGTCGGGTGGAGAAGGGCAAGCTCTCGAAGCAGGAAGCGGAGGCCGCAGTGAATCGAGTCCACGCCACCACCGACCTGGGCGAGGCAACAGATCGGGCGGCGTTCGTCATCGAGGCTGTGTTCGAAGACCTGGAGCTGAAACGCTCGATCTTCCGCGAGCTCGACGAGGTGACCCGCGCGGACGCCGTCCTGGCGAGCAACTCTTCGACCATGGGCATCAGCAAGATCTCGGACGTCACACGGCGGCCAGACCGCTGCCTGAACATGCATTTCTTCTACCCCGTCCTGGTGATGGACCTGGTCGAGATCGTTCGCGGTCCGCTGACCTCGGACGAGACGGTCGAGCGCGCGACGGTGCTCGCTCGCGAGATGGCGCGCACGCCCGTGCTTTTGAACAAGGAGATCGACGGCTTCATCGTCAACCGCATCCTGCACGCGGCGACGCAGGAGGCCTACCGGCTGCTCGATGCCGGTGTCGCCTCATTCCAAGACATCGACACGGCTGTGGAGAAGGGCCTGAACTGGCCGATGGGGCCGTTTCGACTCGGGGACTTCAGCGGCCTGGACGTCACCTACAACGCCCGCCTGCACATGTACCGCGTCACCGGCGACGAGCGCTACAAGCCGTCGCCGCAGCTCGAGGCCAAGGTCCGGGCGGGCAAGCTCGGGCGGAAGACCGGCGAGGGCTGGTACACCTACTAGAACATGCGGCTGCATCATGTCGGCGTCGCGGTTGCCGACCTCGAGCCGGCGATCGAGATGTACACGTCGCTGTTCGGGGCTGAGCTCACGCATCGCGCCAGCAATGAGAAGGACGGGCTCGAGGCGGCCTTTCTACAGATGGGCGATGCCGAGATCGAGCTCCTGGCGCCTCTACGCGACGACTCGGCCGTCGGCAAGTTTCTCGCCAAGCGTGGGCCGGGCATGCATCACGTCGCCTACGCCGTCGCCGATATCCGCCAGGCCATGGCCGACGCGCTGTCGGCCGGCATGGAGCTCATCGACGCCGAGCCGCGCATGGGCATGCACGGCACGTTGATCGCATTCGTGCATCCGAAGAGTGTCGGCGGCGTGCTGACGGAGTTCGTCGAGACATGACCGACCGTCGCGACAGGGGGGAGTCCCCCCTCAGAAACGACAGCGGCATCCCGCTGAAGCCGGTTTACTCGGCGGAGGATCGGAGCAGCGAGGAACCGCCTCCGGGCACATTCCCATACACGCGGGGCATCCACAAAGACATGTATCGCGGCCGCCTGTGGACCATGCGCCAGTACGCAGGCTTCGGCACAGCGGCGGAATCCAACAAGCGCTACCGCTACCTGCTCGACCAGGGCCAGACCGGGCTCTCTGTCGCCTTCGACCTGCCCACCCAGATCGGCTATGACTCGGACGACCCCATGGCCAACGGCGAGGTCGGCAAGGTCGGTGTCGCGATCGACTCGCTCGAGGACATGGAGGTCCTGCTTAACGGCATACCCCTGGACAGGGTCTCGACGTCGATGACGATCAATGCCACCGCGGCGATGCTGCTGCTGCTCTATCAGCTCGTGGCGGAGAAGCAGGGAAGCCCGCCGGAAAAGATCACGGGCACCGTCCAGAACGACATCCTCAAGGAGTACGCGGCGCGCGGCACCTACATCTTTCCGCCCAGGCCCTCGATGCGCCTGATCACCGACCTGTTCGCCTATTGCGCACGCGAGCTGCCGAACTGGAACACCATCTCGATCTCCGGGTATCACATGCGCGAGGCGGGGTCGACAGCTGCCGAGGAGATCGCCCTCACGCTCAGCCACGCCATCGCCTATGTCGAGGCGGCGCAGGCGGTCGGGCTCGCGGTGGACGACTTTGCGCCGCGCGTCTCCTTCTTTTTTGCCTGCCACATGGATTTTTTCGAGGAGGTCGCGAAGTTCCGCGCCGCGCGCCGGATGTGGGCGCGCATCATGCGCGATCGATTCCACGCGCGGGACGACCGCTCGCAGGCGCTGCGCTTCCACACCCAGACCGGGGGCGTGACGCTGACCGCGCAGCAGCCGCTCAACAACGTCGTTCGCACAACGCTCGAAGCGATGAGCGCGGTTCTCGGCGGGACGCAGTCGCTGCATACCAACGCCTACGACGAGGCGCTAGGGCTGCCCTCGCAGAGCGCGGCCGAGATCGCCTTGCGCACGCAGCAGGTGATCGGCTTCGAATCCGCGGTCCCGTACGTGGCCGATCCTCTGGGAGGTTCCTTCTACGTCGAGGGCCTGACCGATCGCGTCGAGGACGAGGCGCAGGCGATCATGGCCGAGATCGATGAGCTCGGCGGCGCGGTCGCATGCATCGAGTCGGGCTGGACGCAACGCCGCATCGCGGACAGCGCGTACCGGCTGCAGAGGCGCATCGAATCGGGCGAGCGAGTCGTGGTGGGCGTCAACCGCTACACCGAGACCGATGCACGCCCGATCGACATCATGAAGATCAGCCCGCGCCACCAGGTCGCTCAGGCGCGGGCGTTGAAGAAGCTGCGCGCGGGGCGCTCAAAGCCCGTTGTCGAGCACCATCTCGCGGAGATCGAGCGGGCGGCGCGCGGCACGGACAACTTGATGCCGCCCCTGAAGGCGGCGCTGGCCGATTACGTGACGATCGGCGAGTGCTGCGCCGTGTTGCGCGCAGTGTTCGGCGAATACCACCCTGGGGAGGCGGCGTGATGAACGAGTACCCCGCAGTGATCCCGATGATCGCGTACGAGAATGGACCGGCGGCGATGGACTGGCTCGCCCGGGCGTTCGGATTTCGCGAACGCGCCCGGATGCTGGGCGAGAACGGCCGGCTGAGCCACGGCGAGATGGAGGCCGGCGACGGCATGATCATGCTCGCCACCCCCTCGCCCCACTATCGCGGGCCGAAGCATCACCGCGAGGAATGCGAGCAGGCTCAGCGCTGGTCCGAGGTCCCGTACATCATCGACGGCGTGCTCGTCTACGTCGACGACGTCGACGCACACTTTCACCGGGCGAAAGAAGCCGGCGCGCGGATTCTGTCTCCGGTCGAGCAGGGCAAGGAGGGCAAGCGGTACCGCGCCGAAGACATCGAGGGGCATCGCTGGATGTTCATGCAGAGGACGTGAGCACTCCGCCCCGGCCCCGCAAGATCGACCCCCTCAACGACCTCCGCCGGCGCAAGTACGAAGCCGGACACGGCGATGCTGAGGCCTTCAACCGGCAGCACGCCAAGGGCAAGCTGACCGCCCGCGAACGAATCGCACGACTCGTCGACCGCAACTCGTTCGAGGAGATCGACCTGTTCGCGAGGCACCGGGACGGCGTAGCCGGAGACGGAGTCGTGACCGGGATGGCGAAGATCGACGGCCGCGACGTGATGCTGTTCAGCCACGACGCGAGCGTCTTCGGCGGCTCCCTGGGCGAGGTCTTCGCCGAAAAGGTGATCAAGGTGATGGACGTCGCCCTCGGCAGCCGGATCCCGATCATCGGGATCAATGACTCCGGCGGCGCCCGGATCCAGGAAGGCGTCGTGTCGCTCGCGGGTTACGCGGAGATCTTCTGGCGCAACGTCGAGGCAAGCGGCCTCATCCCCCAGTTGAGCCTGATCCTGGGCCCGTGCACCGGCGGCGCGGTCTACTCGCCGGCCATAACCGACTTCACGTTCATGGTCCACGGCGTCGGATACATGTTCATCACGGGCCCGGAGGTCGTCCGCGTGACGACGGGCGAGGATGTCACGTTCGATTCCCTCGGCGGGGCTGAGGTGCACAACGTCCGGTCCGGCGTCGCCCACTTCCTCGCGGAGAGCGAGGAGGAGTGCTTCACCCAGGTCCGCAAGCTCTTCAAGTACATCCCGCAGAGCTGTGAGGAGACCCCACCCCTGGTGGACGCGACAGACGACCCGGAGCGGGCCGCGCCGGGCCTCGCCACGATCATTCCCGACAACCCGAAGGAGCCGTACGACATCAAGGAAGTCATCGGGATGGTGGTCGACCACGGCGAGTTTTTCGAGGTGCAGCCGTTCTTCGCGATGAACCTCGTGGTCGGGTTCGCGCACCTCGACGGCAAACCCGTTGGCGTGGTGGCGAACCAGCCGAAGGTGATGGCCGGGGCGCTGGACATCAACGCCTCCGACAAAGGCGCGCGCTTCGTGCGCTTCTGCGACGCGTTCAACATCCCGCTCGTCACGTTCGTTGACGTGCCGGGCTTCCTACCGGGGACGGCGCAGGAGTACGGCGGCATCATCCGCCATGGGGCCAAGCTGCTGTACGCGTTCAGCGAAGCGACGGTGCCGAAGCTGACGGTGATCACGCGCAAGGCCTACGGCGGCGCCTACTGCGTCATGTGCTCGAAGCACATCCGGGCGGATTTCAACGTCGCGTGGCCGACGGCGGAGATAGCCGTCATGGGGCCCGAGGGCGCGGTGAACATCCTTTTCCGCCGCGAGCTGGCGGCCGGCTCCGCGCAGCGCAGTGAGCTGGTCAGCGACTACACAGAGCGGTTTGCCAACCCATACATCGCCGCCGAGCGCGGCTACATCGACGACGTGATCGAGCCAGGTCGAACCAGGGCCGAGCTCATCCGCGCGCTCCGCATCGCCATGCGCAAGGAGCGCCGCCGCAGCCCCCGATGGCACGGCAATATACCTCTCTAATTGATCCGGCTCGAGCGCTGGACCGACGAGGACATGCCGCTGCTGGTGGGGCTCAACGCGCCGGAGATGACTGAGCATCTGGGCGGCCCCGAGACTCCCGAGCAGCTGGAAAAGCGCCACCGTCGCTACGTGGCCGCCGTCGATTCCGACGCGGCGCACATCTTCAAAGTCGTTCTGCTTCCGGAGGGTGTGCCGGTTGGCGGGGTGAACTTCTGGGAGCGGGACTGGGAGGGCGAGCCCGTGCTCGAGATAGGATGGGGAATCCTGCCCCAATATCAGGGCCGCGGCATCGCGTCGGCGGCGGTTGCGCAGGCCATCGAGCAGGCTCGAGCCACCTCCAGGCGCGCCGCCGTCCATGCGTTCCCCTCGGTCGACAACGCGCCGTCCAACGGCATCTGCCGCAAGCTCGGCTTCGAGCTCCTTGGCGAATGCGATTTCGAGTACCCGCCGGGTCACCCCATGCGGTGCAACGACTGGCGCCTCAGCCTCCGCCAATACACTTAGCCGATGCCGAGGCAGGACGCACAGGGTCGTTGGATCAGCGACGACGGCCTGCAGTACTGGGATGGGACCGCCTGGCGGCCGGTCGGCGTGCAGCCAGCGCCCAAGCGCGGCATCTCTGCCCTCCCAGCCGTGCTGATCGGTTGCGGGTTCGCGCTCGTGATCGTGCTGGTGATCGGCATCGGCCTGACCGTTTTTGCCTTGAACAGCCCCGACTTCCAGCGCAGCTTCTGCAACAGCTATGTCAACAGCGACAGCAACCTGACGTGCCCATTCCACCCTTCGCCATAACGTGAAGCTCCTCGAGTACCAGGCCAAAGAGGTGCTCGCATCTCTTGGCGTTGCCATCCCTCCGGGTGAGGTCGCCCGCACCGCGGACGAGGCCGCGGCGGCCTGCGCCAGGCTCGGCCCGGTCGCGGTCAAGGCTCAGGTGCCGGTCGGCGGGCGGGGCAAGGCGGGTGGGATCAAGCTGGCCCGCACCCCCGACGATGCTCGAGCGGCCGCCGACCAGATCATCGGCATGGACATCAAAGGCTTCAAGGTGCCGCTCGTCTACTGCGAGTCGGCGCTCGACATCGAGCGCGAGATCTACCTCGGGTTCACGGTCGACCGCGACGCTCGGGCCAACATCCTGATGCTCTCTGCAAAGGGAGGAATGGACATCGAGCAGGTCGCGGACGAGACCCCGGACGCCATCGCCCGCCTGTATCCGAACCCCTGGCGCGGCCCGCTCGATTTCGAGCTCACGCA
>Ga0209689_1001848_pt1 | contig 15886 bp, 16 predicted proteins | sample GraSoiAngelo_149_FD_187119 | JGI IMG/M metagenome (GOLD analysis project Ga0209689, IMG submission 187119) | Grasslands soil microbial communities from the Angelo Coastal Reserve, California, USA - 14_1009_09_30cm (SPAdes) (version 2) | ecosystem: Environmental > Terrestrial > Soil > Grasslands ...
TATAGCCTTGCCGCTTTTACGTGCTCGGCGACACGGCTCGCCATCTTGCAGACCACTACCCCGTCGAGACCTGGCGCCCCCGCCAGCCTGTCGGAGCACTTCTAGTTTACCCCGGCAAGAGAGTCACAAACTTACCCCAGCATCCCCTACGGGGCGTTATAGGCAACCTCGTAGTAGACCTGGTCGTCCATAAAGAGTTCATGAACGGACCGAGCCGCTTCCAAAAAGAGGTCATCGTCAGCACCTGCTGAACTCTTCGTCATCCACTCCAAGACCTCCTGATATACCGGCAGTCCAATCACATCCTCGGCGCCCGGCATGTCCTTGCCTGCCGCCAATTCCGCCGGAATAAACACGAACTCTCCTCGGCGTATGCCGCGATGGATGGACCGCCGCTCCGCCTCCAGAAGCGGGTCCATCACGTCCGAAGACCGATCACCGAGAAGCGCCAAGGCGCCGGCGAGCGCGGCACGGGTCGTCCGACTCGTTTCGTGACGGAACAGCTCCATGACCAGCGGCTTGGCATCTGGGAGGTCGAACGGTAGGGCGGCGGCCAGATCGGCCATGGCGAGTCGCATCGCGCGGTCGGGCGCCTCCATGAACCGCCGCAACAGCGGCAGGATTTCGCGAACAGCCCGGCGAACCGCGGCCGTTGTGCCCGCTGGCGAGTAGGGCACATCTTTTCCGAGGCTGGCATCGGCGAGCACGGTGACCAGCCGCGGCCGACGAACCGAGTCGGGACTCGCGGCGATTCGTGCGATGAAGGGCATGGCTGCCGCCGTCGCGGTGTAAATCGTGAGCTGATGGATGAGCCCGAGGTCGTAAATCTCGGCGTGACCCTGATCCGCAACGTCTCGGTCTCGGGACGCCAGCTTCGTCAAGGTCGCTGGAACCGTGCCCGCCTCGCCGTACGCCGTCTGTAGGGTGTTCCAGGGAATCGCGTCGACTCCTTCCAGTGGTCCACCCTCGCCGCGCTCAGGCATTGGTCTCCATTGATTCATCCACAGTGCTTCTCCAATGATTCATCCACAGTGCTTCTCCAATTTAGCCCCTCCTCAGGCTGAACTGCGTACGGGTTTCTCCGTAGCCGGATGCGGCGCCTGGACGGCGCACGCGCACGGTCGTAAGTCGATTCCTTAGGCGGCGGGATCAGGCTATTTGCATGCGGACGCTGTGGCGTTGCCTGAAGGCTGCCGACCCGAAAGCGGGTCAGTCGCTCGTGGAATATTCGCTGATCCTCTGCCTGGTCGTCGTCGTGCTCATCGTCATCCTGATGCTGATGGGCAACCAGGTGCAGAACATGTACTGCAACATCTCGGGCGGCATCGGCGCCTAAGCCCTGGTCCGAACGGCCCGCTCGATCTCCCGTTTCGCGTCTCGCGCCGAAATCGCCTCGCGCTTGTCGTAGAGGCGCTTGCCTTTGGCCAGGCCGATCTCGAGCTTGACGCGGTTGCCTTTCCAGTAGAGGCGTAGCGGCACGAGCGTCAGGCCTTTCTGTTTGATCGTGATGCCGAGGCGGATGATCTCGGCGCGGTGCAGCAGCAGCTTGCGCTCCCGCTTCGCCTCGTGATTAGAGCTATGCCCTCGTTCATAGGGACTGATATGGACGTTGACGAGGAACGCCTCTCCCCCACCGAAGCGAACATAGCCTTCGCGTAGGTTGGCGCCGCCGTCGCGCAGCGACTTGATCTCGGTCCCCTGCAACTGGATGCCGGCCTCGACCGATTCGAGGATGAAGTAGTTGTGATAGGCGGCGCGGTTGCTGGCGATCGTCGTGTCGACATCGCGCTTCTTCTTCCCCACTAGCGCCGCCCTCGCGCCCAGGCTGCGGCGCTCATCACGCGCCCACCTGGCGGCTGCACCTCGTCGACCACATAGATACCATCCACGGTTTGGATCGGCAGGCCCTCGACGACCGCGCCATCGCGATGACCCCGAAGGACTTTGACGTCGACGCCCTTCAGTGTCATCCAGGTGCCGACCCGTCCGACGAGGGCCCGCACCTTCCGATCGATGTCCTCGGCGGTCATGGTGGTGGGATCCAGCTTGCCATCTTCGGAGCGAAGTCGCGGCGCGTACGTTACCCCAACTGCGGGTTGCGGTACCGGCTGAACGCGTCCCTCGACGAGGTCGTCAAGCGTCCGCACCAGCAACCGCCCCCCCACATTCGCGAGGCGACCCTCGAGCCGAGGGGCAATTTCTTCAGATGCCATCGGCACGCGCTCCTGGGCAAGGATCGGGCCAGTGTCGACCCCGATATCCATCTGCATGATGGTGACGCCCGTTTCGGAGTCACCACGCAGGATCGCCCACTCGATTGGGGCGGGCCCGCGATGGCGCGGCAGGAGCGAGGCATGAACGTTCACCGTTCCCAGCCGAGGTCCGTCGATGAGGCTCGCCGGTAGGATCTGGCCGTAGGCGACCACGACCATGAGGTCCGCACCGACCTCCCGGATGCGCGCCTGAGCCTCCTCGGTCCTGATGCGCTCCGGTTGGAAAATCGGCAGATGCATTTCGGTCGCCTGCAGCTTGATAGCCGACTGCAGCGTTCGCATGCCCCGGCCACCGAGGCGATCGGGCTGCGTGACGACCAGCGCGACGTCGTGACCCGCTTCGCGGAGCTGGTTCAAACTCGGACCGGCAAACATTGCCGTGCCGGCGAAGACGACGCGCAAACGCGCCCTAAGCGCCGACGAGTTCCGCTTCCTTCTCCTGCTCTTCGGGTTCCACCTTGCGCAAGGTGTCGAGGCTGGTCAGCCGGTCGGTGAAGAGGATGCCGTCGAGATGGTCGATCTCGTGCTGGATGGCGCGCGCCAGCAGCGCATCGCCCTTGACCTTCACCGGTTTGCCCTGGCGGTTGAGCCCGCGCGCTACCACCTGCATGTAGCGTTTGACTTCGCCGACGTAACCCGGGACGGAGAGGCAGCCCTCAAGTCCGATCTGCTCGCCCTCCCACTTCACCATCTCGGGGTTGACCAGGGTGTGGAGGTTGGTGTCGGTCTTGATCACCAGTACCCGCAGCCCGACACCCACCTGGGGCGCCGCCAGCCCGACGCCCGGAGCGGCGATCATGGTGTCCACCATATCGTCGATCAGCTTGCGGATGCTGCTGTCGACGCGCGCTACCCGCTTCGCCTTCTGGCGAAGGATCGGGGCTTCCTGGGTCAGGATGGGAAGGACGGCCATTATCAGTAACTTACATCGGGTCGACGTCGAGGCTCCAGCCCCGGCCGCGCGGTAAGCCGTCTGCCACCCGGTGCAGGTCGCTTCCCTTGAGGGTCACCTCAAAGTGGAATTCATCCTTGAGGCGGTACACAAACGCGGGAGAGGGTCCGAGCACCTCGATGTCGCCCAATTTGAGCAGGCCGATTGTAGCAGACAAATGTTCGGCCGCCGCCTTCGCCTCGCGTTCGGCGCGCGCCTCGTCGCGATGCCCGTAAGTCGCCACGATCAGCTCGGCGAACGGAGGGAATCGATACTGCGCCCGGATTGCACGCTCCTCGCGGAAGAAGCCGCGGTAATCGTGGTAGCGGGCGTGGCGGATCGCCGGATGATCGGGGGTGTACGTCTGGATGAACACCTGTGACGCCGCCCTGCCGCGACCGGCCCGGCCCGCCACCTGCGTCAGCAGGCTGAAGGTCCGCTCGGAGGAGCGGTAGTCAGGAAAGTGCAGGCTGGTGTCGGCATTGACCACGCCGACGGTGGTCACCTTGGGCAGGTCCAGGCCCTTGGCCACCAGCTGCGTGCCGACCAGCACGTCCGCCTCCCCCGAGCGCATCTGGTCGAAGACGAGGTCGGCCGCGTCCGGTGTCTTCATCACGTCCCGGTCGAGCCGAAGCACGCGCGCGTGTGGAAACAGTGTCCGGACTTCCTGCTCGATGCGTTCCGTGCCGACGCCGAAGCTCTTGATGTAGCGGCTGCCGCAGGCCGGGCAGCGGCGTGGCAGCGGCTCGGTGCTGCCACAGTAGTGGCATTGCAGCCGGCCCAGCGACGCGTGGTAGACAAGGGCTACGCTGCAGTGCAGACACTCGCGCGCCTGGCCGCAGTCGCGACAGAGCACGAAGGTCGCCAGCCCACGGCGATTCAAAAAGAGGATCGATTGCTCACCGCGCTCGAGTGACCCGCCGATGGCCGCTTGCAACTCGCGGCTCAGCGGGCTGAAGTGCTGCGCCGCGATCTCTCCGCGCATGTCGACGATAGTCACGGGGGGCAGCGGCCGCCCCTGGGCCCGATGCGGCAGCTCCAGCAGATGCTCGCGCCCGGCGAGTGCCGCGGCGTAGGTCGCGACGCTGGGCGTGGCGCTGCCCAGCACCAGGACGGACCGCGTTCGTTCCGCCAGCCAGCGGGCAACGGTCGGCGCATGGTAACGGGGGATACGGTCCTGCTTGAACGCGGACGATTCCTCCTCGTCGATCGCGATCAGCCGCAGGCGCGGCAGCGGGGCGAACACGGCCGCGCGCGGCCCGATCACGATGTCCGCCTCGCCACGGCGGATCCGCCACCACTCGGCGGCCCGCTCCGCCTCGGTCAGCGCGCTGTGCAGCACCGCGATCCGCCCGGGAAAACGCGCCGCAAAGCGCCCCACCGTCTGCGGCGTCAGCGCAATCTCGGGGATCAGCACGAGGCCCTGCCCCCCGCCGGCGAGCACCTGCTCGAGCAGGGCCAGGTAGACCTCGGTCTTGCCGCTTCCCGTGACACCGTGCAGAAGGAACACGTCCGACTCGTGGCGGGCGACCGCGATCGCGATCCGCTCTCGGACCGCTTCCTGCGCCGGTTCGAGGACGATCGCCCCCGCCACACTGATCGCCGCGGCCTGCCGCAGGATGCGGCTCTGCCGTCGGCGCTTGACCGATCGCGTGACGACGGCGCGCACGCGGGGCGGAACGATCGCCCGAATCACCTCATCGAGCGGCACCAGGTAATGGGCGGCGACGAACCCGGCCAGTTCCACGAGCGGCGACGGCAGGACCGGCTCGGCGTCGAGCAACGCCTCGATCGGCTTGAGCTCGAGCACGGCCGGCCCCTGGTCGAGCGCGTAGACAAACCCCGTGACGGTCCGCTTTCCGAAGGGCACCCGCACCCGATGCCCCACCTCGATCAGGCCGGTCAGCGCCTCCGGAACGGCGTAATCGAAGAGCCCGGTCTGGCTGCCGACGCGCGCCTCGACCGCGACTTGCGCGACCGGACGGAGCGCCGTGTCAGCCGCCGCGGTTTCGGCCGGCATCGATCGCGTCCCAGATCCGGCCGGCCACCTCCAATTTGGGAAGTCGTGGCACGTCGGCGACAATGCCCGAAGGCGTGACGATGGTGACCGCGTTGAAGTCGCTCGCCAGCCCCTGGCCGTCGACCCCCACCTGGTTGGCGACGATCATGTCGAGCTGCTTGGCGCTGAGCTTCTGCTGCGCCTGAGCGCGGAGGTCCTCAGTTTCGGCGGCGAAGCCAACCCGGTAGAGCCCGGCACGGGGTCCCAGGGTCTTCAAGATGTCGACGTTGGGACGAAGTCGGAGATCCATCGGCCGGTCCGTGCGCCGAAGCTTCGAGGCGGCGACCTGCTCGGGGACGTAATCGGCGACCGCCGCCGCCATCACCAGCACATCGGCGTGGGCGGTCGCCTGCTCGAGAGCCTTCAGCATCTCGGTGGCGCTTCCCACCGCGACTTCTGTCATGCCTTCGGCGCCGGAGGGCACCGTGGTGACCAGGGTGACGTCGGCGCCGCGCGCGGCCGCCACCTCGGCGAGGGCGCGACCCATCTTGCCGCTGGAGAAATTCCCGACGTAGCGCACCGGGTCGACGGCCTCCCGGGTGCCGCCGGCGCTGACGACCACGCGCAGACCGTCGAGCGTGCGGCGACCGGTCAGCACAGCGCCGATGACGGCGACGATCCGCTCAGCTGAAGCTAACCGCCCCACGCCGGACTTCCCCGACGCGAGGCGTCCGCTCGCTGGCTCGACGATGACCGCGCGCCGCGCGCGCAAGGCGTTGAGGTGATCCTGGGTGGGCTGTTGGGTCAGCATCACGTCGTTCATCGCCGGCGCGATCACGAGCGGTGCGCGGCTCGCGAGCACCGTCCCCGAGACGATCTCGTCGGCGAATCCGAGCGCCAGCTTCGCCATGGTGTTGGCGGTCGCCGGAACGATGGCGATCACGTTGGCCCACTCGGCCAGCTTGATGTGGCTCTCTCCCCCGCCCTGGGGTGCGAGCCAATCCGCGGCGACCGGGTTGTAGGAGAGGGCTTCGAGCGTCAGCGGCGTGACGAACCGGGTCGCCTCCGGGGTCATCATGACGCGGACCTCGGCCCCGGCCTCGGTGAGCAGCCGGATGCACTCGATCGCCTTGTAGGCCGCGATCCCGCCGCAGACGCCGATCGCGACCCGGCGTCCCTGTAGCCGACCCTGCGTCATACCGCCGCCCGGCGCCGCTCGTGCTCCGCCGCGATCATCGCCAGGATCTCGCGGGCGGTCTCGTCGACATCGCGGTTGCAGACGACGTGCTCGTAGTCCTTGGCCAGGCCGAGCTCGATCAAGGCCTCCTTCTGGCGGATCTCGAGGGCCTCCGGTGACTCCGTGTTGCGGCCGGTCAATCGGTTGAGCAGCTCCTGCGTCGAGGGCGGCGTGATGAAGATGAAGAGTCCCTCCGGCATGCGCTTGCGAACAAAGGTTGCGCCCTGGACGTCGATCTTGAGGATGATGTCCTCACCGCGATTGAGGGCCGCCTCGACGCGGCGCCGCGACGTCCCGTAGTAGTGGTCATAGACCTTGGCCCATTCGAGGAATTCCTTCTGCTCGATGAGCCGCAGGAATTCCGGCTCGCTGACAAAGGTGTAGCTATGGCCGTCGACCTCGCCGGGCCGCGGCGGCCGGGTCGTGTACGACACCGAGTAGTTGAGATGAGGCGCCAGCTCGAAGAGGCGCCGCAGGACGGTATCCTTCCCCACCCCGCTTGGTCCGGAGATCACGATCAAAAGCCCGATCCTGGGCTGGGTCATCTGATCACCGCATTTTACGTTCCGCTAGCGAATTCCACGCCAATTCGAAGTCGTCCGGCGGAGGCGTCTGCCAGGTCATCGATTTCCCGGTCCGGGGGTGTCGCAGCGTGAGGACCTCCGCGTGCAGCGCGGGCCGCCCGATGAGCGGCGAGCGGCGGCCGTAGGCGGAGTCGCCGAGGACCGGATGATGGATGTAGGCGAGGTGGACGCGGATCTGATGCGTGCGGCCAGTTCCGAGCGTGACCTCGAGGAGGGAGTGGCCACCGGCGACACCGAGCCGCCGGAACTCGGTGACGGCGTCGCGACCGCTGGCGACGACCGCCATCCGCTGGCGGTTTTTCGGGTCGCGCCCGATGGGGGCTTCGATCCGCGCTGCGGGATCGGCTACCTCCCCCACAACGATCGCCCGGTACTTGCGCGTCATGATCCTCCGCTGCAACTGGCGAGCGAGCTCGCGATGCGCGTCGTCGTTGCGCGCCACCACCATCAACCCCGACGTGTCGCGGTCGAGCCGGTGGACGATCCCCGGCCGTTCTGTGCCGCCGATGGTGGACCAGCCCGGGCCGCGGCCGAGCAAGCCGTGGACAAGGGTCCCGCTCGGATGGCCCGGCCCGGGATGGACGACGAGACCGGCTGGTTTGTCGATGACGATCAGGTCGCTGTCCTCGTAGAGCACGCGAAGATCCATTCGCTCGGGCTCGAGCCGCGTGGGAACGACGGCGGGCAGTTCCCAGCTGAGGCGATCGCCCGGGCGCAGACGGCTCCCCGCGCGCGCAGGCCCATCGTTGAGTCGGACGTGCCCCCCGGCGATCAAGCGCTGGACCTGGCTGCGGCTTTGGCCCGCGAGCAGACCAGCCAGGTATTGGTCGAGTCGCGGCGCGTTGATCGGGACGGTGTGCTGTTCGGCCGGCGTCAAGCGCGCCGCGGGCGGCCGCTCCGCCAGAGCGTGCCGACCAGCAGGACGGCGACACCGACCGTGATCGCCGAGTCGGCGACGTTGAAGATCGGCCAGTGCGGCACCTGGATGAAGTCGATGACCGAACCTTTGACACCCCGGTCATAGGCGTTGGCGATGGCCCCGCCGAAGACGAGCGCCAGCCCGAGGCGAGCCGACCAGTCACGAGCCGGCAAGCGCCAGTAATAGATAAGGATGCCGACCAGCACCACGGCAGAGATCAGCAGGAAGGCCACCCTGAAATTCTGGAAGAGGCCGAAGGCCGCCCCGGCGTTGCGCGTCACTGTCAGGAAGAGGACGTGGTCGACGACCTCGCGGGGCCCGTAGGGAACTCCGAACCGCTGTTCGACGAAAATCTTCGTGACGCGGTCGACGATGACGACGGTCGCGGCGATCACCGCCAGCAAAAGGTAGCCGCGAACCCGGCTCAGTTCCCTGCCACCCGGACGACGCTCACGCGCAGGTCGTTCCCTTCGATTTGCAGAGTCTCTGTCGAGGCTCCATCGGGTGCCGCACCCCGCGCGACAGCCACCGCCAGGGTTTCCGTCGCGATGTAGTCACGCCAGCGCTCGAGTGCTTCGGCGAGGACGCCATCCCCCTCGTAAAAAAGTCGGATGCGATCGTCGATGGCAAACCCGGATTGCTTGCGCAGCTCCTGGATCTTACGGACCAGATCGCGAGCCAGTCCTTCGAGCTTCAACTCCTGGCTGATCTCGGTGTCGAGCGCGAGCCCACCGCCCTCACCCTGGTAGCGCGCCGCCTTGATGTTCAGCTCTTCGAGGAGGATCGCCTCGAGCCCGGGATCGAGAGGCCGCTCGGCGATGGTCACGGCGCGCAGCGGCTGGCGCACCTTGATGCCGGCGGTGTTGCGGGCGGCGAGCCCGGTCGCGACCAGCCGTCGAACGACCGCCATCTGCCGCCGCATCTCCTCATCCCGCCACTCGGGGGCGGCTGCCGGCCAGTCGCTCAGGTGCACGCTTTCCGGGTTACCGTGGCGGCCGGCCGCCAGGTTGCGGTACATGGTCTCGGAGACGAAAGGCATGAACGGTGCCAGCAGCTGGGTCAGGTTGACCAGCACCTGGTAGAGCGTCTGGTAGGCGCTGCGCTTGTCGGCGTCGGACTCCGACTTCCAGAAGCGGCGGCGGGAGCGCCGCACATACCAGGTGGAAAGATCCAGCACGAAGGCTTCCAGCCGCCGGGCCGCGGTCGGTGGATCGTACGCCTCCATCGCCTTCTCCACGTCGGCGATGGTGACGGCCAGTTCCGCGAGCAGCCAGCGATCGAGCTGCGCTCGCTCGCGCACCGGGACCGCCGCGCCGGCGGGGTCGAAGCCGTCGAGCCTGGCGTAGTTGGCGAAGAAGCCGTAGGTGTTCCAGAGGATGAGCAGGAAGCGGCGCACGACATCCTGGACCGAGGCCAGGTCGAAGCGATAGTCGTTGCCGATCGCGACCGCCGAGAAGAAGTACCAGCGGGTCGCGTCCGCCCCGAACTTGGACATGACCTCCATCGGGTCAACCGAGTTCTTGAGCGACTTGCTCATCTTGCGGCCCTGCTTGTCCAGCACGGTGCCGCTGACGATCACGTTCTTGAAGGCCGGCTGGTTGAACAACATGGTGCCGATGGCCAGTAAGCTGAAGAACCAACCCCGCGTCTGATCGACGCCTTCCGCGATGAAATCGGCGGGGAAGCGCTCTTTAAAGAGCTCCTGGTTCTCGAACGGGTAGTGATACTGGGCGGTCGGCATCGAGCCGGAATCGAACCAGACATCGATCAGGTCGGTAACCCGGCGCATTACGCCCCCGCATTTCTTGCAGGGCAACGTAACGCGATCGATGTAGGGCCGGTGCAGGTCGTCCTCGAGCGTCAGACCTAGTTCCGCCACTGAGCCCACGCAGCGCCGTTCGTCGCACTGCTCGCAGACCCAGATGGGCAGCGGTGTGCCCCAGTAGCGCCAGCGCGACAGCGACCAGTCGACCAGCGTCTCCAGCCAGTTCGCCATCCGTCCGGTGCCCACGTAAGGCGGGACCCAGTTCACGAGGTTGTTGTTCCGGATCAGCTCGTCCTTGACCGAGGTCGTCTTGATGAACCACGAGGTCAGCGCGTAGTAGAGCAGCGGCGTCCCGCAGCGCCAGCAAAATGGGTAGGTGTGCCGGATCGTCTCCGCTCGGTACATCAGGCCGCGCTGGGTGAGGTCCTCGATGATTTTTGGGTCAGCCTTCTTGACGAAGAGCCCGGCGAAGGGCTCGACCTCTGGCTTGAATCGACCGGAGAGGTCGACGACATGGCGCACCGGGATGCCCTTCTTCAGACTGAGCTCGAGGTCGTCGACGCCGTAGGCAGCCGCCGTGTGGACGATGCCGGTACCATCCTCGACCGAAACGAAATCCGCGTCGACCACGAAGAAGGCCGGCTTGTCGGGAATCAGGTACGAGTAGAGCGGCTTGTAGCGCTTGCCGAGGAGGCTCTTCGCGTCAAGCTCCTCCTCAACCTCGTACGGCCCCTGCAGCACGGACAACCGGGCCCTCGCCAGGATGTAGCGCTCGTCGCCCTGCCGTACCCGCACGTAAGGGATATCGAGTCCCACGGCGAGGGCGACGTTGCCGGGGAGCGTCCAGGGGGTCGTCGTCCAGGCGAGGAAGTAGGTCTTGGGATTATCTTCGAGCTCGAACTTCACGTAGACCGAGGGATCCTCGACGTCGTCCTGGTACCCCAGCGCCAGCTCGTGGCTGGACAGCGGGGTCTGGTCGCGCGGACAGTAGGGCACGACCTTGAAGCCCTGGTAGAGCAGTTGTTTGTCCCAGATTTGCTTGAGGATCCACCAGACGCTCTCCATGTACGTGGTGTCTAGCGTCCGATAGGCCTTGTCGAAGTCGACCCAATAGCCCATCCGCTCGGTCACCTGGGCGAACTGGTCGATGTACTTGAAAACGCTCTCCCGGCAGAGTTTGTTGAAGGCCTCGATGCCGAACTTCTCGATGTCCTGCTTGCCCGTGAATTTCAGCTGCTTCTCCACCTCGATCTCGACCGGCAGGCCGTGCGTGTCCCAGCCGGCTTTGCGCTCGACGTAGAAACCGCGCATCGTCTTGTAGCGGGGAAACAGGTCCTTGAGCGCGCGCGCCAGCACGTGGTGGATGCCGGGAAGATTGTTGGCGGTCGGCGGTCCCTCGTAAAAGACGAACGGCGGTCTCCCCTGGCGCTGCTGGAGGCTCTTGTGAAAGATGTTGCGGTCCTTCCAGAAAGCGAGCACCGCGAGTTCCAACTCGGCAAAGCCGGCGCGCGTCGAAACTTCCTGGAACATGGACGCCAATTCTAATAGGGGCTCTCTAGCCGAGGAACTGGCCGACGACGTAGAGTACCGCGATCGCGATCATCGGCGAGAAGTCCACGCCCAGCCCGGTGGGGATCACGCGCCGCAGCGGGCCCAGGATGGGTTCGGTGACGTCCACCAGGAATCCCATGAACAACCCGTGGTAATCGCGGATGAACCAGGAGGCGGCGGCCCGCACGAAGATGGCAAAGATAAAAAGATAGATCAGGACCTGGGCAAAGGTGTGCAGGAAATTGATGGCGTTCTGCACTGCGGAAACTCAGCGCGGTCCGAAGAGCGCGCGGCCCAATCGTAGCATGGTCGCGCCTTCTTCAACGGCGACCGCGTAATCGTCCGTCATCCCCATCGAGAGAACCGGCAACGCGACGCCGAGTTGCTGACTCGTCGTGTCGCGCAGGGCGCGCAGTTGCCGGAAGACCGGCCGGACCGCCGCCGGATCATCGACCATCGGGGCGATCGTCATCAGCCCGCGAAGCCGCAAATGCTCAGCCGCGTTGACGGCCGCTGCCAGGGCTGGCACGTCCGCCGGCGAGGCTCCCGTCTTCTGTGGCTCTTCGGCCACGTTGACCTCGATCAACACGTCCAGCGGTGACAGCATCCGCCGGTCGAGCGCCTCCGCCAGCCCGACGCTGTCGAGCGATTGAACCATCCGGAAGCGACCCTCGATGAACTTGACCTTGTTCGTCTGTAGGTGCCCGATCAGGTGCCAGTCCACATCGGCAGGGCCAATCTCGTCGATTTTGGGCAGCGCCTCCTGCACACGGTTCTCCCCGAGGATGCGCAGCCCCACCCCCAGGGCCTCGCGGATGCGCTCGACCGGAAAACCCTTGGTGACCGCCACCAACACGACCTCGATGGGATCACGACCCGCCCGCTCGGCACTGCGTGCGATCGTCTGGCGGACCGCCTGAAGGCGTGCGCCGAGCGAATCCGGCATCGCTCAGGGCGCGACGACGACCGAGAGGAAGCGTCCGGGACGGTCGCCACGATGGGAAAACCACCGCTCCTCCTCGCGCGTGCACCACCCCGGAGATTGGATTCGGTCCGGCGCGACTCCCTGATCCTCGAGCTGGAGCCGAAGGATGGCCTCGATGTCGAGGCGGACGTCACCGCGCTGCGTCTGGAGGTAGCGATCCTCGCGACCGTAGCGAGCGATGAATTGATCGGCAATGTCCTGCCCGACCTGGTAGCAGTCGGCGCAGATCCCAGGTCCGATCAGGACGTCGAGCTGATCCGGCTCGCTGCCGTAGGCGAGGTGCAGCGCCTGCACGGTTTGGGTCGCAACACCCGCGAGCGAGCCACGCCAGCCAGCATGCGCCCCGGCGACGACCCCGCGGTCGGCGTCGAGGAAGAGCAGCGGATAACAGTCGGCGTGGTAGGTCACGATCGCCTGGCCGGGAACATCGGTGGCCAGGGCGTCGGTGTCAAAGACGCATTGCCCGCCTTCCGGCTGCCGCCGGTGAAAGGTCACGACGTTGGCCCCATGCTCCTGGACGGTCATCAGGGCTCGCGCGAGGTCGAAGCCCAGCTGGTCGGCGAGCTGCTGGCGTCGCTGCATCACCAGGTCGGGATCGGTCGACCCGGTGAGCCCCATCGAGCCGAGGACCCGGGTACTGAACCCGTGGCGGGCCGGAAATCCGGCGACGCTGACGACGGAGGCGAGCTCAACGGTTGTCAGCGATTCAGCCTCGCTTTTCGCGCGTGAGGAGCTGATCGATTTCGTGCTTGACTTCCTGGAGATCCATGAACGACCGGTAGACGGAGGCGAAGCGAATGTACGCCACCTCGTCCAGGCCGCGCAGCTTGTCCATCACCAGCTCGCCGACTTCACGGGAGGGAATCTCGACCTTGCCGCGGGTTCGGAGCTCGGCCTCGATCTCGTCCACGACGCGTTCCACCGTGCTGGGCGAGATCTCGCGCTTGGCGGTGGCCTTCATCAGGCCGGAGAACAGCTTCTGGCGGTCGAAGTCTTCGCGGCGGCCGTCCTTCTTCATGACGTAGAGCGGCACCGCCTCGATCCGCTCGTAGGTGGTGAAACGCTTGGAGCACTGCAGGCACTCGCGCCGGCGGCGGATCGACTCGCCCGTATCGGAGTCCCGGGAGTCGACCACCTTGAGGTCGATGTGACCACAATAGGGACACTTCATCTCAGGTCAGTATCCCATATGTTGTGGTCTTGAATAGAGGGCGAGGACCGGCCCGCCGGCCGTCGCGAGTGGCGCGTTTACGTGCCATACGAGCGATTGAGGCGTTAGACCCGCTCCTCGCGTGCCCTCCTCGAACCGCTGGCGGGAATGAGTGAGAGGGCGAGGAGCGGGAAGGGGGCGCTCCTCGCCAGAGGTTAACGGCGACCGCGCAGAAAAGCGGGAATGTCGAGGTTCGACGGGTCGAAGCCCTTGTACACCGGGACGTCGTCGACCGGGGCCGGCCGGCTGTACTGCTCCTCGATCTCCCGGCTGGGCTCAGCTCCGACCACGAAGCCGGTGGCCACCACCGTGATCTTGACCTCGCCCGACATCTTCTCGTCGATGACGGTCCCGAAGATGATGTTGGCGTCCTTGTCGGCGGAGGCCCGGACGATCTCCGCCGCCTCATTGACCTCGTGCAACGTAAGGTCGGTGCCGCCGGTGATGTTGAAGAGGATGCCGCGCGCCCCATCGATCGACGTCTCCAGCAGGGGGCTGGCGACGGCATCGCGGGCGGCGTCCGCCGCGCGCTGATCGCCGCTACCGAAGCCGATCCCCATCAGGGCGGCGCCCTGTCCGGACATGACCGCCTTGACGTCGGCGAAGTCCAGGTTGATCAGGCCCGGCTGGACGATCAGGTCGGAAATGCCCTGCACCCCCTGGCGCAGCACATCGTCCGCGATCTTCAGGGCTTCCGTGAACGGCACCTTCTTATCGGTCACGTCCAACAGCCGCTGGTTCGGAATGATGATCAGGGTGTCGACCTTTTCCCGCAGCGTGGTGGCCGACTCTTCGGCAATCGCGCGCCGGCGCGAACCCTCGAAGGTAAAGGGCTTGGTCACGACGCCGATGGTGAGCGCGCCGTTGTTGCGGGCGATCTCCGCGACCACCGGTGCCGCACCGGAGCCGGTCCCGCCGCCCATGCCGGCGGTGAGGAACACCATGTCGGCGCCTTGCAACAGTTCTGAGAGTTCTTGCTGGCTCTCCTCGGCCGCCTCGCGACCGATCGTCGGATTGCCGCCCGCGCCCAGGCCTCGGGTGAGCTTCTTGCCGATGTTCATCTTGGTCTGGGCTTCCGAATGGGCGAGCGCCTGCAGGTCGGTGTTGATGGCGATGAACTCCACGCCGCGTAGCTTCGACCGGATCATGCGGTTGACGGCGTTACTGCCGCCACCACCGATGCCGACGACTTTGATGCGGGCGTTCCCCTCCAGGGTCCGGTCGACGTCGCGCATGGCTTCCTCCTTGTCGCGCTCCAGGCGCGCCCTTACGAACCGTTCGGCTGACACTCGCGGCCCCTGGCCTCCGCCGTAATCACCAGGGATCACGGACCGCGAGGCGAGGCCCTTCATTCGAAGCTGATCGTCGATGTTCATATCGGCCTCCTTCCTCTAGAAGAAATCCTTGATCCAACGAACGGTCCGCGCGTACACCGCCGAAGCGCCCGCGCCAACGGGCGCGTGGCCGTTGCCGTGGTGCCGAAGTTTGGTTCCCCAGCGGAGCAGTCCCACGGCGGTCGCGTAGGCGGGCCCGCTCACCTGTTCGCTCATTCCGATGGTCTGCGCGGGTGCGCCGATCCGCACCGGAAGGTCGAGCAGCGACTGGGCCGCCTCCGTGAAACCGAGCAGGCGGCAGCCGCCGCCGGTGAAGACGATGCCGCCGGGCAGGAAGCCGTCGTGTCCACCACGGCGCATCTCGAGGCGCACCATCTCGAGGATCTCGCGGGCGCGCGGCGCGATGATCTCCGCCAGATGCCGGCGCGGCACCACCTGGACGCGATCCTGCCCGATCTGATGCAGTTCGACCATTTCTTCTTTGGGGATACAGGCGGGGATCGCGTGCCCGTAGTTGATCTTCAGCATCTCGGCCTCGGTGAGGGTGGTGCGCAGCCCGATGGCGATGTCGTTCGTCACGTGGGTCGCGCCGACGGGGAGCACGGCGGTATGCACGACGCTGCCATCGGTGAAGAGCGCGACGTCGGTCGTCCCGCCTCCGACGTCGACCAGGGCCACACCCAGGTCGAGCTCGTTGTCGTTGAGGACGGCCTCGGCGGAGGCCAGCACCTGCACCACCAGGTCTTCGACATTCATGCCCGCCTGGTGGACGCACTTCACGACGTTCTGCACCGCGGTCAACGAGCCGGTGATGATGTGGGTCTCGACTTCGAGTCGAGCGCCGGACATCCCGACCGCGTCTCGCACCCCTTCCTGACCGTCGACGATGAAGCCTCGCGGGACGACGTGGATGATCTCGCGATCGTTGGGGACCGAGACCGCGCGCGCGGCGTCGATCACGCGGCTGACGTCCTCGTGCCCGATCTCGCGGTCGGAGCGGGCGACCGCGATCATGCCGCGGCTGTTCTGGCTGAGGACGTGCGTACCAGCCATGCCCACAAAGGCCGACTCGACCTTGTGGCCGCACATCCGCTGCGC
>Ga0209689_1001849_pt1 | contig 15880 bp, 9 predicted proteins | sample GraSoiAngelo_149_FD_187119 | JGI IMG/M metagenome (GOLD analysis project Ga0209689, IMG submission 187119) | Grasslands soil microbial communities from the Angelo Coastal Reserve, California, USA - 14_1009_09_30cm (SPAdes) (version 2) | ecosystem: Environmental > Terrestrial > Soil > Grasslands ...
CTTTTCTGCAGCGCCTGGTGCTGCTCCATCTCGTTGAACAGCCGCTCGTTGACCGCGTGCAGCCGTTTGCGCACCTGCGCGAGCGCGCCTTGCGTGCGCCGCACGCTCGCCGTCAGCTCGTGCGCGCCGAAGACGAACGTCCAGCCCAGGAGCAGGAGAAGACCCGTCTTGGTCGCGAGGTCCAGTACCGGGTACCAGCCCGACCGCGGCCACATCGCGAGCCCCAGGTAGGCGGAAGCGCTCGGCGGGGAGAGCGCCGCGCCCGCACGAATCGCGCCCGACACCGCGTCGGCGGGCACGTCCGGGCGGGACCCGAAGAGCTCGCGAACCCTGTGGGTGAGGGGATCGATCTGGGTGATCTGGAAGTCGTATCCCTCGCTCGCGAGCCGGCCGAAACCGGCGCGCACGAGGAGGGAATCGAGGCTCTCGTAGCCCACGGCCCATGCGGGAGCGGCCGCCGCGGCCGCCGCAGCCGTCGCCGGCCGGCCCTCAAGGGCCGCGTAAGCCGCGATCATCCACTGGGCGCCGTAGCGCACGGGACCGAAGAACCCGGCCGCCCCGCGCGCGCCCGCCCCCGCCACCGCCCATTCGGTGGCGAGCGCACGGCTGACGGCGGTGTCGGCGTCGCCGGCACGCACCACCGTGCCACCGGCAGTCATCCAGAAGGCGCCCCGGCCCGGAGCCGCGCCCGGGGCCGGTGAGGAGCTCGGGCTCGGCGCAGGCGCGCGGGCCGCGCGGCTGGCGCGGCGTGCTTCCTCGCGGGTGCGATCGGCGAGGGTGAGCAGCTGCGCTTCAACGAGCCGCGACTCGCGCGCCACCGCGCTCTGCGCCGCGGCGCGCATCTGCGCGGCATGATCGCGCATGCTGAGAGCGATCAATCGCCCACCCCCGAGCAGCACCACCGCGGCGACCAGCGTCGCCGGCAGCCATCGCGAAAAGGGCCCGAGCTCGGTCATGGCGCCTGGGCCGGTGCGCGCAGGTGAACCGTGCAGTTCACGGTGATGCTGGTGCGCCTGGTTCCGCTGACGTCCTGGTAGTCGCCGAGCAGCAGCCAGTCGCTGCGGCCGAAGGTCTTGCCGATGCCGACGAAACCCTCGTGGAGCTTCGGGCCGGGTGCCACGAAGTTCACGCCGGGCCCCGAGAAGATTACGGCGGGCGCAGCCGGCCCTCCCGCGAGCCCCGCCATGGCGTTGAAGCTGACCCCGGTGTAGTCGATGCGCCCCGTCACGAGCCGCGTGCCGAGATTCCCTCTGAATGACTTGGCATATGACACCGAAGCCGAGAGCTCGAGGGTGACCCGGTACGTCAGACCGAGCTTGGGGAGACTCCCATGGCTCTTGTCGATATCGATGTAGCGCTCCTCGAGTTGCAGGGTGAGCTCCGGTGTGAGCAGACCGAGGAGCCCGAGGGAGGCGACGGAGTAGTGGAAGGCGTGGTCCCCGACATCCCCGGCGCCTTCGTGAGCGTCGACGTACAGGTGTGTCCTGCCGCCCCCGAACCCCATCGAGCCGGTGAAGCTGCCCGTGGTCCAATGGGCGTTCGCGATCTGCTGGTACTCCGCCCCGGCCCCCAGCACGGCATCCGGACCGACGCTTCCCACCCAGGCGGCGGAGGCGCCGCCGCCGCCACTGCCGCCGGTCAGCGTCGATCCGTTGGTGCTGAACACCAGGCGCTGATCGCCCACGGCCGCCGGCGTGGGCGATGGCGGGGGCAGGTCGACCGCGGCGGCCTCGGCGCCCGTGAGCGCCGCGGCCAGCCAGCCGATCGGCGCGGCGGCCTTCATGGCCATTGCACCACGGTGTTCGAGCCGGTGGTGGCGCTCTGATCCTCGGCCGCGACGCGCGCCATCGGCAGGAAGGCGATCACGTACAGCCGCACGTCCTCACCGGGCAGAGCCACTGCGGTGGTCGTGACCTGGTACATGCGCCGCATGACGGTCACGTGCATCTTGTGGCGGCCGCTCAAGCCGGGATCCCACCAGCGTGCGCCCGGGTTGGCCTGGGGCAGCAGGCTCGACACCTCGGCGCCGGGACTGGCCCCGCCAAAGAGCGCGCGCGCCGGCCGGTTGAGAGCCACCACGCGCCCCTGCGCGTCGGCCACGAGGGTGGCGTACTCGGCGACGTCGAGCGCGGCCTTCACGCAGAAGTCCTCCGTCGTATCGTTGATCACCAGCAGCGCGAATCGGCGCCCGTGCTGCGCGAGATGCTGCACGCGGATCTCGGTCGCCAGCAGCTGCCCGCCGAAGCGCACCATGCAGAGCGGCTCCACGCCGTCCGCGCCGTCGACGAGCCGCTCGATGGGCTCGGGGTAGGAGAACTGGATCGCCTCGAAGAAATCGCGGCCGACGACCCCCTCGGCGCCGCTGAGGAATTTCTTCAACGCGATCCCGCTCGCGCCCACCACCTCGTGCGTGCCGGCGTCGAGCAGAACCGCCGCCACCGGCAGCTGCTCCACGAGCGTCGCCCATAGTTCCTGACTGCGGGCCGCTTCGGCACGCGCCGTCCACATCTGCGCGGCGAGCCTGTCGAAGACGTTCGCGAGATATTCCGCTGCGACGGCGCAGGCGAACATCACGACCACGAACACTTCGAGCAGGACGACGAAGTACTGCGACGGCGCGTAGAAGGCCGCGAACGGCAGGCTCGCGCCGGCGCGCGCGCTGCCGAGCAGCGTTTCGAGCCAGTCGCCGGCCGTACCCAGCCACGGCGCATACCAGCGAAGCTCCGGCGCCTCGCTCGAGGCCGCCAGCAGCACGAGCAGCGACGCCAGCGTGGCCATGAGATACGGCTGCCAGCGCGAGAGAAAGATCGAGCCGATCACCGGCAGGGCGAACACCGCGAGGAACAGCGGATTCTGCAGCCCTCCGGCGTGGTGCCAGATGAAGACCATCGCGGCCACACCGAGGGCGTGCAGGCTCGAGAGCCCGAGCGTCCCGCGCGACTGGCTGCTCGGCCGCACACCGGAGATCGCGGCCAGGACGACGTGGACGGCCGCGAGAGCCAGCAGTCCCGCCGCGGTGGCCGCGAAGTCGATGTGCAGCCCGCTGACGAACCACGGCAGCGCGATACCGAGCAGAATCGCGAATATCGTCAGCAGCCAGGTGTCGTCCAGCAGGTGGACGCGCGGATCGTGCCACACCAGCACCGGAAGGAGTTGTGTCGAGTCCGGCTCGTTCATTGCCGTCGCGCCGCTGCGCGCATTTGACTATTCGGCATCTGCAGATCCTCGGGCGTCTGCACCGCATCGGCGCGGAAGTTGTTGCCTTCGAGAAACGGCCGCGCCGCGACGGTCTGACCGCCGGGCGTCTGGTAGTCCAGCACGTGCAGCGCGAACGCGTGCGGCCGCAACACCTCGTTGTGCCGCAGGATCGGCGAATCGCCGATGATGTCGATGCCGTTGAACTTCGGCTCGATGATGGTGTTCCCGACCGCGCTGCTCGGGCGGCGCGGATCACCGAGCACGAACGCCAGGCCATAGCCGCAGTTGTGGATACGGTTGGCGCGCACCAGGGCATTGCCCGAGCCCCGCACCATGATGGCATAGGTGCCGAACTGCTCGAGCTCGTTGCTGTCGATGACCGTCTCGCCGGCATTCTCCGCGACGATGCCCATGGCGGTGCCGCTTCTGATCTGGTTGCCGCGGATCACCGCGCCCGCGCCGATCAGATGGATGGCGGCATCGCGTGCGTTCGCGAACTCGTTGCGTTCGACGAGCAAGCCGACGTTACCCGCCACGACGCCGCTGCCGTCGGCGATGAAGTGGTTCTCGCGCACTCCGATCGCGCCGCCGCGGCCGTCGGCGGTGCCGCGCACCGCCCAGAGGCCCGCGTCCTTGTCCTGCTGGAAGGTATTGCCGACCACCATGGTGTTGCGATTCGGGGCCGCGAAACGCACTCCCACCCTGTCGTTCGTGAAGCGGTTGTGCTCGAGCAGGATGTCGCCGGCGTTCTCCGCGACGTCCACGCCGACGTCACAGGATTCGACCACGCTCGACAGCAGATGGAAATGCGCCGCCCGCAGCAGGATGGCCGTCCCGGAGCAATTGCGCAGAGTAAGCCCCTCGATCGAGGCGTAGTCCCCGGTGATGTCGAGCACCGGTCCCGCGGTGAGCGCCCGAGCGTCGATCTCGGCGCCGGGCTGTTCGGCAAGGATCCGCACGCCGTGCGAGTTCACCAGCGGCGGCAGCGCGGTCTGCAGCGTGACCGTGCGGGTCCGGATCACGACGCTCGCCGAGCCCTTGGCGGCGTCTGCGATGAACAGCGCTTCCCGCAACGTACCCGGCCCGCTGTCGGCCGGGCTGGTGACGGCGACCGACACCGCGCCGGCGGCCGGACCCGGTCCCGCGCGTTGGCTCTCGTACGACCAGCCGAGGAAGGCCAGAGCCCCCAGCAGCACGAACACTGCCACGGCAAGCGCGATTCGCTGTTTGTTGCTCATGATCAGCCCCCCGCGTGTTCAGGCGCGTGTTCACGCGCGTGTTCTAGGATGAATACTGCGTGCCACGACCGCTCGACCGAGCGGCGCCCAAGGAGCACGTCCATCGGGATCGAAAGGAAAGTCGCGAGCGCCAGCGCCGCGGTACGCACCGGGCCCGCGAGCCGCGGCAGATGCGGCCACAGCCAGATCTTGAATGGCGCGGGATCGACCCCGCGGATTGCCCGCAGCGTGAGCCCGCACTCGGCGAACAGTCGCAGGTAGTCGCTCCGCGGGCGTGCCTGGAAAATCGGGCTGTCGCAACTCCCGATGCTGCGCTCGGGTGCCGCCTCCAGCAGCACGAGCCTGCCCGCCTCGCTCAGATGGTCGGCCAGGCGGCGCACGGCGGCACGCAGGGCCTGCGGCTCGAGAATGTGCTGCAGCACCGTAACGCCCAGTACGAGATCGAACTTCTCTCCCGCATCGAGGTGAGCCAGGTCCTGCACCAGGAACCGGCAGCGCGCGAGGACGCCCCGCGCGGCGGCGCGCCGCCGCGCCTCGGCAATCATCGTGGGACTGAAATCGACTCCGGTCACCCGCGCGCCGCGCCTGGCGAGCTCGCGGCACCAGCGGCCCACACCGCAGCCGACGTCGAGCACGCTCGTGCCGGGGCGCACCCGCAGCCAGGGCACGAGCGCCAGCCGCTGAGAGAGATCGACGACCCGGTTATAGAAGGCGGGCATCCCGTAGGAGCACACCGCGGCGAGCCCTTCGCCTTCGACGGCAAAGCGCTGCGCGCGCGCTTCCCAGTAAGCCTGGGGCGGATGAGAAGGCGCCGTCGAAACTGCCGTGCTCGTCACCGCCAGGCCCTCACCGCGCGCGCCTCGGTCTCACGCGGTCGCGGCTACGGCAGCGCCCGCGGCCGCCTCCGGCTGCGGCAGCCGTCGGGCGAGCTCGCGCTTCAGGTCCGGCTCATTGGCGACGGCCAGGCCGTGCTCGGCCATGATCGGCAGCGAGCACAGAATCCAGATCAGCGAGCGCACGCGCGAGGGCAGATGCGCCGCGCGGCCCTGCAGCTCGAGGAGCGACGCCTCGAACTCGCGCTCGATCCGCAGGATCGCCTCGCGCACCGCCGGATCGAGCGGCAGGATCTTGGCGGGCTGATCCCACGCGACGTCCGTTCCGGCGACCTGTCGGCGCTCGGAGACGGTGAACTGCCTGAGCGCCGGATCGACCGCCATGGCAGCTCCCGAGAACGGAATCACGTACGGATACATTCCGACTTCGCAGCCTTGCTTCAGCCAGCGATACGCCTCGCGCAACGTCGTCGCGACGTCCGCGAGCGTAGCGCGCGGCGAGCTCAGGATGATATCGAGAAACGGCGTGATGCCCAGCGCGAGCGCGTCCGTGAGCGTCGGCTGGATGTGAGAGTAGATCTGCGCCTTGTTGAATTCGGCGAGCACGTTGCGCGAGAAGTTCTCGATACCGAATCCGAGCACGCGGAAGCCCGCGCGCCGCATCGCGTGGAGCCGCTCGGGCGACATGGCGTCGACCCGATTGGTGCTGATGAACTGCAGGGCCTCCGGCAGCGCGCCGCTGGCCTTCGCGGCGACGATCGCTTCGCAGAGCGGCAGGACGCGCTTGTCCTTCGTGAACACGAAGATGTCGTCCTGGAAGATGATGGTGCGCACGCGCGGGTGCGCGCCGACGATGCGCTGGATCATCTGCACGCATTCCTCGGCGTCGAGTCGCGCGATGCTCGCGACACTGCCCTGCGCCTCGTGCAGGAAGTTGGTCGAGGAGCAGAAGGTACAGCCCATCGGGCAGTAGTTGAGCGTGATGAGGCGCACCGAGCGGATCTCGGCGAGACTCGCCTCGCGCGCCGCCTTGCTCGGCAGCGCCCCCACACGGCAGGCCTTCTCGAGCCGCTCCCAGTAGGCGGCGTAGGGCATCCGCTCGTAGGGCGTTTGGAAGATGGCGTCGCGCAGCTCGGTGCGGGTGAGGGCCTGCTGGCGCATCGTCAGGCACTGGCCGTCGGCGCCCCGCTCCGCCGTTCCGGTGACGCCCTTGAGGGTCGCTCCCGCGCGCAGCCGCGCCACGAGCTCGAGCAGCGGCCGCTCGCCTTCGCCGAGCACGACGCAATCGAAAGGCCCGAGGCCGAACATGAGCTCGGGCCGGAAGGTGGCCTCCATCCCCCCCGCGACCAGCAACGCATGCGGCTGCATCCGGCGCGCCACGTGCGCGAGCTCGAGATCGAAGCGCAGCGTCATGCCGGTGGTCGAGCTGCCGATGATGTCCCAGGCACCCCCGAGGAGCTCGCGCTCGAGCGCCCGCACCACCGGCAGACCGCCGCAGCAGTTCGGGTCGAAGACCTTGACCTCGGCGCCGGCGGCTTCGAGTACGCCGGCCAGGCGCCACACGCCGAGCGGTGGGGCGAGAAAGGTGTATTCCCCGCAGTGCGGGTCGTACGGTCCGATCAGCAGGATCCGCGGCGAGTCCACCAATCGGGATGCCCTCCTGGCAGCGGTCTCGGCTTGCGCCTAGGGCCGCACGGCCGTTGCAACCATCGGCGGCGGGTCGCCGCGAGGTTGATCGCCGTACTGTGCCGGCACAAGACCGTTACGCACCGCGAACAGCGTGACGCTCGCGGTGTTGTGCAACTCGAGCTTGCGCATCAGATTCGCGCGATGCTTCTCGACCGTCTTCACACTGAGCCGTAGCGCGAGCGCCACACGCTTGTTGGATTCCCCGAGCGCAACGTGCGTCAGCACTTCGCGCTCGCGCTCGGTGATCCGGGGGTACACTCCCGCTGCCGCTCCCAGGGTCGGCTCGTTGCGGCGCAGATACCCCGACACCAGGCGCGCCGAGACCGGCTCGGAGAAGTACTTCTGGCCCGCGATCACGGAACGGATCGCCTGCAGCAGCTCCGCGCGGCCGGCGTCCTTGAGCACGTAGCCGTCGGCGCCGGCGCCGAGCGCTGCCCGTATGTACTCGTCCGTGCAATACGCGGTGAGCACCAGCACATGCACGCGCGCCGACACGGCGCGCAGCTGCTCGATGATCCGCAACCCCTGAGTGCCCGGGGGGGCGAGGTCCGTGATGACGAGCGCCGGATCGGTGCTCTGCACCACACGCACGCCGTCCGCTCCGGTACTCGCCTCGCCGACCACACGGAGGTCGACTTCAAGCTCGATCAGCGCGCGCAATCCCTCGCGCAGAATTCCGTGAGGCTCGATGATCACGATGCCCGTGTACGTCGAGGATTTGACCATCATAGCCAAACGCCAGCCGGCGTTCCTCCCGCGTTGTGTTGGTTAAAACTGTTAGGGGAGCCCTGTGATGAGTCGGGCGGGCGGTCCGAAGATATGTTGCGCTGAGATCATTGACCGAGCCCTCATGCATACGCACATCCCTGTGCATGAGCCGCGGGCCCCTTCGGTCGCCGCAGCTCCACTCTCCGTAGCCTTAGCCTTACAGGCCGATCACAGCTTATTGCGCACGCTGCATATCCAACATCGGCGAAAGACTGAACGCAGGATCAGTCGCGCGCCCAGGCGTCCCATCGGGAATTTCCGGATGACGCAGCCCGCGTCCAGGCGACTGCGCGCCAAAGTGTTGCGGCAAGGCCAGCGATGGTGTGCGGCAAGGCCACGATGGCGGCTTGGCGAGCGGGGAACGGGGATCGGGGAATTCCCGATCCCCAGGCGCGCCGTTTCGCGAGGTCGAATTCATGCCTTCGCTGTCTTGGCGCCCCCCCGAGGGCCGGTATGCTGGGCCCATGGATGAAAGTGTGGGGAGTCCCATCATGGACGAGGCCGCGGCGCACACGGTGCGCTTGAGTGACGAAGACATACTGCGCGAGCGGGTCGCGGAGCTCGCGGCCGATCTGCGTGCGGCAGCCATGAAGGGCGATACGCTGCGCATCACGCGGCTCCTCTCCGACCTGCTGCAATTCAAGCGCCTCACCCCGGAGCGGCGACTGGCGCTGGAGGGCCTCACGCACCTCATCGACTCGATGCGCTCGCTGGCGCTGACGGACGAGCTCACCGGCGTCTACAACCGGCGCGGCTTCCTGCAGGCCGGCAAGCGCTTCCTCGATGTCGCCCGGCGCGATCTGCGTTCCGCTTATCTCGTCTACATAGACCTCAACAACCTCAAGGAGGTCAACGACAGCTCGGGGCACGCGGCCGGCGACGATCTGATCCGGCAGACGGGCAGTTTCCTGCGCGAGCTGTTCCCGAGCTACGGCGTGCACGAGGTACTCGGAAGGCTCGGCGGGGACGAGTTCGCAGCGCTGACGACCGACAGGAAGTGCCCCTCACGAAGCGAAATCCTGCTTCGCGCCCGGATGCGCCAGGGTCTGATCTCCGACCGCCACCCGCTGTCGCTCAGCGTGGGGCTCGCGTATTTCAATCCGCTGCTGCCGATCGGCATCAAAGAGCTGCTCGAGGACGCCGAGCAGGCCATGTACGAGCACAAGCGGACGCTGCGCCTCGCCTCGGCCGCGCGCAACGCCATTCCGCTCGAGCGTGCGCGCCTGGCCCGCCAGGGCGGGCCGTCGCCCAGCGGCGGCTCCCCGCCGTCGCGCAGGCCTGGCGTTCCCAGCGCACCCGGCACGACGGCCTGAGGTGCGCACGCGCTGACCGCTCGCGACTCAAGCGGCGGTAGCGTGCGCGCGCCCTTCAATTCCAGAGACGCAGGTTTTGCAGCTCGGATCGTCCGCCTGCGATGTCGCCGCCGCCTCCATGAGCTCCCGCGCCCGGCTGCTCGTCTGCTCCCGGAGTGGGTACGGTGAGGGTCTTCAGGCCTTCCTTCTGCAGGAGCGAATTCAGCGCGGGCAGCTCCCGCGCCGTTAATGCGGCGAAACCCGCGTCGATGTCGCTGAGCTCAGCGCGCATCGCGGCGATGTTGTCGATCTGGTAAGCCGACGGCGGCCCCTCCCACGAGAGGAGCGCTCCATAGAGCTGATCGGTGTGCTCGCGCAGGCGCTCCTCTCCCGTGATCGCCCCACCCTCCTTGGTCGCGACGATCCGCCTGCGCAGCTCGTCGAGCTTGCCGTCGAAGTCGGCGAGCTTCTTGTGCAAAGGATCCTTCTCGGCACGGCCCTTGCCGGCCTCCGCCACCTGGGCGCGCAGGCCCGAGATGCGGGCGAATAGCGCCGACTCGTCGTTGAAGAGCGTGTAGACCTTCATCGCCGCGTCGTACTGCGCCTTGCGGTCGGCGACCGTCCACTTCACGCGCCGGTCGAGGCCCACGGTGAGCTGCGTATCGTAGGTCTTGTCGCCCCTCACCATGCGGATGCCGTAGGTCCCCGGCGGCACGCGCGGGCCCTGCGTGCCGGCGAAGGCCACCTGCACGGCCGGCGGCACGTGCGGAGGCGAGCGGTGCATGGTCCACACGACGCGATTCAGGCCGCGGCGGGTGCTGGCCGGCAGCTCGTCGATCACCGCTCCGCTCGCGTCGAGCACCTCGATCTTCAGCTTGCCGAACAGGTGCCGGGTGCGCTGGTAGTAGGTGACGACCGCGCCGTCCTTCGGGTTGTCGCCCACGAACGCCGCGGCGCCGTTGGCCCAGCCCCCCTGCGCCTCGATGCGCTGCTGCGCGGGGCGTGCCGACACGAAGGCGGCGTCCTGCGAGGCGAGCTCCGGCGTCAGCTTACGCAGCGGCGTGATGTCGTCCACGATCCAGATGCCGCGGCCGTGCGTGGCGATCACGAGGTCGCTGTCGCGCGGCTGCACGGCGAGATCGCGCACCGCGACGGTGGGCAGATGCCCGCCCCGGTACTGCGCCCAGTGCGCGCCGCCGTCCACCGACATCGAGAGTCCCAGCTCCGTGCCGAGGTAGAGGAGCTGCGGGTCGATGGGATCCTCCTTGATCACGTGCGCGTAACCGCGCACACCCTTTCCGTCCTTCGGATCGAGGAGCGCCGTCCAGGTGCGACCGTAATCCTTCGTGACGTAGACATACGGCGTCATGTCCCCGAACGTGTGCCGGTCGAAGGCTGCATACGCCGTGCCCGGCGCGTACTGGCCCGCCTGAACCCAGTTCACCCAGCTGTTCTTCGGCAGCCCGCGCACGTTCCCCACCACGTTCTCCCAGTGCCCGCCGCCGTCGCGCGTCAGCTGCAGGTTGCCGTCGTCGGTGCCGACCCAGATGAGGCCGGCGGTGAGCGGGGACTCGCTGATCGAGAAGATCGTGGTGTGCATCTCCGCCACCGAGTTGTCGACCGTGACGCCGCCGGATTCCTCCTGCTTCTGCTTCTGCGGATCGTTGCTGGTGAGGTCGGGCGAGATGCGCTCCCACGTCTGGCCGTGATCGTGCGAGCGGAACAGGAACTGCGCCCCGATATAGATCGTCGACGGGTCGTGCGGCGAGAGCGCGATGGGCGTATTCCAGTTGAAGCGCAGCTTCTTGTAGCGCTTCAGCTCCTGCGCGCCGAGGCGCGGCTGGATATCGCGGGTCTCGTGGGTGTGCCGGTTGACGCGGCCGATGAAGCCTCCCTGGTACTCGGCATACACGTAATCGGAATCGGAAGGGTCCTCGAACATCCAGAACCCGTCGCCGCCGAACATGTTCTCCCAGCGCGAGCTCGTGATGCCGCCCGGGTAGGCCGAATCGCCCACCCAGCTCGAGTTGTCCTGCAGCCCGCCGTAGACGCGATACGGGTCGCGGTCGTCGACGCTCACGTGATAGAACTGCGCGATCGGCAGATTGTCGCTCTTCCACCATCTGTTGCCGCCGTCGTACGAGATCCACAGCCCGCCGTCGTCGCCCGCGAACACGTGTTGGGAGTTGTTGGGATCGATCCACAGGTCGTGCAGGTCGCCGTGCATGCCGTTGAAGCCGCCGACGACCGCGAAGCTCTTGCCGCCGTCCTCGGAGAGGATCAGGTTGCCGTCGGTCTTGAAGACGCGCTTGGCGTCCCTGGGATCGACGATCAGGTTGGCGAAGTAGAACGGCCGCCACACCATCCACTGACTCTTGTCGCCCCGCTCCCAGCTGTCGCCGCCGTCGTGCGAGACGAGGAGCCCGGAGTCGGTCGACTCGATGAAGGCGTAGGCGGTTTTCGGCTCGCTCGGCGCAAAGCGCACCGCGATGCGTCCGTAGGGTTTCGGCGGCAGCCCCTTGCCGGAGGCCGTCGTGAGCTCGGTCCAGCTCGCCCCGCCGTCGGTGCTGCGGTACAGCCCGCTGCCCGAAGGCGCCTTCGGGCTCTCGCCGCCCGATCGGTAGGTCCAGCCCCTGCGGCGGAAGTCCCAGAGCGAGGCGATGAGGACGTCGGGACTGCCGGGCTGCATCGCGACGTCTCCGCAGCCGGTCGAGAGATTCCCGCCCTTGAGCACCAGCTGCCAGGTCTTGCCGCCGTCCGCGGTCCGGTACAGGCCCCGATCGGCCGAGTCGCTCCAGAGCTTGCCGGGTACGCAGGCGTAGACGGTGTCCGAGGCGCGCGGATCGACGAGGATCCGCGAGATGCGCTCGGACTCCGGCAGCCCCGAGAAGGTCCAGGTCTCCCCGGCGTCGGTGGACTTGTAGATGCCGTTGCCGATCGAGACGCTGTTGCGCGTCCAGGTCTCGCCGGTGCCGACCCAGACGTTGTCGTGATGCGTCGGGTCGACGGCGATGGCGCCGATCGACTGGACCGGCTGCTCGTCGAACACCGGCTTGAAGGTGGTCGCGCCGTCAGTGGACTTCCACACTCCCCCGCTCGCTGCGCCGACGAACAGCGTCAGCTTCCCCGACCGGTCGGCGAAGCCGGCGAGCGCCGCGATGCGCCCGCTCATCGCCGCCGCTCCGATGTTGCGCGCACCCAGACCCGAAATCGCGCCCGAGTCGATCGCGGTTCCCTCGGCCGCGGCGACTGCGGTGCAGCCGATGGTGCCGGGCACCAGGCAGCAGAGCGCTGCGAACTCCAATCGCATGGATTGTTCTCCTTATCCGCGCCTTACTTCGCGGCGCTTGCGGGCGCGGCCGGAAACTGGAACAGCCGGCTCTCGGCCGCAACGTTCGCTTCCGCCTTCTCGACCTGCACGCTGACGCGCTCGCTCGAGCCTTTCGGTCCCGACTCCACCGCGAACGGGACGTAGACCCCGGCCACCTTCTCGTAGTCACCGTAGTCGACGACGGTCTCGTTGGGCACCCCGTGCTCGATGCGCCGGTTGACGGCGCGGATCTCGAGGAAGTAATCGGGGTCGAGGTAGACGTAGGTCACATCGCCGTTCCGACGCGTGACGCGCAGCTTGTGCGCCTGAGTGCCGTCGATGTCCTCGGTGCCCAGGTAATCGAGCGTGTAGCCCTTTGCCTTGTAGTCGACGAGCACCCCGGTGAAGTCGGCGGCATTCTCGGAGAGCCCCTTGGCGTCGTCGGCCGAGAGTCTTTCCGGGTCCTTGCGGCCCTGGAACGGGTTGATCTGCCACGCCTGCTCGCCGTCGAAAGCCTGCACCCGCGTGAGTCCCTGGAGCTGTACCTCATAGCGGATCGAGTCGGGTCGCCTGATCAGAGCGACGTAGCGCAGCTCGAGCGTTCCGCGGTTGACCCGCAGCTTCCCCGACAGGCGTACCGACTTGAGGGCGGCGAGCTCGTCGGGGCTTCCTTTCGCGGCGGCGTTCTTCGCGGCCAGCTCATCGGCGGTGTGGGCGAGTGCACCGGACGCTGCCAGCATCAATAGAAACGCGGCCAGGTGGCGCATGCGAGCTCCGGGGGTTTGGGTGGGGGGCGCTATGATGCATTGCCGTTTGCTGCGACACCAGATGCGCTCAGTTCTCATCCGCGAGGTTGGGATCCCGCGCCGGAGGCAGCTCGGGGCGGATCTCGGTGAGTCGCAGCGCCTTGAGGCCCGAGTTGAGAGCCGGGAGCTCACTCTCGAGCTGCCGCCAGGCAGCGAGCAGATCGGCGAGCGCGGCTTCGGCGGCCTCGCACGCCGTACGCTGCGCGGCGGTCGGTGCCGCATCGGCCCGGGTCACCTCGGCATAGAGCGTGCTGAGGTGGTCCTGTACCTCGGTGAGCGTGAGGCGCGCCGCGGCGGCCTGCGCCGGGGCCGCCTGCGCCGGAGCGGCCCGCGCCTGAGGCGCGTCCTTTGCGGGCTCGAGCAGCTCCGACAGGCGCCTGTCGAAGTCTCTCACCGGCTGCGCCGCGGCTCCGCCCGGCGCGAGCGCCGCGAGCTGCTGATGCACGGATCTCGCGGCGAGCAGCGTCCTCGAGGCGCCGCTCACGAGATCGGCAAGCTTCATGGCCAGATGGAATTGATCGTCGAGCGCACCGTCGGCGAGCTTGACTCGCGGATCCTCCTTGATCACGAGCGGCGCCTCGAGCCGGCGACCGCCTGCGGTCAGGCGCACCAGGTAAGTGCCGGGCAGTGCGACCGGCCCCTCGGGGCCGCGCGGCGTCGCGTGGGGTACGGCGGAGATCGGATAGCCCCGGGCGATCGCCACCGGCGCCGGGTAGTGCAGATCCCACACCCAGCGGTGCATGCCGGCCTGAGCCGGGAGCGTGCGCGGCTCGCGCAGCCAGTAGCGCGGAATGAGCTCGCGCGAAAGCTCCTCCGCGCTCGGCTCTAATGGGTCGTCGCTGCGGTAGCGCCGCACGAGCTCACCCTTGCCGTCGAGCACCTCCAGCGCCACCGCGCCGCGCTCGTCGCGCGGCAGGTAATACTCGACGACTGCGCCGGCGGGCGGGTTGGCTGCGAGCGGCTCGTCGGGCGGGATCGGGGTATCGGTCCAGGTGCTGCGGCTCACCCGATAGCTCGCTGCCGGATGGATGAGGACGGCCTCGCGTACGTTCGGGCCGCGCAACTGCCGCAGCCGCGAGATGTCATCGAGAATCCACAGCGAGCGGCCGTGCGTGGCAACGAGGAGATCGTCGCCGTGGACCCATAGATCCCGCATCGAGGTATGGGGCAGATTGAGCTGGAGCGAGTCCCAGTGCTCACCGTCGTCGTCCGAGATCCACACCGCCTTCTCGGTCGCCGCGTACAGCAGTCCCTGCCGCTGCGGATCCTCGCGCACCGAGTTCACCGGCGCATCCGCCGGCAGGGCGCCGGCGATCGCCTCCCAGGTCCTGCCGCCATCGCGGGTCCTGAAGAGGTAGGGATGCAGGTCGTCGATACGCAGGCGGCTCACCGAGACGTAGGCCGTGCCCACGTCGAAGTGCGAAGCCTCGATCTGGGTGACCTTGCTCCACGCACCCGTACCCGGCGGAGTCACGTTCGCCCAGTGGGCGCCGCCGTTTCGCGTCAGCCACACGAGTCCGTCGTCGGTCCCGGCCCAGAGCGTGTCGAGGCTCAAGGGCGAGGGGCCGAGAGCGTAGATCACGCCGCGCTGGCGCTCGGCGCCGGGCCGATGCAGCTCCCCGACGCTCACCGGGACGCCGGGGACCTCGCGCGCCAGATCGGGACTGATCGCCTGCCAGCTCGCTCCGCCATCGCTGGTCTTGAAGAGTCTGTTGGCCGCGAAGTAGAGCGTATGCGGATCGACCGGCGAGAACATGAGCGGCTCGGTGCGATCCACGCGCACCTCCGCGCCCCGCACCGGAATCGGCGTCACGTTCTGCACCTGTCCGGTCGAGCGGTGAAACTTCGATACTTCGTTGCGGCCGCCCCCGTAGATCACGTCCGGATCGAGCGGATCCGGCGCGACATAGCCGTACTCGATCGCCCCGACCGGGTGCCAGTCGCGGTCGGTGATCTCGCCGTCGTTGCCGCGGCTCGCGATGCACACCGAGCCGCTCTCCTGCTGCCCGGCGCAGACCTGATACGGAAACGTCGGCGTGACGCTCACGTGGAACAGCTGCGCCGTCGGCTGGTTGAACCACGAGCTCCACGACTCGCCGCCGTTGAGAGTCACGATGGCGCCCTGATCGCCGGCGAGAGCGATGATGCGGGGATCGCGCGGGTTGACCCACAGATTCTGATAATCGTCGCCGCCCGGCGCTCCCCGCAGCGCCACCCAGCTGCTGCCGCCGTCGCTCGACTTCATCGTGACGAGGCTCGCGCTGTAGACGACGTCGGGGTCCGTGGGATCGACGCGCAGCACGGCCAGGTCGCCGCCGCCGATGCGCAGCGCGGGCCGCGGATCGGTGGTGATGCGCACCCAGCTCCCGCCGCCGTCGTCCGAGCGGAACACGCCAAGTCCGGCCGCCGAGGAGTAATCGCCGGGCTCGTCGGTGGCCACGGCGGCATAGAGGCGCAGCGGCGCGCTGGGCGCGATCGCGATGTTGGCCTGGACGAGATTGGGCGGAAGCCCCGCCGTCAGGGGTTTCCAGGTCGCTCCGCCGTCGGTCGACTTGAACAGGCCGCCCCCGGTGCCCTGGAACTCGTTCTTGTCTTCCCAGGGACCGAGGCGCGACTGCCACAACGCGGCGTACACGATGTCGGGCTGGCTCGGGTCGATCGCGACCGCGGAGCCGCCGGTGTCGGCATCCTTGTAGAGCACCCGTTGCCACGTCGTGCCGCCGTCGAGCGAGCGGTAGATGCCGCG
>Ga0209689_1001850_pt1 | contig 15863 bp, 15 predicted proteins | sample GraSoiAngelo_149_FD_187119 | JGI IMG/M metagenome (GOLD analysis project Ga0209689, IMG submission 187119) | Grasslands soil microbial communities from the Angelo Coastal Reserve, California, USA - 14_1009_09_30cm (SPAdes) (version 2) | ecosystem: Environmental > Terrestrial > Soil > Grasslands ...
GAAGCGGCGCGACAGGCGCGGGTGAAGCGTTTCCTGCAGATCTCCACCGACGAGGTGTACGGCTCGCTCGGCGCGAGCGGCAAGTTCACCGAGGCGAGCACGCTGCGGCCCTCCAGCCCTTACAGCGCTTCGAAGGCGGCGGCGGACCTGCTCGTGCTCGCGTACGGGCATACGTTTGGCCTCGACGTGGTGGTGACCCGCTGCTCGAACAACTACGGACCGTACCAGTTCCCGGAAAAGTTGATCCCGCTGATGATCGCCAACGCGCTGGAAGGCCGCAGGTTGCCGGTCTACGGTGACGGCCTGCAGGTACGCGACTGGATCCACGTGGAGGACCACTGCCGCGCGCTGCTCGCCGCACTGGAGAAGGGCCGCGGGGGCGAGATCTACAACATCGGATCCGACAACGAGTGGCCGAACATCCAGATCGTCGGGCGGCTGCTGGAGATCTTGCAGAAGCCGCGCGAGCTGATCGAGCACGTGAAGGACCGCCCGGGGCACGATCGCCGCTACGCCATCGATGCGTCCAAGGCGCGAGCGGAGCTGGGGTGGTCGCCACACATCGCGTTCCCGGACGGCCTGAAAGCTACCGTCGAGTGGTACCAGCAGAACCGCGGCTGGTGGGAGCGCGTGCGCACCGGCGATTACCGCACGTATTACGACCGCAACTACGGAGCACGATGACCACGGTCGTCGCCGGCGCGAACGGCCTCGTCGGCAGCCGCATCGTCGCGCGGCTCCTGGAAGCGGGAGAGCGCGTGCTCGCGTCCGGGCGGGGCCCGCAGCGGTTCAACGCGGATGCCGCGTACGTGGAGGTCGATCTATCGGTCGAGCCGGAAAAGCTCGCGAGGCTCATCGAGTCGGCCAGGCCGGGCGGCGTCATCAACGCGGCTGCCATGACCGACGTCGACGGCTGCGAGAAGAGCCCGCGAGAGGCGTGGGCCCTCAACGTGCGCGCGGTCGAGGTCGCCGCGCTGGCCTGCGCCAGGACCGGGGCCCGGTTGACCGCCGTATCCACCGACTACGTCTTCGACGGCGTGAAAGGGAGCTACACGGAGGACGATCCGCCGAATCCGCGCGGGGTCTACGCCCGGACGAAGCGGTCCGGAGAGGAAGCCGCGTTGATCCTCGCCGCGGACGTGGCGGTCTGCCGGGTGGCGGTGGTGTACAGCGGCCGTCCGGGGGCGAAGAAGACGTTCGCGGCGACCGCGCTCGAGTCGCTGCGCGCCGGCAAGCCGGTGAAGGCATTCACCGACCAGGTCGTCTCGCCCACGCTGGCGGACAATGCCGCCGAGATGGTGATCGGCGTGCACCGCTCCGGGGCGCAGGGCGTGTTCCACTGCGCGGGCGCGACGGAGATCTCGCGCCTCGATTTCTGCCGGGCCCTGGCCGGCAAGCTGCGGGCCGACGAATCGCTGATCGTTCCCGTGCGGGTTGCGGACCTGAAGCTTCCCGCCCCCCGGCCGCTCAGGTGCGGGCTGCGGGTCGACAAGGTGCGGCGCCTGCTGGGCGAGTCGGTCCCGCTGCCGCTCGATGCCGCTCTCGATCGGTTCCTCGCGGAGAGCCGGACGTGACCGAGCTCGCCGAAGGCGCTCCCGCGGCGGGCACCTTCACGACTGCGCGCAGATCGCCGTTGCGCGAGCTCGTCCAGTACCGGCAGCTCGTCGCGATGCTGGTGATCCGCGAGCTGAAGGTGCGTTACAAGCGCAGCATCTTCGGGCTCCTGTGGACGATGCTGAACCCGCTCCTCTTGATGGTGGTCTACACCGTCGTCTTCTCCACCATCATGAGGGCCCCGCAGCGCAACTTCGCCATCTTCCTGCTCTCGGGCCTCTTGCCCTGGCTGTTCTTCAGCATCGCGGTCCTGCAGGGCCTGCACTCCATCCTCGTCAACCAGGAGCTGATCCGGAAGGTGCGGCTGCCGCAGGCGGTGTTTCCGCTGTCGGTGGTCGGCTCGAACCTGGTCAACTTCGCCCTCTCCTTCGTTCCGCTGCTGCTGTTGATGGCGGTCGTCCGGCAGCCCTTCACGGCCGCGCTGCTCTTCCTGCCGCTGGCGATGCTGATCCTCACCATCTTCATCAGCGGCGTGACGCTGCTCTTCGCCACCTTCACGGTGTTCTTCCGCGACGTGCGACACCTCGCGGAGGTCGGGCTGCAGATGCTGATGTACCTGTCCCCGGTGGTCTATGACCTGCAGATGCTCGGGCAGCACGACACCTGGTGGTTCGGTGCGTTCCGCGTGTTTCTACGGATGAACCCTCTCACCTACATGCTGGGGCTGGTGCGCGATCCCGTCTATTACGGGCGCCTTCCCCCGCTCATGGGAGTTGCCGTCGCCTGCGGGGCCGCGCTCGCGGCGCTGTTCATCGGATTCTCGGTCTTCAACCGGCTCGCGCCGCGGCACATCCACTACCTGTGAGGAACGGCGAGATCCGCATCCGCGACGCCGGCGTGTGCTACCGGCTCTACCGCGAAAAGGTGAGCACGCTGAAGGAGGCGGTGGTGAACCGCTTCCGGCACCTTCGCTCGGCGGAGATGTTCTGGGCCGTGCGCCACGTCTCGCTGGACATCGAGCCGGGCGAGGCCATCGCCCTGGTCGGCCACAACGGCAGCGGCAAGAGCACCTTGCTGAAGACCATCGCCGGCGTGCTGACGCCGGACGAAGGCGAGGTGCTCGTGCAGGGGCGGATCAGCCCGATGATCGAGCTCGGGGCGGGTTTCGATCCCGAGCTGTCGGGCCGCGACAACATCTTCCTCAACGGGGCGCTCCTCGGCTTCTCGCGCCGGCAGATGGAGGGGAAGTTCGATCGCATCGTCGCCTTTTCCGAGCTGGGCGACTTCATCGACATGCCGATCAAGAACTACAGCTCGGGAATGTACGCGCGGCTTGGCTTCGCCATCGCCCAGGACGTCGAGCCGGACATCCTCATCGTCGACGAGGTGCTCGCGGTCGGCGACGAGCGCTTCCAGGAGAAATGCAAGGCGCGCATCCGCGACTTCCGCGCCGCCGGGATCACTTTCTGCTTCGTCTCCCATAACTACGAGGCGGCGAAGGAGCTCTGCCCGCGAGCAGCCGTGCTCCACCACGGCCGCCTTGCGTTCGACGGGCCCATCGTGCAGGCGTGGGAACGGTATCGCGAGCTCGAGAGGGGGCCGGCGCCGGGACCGCAGATCGAGGCGAGCTAAGCCGCTCCCGCGCCGAAGGCGTTGGATTGCGGCGATTGCTTTTGCCTGTACCTCTCCTCGATTTGGTGACCCGGTCGCAGCCGCGCCTACAGCGCCGCATGCGCCGCCGGGGCTGGGTGACAGCGCGATGACAGCGCCGCGTTACCAATGCAGACAATCCCGGAGGGAACTTGGTCTACGCATTTTTCATCTCGCACTGGCTTCTCAGCGTGCTCTTCCAGAGCCTCTTCCAGCACCGCTACGCGGCGCATCGGATGTACGAGCTGTCGAAGCGCGCCGAGCGCGCGCTGCACTTCCTCGCCTTCCTGGTGCAGGGGAGCTCGTATCTGGATCCGCGCGCCTACGCCATCCTGCACCGGGAGCACCACGCCTTCAGCGACACGGATCGCGATCCGCATACGCCGTGGCTGCACTCCAACGCCCTGTCGATGATGTGGCGGACGAAGAAGCGGTATTCGGACTACGCGCACCGGCGCCTGGCGCCGGAGCCCCGGTTCGAGGGCGGGTTTCCGGAGTGGCCGTGGCTCGACCGCTTCGCCGACTCATGGCCGACGCGCATCGCCTTCGGGACGATGTATTCGCTCTTCTACCTCGCGTTTGCCACGCACTGGTGGCAGATCGCCTTCATGCTGCCCTTCCACTTCGTGCTGGGACCGGTGCACGGCGCGATCGTGAATTGGGCCGGCCACAAGTACGGGTATCAGAACTTCGACAATGGGGACAAAAGCCGCAACACGCTGCCCTTCGACTTCCTCACCATGGGCGAGTTGTTCCAGAACAACCATCACAAGTGGGGCGCGAGCCCGGACTTCGCCGCGCGCTGGTTCGAGGTGGATCCCGGCTGGCAGGTCCTGAGGCTTCTGGCCGCGGCCCGCATCGTCAGCATCCGCACGCCTCAGCGTGCCGTGTTCCCGGAGCCGCTTCCCAAAGCTGCGTGATAAGACCGCGGCGTGACCGAGTCGTGGGGCCGGTACCCGCAGGCCAGGCACACCGCTGAAGTCCGCCTGCACTGGCGCGCAGGTCTGGCATTGCCGCTGGTCGGCCCGATGCTGGCGTACGGGCAGGGGCGCAGCTACGGCGACTGCTGCCTGAACGACGGCGGCAAGCTCCTGCGCACCGCGGGCCTCGACCGGTTCATCTCCTTCGATTCCGGCTCCGGCCTGCTGCGCTGCGAAGCCGGGGTCACCCTGGGCGAGATCCTGCGGCTGATGGTTCCGCGCGGTTTCTTCCTCCCCGTGGTCCCGGGGACCAAGCACGTATCGGTGGGCGGCGCGATCGCCAACGACATCCACGGCAAGAACCACCATCGCGCGGGCACGTTCGGCGCACACGTCCGGCGCCTCGAGCTGCTGCGCTCCGACGGGCAGGCGAGAGAGATCGGACCCGAGGACCGGCTCTTCCAGGCGACGCTGGGCGGGCTCGGGCTGACCGGATTGATCACCTGGGCCGAGGTTGCGCTGCGGCGAATCCCCGTCGCGGCAGTGCGCATGGAGGCGATCCCCTTCGCCGGGCTGGAGGAGTTCGTCGCGCTGTCCGACGAGAGCGACGCGGGGTACGAATACACGGTGGCCTGGTTGGACGTGGTCTCCCGCGCGCAGCGCGGAATCTTCTTTCGCGGAGATCACGTCGCCGGCGCCGTTCGCGCGCCCCGGGCCCGGACGGCGGTGCCCACCGATCTTCCCGTGGTCAACGCCCTGACCGTGCTCGCGTTCAACGCGGCCTATTACGCGGCCCAGAAGCTCGCGGGCCGCTCGCGCTTGCAGCACTGGGACCCGTTCTTCTTCCCCCTCGACGGCATCGGGCACTGGAACCGGCTCTACGGCCGCCGGGGATTCCTGCAGTTCCAGTGCGTCGTTCCCACGCGGGAGGCGCTCGGTGAGCTGCTGCAGTCGGCGCCGGCTTCGCCGCTCACGGTCCTGAAGCGGTTCGGGGCCGCGGCGTCTCCCGGGATGCTTTCCTTTCCTCGCCCGGGGTTCACGCTGGCGCTGGATGTGCCCAATCGCGGCGAGGAGACGTTCGCGCAGCTCGCGCGGCTGGAAGCGGTCGTCATGGAAGCGGGTGGAGCGCTCTACCCCGCGAAGGACGCCCGGATGTCGAAGGACACCTTCGCGCGCTCCTTTCCCCGGCTTGCGGAGTTTTCAGGTCACGTCGATCCGGCGTTCTCGTCGTCGTTCTGGCGGCGGGTGACGCGGTGAAGGTGCTCGTGCTCGGCGCCACCTCCGCCATCGCGCAGGCCGCGGCGCGGATCTGGGCAGAGAGGGGAGAGGAGCTGCTGCTCGTGGCCCGCGATCCGCAGAAGCTGGCGGCGGTGGCGGACGATCTGCGGACGCGCGGCGGCACGGTGGCGACGCTGGTGCACGACCTGAACGAGGACGCCGCGGGCCTGGTCGCGCAGGTGGGCGCCCCCGATGTGGTGCTGCTCGCGCAGGGGATGCTCGGCGACCCGAACCGCCGCGACCGCGATCCCGATCATGCCGAGCTGATCCTGCGCACGAACCTGGTCTCTCCGCTGCGGCTGCTGACGCTGCTCGCGCCGGCGTTGCCGGCCGGAGCCTGCATCGCCGCGCTCTCCTCGGTGGCCGGCGATCGAGGGCGCGCGAAGGTGGGGGCGTACGGGGCCTCGAAGGCCGGACTCGATTCGTTCCTCTCCGCGCTCCGGCAGCGGCTGCAGGCGTCGGGAGTACGGGTCCTCGCATTGAAGCCCGGCTTCGTGGACACGCCGATGACGGCCGCGCTGCCGAAGACGGCCCTGTTCGCCAGTCCGGCGCAGATCGGCGGCGGGATCGTCCGCGCCGTGGATGCCGGCCGCGACGCAGTCGTTTACTTGCCGTGGTGGTGGCGCCTGATCATGCTGGCGATCAAGGCGCTGCCGGAACGCGTCTTCAAGCGCCTCAAGTTCTGAAGCGATGACCCTTCTCCCGCTCCTCGAGGCGATGCGCCCGCGCCAGTGGAGCAAGAACGTCTTCGTGCTGGCCGGCATCGTCTTCGCCGGCAGGCTCTTCGAGGCGCGCGCCGAGCTGCGCGTGCTGGCCTGCTTCGCGCTCTTTTGCGCGGCGTCGAGCGCCGTCTATCTCGCCAACGACGTGGCCGACCGCGCGATCGACGCGCACCATCCGCTCAAGCGGACGCGGCCGATCGCGTCGGGACGGCTGTCGCCTGCCCTGGCCATCGCGGCGTCCGCCGTTCTCACGTTGGTAGCGCTGGCGGGGACGGCGCTGCTGAACCGCGCCACGCTGGCCGTCACGGCGGCCTACCTCGCATCGACGTTGGCTTACAGCCTGGGGCTCAAGCGTGCGTTCCTGCTCGACGTGATGATCGTGGCGGCCGGGTTCGTGCTTCGCGCGGTCGCGGGCGCCTCGTGCATCGAGGCGGAGATCTCGCCCTGGCTCCTGGTCTGCTCGTTCCTGCTGGCGCTCTTTCTCGCCCTGGGCAAGCGCCGCGCGGAATTGGTGCTGCTCGGCCAGGACGCCACCAACCATCGCGTGGCCCTCGGGAGCTACAGCCTGCCGCTGGTGGACAGCTGGCTCACGGCCTTGGCGGGCGCCGCGATCGTCTCCTATGCGCTGTACACGCAGTCCCAGCGGACGGTGGAGCATTTCGGCACCACCAACCTCCTCTATACGGTCCCGTTCGTCATCTACGCCCTGTTCCGCTACCAGCATCATGTGGTCCGCCAGGATGCCGGAGGAGATCCGGGCAGCCTGCTCCTGCAGGATCCCGGTCTGTGGATCGCCCTGCTCGGGTGGGCGATCACGGCCGCGGTGGTGATCTACCGCTGAGCGCGCGCAGCGCCGCACCTGCGCCCGCGACGGCCGCGCGCAACTCCGCCCAAGCGAGCGCGGGACGGACGCGCAACAGCTCCAGCGGCGCCTTCACCGCGGCCCGGTAGAGCACGGTGAGTGCGACGAGGAGGACCGCCTTCGGGAGCGGCTGGTGTCGCGCGAGCGTGCGCAGATGTCCCACGGCCAAAAGGTAACGCTGCGCCGGCGAGCCAGGGCCGAAGGACGCTCCGAATCGATGTCGCGCGGCCGCTCCGCGCACGTACCACGAGCGGTATCCGGCTCGCGCGGCGCGGAGCGAGAGGTCGACGTCCTCGTAGTACGCGAAGTACCCGGGATCGAAGAGGCCGATCTCGCGCAACATCGAGGTCCGGAGCAGGGCGGCCCCGCCGCTCACTCCCGTGACTGGCCCCTCCGTGCGCGTCAGTTCTGCGACGGGCACACGGAAATCGCGATCCCGGGCGCGCCCGAGCGCGTCGATGACGAGGCCGGTGGAGTTGACCACTTCTTCGCCGCGGAAGAGCAGGGTGCCGGTGAACAGGCCCGCCTCGGGATGCGCTGCCGCGGCCTCGAGCAATCGGCGAAGCCAGTCCGGCGAGACCGCGACGTCGTTGTTGATCAGCGCCACGAATTCCGCGCCCGCATCGAGTGCGCGGCGCATCGCCTGGTTGTTCGCACGCGCGTAGCCGGCGTTCTCCGTCAGCCGGAGGTGCTCGACTTCCGGGAACTCCCGCGCGAGCAGCGGCCCCGTTCCGTCGCTGGAGGCGTTGTCCACCACCACCAGGTGCACGCGGGCGCGCGAATCCTGTCCGCGCAGCGCCGCGAGGCATTCGGGCAGGAGGTGCGCGCCGTTCCAGGTGAGCACGACGGCGTGCACCTGCGGGCCCTCCGGTGCTACACCCTCGGGTCCCTTGCTCGAGGTGGGAATCAACGCCGCTCCTCTCGCCGCCGAGCGCACCGGAGTAGGGCGTTACATCGCCGGCCTGCTCGACGCGCTCGCCGCCATGAAGCCCGACGGAGTGCGCGCGCGCCCGCTCTTCCTTCCCGGCGCGCCCACCCGCGGGCTTCGGACCGTCCTGAAGCGGCTCCCGTTCGCGTACTCCCTCGCCGATGCCGCCCGCGCCGCGGTGCTCTGGCGCGAGCGGCCCACCGTGTACCACGAGACCAACCACGTCGCGCCTCGCTTTCGCGGCCCCGTGGTGTTGACGGTCCACGATCTCTCGACCGTGTTGTACCCGCGGACGCAGGAGCCGGCGCGGGCCCGGCACTTCGCGAGGAAGCTGCGATCGGCGCGCCTCGCCGAGCGCGTGATCGTCCCCACCGAGGCCATCGCCCGGGAAGTCGTCGAGCATCTCGCCGTCCCGCGCGAACGCGTCCGCGTCATCCACCACGGCGTCGATGCGCGATTCAGCCCGGCGCAAGTGCCGCGGGGCCGCTTCGTGCTCTACGCGGGCGACGCCGGTCCGCGAAAGGGGCTGGCGACGCTTCGCTCGGCGCTGCCGGAGGGAGTGGAGCTGAAGATCGCCGGTCCCGGGCATGGTTACGTCAGCGAAGACGAGCTGCTCGCCCTGTATCGCGCCGCGGCGGTTTTCGTCCTGCCCTCACTGTACGAGGGCTTCGGCCTTCCCCTGCTGGAGGCGATGGCCTGTGGAGCGCCGTGCATCGCCAGCGACGATCCCGCGCTGGCCGAGGTTTCCGGTGGCGCGGCCCTCCATTTTCCCCGGGGAGACCCGGGCGCGTTGCGGCTCCTGCTGGGGCGGGTGCTCCACGATCCGCCGCTGCGGGACGATCTGTCGCGCAGGGGCATCGAGCGCGCGCGCGCCTTCCGCTGGGAACGGTCCGCGGCGCTGCACGTCGAGGTCTATCGCGAGGCGGGGCGGTGAGGGTCGCGTTGGTGCACGACTGGCTCACCGGCCTGCGCGGCGGCGAGCGCGTCCTCGAGCAGCTCTGCCTGCTCTATCCGGCGGCGGACATCTTCACTCTCGTGCACATGCCGGGGACCTGCGGCGAGATCATCGAGCGCCACCGGATCCGCACGAGCTTCCTCGACCGGCTGCCGAAGGGCGTGTACCGGCATTACCTGCCTCTGTTCCCGCTGGCGATCGAGAGCCTCGATCTCGAGGGATACGATCTGGTGGTCTCGACCAGCCATGCCGTTGCCAAGGGCTGCAGGCCCGCGAAGGGAGCCGTGCACGTCGCCTACATCCACACGCCGATGCGGTATGTCTGGGACCAGTTCGAGTGGTACTTCGGCGCCGGCCGGGCCGGACCGCTCACGCGCCTGGCGGCCGGCGCCCTCGCCCCGATGCTGCGCCGCTGGGACGTCCGCTCGACTGCGCGGGCGCAGGCGCTGATCGCGAACAGCCGGTTCGTGGCCGGGCGCATCCGCCGCTACTGGAACCGCGAGGCCGACGCCGTCGTGTACCCGCCTGTCGACACCTCCCGGTTCGTCCCGGCGGCGGAAGGGCCTTCCGCGGCGGATTATGCGCTGATCGTCTCGGCGCTGGTTCCGTACAAGCGGATCGACCTGGCGGTGAGCGCGTTCTCGCGGCTGAAGCGGCCGCTCTGGATCGCCGGCGACGGACCCGAGCGGCGGAGCCTGGAGCGGGCGGCAGGGAGCTCGGTGCGTTTCCTCGGCGCCGCTTCGCAGGACGAGCTGCCGCGGCTCTACGCGGGCGCGAAGTTCTTCGTGCTGCCGGGAGAGGAAGACTTCGGCATCGCGCCGGTCGAATCGCAAGCGGCGGGCCGGCCCGTGCTCGCCCTCGGCCGCGGCGGCGCGCTGGAAACCGTCCTGGACGGCGAGACCGGCGTCTTCTTTGCACAGCCCACCGTCGAGTCTCTCCTCGACGGCATCGCGGCCATCGATCGCCTGCAAGCAGATCCACTGAGGATTCACGAGCACGCGAAACGATTCGACGTCGGACGCTTCGTTCCGGAGCTGCGGCGCGTGATCGAAGGTTGCTTGACACGCGCCCGCCGGTAATCAAGTTCTGGCGATGGTCCGCTTTCCCCCTTCCAGTGACGAAGAAGTCCTCGACGCCTACTCCCACGCGGTCACCTCCGTCGTCGACGCGGTCGGTCCCGCCGTCGTCAGCGTCTCGTTGCGCCATGGCGGCGGCTCCGGCGTGCTCTTCACACCCGACGGCTACCTCTTGACCAACGCGCATGTCGTCGGCCGAGCGGGGGGCGTGAAAATCGGGCTGCCGGATGGATCGACGCACGAGGGGAACGTGGTGGGCACCGATCCGGCGACGGATCTCGCCGTCGTGCACATCGACGGCGCCCACCTGCCGGCCGCCGAGCTGGGCACCAGCTCCAGGCTGCGCGTCGGGCAGCTGGTGGTGGCGATCGGCAACCCCCTCGGCTTCTCCTTCACCGTCAGCGCGGGCGTGGTGAGCGCCCTCGGGCGCACCTTGCGCGCCCAGGACGGCCGCCTGATGGACGCCATCATCCAGAGCGACGTCGCGCTGAACCCCGGCAACAGCGGTGGCCCGCTGGTCGACAGCCACGCACGAGTCGTCGGGATCAACACCGCGGTGATCCTCGGGGCGCAAGGCCTCAGCTTCTCGGTCCCCATCGACACCGCGCGCTGGGTGCTGGCAGAGCTGATGCAGCATGGGCGGGTCCGGCGCGGCGTCCTCGGTCTCGCCGCGCAGACGCGCCCGATCGACCGCCGCATCGCGCGCCACCATGGGCTGTCGCAGAAGACGGGCGTCGAGCTGATGGAAGTGGTTCCCGACAAGCCGGCCGCCCGCGCAGGGCTGCAGGCCGGGGACATCCTGACTTCGTTGGACGGGACCACCGTCGAGACCGTGGACGAAGTGCACCGGCTCCTCGGTGCCTCTTCCATCGGTCGGGCGATGGCGTGCAAGGTCCTTCGCGGCGCGTCGCTCCTCGACCTGACGGTTACGCCGTCAGAGTGACGGATCGAAGTCGCACGGCCCTCTGACCCTGCGCGAGCGCAGGCCGAACGAGCAGCGTGAGCGATTGCTTGCGCCGCGCGTCCTCTCTTGCTAGGGCAACCGGCGATGTTCAAGCGGCACAATCAGCTCTTCACCGCGCTTCGCGTGCTGCTCGACATGCTCCTGGTTGGCGCCGCCTTCTGGGCCGCCTACGCCTTGCGCTTCGGATCGCCGCGCACCTGGCCGTACCCGGAGCTGCCGCGTCCCGAAGAGACCCTGATCGTCGCCTCGCTCGCGCTGATCATCTGGCCTCTATCGCTGCGTGCCCTGGGCCTCTACCGCCCGCAGCGGCAGAAGACGCCGCTCGACGAGGTATTCGGCGTCTTCAAGGCGACCCTGGTCGCCGGGCTGCTTCTCGTCGCGCTCACCTACTTCATCCGCGAGTCCCGCTATTCGCGTGGGACCCTGGCGCTCTTCACCGCGCTGAGCTTCGTCGGCATCTCGCTGGCGCGCGTGTTCTTCAAGGAAGTGCTGCAGGCGCTGCGCAGGCGCGGGTACAACCTCCGCTACGTGCTGGTGCTCGGCGCAGGGAGGCTGGCGCGGCAGGTGATGGAGCAGATCGATCTGCACCGCGAGCTTGGGTTCCGCCCCGTCGGTTGCCTGAGCGTGACCCGAAAGCGCGTCGGCACCAGCGTCGCGGGGGTGGAAGTGGTGGGCACGATCCGCGATCTGCGCCGGATGCTCGAAGGCCGTGGCGTGGACCAGGTCCTGGTCGCGCTCCCCTCGCGCTCGATGCATCACCTGCCGCGGATCATGGAGGTCTGCGCGGACACCACGGTGGACGTGAAGCTCGTTCCCGACGTGTACCAGTACGCCACGCTCTTCGGGGGCCTGGAGGAGTTCGGCGGCCTTCCCATCGTGAACCTGCAGTCGACGGACGTGCTCGGCATCAACGCCATCGCCAAGCGCACCTTCGATCTGGTCTTCTCGGGGCTCTTCCTGCTCCTCCTCTCTCCATTGCTCGCCGCCGTCGCCATCCTGGTGAAGGCGACCAGCCGCGGCCCGGTGCTCTACCCGCAGGAGCGCGTCGGCCTCGACGGCAAGCCCTTCCGGATGCTGAAGTTCCGCACCATGCGCGCCGACGCCGAGGCGCAAGGTCCCCGTTTCGCGCAGGATCGCGACCCGCGCGTCACCGCCATCGGCGCCTGGCTTCGCCGCACCTCGATCGACGAACTGCCGCAGCTCTGGAACGTACTGTTCGGCGCCATGAGCCTGGTCGGGCCGCGGCCGGAGCGGCCCGTGTTCATCGACCAGTTCCGCCGCCGCATCCCGCGCTACCAGCTGCGGCACATGGTGAAGAGCGGCATGACCGGCTGGGCGCAGATCCACGGCCTGCGGGGCAACACCAGCATCCAGAAGCGCGTCGAGTACGACCTCTACTACATCGAGCACTGGTCGCTCCTGCTGGACCTGAAGATCCTCGCCCGCACGCTCGCCTTCGGGTTCCTCTCGCGGAACGCGTACTGATGCTGGGGCTCCCCGAGTTGCTCGACGCGGTGAAGGGGCTGCGGGCGGGCGCGATCCTCAACCCGACCAGCGTCACCGAAGATCTGCGCCACCTGGCCGACGTCCTGCACGAGCGGAAGGTCGTCGCTGCCCTGTTCGGGCCGGAGCATGGCGTCCGCGGCGACATCCAGTACCTCGAGAAGGTCGCGGACGCGCGGGACCCGCGCACCGGCGTCCCCGAATACTCCCTCTACGGCAAGGATTTCGCGTCGCTCACGCCCCGCGACGAGCACCTGCGCGGCCTCGATGCCCTGATCTTCGACGTCCAGGACGTGGGAAGCCGCTACTACACCTATCTTGCGACCATGGGCCTCGCCATGCGGGCCGCCGCCAAACACAAGCTGCGCTTCCTGGTGCTCGATCGGCCCAATCCCATCGGCGGCATCGCGGTCGAGGGCGGGGTGATCCACCCGGGTTTCGAATCGTTCGTCGGCCTGTGGCCCGTCTGCGCCCGCCACGGCCTGACCGGCGGCGAGTATGCGCGCTTCATCAACGAGGCGATCGGCTGCGATCTTCGCGTGATCCCCATGCAGGGCTGGCGGCGCGATCTCTACTTCGAGGAGACGCGGCTGCCCTGGGTGATGCCGTCGCCCAACATGCCCACGCCGCAGACGGCGCTGGTCTATCCGGGGATGTGCCTGCTCGAGGGGACCAATCTCTCCGAGGGGCGGGGCACCACCCGTCCCTTCGAGCTGGTCGGCGCGCCCTGGCTCGATCCGCAGCGGCTCGCCGACGATCTTGCCCGCGAAGGGTTCGAAGGGGTCGCCTTCCGCCCCTGTTCCTTCGCGCCCACCTGGGACAAACACAAGGGGCAACGCTGCCACGGCGTGCAGATCCACGTCGCGTACCCGCGCGGGCTGGACGCCATCAAGCTCGGAGTCGCGGCCATCGTGCACGCGCGCGCACAGGACCCGGCGAAGTTCCGCTGGCGGACGGAAAGGTACGAGTTCGTCGAGGACAAGCCGGCCATCGACCTGCTCACCGGCAGCGCGGCGTTCCGGACGAACGCGGAGCAGGGGGTAGCGGTCGGCAAGCTCTGCGCCCTCTGGGAGGCGGAGCGGGCGGCGTTCGCGCGCGAGCGCGAGAGGTTCCTGCTCTATGCCTGAGATCGCGCTCTTCGGCGGCAGCTTCGATCCGCCGCACGTCGGCCACCTGCTCGCGGCCGCCTACGTGCTCGCCATCGAGCCGATCGACGAGCTGTGGCTGGTCCCGGTCTACCAGCACCCGTTCGCGAAGCCGCTGGTCGGTGGGTACGAGCACCGCGTCGCGCTCTGCGAGCACCTGGCGGCGCAGCTGCCGCGGACCAGGGTCTCGCGCGCCGAGCAGGAGTCAGGCGAAGCGCGCACGGTCGATCTCCTGGAGTGGCTCCATCGGAAACATCCGGCCACGCGCTGGGCGCTGGTGCTGGGCACGGACCTCGACGCCGAGAAACCGCAGTGGAAGCGGTTCGACCGCGTGCAGCAGCTCGCCCGCATCATCACCGTCCAGCGCGGCGGATACGGCGACGGCGGCGTCGCCATCCCCGAAGTCTCCTCCACACAGGTGCGGGCGCTGCTCGCGTCCGGCGGCGACGTCTCGCGCCTCGTCCCGCGCGCGGTGCTGGAGGCCATCCGCGACGCGGCGACCTACCGCTGATATCGTCCGTCCGTGCGCCCCCTCGCTTCTCTCCTCTGCCTCGCCCTCGCGGCGCCTGCCTTCGCCCAGGCCGAGGAGCCGAAAGAGATCCCGATCACCGTGCCCACGCCCATCCCCGTCGGGTTTCTCGTCGCCTGGAAGCCCACGCTGCTCTCCGTGCGCGTCGACAGCGGCGCGGGATCGCAGTTCGGGTCGGACAAGGTGCAGTTGCTGCGCGGGCTCTTTCGCTGGACCACCACGCTGTTCGACGAGCAGCTGATGGCCCGGGCCGAGATCGAGGGAGGCCAGTTCGAGAGCGATACGCAGGGGACCAACCTCGGGTCGAACGGAGCCGATTTCACCATCCGCCTTCTCGGCGGCACGGCGACGCGGATCTCGCCAGGGTTCACCATCACGGCGAGCGCGGGTCCGATCACCCACTACCAGTGGGGGACGCGGCCGCAGACCGGCGCGCCCAGGGTAGGCTTCTTCGGGGTCACCACGAACATCGAGCTGGAGTACCGGCTGGCGCCTCTCATCACGATATCCGGGTACCTCGAGGGCGCCCTCACTCCTCTTCCCTATGCCGCGCAGCGCAATCTCGGCGACCTTTCGGACGCCAGCGAGATCCGCCTCCGCTTGCAGTTCTCGCTCGACGTCAGCCCCAGGGCGGCCGTCGACGTCGGGTACGACTTCACCCGCTGGCACTCGAGTTTTTCCGGATCCAACGTACTCGATCCCACCCGCGGACCCAATCAGGCGCTCCTCCTCGAAGCCCGCGAGCACGCGATCACCTTCGGCGTGCGCTGGAAGCCTTGAACGGGGCGCCCGCGAGCGTTACCGTGCGACGAGCATGGCCTTCCCCGCCGACCGTCCCCGCCGCCTGCGCCGGACCGACACGCTGCGAAAGCTCGTGCGCGAGACGGAGCTGTCTCCCAGCGACTTCATGCTGCCGCTGTTCGCGGTGTCCGGCCGGGGGGTACGCAAGCCCATCGCCTCCATGCCGGGGGTGGCGCAGCTTTCGGTGGACAACCTCGTCGAAGAGGCGCGCACCGCGTACAACGCCGGCGTCCGCTCGCTCATCCTGTTCGGCATCCCCGACCGGAAGGATGCGGAAGGGACCAGCGCCTGGGACGCGAACGGACCGGTCTGCACGGGCTTCAAGGCGCTGAAGGACGCGCTGCCGGACATGGTCCTGGTGGCGGACGTGTGCATGTGTGAGTACACCGACCACGGGCACTGCGGGCCGATCGAGCGCGACGCGCGCGGGCACGTGGCAGTCGCGAACGATCGCACGCTGCCACTGCTGGCCCGCGCCGCCGTCGCCTATGCGCGGGCGGGGGCGGACATCGTCGCTCCCAGCGACATGATGGACGGTCGGGTGGCGGCGATCCGCAACGGCCTCGACGAGAACGGCCTCAGCGACACTCCGATCATGAGCTACGCGGTGAAGTACGCCAGCGGCTTCTACGGTCCATTCCGAGAGGCCGCCCAGAGCGCGCCCAAACAGGGCGATCGGCGGGGCTACCAGATGGACCCCGCCAACGTGCGCGAGGCCCGGCGCGAGGCGCTGCTGGACGTCGGCGAGGGGGCCGACATCGTGATGGTGAAGCCCGCGCTGGCGTACCTCGACGTGATCGCCGAGGTGAAGCGAACGACCAACCTTCCCGTCGCCGCCTACAACGTCTCCGGCGAGTACTCGATGCTGAAGGCGGCAGCCCAAGCCGGATGGATCGACGAGAAGCGCGTCTGCCTCGAGATCCTCACCGGCATCAAGCGCGCGGGAGCGGACATCATCCTCACGTACTCCGCCGCC
>Ga0209689_1001851_pt1 | contig 15856 bp, 14 predicted proteins | sample GraSoiAngelo_149_FD_187119 | JGI IMG/M metagenome (GOLD analysis project Ga0209689, IMG submission 187119) | Grasslands soil microbial communities from the Angelo Coastal Reserve, California, USA - 14_1009_09_30cm (SPAdes) (version 2) | ecosystem: Environmental > Terrestrial > Soil > Grasslands ...
CTTACCGAGGAGGTCGAACGCTGTTCGCTGGTCCATCTTTGTGGTCCTCCTGGACGCGACGAAATGACAGGAGGCGGGCACCCAAACTCTACCCACGGGGCGACCGTTGCGAAACAGAAACCGTGACCCGGGTGTGACCTGGCCGCTTCAACGACAGCCCGACCAGGTCGAGTCGTATTGGTCGGGCGCCGGGGACTTGCACCCGGGGCCTCACGGTCCAGACCCGTGGCGTCGACGCTGACCCTGTTATCTGAGCTTCGCGAGTAACGAGGCCGCGAATCGGTCCACGGTTTCCCGCTGGAACGCCGATCTCGGTGGACCGGGCGCGAAATTGAGTGCCTCCCAGAACGGGTTGGGATCTTCGCCAGTCACCTCGCGGTAGATGACGCTGAATCGCTCCGCGACCTCGAAACCGAAGTCGAGGAGGTTGTATCGGAAATGATTGTGATCGAGCTCAACCGGTCCCATCGAGGCGCTGTCCCAGTCCAACACGCTAGTCGGCCGACCCCGCGACCAGAGCACGTTGTAGTGCTGGAAGTCGCGGTGCACGAATCGTGGCCGAAAGGACGGCCACGGCCCCCGCACGATGTCGATCAGCTGCCGCCAGACATCAGGCCGCGACGACCACGCTGGCACGTCGAGTTTGCGCAGGTCGTCCCAGATCTTCCATTCCTGGACGTGGAATGGCCTCGGGTCGATGGCGTGGATGGGCGGCAGCAGCCCTGCCATCCGGCGCAGCCACAGATCGAGGTTCCCTGGCTTGAGTTCGAGCTGGCCCGGCATCCTGGTCATTAGCACCGCCGGAACGTCACACTCGTCGCCGCTGGGGTCGACGGCGACCAACCGTGGTGCCGCGATCCCGGCGCGCTCGAGCAACTGGAGGTTGCGAGCCTCCCGCTCGGCCACGTCCGGCTCCTCCTGGAGAAAGCTGAACAAGAGATGCCGTCGTAGCACGAGGCGCAAGGCCGTCCCACCTGCCACTCGCACATCGACCGCGTGCACAGCCGACGCAGTGCCGCCACTCAAACGGCGAACGCGGATGACCTCGGCGCCGTTTCCAACCGCCTTCTCGACCCAGCGCTTCGCCATTGGTGTCGGCGGGAGGAAGCGAGTACCGGGCCAGGCCATCGTGACGGACATTTTCCGGTTCCGGGCCTCCGCAGCCGTCAGGTCTTCTTGGTGACGAACGCCCGAGGATGGTCTCGTCCGAGAACTGCTTCGTCAGCTGTCGCTTGGGTCGGCCTTGGTGGCCGCGATGGGCTTTCCGCACTGCGGATTCCAGTTCAGGCCGCCCCGGTTCTCTCCATTCTGGATGCAGCGAGATGCCGCGGTAGGCGTTCTCGACCAGGAAGCTGAGCGCCTGGAATGCTGGGTGGCCTTACAGTCGTGGGCCGTGCGTCAGCTGACATATCGGCTACGTGATAACGATGCGTGAGTGCAAACGGACGGTCCCCGGGCAGCTTTGCAACCGCCTTCAGGCCCTGAGTTTCTTTGAAAATTGTGAAATCTGTGCCTTGCTCACTCGCCGATTGAGCGCCGTGCTAGGGCTAGGGCGGCGTCCACGTCGAGGTCGCGACCCTCCAGCCAGCTGCGCTCCGCCTCTGCATCTCCAAGCTGGCTCCGAGCCTCCGCCGCCGGGTCCCCCTCCAGCATGCCGCCGAAGCCCTGCGGCGGGCCGCCGCCAATCTTCTCACTCAGAGACGCGGCCGCCCCCGCGAACCGAAGAGCATCGTGCGGGCGGCCTTCCCAGATGGCCAGGAACGCGAGATCTCGGAAGGCGAGCGCGATCCCGGTCGCATTGTCGACTTCGCGGAAGATCGAAAGCGCTTCGACCGCGGCCTGGTGCGCAGACTGCCAGCGAGCCGCCCGGCCGTAAGCGAAAGCAAGCCAGATCAGATCGAACGCGAGTTGAAGGCGCTCTCCCAGATGGCGCCAGATGGACACCGCCTCCTCGATGCGGCTGATGACCAAGTCCCACTTGCCGGCCTGGGCGTCAGGGAGTACGAGCATGACCAGCGCACGAGCCATTCCCTGCTCGTCGTCCACTTGGCGGTACAGATCGAGGGACTCTTCGAGCAGGCGGTTGGCAGCCTGGAGATCGCCGGCGGCTCCCACAGCGAAGGCATCGTTATAGAGCGCTTCGGCGATCCGGGCCGGCTCACCGACCTGCCTCTCTACCGCCAGCGCCTCGTCGTAAAAAGCCCTCGCCGCCGAGTGATCGATCTGCCACCAGGCGATGCCGCCAGCTCCTGTCAGCGCTTTGCCACGGGCCGCGGTGGGTTGCCGGCCGGAGGGCATGGCCAGGATCTCGTCGAGCCATCTCCGACCTTCGGCCAGATGTCCGTGCTGGTGCCAGAACCGCCACAACGCCCCCGCGGCCTTCTGCGCCACTTGGGCCTGGTCGGTGTCCACCGCCCATCGAAGCGCCTCTCGCAGATTGGCGTGCTCCCGTTCCAGTGCCGCAAGCCACTCACCCTGGTCCGCTCCAGTAAGGTGAGCCTCCGCCGCGCCAGCAAACTCAAGAAAGTAGTAGCCATGGCGTTGGCGCACAGCCTCCAATTCGCCTGACGAGAGCTGCTCTTCCGCGAACTCGCGAATCGTGTCCAGCATCGAAAACCGCGGCTGACCGTTGGGATCGTCAGCCCGAATCAGCGACTTGTCCACCAGTGAGGACAGGCCTCCGAGGGTATCGGGTCCCAGCTCCTCTGGCCTGGCGATACTTTCAGCAGCCGCCAGCGTCCAACCTCCGCGAAAGACAGATAGGAGCGTGAACAGTCGTCGCTCGGCCTCGGTTAAGAGGTCATAGCTCCACGAGATTGCACCTCTCAACGTGCGCTGGCGCTCTGGAACCGTTCTCGCCGCGGACGTCAACAGGGTCAGGCTCGGCTGCAGCCGCGCCAGCAGTTGCTCGGGTGACAAGACTTTGGTGCGAGCCGCCGCCAACTCGATGGCCAGCGGCAGGCCGTCCAGGCGGGCGGTGATCTCAGCCACCGCCTGGGCGTTTTGGGTCGTGAGCCGAAATCGCGGCTGCGCCGCCTGGGCGCGCTCCGTGAACAGCCTCACTGCATCGAAGCGTTCGACGTCAGCCAGATCAATCTGCCCGTGGCGAGGTGGTTTCAGCGGTGGCACCGCGTACACGTGCTCACCTTTCAACGAAAGGACCACACGTGAGGTGACCAGCGCTTTGACCTTGGGCGCGGCGGTCAAAAGCTGCTCCAGCACCGGCGCGCCAATCGCGACCTGCTCAAAGTTGTCGACCACAAGCAAAAGCTCGCGCTCACGCAAATGGGTCTGAAGGCTCTCAACGATCGAGACCCCGGGCGCCTCCGGTACTCCCAGCGCGCGAGCGATGACGGCGGGTACCAGGACCGGATCGGTGACTGAGGCGAGGTCGACAAAGAAAGAGCCGTCCCGATATTCGGTCAGCGTTTCAGCCGCGATGTGCAGGGCGAGGCGGGTCTTGCCAGCTCCACCCGGCCCGGTGAGGGTGAGGAGGCGAGTGCGATCAAAAAGCTGCCTGATCTCCGCAATCTGTTCCTCGCGGCCGATGAATGAAGTCAGCTGCGCAGGCAGGTTGTTAGGGCGCGCGTCCAGCGTTCGGGGAGGCGGATAGTCCGCCGGCAGCCCGGCGACGACAAGATCGAAGAGGTGTTCGAGATGCGGGATATCTTTCAGCCGGTGCTCACCGAGGTCCCGCAGTGTGGTCTCCGCCGGGAGTGAGTGCTCCACCAAGCCACGGGTTGCCGCGGAAACGATGACCTGTCCACCGTGGGCCGCGTCGCCGATGCGAGCGGCTCGATGCACGTCCATGCCCACGTAATGCGAACCGCTGGCGACACCTTCACCCGTGTGGACACCCATGCGGACGCGCACCAGGGCACCTCCGGGCCATTCGTGGGACTGAAGGCCTCGCTGAGCCATCACGGCCGCCTTCACCGCGCCTTGAGGAGTCGGGAAGGCGGCGAAAAAGGAGTCGCCGGCAGTGTCGACCTCCACGCCACCTCCCGCCGCAATGGCGCCGCGGATGATGACGGCGTGGTCGCTGCGAACCTTCGCATAGGCATCGCCGAGGGCCTGCAATAGGCGAGTCGAGCCCTCGATGTCGGTGAATAGGAAGGTGACGGTTCCGCTCGGCAGTTCGGGCATCTGTGAGGCAATGTAATTGCGTCGGCTTCCGGTTTACCTTGTCGGAACCGAGCCCCCGCTCAGGTTCACGCCGGTCGCAGTCATCGCGCCGGCGCGGTCTGAGGCCAAGAAAGCGGCCGTCTGGCCCACGTCTGCGAGCGTCGTGAGCCGGCCGAGCATCGTCTTGCTCTTGAGCCAGCGGACGAACTCCTCGCCTGACATCGGCCGACCGGTGCCATAGGCAGGTTGCTGCCCGCCGGGCCCATGAAACGCCTCAGGGATGCCGGTCGTGTGCAGCCAGACCACCCGGATGCCTAACGGCCCGAGTTCCGCAGCCCACTGCCGGAAGAGGCTCTCGATTGCATCGAACGCCACTCCAGTGCCGCCGACCTCTGGAATTGCGTGTCGAGCTGTGGTGGCGGTGATCCCCATAATCACGCCACTCTGACGCTTGGCCATCTGGCGCGCGGCGGCTCGGGTGGTGAGAAAGTTCGCCCGAATCGCCCGGCTGACTGGGCGTTCGAACTCCTCGTAGGGCATCTCCAGCAGCGGCATCCCATGGACGTCGCCATGGCTGATCGCGTTGAAGGAGATGTCGATGCTTCCGGCTCGCTCGGCAACGCCTGCCACGTACTCATCCACGCCGCGCTCATCCAACGCATCGATCAGCGCGGTCTCGGCCGTGCCGCCTGCATGCGCGATCTCGTCGGCCACCCGCTGCAGAGCCGGCTGGCGGCGGCCCGCGAGAAAGACGCGCGCACCCTCACCAGCAAAGACGCGCGCAACCGCGCCGCCAATGGCGCCGCCGCCACCATAGATCACCGCATTCTTGTTTTCGAGCAGCATCTCTAGCCCTCAGTTGAACCTCGTGTGTTGATGGAACCTGATCATGCAGGTGCGGGCGGCGTTGCCTCAGACAAAGGATTTCCTCAGGCGACGGAGGCCTTCATCGATTCGTTCTGTCGGAATCGCCCCATAGCCAAACAGGAGTCCCGGCACAGGCTGGCCTGCGGAATACTGAGCTAACTCGTCCACGCCGACCTCTTTGGCGCTGGTGACCACTCGGTGCAGGTCGCTTGGGGACAGTTCAGTCGCTGTCGCACAGACGTGCAGACCGACCGCCGAGTTAGTGACCTTAAGGAGCGACTGAAAATGCTTATCCAGCCCGGCGAGAATCGCATTGTGCCTCTCCTCATACTCCCTCCGCATCCTTCGAAGGTGACGCGCAAACCATCCCTCTTCGATGAAGTCAGCTAAGGCTCCCTGAACCGCCCACATGGTGTACCAATCACTCAAATGCTTTGCGGCTCGGATTGCCGATGTGAGGCTGTTCGGTGAGATAACGAAGCCGATGCGGAGGCTCGGCAGTGTGGCCTTGGAAAAGGATCCGACGTAGATCACCTGGCCATTTGGATCCAAGGCTCGGAGCGACTCGAGGGGACGGTTGCCGAATCGGAACTCGCCGTCATAGTCATCCTCAACGATCGCGGCGTTGGTTTGCCGAGCCCACTCGAGGAGGCTTGAGCGGCGCTCCAACGACATGGTCACGCCAATCGGAAACTGATGCGACGGTGTGACATAAACCAGCCGGGTGTCAGGAGGCAACGCGCGGACCACCAAGCCCTCGTCATCGACTGGAATCGGCTCGACGCGCGCGCCTACGCTTCGAAACAGGAGCCACGCCGGAGGATACCCAGGATCCTCGACCACAACTCTGTCGCCCCTTTCGATCAGGACCTTTGCTATGAGGTCGAGAGCCTGCTGCGCCCCGTTGGTCACGGTCACCTCTTCAGGGTCGATCTGCATTCCCCGAGACAGCGAGATGTGGCGGGCGATCGCAGCCCGTAAGCCCGGATGCCCAGCTGGGTCCCCATAGCCTCTAAGCGCATTCGACGCCCGCATCTGGCGGGCCATGAGGCGGCGCCATCTCGCGTATGGGAATGCAGCGTCATCCGGGATACCTGTTCGGAAGTCGAATTCGAAGCGCCCCGCAAAGAGCTTCCGTACATAACTCGTCGGGAAGCCCACCCATGCCTCCTTGGGAACCAGGGGACTGCGCAGGTTACGAGCGTCGGTGGTTGCACTGACGACTCCCCGCTTCACAAACGTGCCTGCCCCGATGCGAGATTCCAGAAGGCCCTCACTGACAAGGCGCTCGTACGCGACGGCGACGGTAGTGCGAGCAACCTTCAGTCGTCTTGCCAACTCCCGCGTTGGAGGCAACCTCGTGCCAGATTCCAGCCGGCCTTCCTGAATCGCCTGCAGGAGCTGGTGGTAGATCTCGCGGCCAATGTTCTTACGACCGATGAGGTTGATCTGAAGGTCGTCCACCAACTTGCCTGGCAGCGGAGTCTCATCGGCGGCCCCAGTTCCTTTAATGGTGGTCGCGGCAGACCTGCGCCGGGGAGGCTCGAACATCTATCTAGCGGGGAATTATCGGGTCATCAAATTGGCCTGCTGTGGCAGCGCCAAATTGGATCTTGTGGGCATCGACATTTGCTCGCTAACCTTTGAACCCCTGACCTCGGGAAGCATCGAGAGAAGACGTTGATCAAGTGTGGGCGTGGGCTGGCAGAAGGGGGTTGGTGACCATCGACTGGATCCATCTCGTACACGTCGTGGCGGCCATGGTCTGGGTCGGCGGTGGGGTGGTATTGATGCTTGTCGGTCGAAGGGCACAATCCAGCCCGGATCCAAAGGCGATCGGCGAGTTCGCTCGGACGCTCCGGTATGTCGGGCTTCGAGCGCTGATGCCTGCTGTGATCCTCGTTCTTGTGAGCGGAGTCTGGATGGTTGCTGCCAACGCGGCTTGGAAGTTCACTCAGGTCTGGGTCCTCCTCGCGCTCGGCCTCTTTGGGATCGCCTTCCTCATCGGCGCGGTCTACTTGAGCGGTGTCGGCATCCAATTGGGTAGGGCTGCCGAGGCAAGTGATGCTGGCCACGGCGCATTGGTGAGACTGGTCAGCCGCTGGCTTGTCGGTTACGGGCTGGTCCTCGTGACGTTGTTGGTCGCTGCCTGGGACATGGTCTTTAAGCCGGGACTCTGAATTGGTGTGTCGATGAATTCCGAGTGCTCGGGAAGTCATACGTGTACGGAGCCTAATCGTTGTCGGGAGGAGCAAGGACCATGGCCAAGGTGATTGCAATCATGTCCATGTCGCTCGACGGTTTCGTCGCTGATGCCAACGACGGTGTCGCGGAAGTCTTCGCCTGGTATACGGCGGGCGATGTTGACGTGCCCAATCCCAGTTCGGACTTCACATTTCACGTCTCCGCGGCCAGCGCCAGGCACCTGCGGGCCTTGATGAGTGAGGTCGGTGCGATGCTCACCGGCCGCCGCACCTTCGACCTGGCCGACGGCTGGGGCGGCCAGCACCCGTGGGGAATACCAGCATTCGTCGTCACTCACCACGTGCCGGATGGTTGGCCCCGCCCTGGCTCGACCGTCCATTTCGTGACCGAAGGCCTGGAAAGCGCTGTGGCACAGGCCACGTCTGCCGCGGGAGACCGCGCGGTGGGCGTCCACGGTGGCCAGACAATTCGACAGTGCCTCGACGCCGGCCTTCTCGACGAGATTCACATCGACCTCGCTCCGGTGTTGCTGGGCTCTGGGGTCCCCTTGTTTGACCGGCTTCAGAAGGCACCTGTAATCCTCGGCAATCCAACGGTGGTCGCCGGCGTCGGTGTCACACATCTGCGCTACCCGGTCCGCGCGCGTTAGGAGCTCGCGAGATGAAGTGTCGCCACATTTGCCACGAGGCTGTTGTGTAGTCCGTTGCTGGGCTAGAAGCGGCTGGCGACACTGATGCCTGCATTTGACATAGGCCGCTTTGTCGAAAGCTGCTTTGCGGCGCTCGATACCGACCGTCCGGTCGACACAATCAGGGATCTTCTGAATTTGACTGTAAGTAAGCCGAGCAGCCTCATCGAAGGTCTTCCCGACCCCCTAGGCCAGGAATTGGTGCTCTTCCGCGACCCGCGATTGACCATCATCCAGGTAACGATTGCCCCCGGCTTGCAGTATCCGCCGCATAACCACCGGATGGAAGCGGCTATCGGGCTCTACTCAGGGATCGAACGGAACGTGTGGTACGGAAGCGCTGGCCACGATTCGATCCTCGTCAGGGGTGCGTCGGAGCTCCAGTCCAAGGACACAATCAAGATGAACGGGCGCGTGATCCACGCCGTCGCGAATCCAGCGGGCCATCACTCGGCCGGACTTCACGTCTATCTGGGCGACCTTATCGCGCATGACCGCACGCTCTGGCACCCAGACACGCTGCAGCCGATGCCGTTCGACAACGACAAGTACTTCGGTCTAGTACGCGAGGCCGAGGCAGCCCGCCAGGACACGCGGGAACCGCATACCCCGAAACAAACCTCTGACGCACAGGGAGAGCTTCCACATCGCGGCGTCGATTCAACACAGCGCAGCGGTCAAGTCCCGGGTGAGTGATGAGTCTCGGCGTCGTATGAAGTCTGAACGGAAGAGAGAAAACACCCTCATCAGCGCTACTGAATGGAGGATCGAATGATCGCTGTTGGGCAGCTTCGCGGCCAGATCAAAGGACGCGTGATCGAGGCGCGCGACCCGGAATATGACGACGCGCGCAAGGTCTTCGTTGGAGGTGTCGACCGTCGGCCCGCACTCATCGTCCGCGTGGTTGATTCGAGCGACGTCGCCGCGGTAATCGCTTTTGCTCGCGAGACTGGACTCGACCTCGCTGTTCGGAGCGGCGGCCACAGTTGGTCGGGGGACTGTGTCGCAGATGGGGGTATCGTGATCGATCTTCGCGACATGCGGGCGGTGACCATTGACGACGCCGGCCGCACCGCTTGGGCTGAGACCGGTCTAACTGCGCGTGATTACTCCCTCGCGACCCACCAGCGCGGGATGGCAACCGGATTTGGCGACACGGGCTCCGTGGGCATCGGCGGGCTGACGTTGGGTGGCGGAGTCGGTTACCTGTCGCGCAAGCACGGCCTGACCATCGACAACCTGATCGCAGCCGAGATCGTCGCCGCGAATGGAGACATCCTGCGTGCAGACGCCGAGACGAATCCGGATCTCTTCTGGGCAATTCGCGGCGGTGGCGGCAATTTCGGGATCGCGACCCGTTTCCACTTCCGACTGCACGAGGTTGGCGCGGTTTATGGCGGAATGCTCATGCTCCCCGCGACCGTCGAGACCATCGCCTCGTTCGTCGCCGCGGCGCAGGCAGCGCCCGACGCGCTGACCACCATCGCCAACGTGATTCCGGCCCCACCCATGCCTTTCGTGGCGGCCGAAGAGGTCGGCAAGCGCGTGGTTCTCGCGTTCATGGTCTATGCCGGTCCGCCCCAGGCCGGCGAGCTCGCGATGGCTCCGTTCCGAGCGCTGGCCAAGCCCATCGCAGACATGCTCCGGCCGATGCCCTATCCCGAGATCTACCCGCCGGATGACCCGAGCTATCACCCGATCGTCGCAAGCCGAAATCTGTTCATCGACACGCTTGAACAGTCCGCTGCGGAGACCATCGTCGAGCATCTCCAGGCGTCGGACGCCAAGTTCCAGGCGACGCAGATCCGCGTCTTGGGTGGTGCCATTGGCCGCGTGCCTTCCGACGCCACAGCCTATGCGCACCGCGCGCGGCCGATCATGGTCAACGTCGCTGCCCTCTACGACCACCCAGACGAAGCCGCCAAGAACCAGGCCTGGGCGGAGAACTTCCGGCAGGCTTTGCAGAGCGACGATCCAGGCGCTTACGTGAACTTCATGAGTGTCGACTGGCAGGCCCGGATGCATGAGGCGTACCCGCACCGGACCTGGGAAAGACTGGCCGCCATCAAGGCTCGCTACGACCCAACGAACCTATTTCGGCTCAACCAGAACGTGCCGCCGGCGCCAGGTATCACCAACAGTCCAAACGCCACGGGCAAGAGATGACGTGAGCAGGATACTTCTATTCCGGCATAGCTCTTGGGGTGAGTCCTAAGTGACGATTGATTCAAAGAAACCAATTGCAGTCGTGCTGCGCGGCGACGACAGTGGCGGACGGCTTGGGTTGGTCGAAATGATTGTTGCCGCGGGGTTCGCTGGCCCGCCGCTGCATGTGCACGAGTCGTGGGACGAGGGCTTCTACGTACTCGAGGGCGAGGTCACCATCCAAGTGGGGGAGGACGTCCGGACGGCGACAGCCGGCATGTTCGCGTTCGCCGCCCGGGAAACGCCGCATACGTTCGCCAATCTCAGTCGGAAGGAAGCGCGCATCCTGATTACGCTCACCCCGGCCGGTTTTGAGCGCTACCTCGAAACCGGGCGTCGTCCGCCGCCGCACACACGTGCCGTCGGTCCATCCCTCGGGGGATCCGGCAGCCTCGTCTAGCAGTCGTTTGAATTCCGATTGAGATCTACTACGGCAGGTCCGAGATCGTTCGATGAATTCACAGCGAACGAGGTCGAGACAGCTGAGACGCGCATTTTGTCCGACGGGGTGGTTCCGGATTTCCGCTATTGCTGCTGCACGGCTTTCCCGAGACGCACCTGATGCGGCGTCAGATCGCGCCCGTCCTGGCACAAGAGTTCAGCGTGGTCTGTGCCGATTTGCGTGGTTACGGGCGCAGCGGCTGTCCACAATCTGCTGAAGATCATGAGCCGTATTCGAAGCGCGCTATGGCCGGCGACATGGTTGCTGTGATGAGGCGGCTTGGCTTTGAACGGTTCTGCGTCGCAGGCCATGACCGAGGGGGTCGAGTGGCCTACCGCTTGGCGCTCGATCATCCCTCGCGCGTGGAGCGCGTCGCCGTACTCGATGTGATCCCGGGCGAGGAGGCGTGGCAGCGAGCTGACGCGCGATTCACAGTTGGATTCTGGCCGTGGTCACTGTTGGCCCAACCCGAGCCTGCCGGAGAGGCTGATCGCCGCGGCGACCGACGCGATTGTCGACCATGCCCTGAAGGAATGGGGATCGTCGGCGGCTGCTTTGGAATCAGAGGTCCGTGACGCATATGTTGAGTCACTTGGTCGCCGAAGCTCAATTCACAGCATCTGTGAGGAATAGCGCGCAGCTGCTGCGATCGACAGGGAACACGATCAAGCCGATCACCTGAACGGTCACCGGATCAGGTGTCCTCCGTTAGTGCTCTGGAGCGAACGCGGCCCGCTCGCTCAGTGGTACCAAAACGATGGGGGTCCTATCTGAATCTGGCGTGCCTGGGCGGATGATGTCGTGGGACGCGCACTACCGGCGGGGCACTTCTTTACCGAGGAGTTGCCTGTAGAAACAGCATTGGCATTGAGGACCTTCTTTAGCTCAGCTGCCAGACTCGAAGCAGTTTAGGCTCGAGATCACCTTGGCCCGTCGTTTGGGGACTCGGATCAAGACGCAACAGCCTCACGGTCCTGGCCCGTGCGTCGTGGCTAGGAGTACGGGATAGGCAAAGGAGGCTTGCCAGCGAGTTCCAAGCTTGTCCCCCAACGACCACCCGTGACGCGGTGGGGACACAGTAAGCCGGGTTCTGTCGCGGTGAGATCGGTCCAGCCATTCTGAATACGGAACGGCACCTAACGACACCCTGCCATTGAATGCGGCCGCGTACTGGATGCGTACTGGTACGTCCAACTTACTGTCCACCCAGCTCAGCCCCGGATTGCGAGATGACCGATCCTCTTGCGCTCAACAGCGGAATCCAATCCGGCTGTAACCCGGCGCATTCGCGACCGGCGACTCAGGGTGGAAACCGAGCGATCCTCTTACTACCGCACCCCACCAAAGGATGCGGCCCCAACAGTGTGAGACTCGTGCGACACCGAGATTGCTGCGGCCACAACATCGGCTGCTTTCTGTAAATACTCCAGGTCACGCGGCGCAAACCCGACCCCATTGTTTCGCCGGCCGAGGTCAAGCCGTCCGACGTTCCGTCCTCCAACTCGCAGCGGCACCGATGCAGCCGTCGACTCGTCCCAACTCCCTTGGCTGAGCGCCGTTAGGTCTGCACGCGCGTCCAGGTAAATGGCGCCGCCGGGGGCGCCGGCTCCTTCTCGGGCATCCTCCAGAAGCCTCTCAGCCAAGCGGTGTGGATTCACGATACCGATGAAAGATATGACGTCGCGCTCCAGCGCGGCCATCAGGCGCTCGAGGTCGCGCGAATCCTTGAATCGCTTGTCGACGAGCGCCTGAAGCTGGTTGCGCATCGGGGTGAAGAGGGTCGCCAGGAGGAACGCACTGATCACGATCGCGGCGTCGGAGCGCTGGCCCGTCACTGCTGTGAATGCCCGCTGCATCAGCGCCATCGAGCCGGCGTACAGCCCCGCCAGGATCGCGGTCAGCGACACATAGACGATCGCCCGATTGATGATGAGGTCGATGTCGTACAGGCGGTAGCGGAGAATCGCGATCCCGACTGCAACCGGGACGGATGCGTACGCCAGGCTGAAATAGAGAAACGTGTCGTCCAGCGAGGCGAGCCGAAGCGAGATGGCGATGAGCTCTACCACCAGCTCGGCGACGACCACCGCCCCCGCTACCGCGACCCACTTCAGCTGCTGGCGAGCGTCGTGTGACGCCTTGCGCCACCGAAACAGAAGCGATGCCACCGCAGCCAGAGCCGCGATGACGGTAGCGCCGATCCCGGCGCTTTCCAGTGCGAAGCCGGCCGGGGTGCTGTCGCCCAGCAGGAGCCCGACGACCTGGAGGACGAGGCCTGCCGCGGAAGCGAATATGACAAGGCTCCATCGTGGCGAGGGGAGGCGGCCATCAGGAAAAAGGAGCAGACCGACGGAGGTCGGCAGGAAGAAGCCCACCAGGAAAGTCACACCGGACACACCATTGATCAGGGGCACAGCCGGTAGGGACCCGGGAACCGCCGAGCCAAGCTCCGCGTACGCGACCGTCATCGCTGAGACGCCGGCCATCAGACCCGAGACGCAGAAGATCCAGCCGACCAGGTGGCGCGTGTGCCTCGAGACGATGAGCGCACCTACGATCGAGAAAGCGAGCAAACCGACGTAGACGAGGGGCGTGCCTTCACTGCCCTCCACCCCCAGGTGCCCGGGATGAGGTTTGGCAATGATCAGGCGGACCGTTGGAATCGCGGCGACGGTCACTCCGACGCTGCCCCAGGCAAGCGCGCGCGCCCAACGTCGGGTCACGGCACCGCCTCCGCAGCTTGGTGGCGCGGTGGCGGGCTGAAGAACAGGCGGGCGGCGAGCAGCACGACGAACACCAGCACCGCCATGGGAGCGAAGAAATCGAGCGCGGTCACGCCCAGGGGACTCAGGATCGCCCGCGCTAATGCGGCGATGGCGACGAGAAACGCGGGCGCACGCACCCAGACTGGCGCCCCGGTCGACGCTGCCAGCACAAACGCGGCGAGCGACGCAAACAGGCCGGCGTCGGCCAGGTCTTCGACGACAGTGAGCTGGTGTGCGAGATCCGGCGACAGATTCGCCATCAGCACCATGGCGAGAGGCACCAGACTGGTGACGACTGACGCCATCGCGACGAGCCCTGCGGCCGGCATCAACCACCGATTGGCCCGGCCACTCATTCGGACCCTGCTCGATAGGGAGGCGGCGAAAGCGAGAAATGGGAGCACTTCAAGTACGCCGACGATCTGCTGCCAGACGATCAGTTGCTTGTGAGCGGCGTAGAAGGCGGCGATCCGCTCTCCCCCCTCCGCGGCGGTAGGAAGCGAGACCATCGCCGCACTGACGAACAACAGGATTACGAACGCGACTCCCCACCAAGCGCCCTTTCGGCCTATCACGCTGCCACCTCCTTGAATCCGAGCCGGCCGCGCGTCCCGACGACGACGAGCACGGCGGCTGCTCCGAAGACGGCCACCGGGACGACCTCGTTGTAGGCCGCGGCGGGGAACAGGTCGCTCGTGAAGGCCTGGGTGAAGTTGATCGCCGTATGGATGAGGATCGCAATCAACAAGCTGCCTCCTGTGTTGTTGAAAGCCCATGTGATCAGCACGGAGAAGCTGACGACGGCCAGCAGGAAGACGATCACGCCCGAAACGGTGAGACCGCCGTTCGCGGCCGCAAACGTCTTCGTGAAGTACTGCGGTGCGTGCCAACCGGCCCACATGACTCCGAGGATCACGGTCCCCAAAAGCGGGCCCCAGCGCGTCTGCAGACGGGGCAGTGCAAAGCCACGCCAACCCGGTTCCTCCAGCAGCGGGCCGTCGAGGACGAGAACGACGAGGAACAAGACAGGATAAAGGAGGGACGCCGTGAGTGATGGGACCTTGAACGAGCCCAGCGCCCCGGGGACCAGGGCGACTCCGATGAAGTAAATGGCGGGGATCCCCACCAGCGCGTACAGGTACCAGACCGCTCTGACTCGCCACATTACGAACCGGCGCAGGAGCTGCCGGACGCCTGTCCGGCCAGACATCACGGCGGTCATGACGAAACCGGCCACGACCGGACCGAGCAGTTCCGGGGTATCGGTGAAGATGGTGTCGGGCAGCGGCCATACGACCAGGAAGACGATCACGTACGTCCACGAGATGGCGTAGGCCATGACGAAGAAGGAGATCAGAGGATGGCGGCGCAGCAGCCGCACCACCACAAGCGACGATGAATCAGTCGACCGTTCGACCAGTGCTGCCTGGCTCATCTCGGCCTGATCCCCAGCCACTCACAGGTGGAGGCTCCTGCTAGCGCGGCGCTGGCGGCGCGCGGGTGCTCGCGGACGGCGCGCTGGAAACCGGCCGGCGGCGAGGACTCGGGAATCGGTCGCATGGCTACCACCTCCTAGGGTCGGTGCAGCGAGCATCGGCTCCAGACGCTCTGATCGGAAGTGCCCGTGATCAGGACTTGAGCGTCTGCCGGATCACGTGTCGGCCGTGACTGCAGTCATGGAAGTGAACTGCTCCCGGGCACTTGGCCGTTCGATGACCGCGGAGTACGCTCGCGTCACCGCATGACCTTTATGGAGAGGTGGGGAAAGTTCGGCGCGCTGGCCTGCCTCGCGTTGATGTGGCCGCTGGCGGATGCATACATGCGCGGCACCGTGCAGGGGTCACGTGCAGCCGTCTTCCTGGCCATCGGAACCGTTTACTGCTTGACCTTCGTCTGGTACATCCTCCGCGGGTTCGCGTACGCCGGCCCACGGGTCCCGGTCGCGACCGTTGGCTTTCTGACGGTCATCGCATTGGCGCTCGATCACCTCCAGGGTGAGATTGGGCTCAACTACTTCTTGATTCCGCTGCTCATCGCGGGTTTCGGACTGCCGCCGCGACGCGCCGTGATCGCCCTGTCCGTGGTCGGTGTGGTGACGATGGTGGATGGAATCGTCCTGGCGCCCTCGCTGAGCGGCACGGTCGTCCTTCAAACGGTACTGGTCGTCCCAGGCGTGCTCCTGTTCGGCGGGAGCTCGATGGGCTTGCGCTATCTCCTGAGCACGCTGGCCGCACTGCGGGCCGCGCGGACGGAGATCGTCCAACATGCGACAGACAACGAGCGCGCTCGCATCTCACGCGACCTCCACGACCTGTTGGGCAACAGCCTTTCCTTGATCACGCTGAAGGGTGAGCTCGCGACCAGGCTCCTGCCAGAGGGAGCGCCGGGCCTCGACGAGGTCCGCGACATGTTGAGCCTCAGTCGCGAATCACTGCGTCAGGTGCGCGAGGCCGTCTCCGGCTACCGGCAGCCGACCCTGTCCACCGAGCTGACGGCCGCCCGAGTCGCGCTCGAGGCGGGCGGGGTCGAGGTCGACATCAAGCAGGACGTGGGGGCGCT
>Ga0209689_1001855_pt1 | contig 15818 bp, 15 predicted proteins | sample GraSoiAngelo_149_FD_187119 | JGI IMG/M metagenome (GOLD analysis project Ga0209689, IMG submission 187119) | Grasslands soil microbial communities from the Angelo Coastal Reserve, California, USA - 14_1009_09_30cm (SPAdes) (version 2) | ecosystem: Environmental > Terrestrial > Soil > Grasslands ...
CCGAACGCGGTGGGCGGTTACGACCGAACCAATCTCGCGGCGCGACTTCAATTTGATGTTTGCCTCTGGAGCCGAAGCAGTGTCTGGAATCAGCCAAACAGTCGCGATCAACATCGAGATCGAAGCGAAACGGACGCAATGATATGATCATGTTTGCGCTCACTTGGATCGGTCTGATCTGCTGGTGTGTTTGTTTTTGGTGGATGCATCGCATCTCAGCGCGCCAGGACGCCCTGTTGAAAGAACTGCACGATATTACAACGCGCATCGAGGGGCTCTCCAAGGCTGAACATGACATGATCCGTGATGTGCATCCGAAAGTGCACGAGATCAAAGAACATGTGGAAAACGTTGCTGAAGCTGTTTCACCTCAAAATTCGGCGGCAGAAGATGCATCATCTTGAAAGATGGCGCAGCAAGGTAAGCCTGTTCGTTTGAACCAAGTCTGAGCGCCAATGGAAATTGTTCCCCTGGGAGATTCTGCACTCATCGTGCGCGTGCGCGAGCAATTTGACGATGCGCCCGAGGAAACGCTGAACGAGGTCCTCCAGACGTTTCAGCAGCTGCGAAGCGCTGCCATTCCTGGCGTCATCGAACTTGCGCCGGCTTACACGAGCGTCGCCGTTTTTTTCGATCCGATCGCGGTCTCGAAAGCTTTCGCGAGTGGAACGTCGGATGATGTGGTCGATTGGATGGCCGGGCGTATTCGCGCCGCTGTGGGACGGCGGACTAGAGACCGCCGTTCCTTGGTTGGTCGATCGCTGCCTCGAATTGTTGAAATTCCAGTGTGCTACGATCCAGAGTTCGCGCCCGACCTCGATGAAGTGGCGCGTCATGCACAGATTTCGACAGACCAAGTTGTAGAGCTCCACAGCGCGGCTGATTATCGAGTGGCCTGCATCGGGTTCGTTCCCGGATTTCCCTTTATCGCAGGGTTGCCAAAGAAAATAGCCACGCCGCGCCGATCCAACCCCCGCAAGGAAATTCCTCCAGGTGTGGTCGGAATCGGTGGCGCGCAAACGGGAATTTATCCGCTGCGATCGCCTGGGGGCTGGAATCTGATCGGACGTACGCCGTTGAAACTTTTTGATCCAACAAAGGATCCGCCTGTGCTCTTGCGCGCGGGCGATCGTGTGCGTTTTCGAGCCATCACGCGGGAGGAATTTGCCGCCTTCGCCGAGGCTACAGCGGCCAAGGAATCGTTGAACCGTTGAAGCCTGCATTCTGTCATGTTGAGCGAAGCGAAACATCTCTGATTGTTGTCTCAGCAACGGCAAGAGAATAACTAGAGATCCTTCACTCCGTTCAGGATGACAATTCGATGAATGCGATTATAACCCGCGCGGGATTTTTCAGTTCGGTGCAGGATCTCGGGCGCGTCGGGTTTCGCCAGTTTGGCGTTTCCACGAGCGGTGCGTTGGATTCATTTGCGCTGCGCGTGGCGAATCTGCTCGTTGGCAATGAAGACGGCGCCCCTGGACTCGAAATTACTTTCGGCGGTCTGCAGCTGCGTTTCCAGGATGAGCGAATCGTCGCCTGGTGCGGTGGCGAGTTCGACGTGCACATTGGAGTCGCGCCGTTGCCGGCGGGACACGCGGCGCTTGTGCGACCCGGTGACGAATTGAAATTTGGTCTGCCTCAAATTGGTTGCCGATGCTGGCTGGCAATTTTAGGTGGAATGAATGTTGCGCCGATACTGGGAAGCCGTTCCACGGATTTGCGCGCGAACTTTGGCGGACTCGATGGCCGGGCGTTGCGTCATGGCGATATTCTTCCGCTCGGCCCTCGGCCGGGGTCATCCCGAGATGTCGGGGCTACAGAAAGAATTTCTTCCTGGACCGCGCCGCATGATTGGGTAAGCCCGGCCAAACGCAATCCGATTTTGCGTGTCATCCGTGGGGTCGATTGGACCCGCTTCAACGCTTCAACGCTTCAACGTTTAACGAGCGAACTATTCACCGTGTCACCCGATTCGGATCGCATGGGTGTGCGGTTGATTGGTCCCGAATTGTCTCGAGGTGACAACGTCGATCTTATCTCGGAAGCAGTTGTTCCCGGTACAGTGCAGGTCCCGCCGAGCGGCCAACCGATTCTGCTCTTGGGGGATTGCCAAACCATCGGCGGCTATCCGAAAATCGCACAGGTGATTACCTTCGACCTTGGAATTGCAGCACAACTTCGTGCTGGCGATCATGTCCGTTTTTCGGAAGTCTCAATGGTCGATGCGCACCGACTTGTAGTGGAGCGCGAGCGGGAACTTGATCGTTTCCGCATCGGTCTCAGTCTCCACGCTTCATGAAACTATCTGTTGATCTAAACGCTGATCTTGGCGAAGGCTCGGGCCACGACACTGAGCTGTTCGAGTTAATCAGCTCGGCGAACATCGCAACCGGTTTTCACGCTGGCGATTCCGATACAATGCACACCGCGATTTCCGCGGCGAAGAAGCATGGAGTCGCTGCCGGAGGGCATCCAAGTTTTTTTGACCGGGAGAACTTCGGACGCAAGGAACTCAAGTTGCCGAACGAAGAAGTGTTCGATGCGGTCGCTTATCAGCTGGGAATTTTTCAAGCAATCGCCTCAGCGCTCGATGTGCGACCCAATCACGTAAAGCCGCACGGCGCGCTCTATAACATGGCAGTGCGGGACGAGAAACTGGCCGATGCAATCGCGCGCGCCATCGCATCGGTCGATCCGAAGTTAATTCTCTTTGCGCCGGATAAAAGCGAGCTTGCCCGCGCCGGCGAGGCACATGGTTTACAAATCGCGCGAGAAATTTTCGCCGATCGTAATTACTTAAACGACGGATGGCTGGTTCTGCGCACGCGACCAGATGCATTGCTCCATGATCCGAAAGAAGCTGCCCAGCGCGTTCTGCGGATGTTACGCGAAGGCAAAGTGCGGTCTGTCGAAGGCAGCGATGTGGATGTGCGCGGCGAAACGATTTGCGTTCACGGCGATACGCCCGGCGCAGTTGAATTCGCGCGAGAATTGCGAACACAACTCGAACGTGAAGGCGTCAAAATCAGTGCGCCAAAGAGTTTGCGGTGAGTCGTTTTCGCACGAAGTGCTTTCGGAGTGCGGGGCGTCCTCGGACCGCTTTCGCATTCTACGACCGTCACGCCAAAAGCGACGCGGAGACGCGTGCGCACTCCAAAAGCTTCGCGAAACGATTTCAATCTTAAGGGGTGCGAGCGCTGAATCCATAGTTCGATCATGAAAAATCGACTCGACAGCCAGAAGCAATCCGGTCTCGTCCGCGCGCTCGGACCAATCGATGCGACCATGATCGTGATCGGCTCGATGATCGGGTCCGGAATTTTTATTACGTCGGCGGAATCGTCGCGACTGAGCGGCGCGCCGGGCTGGCTGCTGCTGGCGTGGGCACTGGCCGGTTTGTTAACAATCACCGGCGCACTTTGTTGCTCAGAACTCGCAACCATGATGCCGCGCGCAGGCGGCGTTTATGTTTTTCTCCGCGAAGCATACGGACGCTCCATCGGATTCTTGTATGGGTGGACATTGTTCCTTGTCATCCAAACGGGAACGATCGCTGCGGTAGCGATTGCGTTTGCAAAGTTTCTCGGCGTTTTTGTTCCATCGGTTTCGCCAGACCATTATTTGGTCGCACCGATCTCTTTCGGCGGGTACGCGATCAGCTTGTCTACGGAACAACTCGTAGCAATTGCGTTGATCGCCCTGCTGACGTGGAGCAACACGCGAGGGCTTGAAGTTGGAAAAATTATCCAGAACACATTCACGTTTGCAAAAACAGCCGCGCTTGCTGCTGTCGTCGTTATCGGTCTGTCGCTCGGTTGGAATGCCAATTCCGCCGCGTTAAGTTCAGCCTGGTGGGACTCGTGGGCCAACGGCTGGGATCCCCAAATTGCACAGCCGGGCTTAAAGGTCGTTGGCGGGCTCGCGCTCGCGTTGCTCTTCGGAAGATCGATGGTCGGCCCGCTGTTTGCGCAGACCGCGTGGACAAATGTGACCTTTGTGGGCAGCGAAGTGCGGGAGCCGGGAAAGAATCTTGTGCGTGCGTTGGTGGGAGGCTGCGGCATCGTGGTCGCTCTCTATTTGCTAGCCAATCTCGCGTATCTCGCCGTGCTGCCGTTAACGGAAATCGAGCACGCGCCGCAGAACCGCGTCGCCGTGGCGATGCTGAACGCAGTATTTGGTCATCCGGGTGCGCTGTGCATGGCCGCAGCGATCATGATCTCCACGTTCGGTTGCGACAACGGACTGATTCTTGCAGGGGCCCGCGTTTATTATGCGATGGCGCGTGATCGGTTATTTTTCCAGAAAATCGCGACCACAAATCGCTTTCGGGTTCCAGCGGCAGCACTGGTCGCACAAGGAATTTGGACGGCGCTTCTTACGTTGCCGCGGACAGTAACAATCAACGCCGCCACACATGAGGTCACGTATGGCAACGTTTACAATCAGCTGCTTGAATACATCGTCTCAGCGGATCTGCTCTTTTACGTTCTGATGATTGCGGCGTTGATGGTTCTGCGACGTAAAAGACCCAATGCAGAACGACCATACCGCACCTGGGGTTATCCGTTTGTGCCGATCATTTCGATATTGCTCGCCGGGTGGTTGATGGTCGATCTGGCTTTTCTCGCACCGGCGACTTCGGGAATCGGGATGCTCTTAGTGTTGACGGGTGTTCCAGTTTACTTCTTCTGGCGGCGATTTAGGGGGGTGACCAATTGAACGAATGAATGCCAATCTTCTCGCGCGACTAATTGCGTTGGCGTCGTTGATATTGTCTGCGATCGGCGCGGCTGCAAGCGAACCAACCGTACCCCTAGGCGGACAAGGAAATTCGATCGAGCCCAAGGTGGCCAGCGTTATGAAGCAGGCCGGCTCTGCTCTCAACGGCAAAGAATATGACCTAGCGATTTCCCGCTTAACTGCGGCTCTACGGATGAAACCCAATGCAAACACGGCGTCAGCAATCTATGCTTGGCGCGCGGACGCGTACATCCACAAAGGTGAATTGAGCAAGGCTATGGATGACGCAAATGAAGCCATCCGGCTGAATCCGCATTCTTATGACGCGTACCTGCAACGCGGCATCGTCTATCGGCGAACGGGTAATTTGGACAAGGCGATCAGCGACTTTGACACGGTGATCCGGCTTAATCCAAGTTCTTCTTTAGGATACCAAGGCCGCGCCGTTGTATATAATTACAAAGGCGATTATCAGCGGTCGATCCGTGAGAGCACCGAAGCAATCCGCCGCAATCCTAGAGACGCCCGCCTTTATGTTAACCGCGCCTTCGATTACGAATCGATCGGTAATTTCGATAAGGCGATCGCAGATTATACCAAAGCGATCGGGCTCGATACTGCGGATATAGCCGCCTACTCGCGTCGAGCCTATCTATACGTTCAGTTCGGGAACCTGAATCAAGCAAGTGCCGATTATGATCGGGCGATTCGGTGCATTCCAAGAGATGCTTATGGCTACATGTTTCGAGCCAAGGCCTATTTTGCGAAAGGTAATTATAAGGGAGCTGCTTCTGACTTTGCAAAGACGGCACAGCTGTCCAGCAATGATGATAAGGTTTTGGACAGTCTCGCCCGGTTTAAGGCTACCTGCCCGGATTCTTCATTCCGGAACGGCAAAGAAGCACTTGAGGTGGCCACAAAGGCATGCGAACTGACCAAATGGAAGGATCCAAGCTACCTGGATTCGCTGGCCGCGGCGTACGCGGAGACCGGGGATTTCGATCAGGCGATAAAATACCAAGGACAAGCGTTGAACATAAAGAGTGTGCATCCATTCTGGCGCCAAGAAATGCAGGAGCGCCTCGAACTTTATCGCCGACACCAGCCTTATCGCGAGGAATCAAAGTTTAGGAAGGGCTAGAAGCGCACCGCGACTTCGGGAATCGGAATGCTCTTAGTGTTGACCGGTGTGCCGGTTTATTTCTTCTGGCGCAAAGCGGCTGTGGCCTAACTCGCCGTCGCATGCCTACGGCCTGGCATGCGAGTCCAATTCGTAATTGAGATACGAATTCTTTGTGTATGCCTGCAAAATCGAAAAAACAACAAATGGCAGCTGGCGCGGCGCTTGCGGCCAAACGCGGCAAGCGCTCCAAATCATCGCTAAGGGGGGCCTCGCGAAGCATGTACAAATCGATGAGCAAAGCGGAGCTGCGCAGAATGGCCAAGAGCAAGCGCAAGAATCTACCGAAGAAAAAACGACGGTAACAATCAGCCAAAGATCAGCGCAAGCACGCGGCGCTCATTCCTTTTGCATTATTGCCGTGACTTCTTTTAACGGTTCCGTGCTCACCTTGCTCGTCCCCGTAAAAGGATGGTCCAGCACGTAAATCAAAAACAAAATCAGCGTTATCGTCACCGTCAGCGAAGTCGTCATTAAGCATTGCGCCCTGACGTTTTTCATCCCAAAGAAAAACGTGTACATAACGGTGAACCCTCCGCCGACTAGTAATACCAGCCAAATGGCTGTTGGCACGGTATCGGCAGCCGCGAATATTCTAAGTCGACGGTATTCAGCGAGATTGTTTAGTCGCGTTAGCGTTTCGGCGTAGAGCTCTCTGTTGGGAATCGATTTGTCGTCCATCTGGTAGAAGGTATTTAGAAGCGTTGGCATTGCCTTGCCGGAATGAAGGCCGATCTCGCCTCGTGACATTCTGTTTAATTCATCATAAGCGGCAGTCGTATAATCTATGAGTGCCTGCCGGACCGCTGTGCGCACCGGATCAGGGAACGCTTGCGTGCTATGAAAAATGTCGGCCACCTCGTTGGCTTCCATCTCCAGATTTTTTGTGGCTTCGGAATATCCGCTCCACGTAACAAATACGACAAAGGCCACCATTACTCCGTAAAACAGGCCGAAGGCGTTGAAAATGATTGCCGCTACCTCGTGGTTCTCCTTTAAAACCTCCGCCGAGTACTTCCTTCGCACCAGGTAAAGGCCTAGCAGTGCAAATGAGGTAGTAGCCACCGACACGATCAAAAACGAAATCGCCGGCGGCAAATAAAGCAGCGCGTGCATCACCGGGGTAGATTGTGAAAAGTCGATGCGCACCTGCAGTCCTAGCTTTTTGCTGCGCGCTTCAATCGATAGCCGTCGGCATGCGCGCCGTAGCCGCTTGCGTATTCAACCAAGCCTACGCCTTTTTTCCAAACGACTTTCTTAAAGTGACCGGAAGGATGGCTGGAATCGTAAATGCATAGATCGCCTTTCAATCTGATTGTCGTTTTCCACAGGCCATCTTCGTAGTCGAAGCTCCCGCTGGTGATTCCGTAAATTTCGCCTCGCTCAAATTCCGGCGGTTTGTCCAGCGCGGAAATCTTTTTCGCGGCGGCTTCGTTGTCCTCTTCGTTTAGCAGCACGATCCACTCGTCGGTCACGATAAAATAGTCCGGTCGAATTTCGCGTTGTTTTTCGGCGTGGGATTTTAGATCGGCGAATTCGATTCTGAAGATGGCGCCCCATGGCATTTTTGCGATGCGCGTGGTAACGACTTGCCCAGTGAGCGGGATTTCGTGTCCTTGGATTTCATCGCCCCACTCGGAGCCGTGAAATTTAGCGGACGCCGGCTTATCGCCTTTAGCATCAAGAAACGGATTCGCTGCATAAACAGAAACCGGGAGTAGGACCGATATCGTGATTGTCGCGATTTGCTGTGAGTTCACGGCGTCATCTTAGAGATCACTGCGGTGAAAATGCACGCTCAAATTCGGCAAATTAGGTTCGAACAGCGCTGTCTCACTTACCGTAGACTTGATTTTGTGGCGATTTTTTACTTGGATCGGAGGGTGAAAATGCCTGCTGGCGACGACGTAACTTCATTGACGGCGATCCACGTCGCAGACACCGGGAGCAGGATGCAGCCGCATTTGCTACGATTAGGAAGACTTAGCGACTGCAGGTGAAAGTTCGCGACGGCGAGGGCGCCTTCGCCAGCACGCGAGGCACGTGCGCTCCCCAGAATCTACGACCAGGTGATGAGGCGGAGTTCGTGCGCTTGCATCAGGCAGGGGTGCGTGGGCACCACGCGCACGTCGAAGCCGTAGGTGCCGCTTTCAGTCGCGGGAACGCTGCCTTGGTAAATGTAATTGCCGTTGCGATCGGGCTGGCTGGTTTGATTTAGCACAGTGGCGGTGGGGTGGCTGAGTTCGCCATTGTCTACTTCGCCGTGGTACGCTTCTACGCGCACATGTTGCGGATCGACTGCGCCCAAGTGCACGCGCGCACTGATCTGCAGTGATTCGCCGACCGAAATGCTTTGCCGATCTTTGTTGGCTACTTGCACGTCGGAAATCTGCACCTGCGGCCAGTCCTTTCGCATCTGCGTTTTCCACTGACTCAAATGAGTTGCGGCGCTGGAGCCGTCGCGAGAGAAATTTTCGTATCCCTGGGCTGCCGGAATATAAAGTTGTTCGGTGTACTCCTTTACCATCCGTTGCGTGTTGAAGACTGGCGTGACGCTGCGAATGGATTCGCGCATCAATTGCAGCCAGGCGAGGGGAAGTTTGCCGTCCGGTTTTGCGTAATAAAGCGGAACGATTTGGTTTTCGAGCAATTGATAAAGACTGCTCGCGTCCACTTCGTTTTGAAATTCGGTGGTGCCATTATCGATCTCCGCACCGATGGCCCAGCCGTTGCTGCCGTTGTAGCCTTCGCGCCACCAGCCATCGAGCACGCTTAGGTTAATCCCGCCGTTCGGCGCCGATTTCATCCCGCTGGTGCCGCTGGCTTCCAATGGACGCAGCGGATGGTTTAACCAGAGATCCACGCCCTGCACGAGGCGGCGCGCGATGTAGCTGTCGTAGTCCTCAAGAAAAACGATGCGATTTTCCAGGCCGGGTTCGCGGCTCAACCGGTAAACCTCCTGCATGAGCGCCTTGCCTGCTTCATCGCGCGGATGCGCTTTCCCCGCGAAAATGAATTGCACCGGGCGCGTAGCATCGTTCACCAATCTCTTTAATCGCTCCTTGTCGCTGAACAAAAGCGTACCGCGTTTGTAAGTGGCGAATCGGCGCGCAAAACCGACGGTCAAAATTTCCGGATCGAGAATGCGGTTAACCCTGCGAATAGACTCGGGGGATTCGCCCAATCGTTCGCGGCGGTGTCGCTCCCTATCCCGGATGAAATCTATCAAGCGGCGTTTGAGCTGTTGATGCGTCTCCCAAAGTTGCGCGTCGTGAATATCGATGACGCCTCGCCAAAACTCGGGTTCGGTCACGTGTTCCTCCCAGTCGCCGAGATGCTTTTGGTAAAGGTCCGCAAACTCAGGAGCCATCCAGGTCTTAGTGTGAACACCATTGGTGATGCTGGTGATCGGCACTTCGTGAATCAGAACGCCCGACCAAACATCTTTCCAAAGCGAGCGAGTCACTTCACCATGCAACTTACTGACGCCATTCGCGTGACGGCTGAGGCGCAGCGCAAGAATGGTCATGCTGAACGGATCGTTCGGATTAAGTCGTGTGTGGCCGAATGAGAACAGCTCGTCGAACGGAATGTTAAGTTCCTTTGCAAACTTCCCGAAGTATTTTTGCATCATCTCCCGCGAGAACGAGTCGTTTCCTGCGGGAACCGGAGTGTGTGTGCTGAAAACGTTGGCCGCGGCTACGACCTGAAGCGCCGAATAAAAATCGAGTTTCTTCTCCACGACGTTGAGACGGATGCGCTCAAGCCCCAGAAATGCTGAATGTCCTTCGTTCATGTGAAACACGTCAGGCTCGATTCCAAGCGCCGCGAGTGCTTTCACCCCGCCAATGCCGAGCACAATCTCCTGACGCATGCGCATCTCAAGATCGCCGCCGTAAAGCTCGGCAGTAATCAATCGGTCCTCGGCGCTGTTTTCCGGAATATCGGTGTCGAGCAAGTAGACGTTTATGCGGCCGACGCGCAATTCCCAAACCCTTGCAAAAACATTCCGGTCCAAAATGGGAACCGAGATAAGAAGTTTCGCTTCGCCGCGGCGGACTTCTCGGATCGGCAGGTGATAAAAGTTTTGATTGAGATTAATCGCCTGCTGAACGCCGTCCTTGTCGATCTGCTGCCGGAAATAGCCGTGTCGGTACAGCAGACCAATCGCAACGAATTTCAGATCAAGATCACTGGCCGATTTGCAATGGTCGCCGGCGAGAATGCCCAACCCGCCGGAGTAATTCGGGATCGATTCGTGAAAACCGAATTCGGCCGAAAAATAGGCAACGGGATTTTTGATCGCGCTGCCGGGACCGGTTTTCCCGTAGGTATCGTGTCGACCCAGATATTTTTCGAATTCCTCAAAGACCTGCTTGAGCTCGCGCACAAAATTTTTGTCCTGTGCGAGCTCTTCCAACCGCGATTGCCGCGAAAGTTGCAGCATGCGGATTGGATTATGATTTGTGCGGTCCCACAGTTCTGGATCGAGATGACGAAAAAGACGGCGCGCGGCCGGCTCCCACGTCCACCAGAGATTAAAACTCATCTCCCGCAACGGCTCCAATACCGCCGGCAGGATGGGAGTCACATTGTAAGTTTGAAAAGTTGGCATGCGAACGCGCGTCACTGTAGCCGGGGTCGGTGACCCCGGTCGACCACAGAAAGCGAGGTTTAATCAACCCCGAACCTTTCCGGGGGTCAAGGAACCCGGCTGTAGTGCGACAATTAGCCCGAGAAGAAATCCCGCGATCAGTCCGCATAGATGTGCGGCCATGCTGACCTGTGGAGTTGAAAGATCGAATGCGATTTGGATCGCAACAATCATCGCCACGTTTGCCAATCTCTGTTTCGCATACGGCGCGTGGCGATGTCGCATCAGAAATCCTGCCCATGCACCAACGATTCCCATGATCGAGCCCGACGCACCGACCAGCTGAACCGGTTGCATCAGACCGATTAAGATCAAACCCATAACGCCAGCGCCGGACGCAAGCCCTGAAATCAAATAGCACGCGACGAATCGCATTGTGCCGATGGATCGCTCCAGCGGTGGGCCGAGAACATATAGCGCGAACACATTGAACAGGAGATGAACGACTCCTCCATGCAAAAAAAGCGCTGTGAAAAGTCGCCAGTATTCGTGCTGGACTACGACGGAGTAAGGGTCGAGCGCGCCGATTCGATGCAGAACTTCCGGATCATTCCAATCGCCCGCCGAGATTTCGAAAACGAATGCGACCGCGTTCAGGCCGATAAAGATGAGAACAGCAGGCGCGCTTCGGAGCTGACCGGGGAGGCGGCGGCGTGCGGTTTTGCGCCCGATGGGAATTGAACTGAAACCGCTGCGATCGTTTGCCTGAGATTCCAACTGGCGAAGTAATTGCACGTGGCTGCGCATTTCACTCGTGGGATGCAGAATTTGAAGAGCCTCCCCGAGTTTTTTGGCCGATCTGTAATTTCCAGCGGCGGCGAGGTCGGTCATTTTGCGCAATCCGATTGCGGGGACAAACAGCAGAACAAACCACGCACAGCCACCGACGTATCCGGCGGCGCCACGCCAAAAAAGCCACGCAACGCCCGTTATCCCCAGAACAATCAGTCCAGCAACCCGCCATCCATGATAAGGCGCGCTGGGACGCAACGCCCGAGCCAACACCAGGAGCGACGAGATTACGGCGATGAAGAGGAAAATGTGATTCAGATTCACCGATCAAAGTTGCAGCGGCCACATGGGATTGGTTGAAGGGTTAAAGCGTTGAGGTAGACGAATCCATTCTTGTCATGTTTCGCTTCGCTCAGAATGACAAAGAATGCATCTGTAATTCAGCGATTGAACGCTTCAACCTTGTAACCTTTTTAATCTTGTAACTTTTTTAACCCTTTTAACATTCACGCATGCCCATCACCGTCACTGATTATCTCGAGGTCGTTTCGTCCTGGTGTTTTTGGTCCGAGCCGACGTGGGCTGAATTGAAAAAACGATATGAAGGACGAGTCAAATTTCAGTGGAAGATCGCTTTAATGGATCCGAGCGGTTTGCCAACTTCGCGCGAGCAGGAGCAATGGTTCTATCGCCGCAGCGGAATGATGATGCGTTCGCCGTTCATGCTCAATACCGATTGGTATGATCCCAGTCTGCCGGAGTGGCTCGCGCCAAATTGCGTGGCTGAAGCGGCGAAGGACTTTGGTTTTACTGACGATCGCGTTCGCCTTGCGCTGGCGCACGCCGCGCTGCGGGAAGGCAAAACGATTGGCGATTGGGATGTTGCCGTTGAGGTCGGCGCAGAAGCCGGCGGGATTGATCCCGGGGAATTGCGCAAGCATGCGAAATCTTCGAAAACTGAAAAACGCATCCGAGCATCGACGGCTGAATTTCATGCGCTGCAGATCACGCAACGTCCGGCTTTCGTGATCGACACCGCAATTGGCGACCGCGCAATTTTTTCTGGCGTGGTCAAGCTCGAGCCATTAGCAGCGACTATCGATGCCATGCTCGACGACGCAGCTGCGTACGCTACGCACAAAGCGCATTTTGGCGACCCGCCGGCAAAGTGATCTCGGGGCGATGGACACTTAAATGTTACGAGATTCGCCTTGCCAGTACAGAATTGTTGCCTACAACTTCCCTTCGGCTTGCGATTATTAATGCAAGCACTTCGTCGCGGTGGATCGCATCCGTGGCGAAGCAAGAGTGCCCCGGCGTGTGCGAATGCTAATGCTGGGAATTGCGATAGATGGAAATACGGTGGCGCGGCGCACTCCCGTTTCACCGGTCAGGAGCTTGATCTAATCTGCAACCACAAATTCGTGTAAACGGCCGGATTCGCGCCCGCGAAGTCCGGGTCATTCTGGGATCCAACGGCGAACAGCTTGGCGTCATGAAGTTGAACGACGCCTTGCGTAGAGCTCAAACTCTTGGGCTCGACCTGGTCGAAGTCGCGGCAACGGCCAACCCGCCGGTGTGCAAGATCATCGATTTCGGAAAGTTCCGATACGACATTTCTAAACACACCAAGGATAAAAAACCTGCCAGCTCAAAACTGAAGGAAATCAAGTTTCGCGTTAACATCGACGAGCACGATTACCTGACCAAAATACGGCACGGTGAAGAATTCCTGGATCGTGGAAACAAGGTGCGTGTGCAGCTGCAATTTCGCGGCCGCGAAATGGCGCACCAAGAATTTGGGATGCAGCTCGTGGAGAAGGTGCGCGACGATCTTTCCGGCATGTCGCAGGTAGAAATGGACCCCAAAATCACCGGTCGTAATATCACTATGACCCTCGCGCCCCTGCCGGCAAACCGCCGCAAACGAAAATTCACTACGGTGCCCAAACCAGACGAGGAAACGGAGAACGCCAGCGCGCCACTCGGCGGCTAACAGCGGCAGCAACAGCTCAGGGCTTCTTTTTGCCTTTAGGTGAAGGTGAAGGCTTCGGCGTCGTGCCGGGAGGAGGAGTCAAAGGCTGGTTTTCAGCTATCTTCTGCTCTATCCGCTGCTTCCGAGCTTTTGCGTCCTGATTATTAGGATCCAGCTTCAACACCTTTTCCGTGTCCGTCATCGAATTCTTCAAATCATTCTTTACCTCGTAGATGTATGCGCGGTAGTTGTAATAGCGGACTTCGTTCGGCTTTTGTTTGATGAGTTCGGAGTAATCGCCGAGCGCTTTCTCGTAATCCTGTATCTTCATTTCCACCGCCGCGCGTTGTTCGTAAATCCGCGAATTTTGCGGAGTCAATTTGAGCGCTTCGCCATAGTCGTTGACGGCGTCCCCGTATCTCTGGTCCGTCGCGGCCGCGTATCCACGCTGCTGATAAACTGCCGAGAGCTCGTCGGCGTACTTGTGGTCCATGGCGCTGGCTTTCTTAAGGAGATCAACCGCTTTGTCGAAGTCCTGGTTTTTAGCGGCCTCAACGCCCTCGCGGGCCAGTCGGTTCGCTTCGGGATTCTTTTTTTCCGCTGCCTGGCATACGTGTGAAGCGCAGAGGGCCAAAGCCGTGATTAAAACAAAAGCAAATGATCTCTTCATAATTTCTGTTGGACGTTAATGTTCTTAGACAATTCGAAACTGAAGGGGTCAATAGTTGGCTGTAACATCAACAGTTTCAAGTCTGTTCGGGCGAATGCGACTGTTCGATATCGACTCTTGGCTCGGGCTCGGATGGGGCGGGTTTGCCGGGGCCAGGCTCATCCACGCGCATGATACGCATGGCGCGCCCGGTGGTCTCATCAATTTCGATGAGTGCTCCGTGCAGTCGCACGTCGCCTCCGGCAACGGGGAACGACGCGGGCAGATTCGAGACAAACCTGTTCATAATCGGGTCGATAGCGCGCCCCAGAATTGAATTGACCGGTCCGCACATGCCGGCATCGCACATGAAAGCTGTGCCCCCGGTGAAGATTTGTTCGTCGGCCGTCTGAACATGAGTGTGAGTGCCGATGACAGCGGAAACTTTCCCGTCGAGAAATCGGCCCATGGCGATTTTCTCACTTGTAGTTTCACCGTGGACATCGACAAGGATGTTCGCGGTCTCTTCACGCATCTTTGTTACTGCAGCCTCGACGGCGCGAAACGGATTTTCCAAAATTGGTTGCATAAACGTGCGCGCTTGCACATTGATAACACCAATTTTGCCCTTGGCTGTTTCCAAGACAATCGACCCACTTCCCGGCGCGCCGTCGGGATAATTCACCGGCCGTAATAGACGCGGTTCGGTGTCGATGAATGAAAGAATCTCCTTCTGGTCCCAAATATGGTCGCCTGTCGTAATGACCGAGACGCCCGCGCGCAAAAGATCGATGGTGATTTTTCCCGTTATGCCGCGTCCGCCCGCCGCGTTTTCGCCGTTAACGACGACGAAATCCAACGCGTGCTTCGACTTCAGCTCCGGCAGCCGGGCAATGACTGCGCTGCGGCCGGGCTCGCCAACGACATCGCCGAGAAAAAGAACGCTTAGCATAACGGGCGTGATTTGTTAAATCGTTACATAGTCATATCGGATTTGCGATTCAACGATTTAACGCTTCAACAGTTTAACGGAGCGAAGCCAATCGCCTGCCACGCCGTAGCGTGGCGAAGGCGGATCATTGGAGCTTCGTCATTTCTTCTCGTCTTTCTGCCGATCTTTCCCGGCGGCACTCGCGCCGCGGACAATCTCGGCGTTCTCGGTGACCATCCGCGATGGGCTGTGCTGGAGAAGTACCAGCAAACAATTACGCACGACGAATTCAGCAGGCTTATCCAGAACGTTTATTGCACCCATGGGTTCGCTCCTGATTTAATTGAAATAAACGAGAAGACTGCGCGACTCCTGATGAACCGTGAGGCGCAGACATTCTTCACGCTGAGATTTGCGGCGAACGACGCGGAACGCAGACCCGTGCCGCGACTTTGGCGGCCGGCGAAGTCCTTGCCGTCTGCGAAACCGGAAAAACCTCTTTCAGGTTTGAAGATCGCCCTCGATCCAGGTCATCTCGGCGGGAAATGGGCAAAGATGGAGGAGCGCTGGTTCCATGTAGGTAGCAGCGCACCGGTCGAGGAAGGAGAACTGACTTTGCGGGTATCTCGATTGTTGGCTGCGCGATTGCGTGAACTCGGCGCAAAAGTTTTGTTCGTTAGGAATAGCAACGAACCAATTACGTCGAAACGTCCTGATGATTTTCGTGAGCTGGCCAGGAAAATTCTAATTAAGAACGGCGTGCCACAGCCGCGCGCGGATGTTCTCGATCCAAATGATCCCGCCAAAGAGCAAACCATTCGCTGGCAGAGCGAAATTCTATTTTACCGTTACAGCGAGATTCGACGGCGGGCTGCGCTGGTGAACTTCAAATTGCATCCCGATCTTGTGCTTTGTTTGCATTTCAACGCGGAAGGCTGGGGCGACCCAAACAATCCG
>Ga0209689_1001860_pt1 | contig 15804 bp, 13 predicted proteins | sample GraSoiAngelo_149_FD_187119 | JGI IMG/M metagenome (GOLD analysis project Ga0209689, IMG submission 187119) | Grasslands soil microbial communities from the Angelo Coastal Reserve, California, USA - 14_1009_09_30cm (SPAdes) (version 2) | ecosystem: Environmental > Terrestrial > Soil > Grasslands ...
GGCCGGCGGTGACGCGGCTCGAGCAGGGCGACCTCGTCATCACGATGGTCCGCCGTCCCTGCGCGCACGCCGAGTGCGTCGCGTGCCGGGCCGGGCGGCAGGACTTCTGCTTCACCGGCGACTTCTCGGAGCGCGGCATCAAGAACCTGCACGGCTTCATGACCGAGACGGTGGTCGACGAGGAGCGCTGGATGCACCTCGTCCCGCCGGCGCTGCGCGACGTGGCCGTCCTGGTGGAGCCGCTCACGATCGCCGAGAAGGCGCTCATCCAGGTGGACCAGGTGCAGCAGCGGCTCCCGTGGGCGTGCGCGGTCGAGCCGGGCAAGCCGCGCAGGGCCTGCCACCGCGCGGTCGTCCTCGGCGCCGGCCCCGTCGGCCTGCTCGGCGCCATGGCGCTCGCCGCGGCCGGCTACGACACTGCCGTCTACTCGCGCGAGCGGGCGCCCAATCCGAAGGCCGACCTGGTGGCCGCGATCGGCGGGCACTACTACTCGGCCGAGGAGACCCCGATCGAGCGGCTCGCCGAGCAGGTGGGCAACATCGACCTCGTCTACGAGGCGACCGGCGCCTCGTCCATCGCCTTCCAGGTGATGGAGGTGATCGGCACGAACGGCATCTTCGTGTTCACCGGCGTGCCGGGGCGGAAGGCGCCGATCGAGGTCGACACCGACGTCATCATGCGGAACCTCGTGCTCAAGAACCAGGTCGTGTTCGGCACCGTGAACGCGGGCCACGAGGCCTTCGAGGCCGCGATCCGCGACCTGACGCTCTTCCAGCAGCGCTGGCCGGCCGCCGTCCGCTCGCTCATCACCGGCCGCTACCCGGTGGAAGCGTACCGCGACCTGCTGCTCGGCGCGGCGCGCGGGATCAAGAACGTCCTCACTTTCGCATAGTCGCGCCGAGTGGCTCGAGGCCGACGGCCTCGGCGGATTCGCCTCCGGTACGGCGAGTGGGATCCGCACACGGCGCTACCACGCGCTCCTCCTCGCCGCGACCGCCCCGCCCGCCGGCCGCGTCGTGCTGGTGAGCGGGCTCGAGGCGTGGGTCGAGACCCCGGAGGGGGCGGTGGCGCTCTCCTCGCAGCGGTACGCGCCGGACGTCATTCACCCCGACGGCGCCGAGCGCATCGAGAGCTTCGCCGCCGAGCCGTGGCCACGCTGGACGTTCCGCCTGCCCGACGGGAGCCTGATCGAGCACGGCGTCCTAGTCGAGCCCGGACGCGCGGCCACGGCGCTCTACTGGCGGCTCCACGAGGGACCCGGCGGGACGCTCGCCGTGCGGCCGCTCGTTTCGGGGCGCGACTATCACGCCCTCCACCACGAGAACCCGGCCTTCCGCTTCGACGCCGAGGTCGCGGACGGACGGGTCGTCTGGCGGCCCTATCCGGGCCTGCCCGCGATCGTCGCACGCGCCAACGGCGCGTACGCGCACCAGCCGGACTGGTACCGGAGCTTCCTCTACACCGAGGAGCGCGACCGCGGCCTCGATTGCGTCGAGGACCTGGCCTCGCCCGGCATCTTCCGCTGGGACCTCGCCCGGGGCGGGGCGGTCCTGGTGCTCGCCGCGGAAGGGCACGAGCCCGCGGAGGACCTCACCGCAGTGCGCGCCGCGGAGGAGGGGCGCCGGCGCCGCTTCCCCTCGCGCCTGCACCGGGCGGCGGACGCCTACCTCGTGCGGCGCGGGAGCGGGAAGACGATCGTCGCCGGCTACCCGTGGTTCACCGACTGGGGCCGCGACACCTTCATCGCCATGCGGGGCCTCTGCCTCGCGACCGGCCGCCTCGACGACGCGCGCGCCATCCTCCTCGAGTGGGCGGGCGCGGTCTCCGAGGGCATGCTGCCGAACCGCTTTCCGGACCGGGGCGAGGCGCCCGAGTTCAACGCGGTGGATGCCGCGCTCTGGTACGTGGTCGCCGTCCACGACTTCCTGGAGGCTGCGCCCCAGGTCCCGCCGCGTGACCGGCAGACGCTCGCGGGCGCGGTGGAGGCGATCCTCGCGGGCTACGTGGCCGGGACCCGCTACCGGATCCACGTCGACGGCGACGGCCTCCTCGCCGCGGGCGAGCCCGGCGTCCAGCTCACCTGGATGGACGCCAAGGTGGGCGACTGGGTGGTCACGCCGCGTATCGGCAAGCCCGTCGAGGTGCAGGCGCTCTGGCTGAACGCGCTGCGCATCGGGAGCGAGCTCTCCGAGCGCTGGGCGGAGCTCTACGCCAGGGCGCGGCCGGCCTTCGCAGCGCGCTTCTGGGACGAGGCGCGCGGCCATCTCGCCGACGTCGTCGACGTCGACCACCGGCCCGGGACGGTCGATGCGACCTTTCGCCCGAACCAGATCCTGGCGGTCGGCGGCCTGCCGTTCGCGGTGCTCGAAGGGGAACGCGCCCGCCGCATCGTCGACGCGGTCGAGGCGCGGCTCGTGACCCCGCTCGGCCTCCGCTCGCTCGCCCCCGGCGAGCCCGGCTACACGCCGCGCTACGCGGGCGGTCCGCGCGAGCGCGACGGCGCGTATCATCAGGGCACGGTCTGGCCGTGGCTCATGGGCGGGTTCGTCGAGGCCTGGGTGCGCGTCCGGGGCGGCACGCCGGCGGCGCGCGCCGAGGCGCGCGCGCGCTTCCTCGACCCCCTGCTCGCGCACCTCTCCGACGCGGGGCTCGGGCATCTGCCGGAGATCGCCGACGGCGACCCGCCGCACACGCCGCGCGGCTGCCCGTTCCAGGCGTGGTCGGTGGGCGAGGCGCTGCGCCTGACGCGCCTGCTCGCGTGACGCCATCGAAGGGAACGCGGCTCATGCGACGGCAGTGGATCACCGGGTCCAATTCATGGTGCGCGACGGCGATCGGATCCGACCTTGTCGTCAGCCCGCCCTGGAGACTATCCTCGCCCATCCGGCCTGCACGATAAGCGCTCGGGGGCCGGAAGAAAGCGCTGAGTCCGCACCATGCGCGGCTGTGGTGCCGGAGGACGGTATGATCGTGGGTGTCGACACACGAGGGTAGAGGGTCTCTCAGCGAAAAATGGAACCCCTCGACGACCTCGATCGCCCCGCGAAGCGCACGTGGCCGGCGGAGGGCGTGAGCCGGGTCCCCTACTGGGTGTACACCGACGCCGAGGTCTACCGGCGCGAGCAGCAGCGGATCTTCCGGGGCGCGAGCTGGAGCTACGTCGCGCTCGCCGCCGAGATCCCGCGCCCGGGTGACTTCAAGCGCTCGACGATCGGCGAGGTCCCGGTGGTCGTCGTCCGCGCGGCCGACGGCCGGGCGAACGTGCTCGTCAACCGCTGCGCGCACCGCGGCGTCCAGTTCTGCACGGAGGCGTACGGAAGCACCAAGAGCTTCATGTGCCCGTACCACCAGTGGACCTATGATCTCGATGGCAACCTCCGCGGCGTCCCCTTCCGGCACGGGGTCAAGGGCGCCGGAGGAATGTCGGCCGACTTCTCGCTCGCCGAGCACGGCCTCGAGCGGCTCGCCGTCGCCGAGCGCCACGGCGTCGTCTTCGCCTCGTTCGAGGGTTGTATGCCGGCGCTCGAGAACTATCTCGGCCAGACCAACCTCGGATGGTTCGACCGGGTCTTCGACGGACGGCAGCTTCGCGTTCTCGGCTACCAGCGGCAGATCGTTCCCGCCAACTGGAAGCTCATGTTCGAGAACATCAAGGACCCGTACCACGCGAGCCTGCTGCACGTGTTCCTGGTGAGCTTCGGCCTCTTCCGCGCCGACATGCCCTCGGCCGTGCAGATGGACGCGAGCGGCCAGCACGCCGTGCTCGTCTCGAGCAAGGGGGAGCAGAAGGCGAGCGAGGCCACGGCCGAGATGAAGTCCTTCCGCAGCGACCTGACGCTCGCGGACCCTCGCCTCCTCGATCCCGTGCGGGAGTTCCCGGGGAGCGCCACCGTGGTGATGCAGACGATCTGGCCGAACCTGATCGTCCAGCAGCAGTCGAACACGCTCGCCACCCGGCAGCTGGTCACGCGCGGGCCCGGCGCGTTCGAGCTTCACTGGACCTTTTTCGGGTACGCCGACGACGACGAGGACATGACCACCCGGCGCCTGCGGCAGGCGAACCTGATGGGGCCCGCGGGGCTGGTCTCCATCGACGACAGCGAGGTCCTGCGCCTCGCCCAGCTCGGCTGCCGGGCGGGCGAGGGGGCGTCGGCCCTCGTCGAGATGGGTGGACGCGACCTCTCCGACAGCGAGCACATCGTGACCGAGGCCGCGATTCGCGCCTTCTACGCGCACTACCGCCGGGTCATGGAGTTATGAGCCCGGGAGGGGCGGTCGAGCGCGCGCGCCTGCGCGATTTCTACGACGACTACGTCGCCTACCTGGACGAGGGCGACTTCGATTCGTGGCTCGATCTGTTCGTGGAGGAGAGCGAGTACCGGGTCGTCTCGCGCGAGAACTTCGAGCGCGGCCTGCCGCTCGCGACGATGCGGTGCGACAGCCGCAGGATGCTCGCCGATCGCATCCACACCATCCGCAGGACGCAGACCTTCGCGCCGCGGGCGCTGCGCCGCTTCGTCTCGGGCATCCGGCCCCAGCGCGAGAGCGACTCGGGGCTGGAGGTCCGCGCCAGCTTCCTGGTCGCCGAGTCGCTCGGCGACGAGCCGACCCGCGTCCACCTGGCCGGCCGCTACGTGGACCTGGTCGTGTCCGTCGACGGAGCGCTCAAGTTCCGGCGCAAGGTCGCGGTCTACGACGCGCCGATCATCCCCATTTCGCTGATCTACCCGGTTTGACGATGGCGTCGCGCACGACCGCCTCGACGGCGGAGGACCCGCTCTGGCTCACCGAGGCGGAGGTCGCGAGCCTGGTGAGCCTTCCCGAGGCGATCGCGGCCGTCGAGCGCTGGCTCGCGCTCGAGGCCTCGGCGGGCGCACAGACCATGGAGAAGACCCACGTCGTGTGGGGCGAGGGACACAGCCTGCACGCGCTCGGCGGCGAGGCGGCGAGCGCGGGATTCGTCGGCACCAAGACCTGGGCCCACACCGCCGGCGGCGCGACCCCGCTCCTCATCCTCTGGGACAGCGGCTCGGGGCGTCTCAAGGCGGTGATCGAGGCGTTCGTCCTCGGGCAGCTCCGCACCGGCGCGGTCTCGGGCGTGGCCACGCGCTGGCTGGCGCGGAGCGACGCCGCGGAGCTCGCGCTCATCGGCACCGGAAAGCAGGCCCTGCCGCAGGTGGCCGCCGTCGCCGCGGTGCGTCCCCTCTCCCGCGTGCGCGTGTTCAGCCCGACGGCGGAGCGTCGAGCCGCGTTCGTCGCACGCCTGGCCGCCTCCGGCTTCGCCTTTCGGGTCACCGAGGCGCGCTCGGTCTTTGAGGCGGTCGAGGGATGCCCGATCATCACGACCGCGACCCGGGCCCGCGAGCCGCTGCTCGACGCCGCGATGGTCGCCGCGGGCGCCCACGTGAACGCGATCGGCGCGATCACGCCCGAGCGCCGGGAGCTCTCGAGCGACCTCGTGCGACGCTGCTCGCTGGTCGTCGCCGACAGCCCTTCGGCGGCCCGCCGGCTCGCCGCCGAGATCGGCGACGCGACCGAGATCACGCCGCTGTCCCGTATCGTGGCCGCGCGGCGCAGCCGGCCGCCCGAGGCGGACGTCACCCTCTTCAAGGCGATGGGCATCGGTCTCGCCGACCTCGCGGTCGCGGTCGAGGTGCTCGGCCGCGCGGCCGCACGAGGCATCGGCCGCCGCCTTCCGCACCCGGCGCAGGCTCTGCCCCGGCTGCACGGAGGATCGTGATGGCGAAGCCCTTCTTCCAGGACGTGTCCGGCCAGACCGCCCCGGAGCCCGAGCTCTGGGAGCCGGTGATTTTCACGCAGGAGGAGATCGACGCCGAGGCCGAGCGCCTCGCCTCACTGCCGCGCCCCGCCAACGGCCGGCGCGAATCGCTCTTCGTTCATCCACGCTCGACGGAGCCCGGCCTCGGCCTCTTGCCGGGAATCCGCGTGACGCTCTCGGTCCTCAGGCCCGGCGAGCGCACCGAGCCCCTCCGCCGGAACTCGACCGAGGTCGAGTTCTGCATCCGCGGCGGCGGCTCGGCGGTCGTCGGCCGAAAGCGCATCGCTTTCTCGCAGTACGACGTCTGGAATCATCCCTCCTGGCACGCCGCCTGGCAGGTGAACGACGCCGACGAGCTGCAGGTGCGGCTCACCTACTCGAACGCGCCCCTGCTCGAAAAGATGAACGTCCACCTGGTCGAGGAGAGCCCTCGCGAGGACGCGATCGCCGCCGGAGCCGAGCCATCGCCGGGCGATGCGCCGCGACGGGGCGCCTCCGGCGCCGTCCCGCTCGCCGGCGAGGGCGCGATGCTCATGCCCTACGAGACGCTCATCAACCCGCCGCCCGTCGATTCGCGGGCGCTGCACTGGCCCTGGCGGAGCGTCAAGGCGCACCTCGACCAGCTCGACGCGCTCGGGGCCGACTACGTAGGCCGGCGGCTCTATCTCCTCTACAACCCGGCGACCGGCCGCACCAACGGTACGACCCCGAGCTTCTTCGCTACCATCACCGTCCGCCCGCCGGGAATCGTCGACCGGCCGCACCGCCACGTGTCGGCGGCGATCAACTACTACTTCCGCGGCCGCGGCTGGAGCGTCGTCGACCGCAGGCGCTACGAGTGGAAGGCGGGCGACCTGATGCTCAGCGCCCCGGGCTGGGCGGTGCACCACCACGCCTCGAGCGACGACGACGCCGTCTACGAGCTCACCGTCCAGGACCAGCCGCTCAACATCGCGATGGAATCGTTGCTCTGGCAGGAGGACCTGACGCGGCCCCCGCGCGTCCTCGGCGCCGAGGCCGGGTTCGCCACCAATCGCTCGCAGGTCGAGTGAGGCCGCTCGCTCGAGAGACGGAGGGCAACGTGATCGCACTCCCCGCTCAGTTCCTGCGCGGCTCCTATCCGCCGCTCGTCACGCCGTTCCGTGGCGACCGGGTCGACTGCGACGCCTACGCCTCGCTCGTCGACTTCCAGGTGAGGGAGGGCAGCCACGGCATCGTCGTGAACGGCACGACCGCCGAGCCGAGCCTGCTCAGCGTGGCGGAGCGAAAGCGCCTGTGCGAGGTCGCGCTCCAGGCGGCCGCGCGACGTCTGCCGGTCGTGGTGGCCACCGGCAGCCAGTCGCATGCCGAGACGGTCGAGCTCACCGAGCACGCCGCTGCGGTCGGCGCCGACGCGCTCCTGGTCGTCACTCCCTATTACGTCCGCCCGCCGCAGCGCGGTCTGGTCGAATACTTCGCCGATCTTGCACGGCGCAGCCCGCTGCCGTTCCTCCTCTACCACATCCCCGGCCGGGCGGCCGTAGCGGTCACGCTCGACACCTTGAGCGCGCTCGCCGAGCGCGCTCCCACCTTCGTCGGCTTCAAGCACGCCGGCGACGACCTGGGCCTCGTCACCGAGGCGCTCGCGCGCTTCGGCAGCGAGCTGCGCGTGATGGCCGGCCTCGAGGAGCTCTCCTTCCCGATGCTCGCCCTCGGCGCCGCCGGCCTGATCAACGCGGTCGGCAACCTCGCCCCGCGCAAGGTCGCCGCGCTCTACCGCGCGGTCGCGGAGGGGAAGCTCGCCGAGGCACGACGCCTCCACTTCGATCTCTTCGAGCTCAACCGCGCCGTCTTCCTCGATACGAACCCGATCCCGATCAAGTACATGATGAAGCGGATGGGGCTCCTCGCCGAGAACGCGCACCGACTCCCGATGATGCCGGCGGCTCCCGAGCTCGCCTCTCGCCTCGACGGGGTCCTCGAGCGGGCCGGACTACTCTGAGTCTGGAAACGGTCGAGCGTGTCCTTTCGGGCTCGCTATCGCCACGCACGAGTCGTTCAGAGCCCCGAGCGCCGGTTGAGCGCTACGGGTCAGCGCCGAGGGTTTCGCTGTCAAATGTCCGCTGTTCAGCGCGAGCTCGATGCCCAGGGACCAACGCCGCCGATGCGCTCGACGGAGTAGCGCACGATGTAGCCAGGACCCTTCGGCGCCGGGAACCTCAGCGTCAGGGGAGATGTAGACCTTCGCCAAGCGGTTGAGCAAATTCCATGCGTCGTCGCTCGGCTGAACGGCGGACCTGCGCCTCCTAAACGTCCGCGTCGGCGGGAACGTCGCCGTCGAACCGGGGCAACGCGTCGGTGATCTCATCCCAAGGAGCTCGATCCTTTGCGTAAATGTGGGCTTCCGGGCGACCGCCGGGATCGCCGTCGAGCGTGCCGAGCGCGATGCCGATGGCTTCCGGGTGCTCGCCGTCGGACCAGAAGAGGGAGGAGCCGCACGTGCCGCAGAACTCGCGCGTGACGCTCTCCGACGAACGAAAGGCGCGAAGCGCGCTCTCGCCGCTCTTCAGACGGAAGCGCCTTCGCGCGAGACTGGCGTAGGTCGCGAACGCCGCTCCGTGCGCCTTGCGGCACATGCCGCAGTGGCAGTGCGTGATGTGGCGGAGCTTTCCCTCGATCTCGTACCGTACCGCTCCGCAGAGGCATCCGCCGGTCAACGTGGGTTGCATGTCCCGTTGCTCCTTCGTTCGAGTATTTCACGCATCGCCGCGCCCGGCGGCCACAGGGTTCGCTCCGCACGGCCCTGGCGACCGCGCGGGGAGTCCGCGCGATTCGCGATTAGCACTACGCGGCTTTAGGAGGAAGCGCGTCGCCAGCAGGAGCGAAAGCTCAAGGAGCGCCACAGCGAGGCTCGTGCGCGATCTGGAAGCGAACGGCGGGCATTCTGGTCGGAGTCGGTGATGCGTGCGCGAACGCGGCAGGAAGCGAATTCCTCAATTTAGTGTCTCTTAGTCAGATACTCTGCCAGCAACGCGCACCAGCCCCTCCCGGCGAGCGTGGTGCCCCGGCCGTACCACGCGGTCCGAGCGGGGGCCCCGCGGAGGTCATGCTGCGTGAGGCTAGCGCATCCACGCGTCCCGGGGTGCACGCCATCGCGCGCGTCGGCTCCCCCTAGCGCCGTCGGTTCGAGAGCTTCGATCCACGCCGTCGGAAGCCAGCTACGATTTCAATCAAGGGTCAGGTTCCTGCATCCTACCGGACTGTCGTTTTGAAAAAGATGGGATCGATGGCCTCCGTCCTTCGATTGAACGGAACCGGCAGGTCGTGCCCATTGCCCGAGAAGACCCCATAGAACGTGTTGCCCACCGCCTTGAGCTGCTGGTAATCGCCGAGAATTCGTGCCTCCGCATCGCTCGGCACCGGCGAGCGAAAGTGCAGGATGACAGCGTCGGAGAACGTCTTGCCCTGATCGTGGCTCACCGCCAGATGGGCCGAAAAAGTTGGGAAATCAGAGTCGTCCACCAATCCATCCGCTGTGTCGTAAAGGACACCGACGGTGCCGTTTTCGGTGACGGCGACGGCTGGAAGCGCGGCTTGCCGATCAGCAGGATTGCTCACCAAGACTGGACTACCGATCTCAACGTTTCCGCCATCGGATGTAACCCGGACGATTTTGAGCTGGTCCCGCTCAGCGTCGTCGTCGAACACTCCGTAGACCACGTAAACGGCACCGTCCTGCGGGTCGACGGCCAGAGCATGAATACCACCCTTCAAAAGATTCACTCCTCCTGCGGGGTTTCCGGGTTCTGGGACGCCAAAGCTGTAGTCTCTGCTCTGGTCGCTGCAGGCCTGGGCCACGACCGTTCCAAGCGGCTGGTTTCCGAAACTCCACGTTCTCCCGCCGTCAGTTGAACGATTCAGTCTGTATTCCAACTCGATGCCCCCGAGGAGCTCTGGCGTGGCGCATGGACTTATTGGGTTCCCGTAGAGGGTATAGACCGCTCCGGTTCGTGGATCGGCTGCCGCCCGGTGTCCCGGATTGGGCCCCGGATTTGAACAACCTGCGTGTTCATCGAGGGGAAAGTTCGGAGGTACGGTTGCAGCGGCGGCGGCGACCCGCAGATCAATGGACCTGTCCACCCCCTCGCACTCCCCTGCTTGGTACGCCACGTAGATTTTGTCGCTGGCGAGGTCACCGGCATCCGGCGCTGCTATCAACCACGGCTGATCCGGGCTCGTTGCCGGGGTGGATGGCTGCGCCGTCCCTCCCTCGCCCAGGAACCATTTCCATGCAGCAGGGTCGGCCGGATCCGCCGTCGCTCCGCTGTAGATCGCAGCGCCTAGCTCGTCTTCCTCCACCGTTGACCGTAACTTGCTGCACTCCCCTGGAGACCCGGGAGCTACAAGAAAGGTTCCGTAAAGGTTACCGTCGCGATCGTAGTCGAATGTCTGGTCACAGGGAGAGGCGGCCACCCCAGGTACATTGTTAGGCGCAGGAATAGAGAATACTTTCGTCCACACCGCGCCGCCGCTCTTGCTGTACCATAGCGGAGAGTTGCTGGGCGATCCGTCTGGCAATGCCCATGCGCCGGAGAAGGCGGAGATGACGATTTGATTGGGATGCAGTGGGTTTATGGCAATTCCTGGCTCGCTGTTCCTGAATGTGTCGGTATTCTGCAGGTGCCTGTCCGTATTGCTGACCACCACATCGCGAACGAAGAATGTCGGAAAGGTCGCGCTTTTCTCATGGACGATCACGCCTCCGTGGGAGGAGATGGCGTCGACCTGGATGTCAGCGCCAATAGTTACCAGTAGGGTAGTCGCGACGGCGAGGAGGAATCGGATGAGCCGGTCATTGCTCGCGTTCCCCACGACACTAGTCGCTAATCTGTTGCACGCAGTGGCTGTAATCGCCGTCGGCCGACTCTCGCATGCGTCCATGCCCGGGCATCTCCAGCATTTATGACGGTCGCTCAGGCAGCCGTTGACCGTCAATTTCAGTTCCTGAGGCTCTATGGCCGACATATCTCGGCCGACATTACCCAGATGACCGGGCGGAAGCCCGGCTCGGAGTCGCTTGTAGTCCGAGTCGGCCTCGGCCGGCAAGCGATTTCTGGCCTCATGGGACCTGATTCGAGGCGGAGGGCTGCTGACGCAGCACGTCACGGCTGCGTCGCCCCCCGGCTGGCGGTCGTTGGACACGCGCCGGACGTACATCGGCCCCGGACCGAGGGCGACGAGAGGCCAGGACGGGTCAACATCGCGCCACGGCGGGCGGTCGCGGCTGCGCGATCCGTTCGAGGAGGCGGCCGAACAGCTCGCGCGGCACCGCCACCTCCGCCATCTGGAAGACGAGGTAGCGGCCGTGGGCGACGACCTTCGCCCCGATCTTCACGACCTTCTCCCGCAGGCTGGTCAGGGACCACTGCGCGACCTCGCCCGGCAGCGCCAGCGTGCGGAGGAAGTTGGCGAGGTTGTAGGCCAGCGCATGGAGCTGCAAGCGGACCGCGTTGGCGCGGAAGGTCGTGCACGACAGCCGCGTCCACTTGACCGCGTGCTTCCCCTCCTTGATCCATTGTTCGGCCGTCCCAGGCCCGTTGTAGAAGGCGACGACCCGCTTGGCGGAGCGGCGGAGGTTCGTGACGATGAAGCCGACACGCGGGTACAGCTCGCCGGGATGCCACTCGACCTTCGCGACGACCCGGCGCGCTCGACTCCAGCTCTGCGCCCGGTAGCGGAAGCTCGCATAGAAGCGCCGGATGTCGTGCGGGGGGCGCCCGACGGGCCGCGTGAGGAGCGGCGCGATCTGCGCCTGGAGCACCTGATTGGCAGGCAGACGGATCGTGTACTGGAAGCCCTCCGCCTCCAGGTACTCGTACACATCCGGCAGGGCGAAGGCCGCATCGCCGCGCAGCAAGCGCCGGAGCGCCTGGCCACGATAGCGCGCGACCACCGGGTCGAGCACATCGTGCCAGCCGTGCGCGCTGTGGACGTTCCCCGGTCGCAGCGCACACCGTTCCAGGTCACCGTCCTGGTTGAACACGAAAAGGGGGTGGTAGCAGGTGCAGGCGAAGTGCCCGTTGTATGCGGTGCCTTCCTGCGCGCCGTACGTCGGGCTCACGCTGCTGTCGATGTCGAGCACCAGCGTCGTCCGGGCACGTCGAGCTTGCGCGCGGTCGAAGCGGCCCATCTGGCTGGTGGACGCGGCCTGCTCCGTCACCGCGCGGCCGCCCACGATCCATCGCATCGCCGGATCGCGCCCGAGGCGGTCGGCATCGTTCACGTCCTCGTAGCCGGCGAGGCGCCCGAACACCGACTGACGCAACTGAGCGATCAAGCTGTGGCGCCCGTTCCGCCCGGTGCGGGGATCGGCGAGCACCTCGGCTGCCAGCGCCGTCAGGCCGAGCGCGTCGTCGAGTTCGCGAAACGCGAGCAACCCGGCATCGGAAGTGACGGTCGCGCCGTGGAATTCGAGCTTCAGCCGGCGGTCGAAGGCGACCCGCAGCCCGCTCCCTTCCGCTTCACCCGTCGCCTCGTCCATCCGCCGCCCCCTCGATGGCTACGAAACCCCTGCCGTTCATAACCGATTCCCGCGCCAGCGTCATCGCGTGGCGCGGCCATCTGGGAAATGGGGGCTGAGAACCGTCAACGGCTCCCGGTCGCGGCGAGCTCGCGCCCGGGGGACGGCGCGGGCAGCGTCCGCGCGCGGGCGGCGCTCGGTCAGGACCCAGACCGCTTCTCCCCACTTCTCGTGAGGGACGCCGACGACCGCGCGGTCAATCGGGTTCTGGAGCCCGAGCGTCAGTCCTTCAGCCAGCGCTGCAGCTCTTCGGGGCTCCGCGCGGCGGCGAGGGCCGTCTCGCGGGTGATGCGGCCTGTGCGCACGAGATCGACGAGGGATCGTTCGAGGGGGATCATGCCCTCGTCCTGGCCGAGTTGAATTTGTGTGGCGAGCTGATGCGTCTTGCTCTCGCGGATCTGGGCGGCGATCGCGTAGCTCGTGCGGAGAACCTCGACCGCGGGCACGCGTCCGCCGGGCTCCGTCGACGGTAGAAGCCGCTGCGTCACGACGGCGCGCAGGACCGAGGCGAGCTGAGTGCGCACCTGCGCCTGCTGCGCGTCCGGGAAGACGTCGATGATGCGGTCGATGGCCATGGCGCCGGTGCCGCTGTGGAGAGTCGAGAGGACGAGGTGGCCGGTCTCGGCGGCGGTCAGCGCGAGCGAGATGGTCTCGAGGTCGCGCATCTCGCCCACCAGAATGACGTCGGGACTTTCGCGCAGAGCCGCGCGCAGACCCGAGCTGAAGCTCTCCACGTGGGCGCCCACCTCGCGCTGATGGATGAGGCTGCGCTGCGGCGTGTGCAGGTACTCGATGGGATCTTCGAGGGTGATCACGTGGGCGGCCCGCGTTCGGTTGATCTCGCCGACGAGCGCGGCGAGCGTCGTCGACTTGCCCGAGCCGGCCGGTCCGTTGAGAAGCACCAATCCGTCGAGCAAGGCACCCAGCGAAGCGAGCGAGCGCGGGAGCCCCAGCTCCTCCAAGCTGGGAATGCGGTCGCGAATGGGGCGGAGCGTCAGGCAAAGGCCACTCTGGTGCCGAAAGAGATTGGCGCGGAACCGACGCGGCTCCTCCGCGGTGTCGAGCGTACAGGCAAGATCGGCGCTGCCGGTCTCATCGAACCGCGCGCGGGTTTCGGACGTCATGTGGGCGGCGAGGAAGGTCTCGATGTCCTGCGCCGTCGTGACGGGCCCGTCCTCGCTTTCGAGCTGGCCGGCGAAGCGCAGCCGTGGCGAGCGCCCTTGCGAGAGGATGATGTCCGAGGCGCCGCGGTCGAGCGCCTCGACGACGAGCGATTCGAGGCTCGCGGGTCGCCGCACCGCCTTCGCTGTCGAAGGCGACGCGAGCGCGGCTACGACGAACCGGAGGACCGTCCGCTCGCCGGTCGATTGCGCCGTGACGTTGAAGGACTTGTTGTTTCGGTTGGACCTGTAGACGAGCTCGACGGTGGCTTGCGCGCGCAGACGCTCCCGCTGCTCGGGGTCGAGGAGCTCGTCGATGAGCGCGTCGAACAGCGCCGGCGCCAGCGCCGGCATGCTGAGAGGACGCGTGGCGCCGCCCACGAGCAGGGCTGGCACTTCGCCCGTCACCAATACGAGCCCGCTCGCCTTCTGAATCTCGACGAGGGCGAGCAACCCGTCGATGGCCGCCATGGACAGCTCATCATGGACGACCGGGAGCCTCCACGCCAAGGGGGCTCCGCCCGAAACGTCTCCTCGCCCGACGGCATCGAAGGCGCGAGGAGGATGACCATGCGCGAGTTGATCGCCGCCACTGCCCTGGCCGTGCTGATGTTCGCGCTCGCGAACAGCGGCCACGCGGCCGGCACGCACACCCACACGAGCAAGCCCTTCGCGGGCGTCAAGGCGAACACGGGGACGGTCAGGCACTCGAAGGAGGGCGGGCGCAGCGTGCTGACGCTCTCGGACGACTTCAAGGTGCCCGACACGCTCCTCGGGACGGTCGAGATCGCGGTCGCCGCGATGATCGCGCTCCGGCCGGTGTCTCCGCGGATCGCGGCGGTGGGGAGCGCGATGGCGGTGATGATGTTCCTCACCACGCTCAGCTTCCTCTTCTCCACGCCCGGCTGGGAGGCGAGCCTGGGAGGCTTCCCCGCGCTCTCGGTCGTGCCCGGGCAGTTCCTGCTGAAGGACGTGGTGCTGCTCGGCGCGGCCGTGTGGTCGCTCGGGGAGGCGCTCACCGCCGAGGGCGCCTGATGCCCCTCGCGCCCGTCGACGGCACCGAGCTCTTCTACCTCGAGGTGGGGACGGGCGTGCCGTGCCTCGTCATGCACGGCGGGCTCGGCGTCGATCACACCCAGTTCCGCGACGGGCTCGACCCGCTCGGCGACGCGCTCCGCCTCGTCTATTAGTCAACTGCTCGCCAGCGCCGCGGGGGGTGGCTTGAGGGTACACGCTGGACTATCGTCCCGCGCTCACGAGAGGAGGATCGCATGAAGCACGACGATGTCATCCGGCTGTTCGCCAAGACCCTGCAGAACCTCGAGCATTGGATGGACAAGGCCACCGCATACGCGAAGGCCAAATCCTTCGACGTCGAGGTGCTCGCCCAGGCCCGCCTGGCGCCGGATCAGTACCCCTTCGTCCGCCAGGTGCAGTCCGCCTGCGACCAGGCGAAGTACGCGGCCGCGTACCTCGCCGGCAGGCAGCCGCCGTCCCACCCGGACACCGAGCAGACCTTCGCCGAGCTCCGCCAACGCGTTCAGAAGTGCCTCGCCTTCCTCGAGACCGTCCAGGCGAAGGACTTGGCCGGAGCCGAGGAGCGGAAGGTGTCTCCGCCTTGGCTTGGCGGGAAGTGGCTCCGCGGCGACGACTACCTGGTGCACATCGCATTACCGAACTTCTTCTTTCACGCGACGACGGCGTACGCGATCCTCCGCCACAACGGCGTCGACCTCGGCAAGATGGAGTACATCGGCTCGATTCCGACGAAGGAAGGCTGAGGCCGGGGCAGCCGCCGCCCGCTTGAACCCGGCCGGCGATCGTCGTAGCTCCTGCGCGAGGGAACCGTGAGCCGTCAGGCGGGCGACGATCCGCGGGCTGTCGCACGCTGCGCGGCCTGCGGGCGGGAGAAGCCTCCCGGCTCGTGGGCGCCATGAGCGGCTCCTCGCTCCGCTGTTCGAGCTGCGGCTTCGAGAACGCGCCGGGCGTCAAGTTCTGCGGTGAGTGCGGGCGCCGGCTCGCGCTCGTCTCTTCCGGGCAGCCCGATCCGCGCGCGTACACCCCGAGACACCTCGCCGAGAAGATCCTCCGCGCACGCCACGCGCTCGAAGGCGAGCGCAAGCAGGTGACGGTGCTCTTCGCCGACGTGAAGGGCTCGATGGAGCTGGCGGAGCAGCTCGATCCCGAAGAGTGGCACCGGATCATGGACCGCTTCTTCCAGCTGCTGACCGAGGGCGTGCACCGCTTCGAGGGCACGGTGAACCAGTACACCGGCGACGGCATCATGGCGCTCTTCGGGGCGCCG
>Ga0209689_1001866_pt1 | contig 15777 bp, 13 predicted proteins | sample GraSoiAngelo_149_FD_187119 | JGI IMG/M metagenome (GOLD analysis project Ga0209689, IMG submission 187119) | Grasslands soil microbial communities from the Angelo Coastal Reserve, California, USA - 14_1009_09_30cm (SPAdes) (version 2) | ecosystem: Environmental > Terrestrial > Soil > Grasslands ...
GGCAAAGGCACGCCAGTCCTTGCCGACTTTATCCCACTGCGCCGGGCTGCTATAGAGAACGTAGATGAGTTGGAAGAGCACAAAGCTTGAGGGCTGGGTGGTGGTAAATTCAACGGTGTAATCGTCGATTTTCTTATAGCTCTTGATGGCTGTAAGGCGTGGGGCCACCTCGCCAGCCTGCTTGGTGTCGAATTGCGGCGCCTCCTTGTTGCGGATCTTGTCCCAGTTCCAGATCACCGCGTCAGCGTTAAAATCGCTGCCATCGTGAAATTTGACCCCGCGGCGCAGCTTGAACGTGTAGATCGTGCCCTTGCCCGTGACCGTCCACGATTCCGCGAGGTCGGGCTGCGGCTGGTAGTCGTCGGCGGGCCGCGTGAGGCCGGAGTAGAAGAACGGCGTGTTGTAGATCGTCGTCGAGACGGGCGAGATCGCGGGGTTGAGCGTGTCCGGATGGTTGATGTAGATGACGGCCTGGCCGCCGCGCCGAGGGCCGCTCGAGACGCCCGGCGTCGTGGCCGGCGAGACGCAGCTCGCGACCCAGAGCCCGCCGAGGGCCGCTCCGTATCCGAGAACCTGTCGCCGCGTAGCGCGGAATTCGCGTGTCATGTCTCTGCCCCTCCTATGCGAGTCGGATCCGTGGGTCGACGAGCCCGTAGACGAAATCGGTGACGAGGTTCGCGAGGACGACGAGGACCGCGGAGAAGAGCGCGGTCGTCATGACGACCGGGTAGTCGCGCTGGAGCGCGGCCGCGACGGTGATGCGGCCGACGCCGGGAAGGCCGAAGAGGCTCTCGACGATCACGCTGCCGCCGAGCAGCAGCGGCGTGATCGTGCCGATGACGCTCACGACCGCGACAAGCGCGTTGCGCAGCACGTGACGGCGCATCACCGTGGGCGGCGCGAGGCCTTTGCCGCGCGCGGTGCGGACGTAATCCTCGTCGAGCGCCTCGCGGACGGCGTCGCGCGTGTAGCGGGCGAGGACCGCCGAGAGCGGGAACGCGGTGACGATCACCGGCAGCACGAGGTACGGCAGCGAGGCGAGCGGATCGAAGCCGGTCGCGCCGAGCGGCCGGACCCCGCTCGCGGGCAGCAGGTGCAGGCCCTCGGCGAAGATGCGCAGGAGGAAGAGCGCGAGCACGAACGAGGGGAAGGCGATCGCACCCGCCATGGCGAGGCCGAGCGCGCGGTCGAGCCGGCCGCCGGGGTGGCGCGCCGCCGCGGAGCCCGCGACGAGCCCGAGCGCGGCGGCGAGCGCCATGCCGAGCAGAGCGACGGCGGCGGTCACCGGGAGCGCGTTCGCGAGCATCTCGGTCGTCGGCTGGCCGGTGCGGAACGAGAGGAGCGCGCCCGAGACCAGCCCGCCCATCGTGCGCAGGTACTGCACCGGCAGCGGATCGTCGAGACCGAGCGAGCGGTGCAGGTCCGCGCGCTGCGCTTCGTTGAGGTACGCCGGGTCGGCGAGCAGGGTCGACGGGTCGCCCGGCGCGAGCCGCATGACGCCGAAGACGACGACGGACACGAAGAACAGGAGCGGGACCGACTGCAGGATCCGGCCGGCCCAATAGCGCGTCATCGCAGCGGTCGCCGGCGCGGGTCGAGGACGTCGCGCAGCGCCTCGCCACCGATGTTGAACCCGAGGACGGTGACGAAGATCGCGAGCGCCGGGATCGCCGTGAGCCACCACTCCGTGCGGATGACCTTGGCCCCGTCGGCGACCATGTTCCCCCACGAGGCGAGCGGCGGCTGCACGCCGAGGCCGAGGTAGCTGAGCCCCGCCTCGATGAGGATGTTCGTGCCCACGCGGACGGTCGCCGACACGATCACGACCGCCGCGACGTTCGGCAGCACGTGTCGCGCGATGATCCGCCAGCTCGACGCGCCGACCGCGCGCGCCGCGAGCACGAAGTCGCGATGCCGCGTCTTGAGCACCTCGCCACGGATGATCCGAGCGCTCACCGGCCACGAGGTGAGACCGATGACGAGGATGAGCAGCGCGACGCTGCCGCCGAAGGTGGCGACGATGAGGATGATCAAGAAGAAGGTGGGGAACACCATGACGAGCTCCGTCGCGCGCATGAGGAGCGCGTCCACCGAGCCGCCGAAGTAGCCGGCGACCGCGCCGACCGCGACGCCGGCGAGGACGGTGATGCCCATGGAGAGCAGGCCGATCGCGAGCGAGATGCGCCCGCCGGCGAGGAGGCGCGCGAGCACGTCGCGGCCGAACGCGTCGGTGCCGAGGAGGTGGTCCGCGGTCGGCGCGCGCAGCCGCTCGGCGATGCTCTGCGCCTCGGGCGCGTACGCGACGAGGAGCGGACCGAACGCGACCGCGAGCGCCACGATCGTGACGAGCGCCGCAGCCGGCGCGACGCGCGCGAGGTCGGACCGCGAGCGCGCTGGACGCGCGGCGATCATGAACGTGCGGCGACGCGGCGCGGTGATGACGGCCATTCGGGCGGCCGAGCCTCCTCTCAGAGATCTCGTGATCGGCAGGAGGGCGGGCGGGCCGCGCGAGGAGTGCTAGCTGAGCGGTCCTCGGGCGGCACGATCCGCCGCCGCACAGGAGCAAAGACCGCCCGAACAACGGGAGGCGCGCGCGATGAGGAAGCGCAGGCGCGAGGTGACACGGCCGCTCGGCCAGTCACGGTGCGCTCGGTGCCACATGCTTCGACGCCCCCCCCGGATTCCCGACTACGTGAGTAGGATTTTGGCCGTCTGCTTATCGCAAGTCAATTGCGCATGGCAGGACGCACAGCGGGATGCCGAGCGCGGCGGACCCGCGCTACGGGCGCGGGGTGATCGTGCGGATGCGCGCTAGGGGCGCGCGGGGTGATCGTTCAGGCGCGGTTTCGGCTTCGGCGCTTCCTCGTATGTGGCCCACGCGACGAGCTCGGTCCACCCGGGGATCGTTTCCACTTTCGTCACGCGGTACTTGCGGTGGTTCACGTCGATGAGCCCGCCGACGAACGCGCCGTATGCGACCGCGGATTTGCCGTCGAACGGTCCGCCGCGCAGCTTCACGGTGACGCTGGCCGAGAGCCTGCTGCTCATCTGCTCATCTCGGACGGTCCGAGTACCGGCCTCCGGCTCCGCGCCGCGCCTTCTGCGCCTTCAGCGCGGCGATGCGATTCTTTTCTGCCTTCTCGCGCTTGGGTCCGCGCTGCTTCGGCACTTAGTAGCGCCGCGCCGGGCGGCGCTGCTCGAAGCAGTCGCTGCAGTACACGGGCTTGTCCCCGCGGGGCTGGAACGGGACGCGTGCCTCGCGGCCGCAGTTGCTGCAGGTCGCGGTGAACATCTCGCGGGGTCCGCCGTAGCCTCCGCCGCCCCCACCACCGCCGTAGCCACCGCCACCGCCCCCGCCCCCGCGGTTGCCGTAGCTGCCGCCGCCGCCACCACCGCCCGCGCGACGCGCTGCGCGGTCCTCGGGGCACCGCGTGGGTGCGTTCTGGAGCCCGCGCGCGGCGTAGAACTCCTGCTCGCCCGCGGTCCAGATGAATTCCCGCCCACAGTCACGACAGGTCAGCGTCTTGTCCTGGAAGCTCATTTCACACCCCGCTCACAAACCACCCTAAACCTATTTGCGCCCGGCGGCACGGGGAGCTTTCAGACGGGCGGCCGAGAGGAACCCGACCGGGTGCCTGGTCGTTCCGGCGACGGCGAGGTCCGCGAGGATCTCGCCGACGACGCTCGCGAACTTGAAGCCGTGACCCGAGCACGCCGACGCGAAGACGACGTTCGCGTGGTCCGGGACCGCGTCGATCACGAAATGCGCGTCCGGGCTCACCGTGTAAAGGCAGACCTTGGCCTCGCGTCGGGCGCCCTCGCCGAGCGGCATGCGCCTGCGCACCCACTCGCGGACGCGTCGCTCGTCGGCCTCGTGGATCTCGCGGTCGACGGTGTCCGGGTCGACGCGCGCGCCGTGATGGAGCGCCGCGACCTTGAGACCGTGGGCGACGTCGTACGGGAACCCGTAGAAGAACCCCGTCGGCTCCTCGACGATGTAGACCGGCAGCTTCGCGAACGCGTCGCGCTCGGCGCGCGGCTCGAGCCAGAAGAGGACGTTGCGCTCGACCCAGAGATGCGGCGCGAGGAGGGGCACGAGCCGTCCGAGCCACGCGCCCGCGGCGATCACCAGGCGCTGCGCGTCGTAGCCTCCGGCGGCCGTCGTCACGCGGACGCCGTCGTTTGTGGGCTCCCATCGCTCGACCGGCTCGGCGAAGCGCAGCGTCGCACCGTGTCGCTCGGCCTCCCGAAGGTGCGTCTCGATCGCGCGCTCCGGTGCGAGCCACCCGGCCTGTTCCTCGTGGAGGCCGATCCAGCCGTCGGGCCACTCGAACAATGGAAAGCGCCGACGCAGCGCCGCGGCGTCGAGGACCTCGTGCGCGAGTCGATGCGTGCGCGCGCTCGCGAGCGATCCGCTCATCAGCTCGCCGGCGGGCGCGCCCGCGTAGAGGCCGCCGGTCTGCGTCAGGAGGGTCTCGCCGCTCGAGCGCTCGAGCTCGCGCCAGAGGTCCCACGCGCGGCGGAGCAGCGGAACGTAGTCCGGGTGCTCGTAGTACGCGAGGCGGATGATCCGCGAGAGCCCGCCCGAGGAGCCGAGCGTGTGTCCGCGCGCGAAACGCTCGAGGCCGAGCACCGACGCGCCGCGCTTCGCCAGGTGATAGGCGGCCGCGCTGCCGTGCGCGCCAAGCCCCGCGACGATGACGTCGACCGCCACGCCGAGATGGTGCCCGTCGGGATGAGCACAGGGAAATGAGCACCCCCTAGGCCCTTTCCCGCATGGCGCGCCCCGCCTCGCTGCCTAGCGTCCGCGGCGAGCCCTTGGAGCTCAAAGGAGGCGGACATGAACAGCGTCTGGCGTCACATCTCGGCACTTGGCACCACGCTGCTGGTGGCGGCAGCGTGCACGAGCCCGGCGGCGGCGCCCTCGCCGACACCCGGGATGGAGCGGATCGAGCACGTCGTCGTGATCTTCCAGGAGAACCGCAGCTTCGACTCGCTGTACGGCTTCTTCCCGGGTGCGAACGGGATCGACGGCGCGGGTCCGGCCGCGCGGCAGACCGACCGTGCCGGAGCCGCGTACACGGCCCTGCCGCGCCCGATCGACAACACGAAGACGCCGGCCGTCCCGGATCCACGGTTCCCCGACGGGATCGCCAACGGCCCGTTCGACCTGGCGAAGTACGTTCCGCAGACCGGTCGCATCGGCGTCCCGGTGCACCGGTTCTATCAGGAGCAGTACCAGATCAACGGCGGTCGCATGGACCGCTTCGTCGCGGCGACCGACGTCGGTGGCCTCGTGATGGGCTACTACGACGTTCGCACGCTGCCGATGTTCGAGATCGCGCGGCAGTTCACCGTCGCGGACAACTTCTTCCACGGCGCGTTCGGCGGATCGTTCCTCAACCACATCTGGCTCGCGTGCGCGTGCGCGCCGCAGTGGCCAGGCGGCGCACCGGCCGAGCGTATGGCGGTCCTCGACCCAAGCGGCGCGCTCACCAAGGATGGGGACGTCACGCCCACCGGGTACGTCGTGAACACCGCGTACACCGCGCAGACGCCGCATCCCGCGAACGTGACCGGAAAGCAGCTCCTCCCGCCCCTCGACCAGCCGACGATCGGCGACCGGCTGTCCGCGAAGAACGTGAGCTGGGCGTGGTACTCCGGTGGCTGGAACGATGCCATCGCCGGACGGCCCGATCCCTCGTTCGCGTTCCACCACCAGCCCTACGCGTACTTCGCGAGCTACGCCGACGGGACCCCCGCCCGCGCCGAGCACCTGAAGGACGAAGCCGACTTCTTCGCGGCCCTCGGCGACGGAACGCTGCCGGCGGTCTCGTTCGTGAAGCCGATCGCGTCGGACAGCGAGCACCCTCGCTACGCCGACATCGCCCGCGGACAGCAGCACGCGGCGGACCTCATCCGTGCGATCCAGAACAGCCGCCACTGGCGCAACACCGTGGTCATCGTCACGTACGACGAGAACGGCGGCTTCTGGGACCACGTCGCACCGCCACTCGTCGACCAGTGGGGTCCCGGCACCCGCGTCCCGACGCTCGTCATCTCGCCGTTCGCGAAGAAGGCCTACGTCGACCACACGCGCTACGACACGACGTCGGTCCTCAAGCTCATCGAGACGCGCTGGGGTCTGGCGCCCCTCGGCCAGCGCGATGCGTCGGCCGACGGACTGACGGGCGCGCTCGAGTTCCGATAATCACCTTCGATGCGTAAGGCGTGGCGCGCGTCGACCCTCACCGCGCTCTTCGCGGTGCTGGTGCTGGGCGGGCTGCTGGCGTTCGACCGGACGTGCCTGGAGCTCACCATGCTCTCGTCGAACGAGAAGTCAGCCATGCTCGCCCAGCTGGCGAACGAGTGGAACCGCGGCGCCACCGTGGACGGACGCTGCGTCCAGGTCCGCGTCGTGCGGAAGCCTTCCGGCGACGCCGAGCGCGCCCTCGCGCGGGGCTGGGACGAGTCGGCGGACGGGCCACGGCCCGATGTCTGGACTCCGGCCGCGTCGAGCTGGACGCTGCTGCTGCGACAGCATCTCGCCGCCCGCAACGTTCCCGACGTGCTTCCGCCGAGGCTGCCGAGCGTCATCCAATCGCCCCTCGTCATCGCGATGCCGAAACCGATGGCCCAGGCGCTCGGCTGGCCAGATCGCTCGATCGGCTGGTCCGACCTGCTCGCGCTGTCGCGTGAGCCCCAGGGGTGGGGCCGCCACGGACACCCTGAGTGGGGCGCGCTCCGCCTCGGCAAGACGAACCCGACGGTGTCCACGTCGGGGCTGCACGCGCTCATCGCGGCGTACTTCGAGGCGACCGGGCGCCTTCCGGCCGAGACCGATCTCTCCGATCCCAAGGTCGCCGACTTCGTGCGCGGCCTCGAGTCTTCGGTCGTCCACTACAGCGAGACGGTCGCGACGTTCTTCCTCAACCTTCGCGAGGCGGACCGTCGCGGGTCGGCGCTGTCGTACGTCTCCGCGATCGCCGTCGAGGAGAAGGAGGTCTGGGACTACAACCGCGGCGTGATCTCGAGCGACGTGGCCGATCCGACGCCCGGACTGCCGCCGCGCGTCCCGCTCGTCGCGATGTACCCGCCGTTGGGCACGCTCGTCGCCGACCACCCCTACGCCGTCCTCGACGTCCCCTGGATGACGGAGGAGAAGCGCCGCGTCGCGGCTGCGTTCCTGCGCTTCCTCGAAAGCGCGCCGACGCAGGAGCGCTTTGCGAGCGCCGCGTTCCGCGACCACCTCGGCCAGCCCGGCGCGGAGATCTCCGAGGCGAACGGGCTGCTCGCGCGCGAGCCGTCGCTCGCGCTGCGGCCGCCGGCGCCGCGCGTGATCGATCGGATCCAGCGCTCGTGGTCCGATCTGCGCAAGCGCGCCCGCGTCATCATCGCGATCGACGAATCCGAGGCGATGGGCGAGCGCCTGCCGAGCGGCGAGACCAAGCTCGAGCTCGTGCGGCGCGCCGCACTCGAGGCGGTCGGGCAGCTCGCTGTCGACGACGAGGTCGGGCTGTGGTCCTTCGCGACGCGCGCGGGGACCGCGCCGTACCGCGAGCTCGTGGCGGTCGGGCGCGCCGGCGCGCAGCTCGGACCGCTGCGGGGTGCGATCGAGCAGCTCTCGCCCGTCCCCGGGGGACGCACCGCGCTCTACGCGACGACGCGCGCCGCCGTGCGAACGCTCGGCTCCAGCATCGATCCGACGCGTGTGAACGCGGTGGTCGTCCTTACCGGCGGCCGCAACGAGGACCCAGGCGATCAGGACCGCACCGCCCTGCTCGACTTCCTGCAGTCGCAGCGCGAGGATTCCCTGGTGCGGGTGTTCACGATCGGCTACGGCGACAAGGCGGACGAAGAGACCCTGCGCCTGATCGCGCGCGCGTCCCGGGGGGCGTGGTACGAAGCCACGCCCGGCGCGATCGCGAGCGTCCTCCGCCTGGTCATCTCGGACTTCTGATGCGGCCGCGTCGCTACCTGCTCGCCCTGGTGCTCGCGCTCGGCGTCGCGGCCATCGCCGGGCTCGCCGGCGTGCCCTCCTGGCACGCGCTCCTCGCCGCAGCGGCCATCGTGCTCTTCCGCGTGGGGCTCGAGCTCGTGCCGGCGACGCGGACCGTCGCCGCGGGACCGGCGCGCGCGGCCGGTGGGGCGTCCGCGGCGGGCCGGCTGACCACGCGGGAGACGGAGATCGCGGTCCTCGTCGGCGAGGGCATGACGAATCGCGAGATCGCGGCGAGGCTCGTCATCTCCGAACGCACCGTCGACAACCACGTCCACAACATTCTCGACGCGCTCGACATGCGCCACCGCTCGCAGATCGCGGCGTGGTGTGCCGAGCGTGGCCTGCTGTCGCGAACGACGACGCGCTGACCGCCACGCGGCCCCGCGCGCCGATTAGGTACCGCGTTTGAGCACCGCCTAGGTCCTTTCCCGCATGGCGGCGCGCCCTTCGCGGCCTACGGTGCCGACCATGAACGCACCACAGACGCCGAACTGGCCCGGCCGGATCGCCCTCGCCGCCTCGGTCGCTCTGATCGTCGGCTACGCGCTCCTCGCGCCACGGACGCCGACGCGCACGTGCGCGGCCGGCACGGTCTCGCTCGCGGTCGCCGCATCCCAGGAGAAGTCCGCGCTGCTCCGCGAGCTCGCCCAGGCGTACGAGCGCGGCGATGCGCGCGTCGGCGAGCGCTGCGTGTCGGTGCAGATCCTCGAGAAGGCATCGGGCGACGCGGAGCAGGCGCTCGCACGGGGCTGGGAGGAGACGAGCGACGGTCCGCGACCCGACGTGTGGTCGCCGGCCTCGACCGCGTGGACGGTCCTCCTTCGCGAGCACCGGAGCGCGCGCGACGCCGCCGGCGGGTTGGTCCCGCAGGCGAGCCCGAGCCTGCTCCAGTCGCCGCTCGTGCTCGCCATGCCGGTCCCGATGGCCGAGGCGCTCGGCTGGCCGAACGCGGAGATCGGCTGGTCCGACGTCCTCGCGCTCGCCAGGGACCCCAGAGGCTGGGCCGCGCGCGGCCACCCCGAGTGGGGCCGCTTCCGTCTCGGCAAGACCGATCCGCGGATCTCGACCTCCGGCCTGCACGCGCTCGTCGGCGCGTTCTTCGCCGCGACCGGTCGTTCCGCGGATCTCACCGAGGCGGACGTCGCGGACGCACGGGTCGTCGCCTTCGTGAAGGGCGTCGAGTCGTCCGTCGTCCACTACGGCGAGACCGTCTCGACCTTCGTCCGCAACCTGCGCGCGGCCGACCAGCGCGGAACGGCGCTCACGTACGTGTCCGCGATCGCGATCGAGGAGAAGCAGGTCTGGGACTACAACCAGGGACAGAACGGCGCGCGCCCGGCCATTCCGCTGGCCGCGGTCTCTCCGAAGGAAGGGACGCTCGTCGCGGACCACCCCTATGTGGTGCTGAACGCGCCCTGGGTCGATGCCCCGAAGCGCGACGCCGCCGCGGGCTTCCTCGCCTACCTCCAGGGGACAGAGGCGCAGGCGCGCTTCCGCGCCGCCGGTTTCCGCGACAAGGACGGCCGGGGCGGACCGGAGCTCGCCCTGGCGAACGGGATCGTCCCCGCGGGTCCCGCGATCGTCATCTCACCGCCGGCCCCGACGGTCCTCGCGGCGATCCAGCGCTCCTGGGATGACGTGCGCAAGCGCGCGCGGGTCCTCATGGTGCTCGACGTCTCCGGGTCGATGGCCGGGACGAAGATCGATCTCATGAAGCGCGCCGCCGCGGGCGCGATCGACGGCTTCGCCGCCGACGACGAGCTCGCGATCTGGGCCTTCAGCGGGGGGCGGCAAGAGATCGCGTCGCTCGGCGCGGTCGGGCCGCGGCGCGACGAGCTGAAGCGTGGCATCGGGACGCTCGTCGCGGATGGGAGCACCGCCCTCTACGCGAGCGCCCGCGCGGGCGTGACCTTCCTGCGCTCGCGGGCCGACGACTCCCGCATCAACGCGGTCCTCCTTCTCACCGATGGCAAGAACGAGGATGCCGATCGCGACCTCGACGGACTGCTCGCCTCGCTCCGGACGGAGGACGAGACCGCGCGCGTCCGTGTCTTCACGATCGGCTACGGCGACGACGCCGACAGGACCACGCTCCAGAAGATCGCCGAGGCCTCGCGCGCGGCGTTCTACGACGCATCGAAGCCGGCCACGATCGATCGGGTCTTCCGCGACGTGGTGTCGAACTTCTGATGGACGCCCGATTCGTCCGCGCGATCCGAGCGGAGCTGCGCGACCGGCGCGGGACGGTCCTCGGCGCGCTGACCCTCGCCGGCCTGCTCGCCGTCGGCGCGCCTGTCGTCCTCGCGCTCACAGGCGCGCTCGCCGTGTTCGGCCTACGGCTCGTGCTGGCGGTGGTGCCCGCGGTGCGGCGGTCACCACGGAGGACCGATGAATGGAGCGTTCGCGCCGAGATCGCCGTGCGCTCGCTGCGTCAGCTCTCGCGCCGCGCGAAGCCGGGCCCGGTCGCCGAGCGCTGCCGGTCGATCGCCGACGGCGCGTCGGAGACGCTTGGCCAGCTCGCCGAGCTCGCGGCGCACGACGCGACCGTCGGCGCGCTCCTCACCGACCTCGAGCGCGTGCCCCTCGCCGAAGAGCGCGGCGCGCTCGAACGCGAGCTGCGTACCGCGACGTCGCTCGACCGGGCGGACCTGGCGCGCTCGCTCGCGACCGTGGACCGGCAGGCGGCCGTGCGCGATCAGCTCATCGCGGGCCGGCGGAGCTTGCAGCGCCGGATGCGCACGGTCGCGATCGGCCTCGAGGGCCTGGTCGCGCAGCTCGCGCAGATCCTCGCTCTGACAGGCGGGATCGGGTCCGCGGACGACCGCGTCGCCGAGCTCGAAGGAGAGCTCGAGGCGCTTCGCGCGGGCCTCGACGAGACCGAGGCGTATGGCCGGCTGACCATCGCGTCGCTCGCACGACCACAGGAGGAGGTGCGGACATGATCCGCTCATTCCGGCGTTTCTGGCGATACCTCACGGCCGCGCTCGAGGGGACCCTGGACGAGCTCCTCGACCCGCGCGTTCAGATCGAGCAGGCCATCGGGGAGGCGAAACGACGCCACGCCCTCCTCGCCGAACAGGCGGCGGCGGTGCTCGGCAACGAGCGCGAGCTCGACATCCGGATCAATCGGGCCGCGACCGAGGCCGCGCGACTGCGCGCCTCTGCCCGACAGGCGCTCGTTCTTGCGGACCGCGCGCGAGCGAGCGGCGAGACGACGCGTGCGGCGGGATACGAGTCGAGCGCGGCGGCCTTCGCGGGACAGCTCACGGTGGTCGACGCGTCGGTGAGCGATCTTCAGGCGCTGCGCGAGAAGGCGTCCGCGGTCTCGCGAGCCGCGCGCCGCGGGCTCGAGCAGAACGCCTTCGCCTTGCAGGACCAGCTGACGCAGCGCGCTCGACTCCTCACGCAGCTCGAGGCGGCGAAGCTGCAGGAGCGGATGGCCGACGCGGTGCGGCAGGTCACGAGCTTTGCTCCACCTGGCGACACGCCGACCCTTGCGACGGTCGGCGAGCGCATCGACCGGCGGTTCGCTCGCGCGACCGCCCGCGGCGAGCTCGCGGCCGATGCTCTCGACGCGCGCATGCTCGACGTGAGCCGAGCCTCGCTCGACATCGAAGCCGAGCGCCGGCTGGCGGAGATCCGCGCCGCCATGGCGGCGGAGGACGGCACGTAGCGGTATCTGTCGCGGTGCACCTTGCACGGCGACGGCGACGCCCGGGTTGCGGGCTTTCGCGAAGAGGCCTAGCGTGGACTGAAATGGCGCTCATGCCGATCCCGCCGATGCCGATCGCCCCGATCCCGGGGCTCACGGCGCGTTCGGGAGGCTAGGCCGGCACCGCACACACGAGCGAGCACCACCAGCAGGGCCTCCCGAAAGGGAGGCCTTTCCATTTTCTGGGAGGAGGTAGGCGAGATGGCGATGGCGACGACGACACGGGCGTCCGCGCTCGTGGGCCTGCGCTGCCGCGCGTGCCATCTCCTCCAGCCGGCCGACGAACGGTACGTCTGCGCCGACTGCTACGGCCCGATCGAGCCCGAGTACGACACCGCCTCGTTCGACACCGACGGGCTGCGCGGGGCGATCGAGCACGGACCGCGCTCGCTCTGGCGCTACGCGCCGCTCCTCCCGATCGCCGCGCCGGAGTCGCACTTCGCCGTCGGCTGGACGCCGCTCATCAAGGCGCCGCGCCTGGGCGCCGCAATCGGCGTCTCCGAGCTCTACGTGAAGGACGACTCGCGCAATCCATCGCTCTCGTTCAAGGACCGACCGGTCGCGCTGGCCCTCGCGCGCGCGCTCGAGCTCGGGCTCGACACGATCGCCTGCGCGTCGACCGGCAACCTCGCGGGGGCCGTCGCGGCCGCGGCGGCGCGCAACGGTCTTCGCGCGTTCGTGTTCGTCCCCGCGGGCACCGATGAGAGCAAGGTCGCGGGCGCCGCCGCGTACGGCGCGACCGTGGTCCGCGTGGACGGGACGTACGACCAGGTCAATCGCCTCTGCGCGCGCCTTGCCGACGAGTCCGGCTGGGGCTTCGTGAACTTCAACCTGCGCCCGTACTACGCGGAGGGCAGCAAGACGCTTCTTTTCGAGTGCGCCGAGCAGCTCGGCTGGCACCTGCCGGAGCACGTCGTGGTCCCGGTCGGCTCTGGCGCGCTCCTCACCCGCACCGCGACCGCGGCCGCGCAGCTGCGCGCGACGGGCCTCGTCGACGACGAGCGCTTCGCCATACACGCCGCGCAGCCGTCCGGGTGCGCGCCGGTGTCAGACGCGGTGCTCGAGGGGTACCGCGAGGTCCGGCCAGTGCGCGAGCCGACGACGATCGCGCGCTCGCTCGCGATCGGCACGCCCGCCGACGGCGACGGCTCGGTCGCGGCCATCCGCCAGAGCGGCGGCTCGGCGGCGTCGGTGAGCGACGAGGACGTCGTCGAGGGCTGCGCGCTCCTCGCGCGGACCGAGGGCGTGCTCGGCGAGCCCGCCGCGGGCGTCGTCGTCGCGACGGCACGCGCCCTCGCCGCCCGCGGCGCGTTCGGCGATGGCGACCGCGTCGTCCTCTATGTCACCGGCAACGCGTACAAGGGTGCGGTCACCGCGACGCTCGGTCCGGTCATCGCGCCGGACGCCGACGCGTTCCGCGCGGCGTACGCGAGGCAGCTCGCGTGAGCCTCACCGTCCGGCTTGCGACGCCGCTCCGCCCCGCGGCCGGCGGGAACGCGACGATCACCGTCGAGGCCGCGAGCGTGAGCGCGCTCGCGAAGGCGATCGGCGAGCAGTACCCCGAGCTCGGTGCGCGCGTGCTCCGCGACGGCGCGTTCGGCCGCTTCGTGAACGTGTTCGTCGATGGCGAGGACGTGCGCTTCCTCGGGCCCGAGGGCGACCTCAGCGGGAAGTCCACGATCGAGATCCTCCCCGCCATGTCCGGCGGCGCGGTCGCACCGCTGCCGCGGCAGCGCGCCGAGCACGAGGTCTACGGCTCCTTCATCGACGAGACGATCGGCATCGTCGCGCGGCAGACGCGCGACACCGTGTCGTTCGCGGTCGGCTCGCCGGCGCGCGAGGCGCTCGAGCTCGTGGGCGCGGACGATCTCGCGGCCACGGTCATCCGCCGTGAGGGCGCGAGCGCCCTCGGCTACACGATCACCGAGGGCGAGCCCGAGCTGCGCGAGATCATCGCCGGGCAGGCGCGCGCGCGGGGGATCGACGCGAGCGCCGCGGACGTGCTGGTGAGCGCGGGCGCGCTGCAGGCGATCGACCTGGCGTGCCGCGTCTTCCTGCGTCCCGGCGACGTGGTGGTCGCGGAGTCGCCGGGCTTCGCGAACGCGCTCTCCGCGTTCCGCAATCACGGGGCGCGCGTGCTCGAGGTGCCGGTCGACCGCGAAGGCCTCGATGTCTCCGAGGCGGCGCGGCTCATCCGCCGCGCGAACGTGCGGCCGCGGATGTTCTTCGTGGTGCCGAATTTCCAGAACCCTTCGGGCGAGACGCTCTCGCTCGCGCGGCGCCACGCGTTGCTCGCGCTCGCCGCGTCGCACGACGCGCTGGTCGTCGACGACGACCCGTACGGGCTGCTTCGGTATCGCGGTGCGGACCTGCCGCCGCTCGCGGCGCTCGACCGCGGCGTCGTCTCGATCGGGACGTTCTCGAAGACCTTTCTGCCGGGACTGCGCGTGGGCTGGGTCATTGCTACGCCCGACGTCATCCGCCGGATGGCCAAGGTGAAGCAGACGATGGACTCGAGCACGGGCACGCTCGCGCAGCGGATCGTGCTCGAGTTCCACCGGCGCGGCGGCGCGGAGGCGCACGTCGGCCGGCTCCGCGAGCTCTACCACGCGAAGCAGGACCGCGTCCGCGCGGCCCTCGCACGCGAGTTCGCCGGCACGGGCGTCACCTGGAACGACCCCGACGGCGGCTTTTACTTCTGGGTCCGGCTCCCGCGGGGCCTCGACGCGCGCAGGCTTCTCGACGCCGCGCTCGAGGAAGGCGTCGCGTTCGTGCCGGGCGACGCGTTCGCCATCGAGCGCGACCACCGCTCGGCGCTGCGCTTCTCGGTGAGCGGCCCCACACTCGAGCGGATCGACGAAGGCGTCGCACGCCTCCGTCGCGCCTTCGACCGCCTGTCGTGACGGTCACCGCGGCGCGCCCACTCGACGCGCGCGCGGTGTCCGAGGCGGCCGCGCTCATCGCGTCGCAGATACGGCGCACGCCGACCGAGAAGAGCGACGCGCTCTCGAACCTCGCCGGGCGCGAGGTGTACCTCAAGCTCGAGAACCTCCAGAAGACCGGCGCGTTCAAGATCCGCGGTGCCCTGCACGCGCTGTTGCGCAAGGACGCGCGCGACCGGGCGAACGGCGTCGTCACAGCGTCCGCCGGGAACCACGGGCAGGGCGTGGCGTACGCGGCCCAGCTCCTCGGCGTCCCCGCGACCGTCGTGCTTCCCCATGGCGTGCCGCTCGCGAAGCTCACCGCGATCCAGCGCACCGGCGCGGAGGCGGTGCTCTCCGGCGAGAGCTACGACGACGCGCACGCCGCGGCGCTCGAGATCGCGCGCGAGCGCCGCCGCGCGTACGTGCACGCGTTCGACGACGACGACGTCATCGCGGGGCAGGGAACGCTCGCGCTCGAGATGCTCGCCGACGTGCCTGACGTCGACACGCTCGTCGTGCCCGTGGGCGGTGGCGGGCTCATCGCCGGCGTCGCCCTCGCCGTGTCGGCGCAGCGGTCACGCCCGCGCATCATCGGCGTCCAGGCCGCGGGCGCGAGCGCGTTCGCGGCGTCCTTCGCGAGCGGCACCGTCGTCGAGCGGCCCGCCGCGACGATCGCCGACGGCATCGCGGTCCGCCGTCCCGCCGAGCGCACGCTCACGCTGGTGCGCAAGTACGTCGACGACGTCATCACGGTGAGCGACGAGGCGATCGCCCGCGCGATCGTCGTGCTCCTCGAGCGGACCAAGCTTCTCGCCGAGGGCGCGGGCGCCGCCGCGCTCGCGGCGGTCCTCGAGCCGAGCGGCCGGATCGGCGGCAAGAAGGTCGGCGTCGTCATCAGCGGCGGGAACATCGACCCGAACCTGCTCGGCAAGGCGCTCCAGCAAGGGCTCGTGTCGGCGGGCCGCTACCTCGCCTTCCGCACCTGGCTCGACGACAAACCTGGCTTGCTTCATCAGCTGACGGGGATCCTCGCGGCTGAACACATCAACATCCTTCACGTCGGGATCCACCGTCTCGGTCCTTACGCCGCCCTTGGCCGCGTCGGCCTCGACGTCATCGTGGACACGCGCGACCGGTCC
>Ga0209689_1001868_pt1 | contig 15773 bp, 16 predicted proteins | sample GraSoiAngelo_149_FD_187119 | JGI IMG/M metagenome (GOLD analysis project Ga0209689, IMG submission 187119) | Grasslands soil microbial communities from the Angelo Coastal Reserve, California, USA - 14_1009_09_30cm (SPAdes) (version 2) | ecosystem: Environmental > Terrestrial > Soil > Grasslands ...
GCCGGAGGCGACCGTCAAGTCGGCAACGGTGCGCGGCCGGTACCTATCAATCCTTGGTTATGGGAGTTTCCTGGTTCCCTGGGAGGAGCAGGTGGTGGCCTATCGCCGGCTGGTCGAATATGCCGCCGCCGGAAAGATCAAGGTCGAAGTTGAGGTGCTGCCACTCGAGGCAGCCCCGGACGCCTGGAAGCGGCAGGCGACGTCGCCGCACCGCAAACTGGTGCTCTCTCCGAGGGTCGAGCCGAAGCGCTGACCGGCACCCAGGCCGCCTCTTCCGCGGTGGGTCAAGCAAACGGTCGCTAGGTTGCTGCTGGTGCTGGTTGCCGTCGCAACCACGCTGTCGTTGACTCACTCAGACGCGACCGTCACCTTGGTCCCGGGAATCCCCTCGGCTGTCTCGCTGGACGGTGGGTATGTGGTTCAGGATTCCGCCTTCATCGCACGGCTTCTCCACGATGTCAATGGCCATCCGCCGTTTCCACCGAACACCGTGAGTTCGTGCTTTGCGAATGGTTTTCGCGCCTACAAGCTCCGCTTCGAGTACTCGAACGGTGACCAGTTGACGATCAAGGTCAGTTCGGGGTGCGGAAACGCAATCCTGATCGCCGATTACGGACCAGGCGTTATGGCACGCGCAGAGCAGGCGCTCATGGACGATCTGAATGACTGGCCTGCGACGTCGCCATAGCCTTCTGGCGACCTAACACAATCGCCTCGCCGACCAAATAGAGCGAGCCGCAGACGAGCACCAAGCCATTGGCGCCGGCCCGTTCCCTGGCTCGGGTGATCGCCTCCTTCGCGGATGCCGCGACCTCGGCGGGCTCACCGAATTGCTTGGCGAGCTCGGCGGGCGCTGCCGCCCGGTGCCAGTCGATGGCGCTGAAGATGACCGGCGCGCCCATGGCACGCAACTGGGACAGCATCGCCGGCAAGTCTTTGTCCTTCATCGCGCCGAAGACGATTGCAAGTGGGCGGCCTTTGGCGAGGGTGCGGATCGCCCCCAGCGAACGCTCGAGGCCGGCCGGGTTGTGGGCGCCGTCGACGAGAACGATCGGGTGGCGATCGATCACCTCCAGCCGCCCGGGCCAGCGCGTCCGAGCGAGACCGTCGCGCAACGCGCCGTCGGAGATGTCCCAGCCGCGGGAGCGAAGCCCATCGATGGCGGCGACGGCGAGGGCCGCGTTCTCCGCCTGATGGAGCCCGAGAAGCGGAACGCGGAGATCGCGATAGCTTCCGGCGGGGGTGGTGACGGTCGCCTCGACGCCGGCCCATTCGCGATCGAGGGCCTGGAGCTCGACTTCGTGTCCCAATCGGAGCAGCGGAATCTGCTGCCGCCGAGCGGCGGCCTCGATGACGGCCAGCGCCGGCGGTTGTGCGCCGGTGATCGCGAGGCTTTCCGGCTTAAGGATGCCGGCCTTCTCGGCCGCGATCGCCTCGAGCGTCGACCCCAGGTGCTGGGTGTGGTCGAGTGCGATGTTCGTGATGATTTCGACGCCCAGGTCGAGGACGTTCGTGGAGTCGAGACGGCCGCCGAGTCCCACCTCGCAGACGAGGAGGTCGATGCCGGCGCGCGCGAAATAGTAGAGGGCGGCGCTGGTCAGGATCTCGAATTCCGTCGGTGGACCCAGCTCGGCCGCAACATTACTAATGGCAGGCTGCACGTCGGTGAGCAGTGCCGCGAAGTCGGCCTCGCGGATCGGTCGCTGATCAACCTGGATCCGCTCGGTGTAGGAAACGAGGTGCGGCTTGGGCATCAGCCCGACGCGATAGCCCGCCACCTGCAGGATGCTCGCCACCATGGCGCAGACCGAGCCTTTGCCGTTGGTCCCGGCCACCTGAACGCCCTGGAATAGCTCGTGCGGATCGCCGAGGGCGTGCAAGAGCGCCTGGGTGCGCGCCAATCCGAGCTTGATCCCGAATCGCCCGAGCGACGTCAGGTAATCGAGCGACTCCTTATAGGTCACAACTGGCCGAGGTGCTGGCGGTAGGCGCGATAGGTGTTGACCAGCAGCATGGCGACGGTCATGGGCCCGACCCCGCCGGGGACGGGGGTCAGCGCCCCGGCAACCGGCTCGACGCTGGCGCGGTCGACGTCGCCAGTGAGCTTGCCGGTTTCGGGGTCGCGCGTGATCCCGACGTCGATCACAACGGCGCCCGGGTTGACGTGATCGCCCGTGATCAACCCGCGTTTGCCGGTGGCGGCGACCAGGATATCGGCGGTACGGGTCAGCTCCGGCAGGTCGACGGTGTGCGAATGCGCAATCGTCACGGTGGCGTGGTTCTGCAGCAGCAGCAGCGCCAGTGGACGACCGACCAGCCGCGAGCGGCCGACGATGACGGCGCGCTTGCCGGTGGGATCGATCCGCTCTCGGCGCAGCAGCTCGAGAACGCCGAGCGGAGTGGCTGGGACGAAGGTGGGGTTGCCCTGCGCCAGGCGGCCGGCGTTGTAGGGATGGAGACCGTCGACATCTTTATGTGGCGGGATCTGCTCGAGTGCGGCATCAGCATCGAGACCGTCGGGTAGGGGCAGCTGCAGCAGGATCCCGTCGATGCCCGAGTCGCTCGCCAACGTCGCGATTCGTCGATTTAGGTCGGTCTGGGTGATGTCGTGAAGATGCTCGATCGCGGATTTGAAGCCGACTTCCTCGGCCGCCCGCTGTTTGCCTTTGACGTAGGTGGTGGACGCCAGATCCTCACCGACCTGGATGACGGTAATGCCGGGAGGGCGCTGGTCGGGATGGCGCTCGACCGCACGGCGGAGCTCCTCGCGGATCGCGAGCGCGTGGGCGCGGCCGTCGATCAGGCGGGCTGGCACGGGGCTGAGTTTAGTCAGATGGTCGGGTGATCTCGACCGTGAAGGTGTCGAGATTTGGCAGCGGCGGGCGCTTGCTCAGCCGGACGGTGACGCGACTGATGCCCGGCAGTTTGAGGACCGCGCTGGCGATCCGCTCCGCCACCGTTTCGAGGAGATTGGCCGGCTTGCCCTCGAGTATCTCGCGCGCGGTTTTTTCGAGCACCGGGTAGCTCAGGGTGTCGCCGATCCGATCGCTGGCCGCTGCGGTTGCGGTGTCGAGCGTCACCTCGAGGTCCGCGGTGAAGGTCTGGCCGAGCTTGCGTTCGGCCGGGTTGTTGCCGTGATAGCCGAAGGCGGTCAGACCCGAGAGAATGAGCTTACCGGGGGCTCCGCCGGTGCCCTCTGGAGATCGACTAGACCTTTTTGTAGGCATGCCTTGACAAATATACGACCTCGTGTAATGATACCGAGATGAATGTCGAAGTTCGGGCCACCGGGCTGCGAGCGATGCGCGAGAAGAAGGGATTGACCCAACGCGAGCTGGCACACAACCTGGGCATCAGCCAGAACTATATTCCGGCGCTGGAGTCGGGGGCCCGCCGGCCGGGACCCAAGCTGCGCCAGGCGCTGATGAAATTTTTCAGCGCGAACTTCGAGGATCTCTTCGAGGTCGTCATGGTGAACCCGGAGAGTTCCGCTGAGCAGGTGTTAGAGCCGCGCGATCAACGTCGCGCGGGTTGACGGCACAAGGGGGGTGATCGACACACGTAGCTGAGCGACGCGGGCCAAATGACGGCTGGATAAAATAGCCGGTGCGCCTGCATAGCTCAGTTGGTAGAGCAGCTGACTCTTAATCAGTTGGTCCCGGGTTCGAATCCTGGTGCAGGCACCAAAACCCCGGCCACTCCAAGGGTCGCTGCGCGACAGCAAACAACAGCGCAGCTCTGAACAGAACGCCGCATTCGCCTTCTCCAATTCAACCCTCTCGCGCTGAGTCATCGACGACACCTTGGAGGGGGTCAATGCGCGGAGTTCGGATTCCTCAAGATCTCAACGGCGAAGATCAGTTCGTTCTCGGGCTCTCGGTCAGTCGTCTGGCCGCTCTCCTGCTCGGCTTACTGGCGGCCTACACGATCTTTCACCTGTCACTACCGGCGCCTGTCCAGCTCGTGAGCGCCGCGATCGCCGCGCTCACGGGTGCCGCAATCGCGTGGATCAGGCCCGAAGGCCGGTCGTTGCTCCACTGGGCATTCGCCGCCGTCGAGTTCAAGCTTGGTCAGCGAATTCAGCTGGATTCAACTCCGGCCACGGTCGCCGACGATCGCCAGGTTTCTGCGACTAATGCTCCGGTCGCCCCACGTCAGCCTCGGCTTAGTGTTCTGGCCGGCCGGTCCCGTGCGGCGCTGACCTCGCCGCCCCCGCCATCAGAGGCCAAAGCCATCGGCGACAGCGACGTCATCGAGCTACCCGACTCGGATGCCGATTCCGATCGTGACGCCGAGCCGGACACCGACCCAGCGGCTGGTCACCCGGCGCCGGTGTATCTTGGCGGCCCTCAAGTCATCACCTTTTTCTCGACGAAGGGCGGGACGGGCCGGACCACCCTGGCCACCGAGGTCGCCGCCCTCCTCGCGATGAAGGGCTGGTATCGGGAGTCGCCTAGCAGTCCGCCGCAGCCGCTACGGGTCGCGCTCGTTGATTTCGACCTGGCCTCCGCCAACGTCTCCGCGCGTCTCGGGATCGCCCAACCAACCATGCTCGACTATCTCTGCGATGTCAGCGTGCCGAATCCCGACCCGCGTGACTTCGTCGTCCGGCATCTCGCCACCAAGCTCGATGTCTTGCTCGGCCCCTCGAAATGCCTGGCCGGCGACCGCGCCGATTTGCTCGGAGTCCCACAGGCCGCGCACATTCTCAGCACACTCAAGGCTGCGGGCTACCAGTTCCTGATCCTCGATACCTCGGCCTCGCTTCGCGACCTCGAAACCTACCTACTCGAGGCGGCCACCCGGATCTACTGCGTGGTTACCCCAACCGCCGGTTCGGTCCAGTCGCTCTATCGAGGCGTGGAGGCCCTGCGCCGCCTCGGTCTTGGCACCAAGCTGCAGTATGTCGCCAACAAGATGCGCGACGGGGCCAACCTCGCCGAGCCCATGGGCGACCTGAATGGCTCGCTGGCGGCTCGCATTCCTTATGACGCCGCCTTCGATTCCGCGGAGAACCAGCACCAGCCGATTGCGACCCGCCGCGGCGGTGGTGCCTCGTACGAAGCACTTTGCCAGCTTGCGGCCTCGATTTACCCGGCACTCCAGGTGCCGATGCGGACGCGTTCGGCCGCGTCGCCGTTTGCGTGGTTCACGAAGCGCCGCCGTGCTGGCTAGCGCCGCGCCGACCGCCAGCGAGCTGAGCCCTGACGACCTCCGCCATTTCGTCCGGGCCCAACTCACCCTTCAAGTCGACCCCGAAATCATCAATCCGTTCTGCACGAATCCGAACCGCAATCAGATCCTGCGCGACCGAATTCGAGACGCGGTCGCGCAGCGACAGCTCACTCCCTCCCCCGACCTGGTCGACAGCCTGTTCGACGAGATCGTCGGGCTTGGTCCGCTCCAGCCCCTGATGGCGGACGACGAGATCAGCGATGTTCTGGTCAACCGATTCGACGAGATCTACGTCGAACGGCGCGGCCGGCTGGAGTTTGTGCCCAGTACATTTCGGGACGAGGCTCAGCTCGAACAGGTCATCCAAAAGATCGTCGCCCTGGTTGGCCGGGAAATCAACATCGACAAACCATTGGTCGACGCTCGAATGGTGGACGGGAGCCGCGCCAATGCAGTCTACGCCCCGGTGGGCGGACCCACGTTGTGCATCCGGAAATTCAACCGGGTCCGGCTCGGCCTTTTACCCACCGATCGAGACCCGGGTGCGGCGAGCTGGGTTAGCGTTGGAGGGCTGTCCGTCCAAATCGGGGCATTCCTCGAAGCGATGGCAGTGGCCCGGGCCAACATCCTTATCGCCGGCGCCACCGGCTCCGGGAAGAGCACGCTGCTGCGCTCGATCGTCAGCGCCTTCCCAGACGAAGAGCGAGTGATTACGATCGAGGACACCGCCGAATTAGAGCTCGACAATCCCCACTGGGTCAAGCTCGAGTGCGTTCACTCGAGGGAGCTCGCCGGTAAGACGACGCAGGAGCGGCGGCTCGATGTCGCTGACCTGGTGCAGAACGCACTCCGAATGCGCCCAGACCGGCTCATCATCGGCGAGATTCGTCACAGCAAAGAAGCGTACTACGTGCTCGAGGCGCTCAACACCGGCCATGACGGCTCAGCCACGACCATCCACGCCAGCAGTTGTTCCGACGCGCTCGCCCGCCTCGAGCTCCTCATCAGTCGTGACTTTGCACAGCTGAGTCCGGTGGAGATCCGCCGCTACATCGCCAGGGTATTCGACCTGGTGATCTTCGTCAGCCGACTTCGGGATGGGCGCCGCTGCGTCCTCGAAGTCGCCGAGTTACGTGACGTCGACAGCGGTGGGCGCTACGAGGTATGCCCCGTGTTCAAGACGGACGTCAGCACCGGCCAGCATGGCGTTGAGGTCGATTTCCGGGCCGCGGCGGACTACCGGCCGGGACCACGACTCGTCCGAAAACTCGAAATGCAGGGCATGCGGTGGATTTCGTAGGCGCTGCCTGCCTCTCGGCCGCGATCTTGAGCCTGGGGCTCGCCGTTCCGGGTTCGGCGACGCGTCAGCAGTCCCACCACTGGATCGCACGACTGGTCGCGCACCACCAACAGCGACTGGCCGAGGCTCGGATTTCCGGCAATCCGCGAACCTACCTCGCCATCTCGGTCATCGGCCCGGCGGTGCTCTTTGGGATCGGTTGGCTCCAATCCCCGGTGCTCGCGGCGTTCGCTGGGGCCGGCGGCCTCCTGCTGCCGCGCTTCTACCTTGCCTGGCTGGTCCACGCCCAGGCATGCCGGAGCGAAGCCGAGGCTCCGCGGCTGCTGCAGGCTTTACTCGCCGGATTAACCGGCGGCAGCACCTATCTGGATGCCCTGCGCCAGGCACGGCTTACCTGCAGCGATCCCTTGATCCAGGAAGACCTCGACTTTGTCGTCCAGCGGTTCCTGCTGGATGCCCCGCTGCATGAAAGTCTCCGGGAGGTCCGCGCCCGAACGACGACCCGCAACCTCGGCCTGATCTGGGAGACGCTGACGATCTGCGCCGAGAATCACTTGCCAACGCAGGCCGCGCGCAGCCTCTTTTTTGAACTGTCTACGACGATTCAGTTCAACGTTCAGCTGGCAAATGAGGTTCGCGCCCGCTCATCCGGCCAACAGGCGCAGATCTGGATGTTGGCAGTCATCGTTCCGGGCATGTACCTCTACCTCCGCTTGACGAGTCCCCAACTCTTGAGCGTGCTCGATGAAACCATGTTGGGTCGCTTCGTACTGCTGCCCCTCGCCGCGGTGCTCCAGGTTGCCGGCATCGCCCTCAGCCTGCGGATCGCACGGTTCGAGGCATGACGCTCGGAGCCTTTTGTCTGGCCCTCGCATGCTACGCCGGTCTCCAGGCCATTTTTGGAATCCGACGACCGGTTCATTCCTCCGGAGCGGAGCTCATCCGTGCCACCACCTTCTCGCCGATCGAGTGGAAGCTGCGCCAACAAAACACCCAGAGCTGGTACCAGCGATGGCTGCGACCCATGGTTTTGATGTGGGGGAGCCGACTGCACCTCCGACCCTCCAGGCTCGATCCGATGTACCTCGTGCAGGCTGGCCTCGATCCGCAGCAAATCGACGGAATGGAATTCCGGATGATTCGGTTGCTGGGCACCTTGGCCGGAGCAGCCACCGCCGGACTGCTGGCCGTGCTGGTTTCGGGAAGCTTTGCCTTGATCCCGCTGTTTGGCTGGGCCGGGTACGTCGCCCCAGTGCGGCTGCTGGCCGCCCGACGCCACCGGCGCCAGACGGCCCTGCATCGGGAGCTGCCAGAACTGGTGAGTATGATCCGGGCCTTCACCAGCGCGGGAATGCCGCTTGAGCGAACGCTCCACGTGCTGTCTGCCAACCAGCGAAGCGACCGCGGGTTGCGCCGTGAAATCCGGCTCGCGCTTGGTCGCTACGGCCTCGGACTCAGCATTGAGCAGGCGCTACAAGAGATCGGCCCCCGGACCGGGCTGGACGACGTGACCACATTCGTGGCGGCGTTGGCCCAGAGCAAACGGATCGGCAGCGGCCTCGAAGCCACGCTTCGCGATCAGGAGTTGATGGTCCGTCTGAATCAGCGGAACCGCGCGACCGCACAGGCGGCTGCCGTCACGACCAAATTACTGGCGGTGCTGGGCGGCATCTATTTACCCGAGTTCGTGATCTTGATCATGATCCCGTTGTTCTGGGGAATCATGCAGCGCGCGTTCGGATGAGGCGGCGTCGAGTCGATTAGCGGACGAGATTGGAGGGAGCATGTGAACACCTTGAAGCGCGGGCAGTCGACGCTTGAGTGGGTAATCGGCGCGGCCATCATTCTGGGCACGCTGGTGGTGGGGATCATGGCATGGAACAACGGCCTGGTGGCCAAGATCGGTCAGATGGTGCAGCGGTTGTCCCAGACCTCGTGACCGGACGCGGTCCGCTTCCGCGCCAGCGCGGGCAAGAGACGCTGCAAGCAATGTTGGCAGTCGCTTTCATGCTCCTGCCCGTCCTCTTTGGCATTGTCGAGCTCAGCGGCCTGATCCATGCCTGGATCGGCCAGCAAGCGGCGGCCGCGATTGGGGCACGGGTTGCGGGCGAACGGGGTGAAGACGACAGCGTTGTTCGCGACCGGATCGCCGTTGAGCTGCGCGCCGCCGGCCTCGACCCGGTCCAGGTCCAGGTGATCGTCACGCCGGCCTACGCACGCTGGGATCAACCGATAACGGTCCGTCTGGTCAGTCGGCAACATGTCGCCATTCCCTTTCTCTTCAGTCGGGACGTCACGTTGTCATCGAGCTACGTCGGGCGGGGCGAGGTAAACCATTGAGACGGCACGGCCAGAGTGTCCTCTACTCGGTGTTGCTGATGCCGGTTTTGATCTTGGTCTTTGCCCTCGCGATCGACATTGGCAGCCTGCAAATGCAGAAACTACGCCTGCGCTACGCCGTCGACCTGGCGACCGTGACGGCAGCGACCGACGTGGATACCGGCTACTACAGTCGCACCGGTCAGCTTCAACTCGATGCCGAGGCGGCGGCGAGAACCGCCCGCGGCTATTTGCTTCGGAATTTGAGCGGGTTGGCCGACACACCCAATCCCACCGCCATCGCGGCGGCGGCGGACATCACCATCGTGAACCATGTCCCCGCGCTGGATCCATACACAGGAATGCGCCTCGACCGGCCGGCCGTTTGCGCACGCATCCGCGTGCCACACCGATTCGATCTGCTTGGCTGGATCGGCCTGCGCTCAGTCGATCTGACGGTCGCGGCGAATGCCGAAATCCGCCCATGAGGGCCGCCGCCGCCCTGGGGAAAACGCTGCTCATCGCTGGCTTGAGTCTTGGCTTGCTGGTGAGCACCGCGGCCACCGGCCACAGCCTGGATCCGACCACCGCGGTGGTCACGATTACCTCGGTATCGGGTTACGCCGGACATGCGTTTGTGTATGCCCAGGTCAGCGACTCGAGCTTCGCCTATCCAGCGCCGACCGGCGCTGGGCACCAGTCGCCGTTTGTCTCCGAGTGGGTGCCGGAACCGATCGCGAGCGGCTCCTGTCCCTGGGTCTGGGCGGTTTACGTCTTCGACCGAGCCACGATGGCACAGATCAACGCACCACCACTCAACACTCCGGCTCCGAATTTTGGAACGACGACGATGGTGTGCGCCAGCCCGTCGAGCACCCCGGTCGATCAGCCACCGATGGCCGACGCCGCCGCACGCCTTGACCTTGATCTCCGGGTGAGCGTCGCCCCAACCATCTCAACCGTCGGGTCCCCCAGCCTGGTCTCGGCAGTGCTGACCAGCGGCCTGACCCAGGACCTCAACCTCTATCTGAATATGGCCATCGAGGATTGGTCAGTGACGAGCTGGAGACTCGATTTCGGTGACGGACAAATCGTCACCCGGAATGGCTCGGCCGGGACGGCCATCAGCGTGCCCCACACCTATCTCGCCGCCGGCCGGTACGACGCACGCGCTACCGCGGACATCTCGGGTCATGCGCAGGCGGCCGTCTATGACCGCTATGGGACGGTGCACCTCATCCGACGGGCGTTTTCGGTTGTCGTGGGTAATGACGTGGCGACCAGCGCCCGGGCACAAGCCTCACGCACCTATGTGCCACCGCAGGCGGCGGTGGGGATCATTCCGAGTCTTGGCCCTGGAATGGGCGCATCGTCAAGCGCTGGCTTTCGCCAGATTGACGCGCTACGCGGCGCGCTCACGACCCTCACCGTCCGACTGCTGGTCATCCGCGAGGGCGTCCTGCGGGTTGATGCGATCGCTCGGGGTTTCGGACAATCCCGGCTGACCGGGTGGCGACTGGATGGCACGGCATCCGATGCGCCGACTGGTAGCGGAACACTCGCCGGCACTATTCATGCCGCGGCCGAACCCATGTTCCTGCAGTGGAACGCGCCGGACCACATCGTCGGCAACCAGGCCCAGCGATACGTCGTGCCGGTGACTCTCTTTGTCGACACGCGCTTTCCCGACGGACACCTGGCGTCATATGCGATCCGATCCACATTCTCCGTCACGGTTAATTTCGCCGCGCAAAGCGGCTAGGAGGGGGCTATGCGCCGCATCGTGTACCTATCGGCGTTTGTCGCTCTATCGGGAATCGCCGGCATGCTCTACTATTCGCACACTCAGCAGTCGACCGCCGTGGTCGCTACCCGCGACCTGCCGGTCGGCACCCGAATTCAGGACGCCGACCTGGCCGTTCGCCGCGTCAATCCTGCCTCGGTAGGGCCTCAAGTACTGACGACCGTGGGGGCGGCCTTGGGTCAAGTGGTCGCGTTTCCGGTCCTGGCGGGACAGATGCTCGATGCGCGCCAGGTTGCGCCGTCTAAAAACGCCGCGTTGCTCGGTTCCGGTCTCCAGGTGCCCCAGGGTTATCGGATCATCGGACTACCCGTCAGCCCGACAACCGCCGTCGGCGGAGTCCTGAAGCCGGGTGACCTGGTCGACGTCATTGCCATCCCCAACCCGGCGAAAGCTGCCGCCGCGCTCGACGAGACTCCCACCATCCCCATCCGGATCGGAAGCGACGTGCTGGTGCTCGGCTTGCGGACTGACCAGGGCGGCCAGGTCGATTTGTCGGATCATGGTCTCAACGCCACCAATGCCAAGCCTGCCAGCGTGCTCCTCGCCATCCCGCAGAATGAGGAGACGGCGTATTCGGCGGCAATCGCCGGGTCCACCTTTGTCCTGACGCTGAGCACTGAATGAGGATTTAGTGGTCAAGATCTTGCGCCAATCGAGGTTCGGCGACGAGGTGTCGGCGGTTCGCGATGGAATGATCCATCTCCGGACCGGCGCGCCACGGGCCATTATCGGCACCTCGTCGCTGAACTTCGATGGACTGGCTCCGGAGCAACAACTTCGAGCGGTGCAAGCGTTCCGGGATCTGCTGCATGCGCAGAGTGGACCATTTCAGCTCTACCTGCGCATCCGCCGGGTGCCGGTCGGCGAGGCCAAGGAGCCGGATGCCGGGGCATTCCCGGACAGGCAGGCGTACCTTGCGGCAATGACTCGCAGCTTCATCAGCGCCCATCTCCAGGATGCGCCGGTGTATCAGCGTGAGATCTACCTCGTCGTCGCCCCCTTACAGACTGGGCGTCAGATGCTTCGCTCCTGGCTGTTTCGTTTCGACCGCTCACGAGATGACCCAAGCTTTGTCGCGTCGGACCTGGGAACTCCCCTGGCCAACCGAGCGCGCTCGCTGCTGGAGCCCCTTCGTCGGATCGGTGTCAAGGGTCAGATTCTCGACGACAAGGCGCTATCGATCCTGCTGGCCGACCTCTATGGCGAGGAGCGGCGGCCAAATCTCGAGCTCAGTGCGGTTCGGCAGGCTTTCGCCCATCGGGCGGACAACGTCGAGATTCGTGGCCGCCACTACGCCTCGTTCGTGGTTAGCCGATACCCCGGCGAGGAGATCTCCCCAGGTTGGTTGCTGCCCCTGATGAGCTTCAAGGGTGAGTTGCACGCCGGGATCCACATCATGCCGCTCGAGACGGACCGGATGCTGACCATTCTCCATCACCGCATTCGCGACCTTCGCGCGGATGACATGGCCAGCACAGAGGTGGGAACGATCGGTCGCACCGCTGCCGGCACTCTGCCGGATGCCATTGCAGTCCATCAGGCGCTGGCGCGTAACGAAGAGAAAGCTTTTGCGGTGAGTTTCTACCTGACGGTTGGCGCCGACGACCCGGTCGAGCTGCGGACGCAGATCGAGGCACTCCGCGCGAGCTGTCGCCGGATGATGTTGCACACGGTGCAGCCGTACTTCGAGATGCGCCAGGCACTCCTCTCCTCCTGGCCACTCGGCACCGACCTGCTGGGCCGCGAGCACATCCTGCAGACGAGCGCGCTGACCACGATGATGCCCTGGTTGCAGGAGGACCTGGCAGATGCGGACGGACATTACTGGGGGTACAACAAGGAAACCGGGGGACTCTGCGTCTTCGATCCGTTTGATGAAGAGCGCTTCACCAATGCAAACATCGCCGTCCTGGCACATTCGGGTGCCGGAAAGAGTTATGCCGCGGCTTCGGTTGTGCTGTCCGGTTACACGCGCGGGATCGGCGCGATCCTTCTCGACCCGGAGGCGGAGTACGCAGGCATGATCCGCGAGCTGGGAGGCACCTATCTCCATTTCGCTGCAGGCTCCGGTCATGCCATCAATGTCTTGGATCCGCTTTTGTTTGCCGCGGACCCCGAAGAGCCGGGCGATCAGTTGACTGATGTGCTTGATCTCATCGGCCTGATGTGTGGCAGGCTCGACGAACTCGAGAGAGCACAGGTGGAGGCGGCGATCCGCTCGGTGGTCGGGCACAGCGACGGCACCCCGGTGCTCGGGGATATCTGGCGTGAGCTGGAGAGGACCCAACCCGGATCGCGGGTCAGCACCATCCTCCGCCGCTGGGTGACGGGTGATCTGGGGCGCATGTTCAGCGCACCGACAAACGTCGATCTCGGCGCCGCGGTCGTCGGCTTCAACGTCCGCGACCTGAGCGAGGAGCTCATCCCTCCGGCATTCCTGATTCTGGCCAACTGGCTGTGGGCCGCGCTCCGCCGCGAGCGTCGCGCCCGACATTTGCTGATCGACGAGGTCGGTTTGCTCCTCGAGCATGAACCGGTGCGGCGGTTCCTCATCCGTCTGGCCCGCCGGATCAGGAAGTACGGCGGGAGCCTGATCCTCGTCAGCCAGAATCCGGGTGACTTTTTCGAGACCAAGGACGGTGCGGTACTGGCCACCAATCCGAGCATCCTGCTGCTCGGATCCCAGAAGCATTCGGAGGCGGTTAAGTTACAGAAGGCGTTCAATCTCACCGAGCGGCAGGTCAACTACCTCGAGACCGCCGAACGAGGCGACTTCCTGCTGATCGCCGGTCCCAATCGCGTTCCGGTGCACATCATGGCCCCGCCCTGGATGGATGAGCTGATCGTGAGATCACGCGGCCATTGAGTTGGCAGCCTCATTGATTTTTACCGGTCCACGGCTAATAATTAGCGGCTGAATTTGCGCTGACCGTCACCACGGGAAAGGGGGACGCGGCGCGCGAGGCTGGGGACGGCCTCGCAAAGGGGAAAGACGGTGCAGGACCTCACCGAACGTCGCAATGAGGAGGCCCGCGAGGTGCGTGATTTGCTGGCGGCCAAGCTCAAGATGCACCCGATCTGGCTGGGTGGCCTCGATACCCAGGCGGCGCGCCACATCTACCTCTTCATCCAGGCGCTCGAGGGGCGCAAACCCTTTGGCCGGGTCCGCCGGCAACGAGCGCCGAATTTGACGCTAGACTGACGGCGATCTGGACTTAACGCCACTCGCCGACCAGCGGGCCGGCACCTTTACCCTCCTCGTTGCCGACCGCCCGGTGGTTCAACGCGCCGCCTGCGCCGTGAAGCTCAACGGGGCGTGGTATGCGAGTACGGCGAACCCACTGGCGCATTCGGACGCCTTCGCGCTCCACTGGCAGGCGGGCCCGGCGCTGGCCACCGCCCGCCTGATCCCGCATGAGGGCGGGGTCGTCATCGAGTGCGAGCTCAACAATAACGGCGACGCGGCGGTGACCTTCAACGGCTGGCGGCCGGTGATGATCGAGGGCGAGGGCGGGCGGCTGCAGGTCGGCCAGGAACCCTGGCGGGCGAGCGTGCTCATCAACGGCTACCAGTCGTGGGACTATGCCGGCATCCATCCGCTGGACGAGGCCGTCAAGGAGGGCGACTCCAAGCCGCCGGCCACGTCCTGGTGGACCGCGGCGATCAGTGATGGCCAGTCGATGTTCGTCGCCCAGGTGCTGAAGGCGAGTCGCTTTGCCACCGTGTTCCGCTGGCATTACCACCGCGACGAACACCCGGGGAACTCGCTGCCGACCAGCATTCCCACCTTCGTCGCTGAGCAACAGGGAGCGCCGCTCTCGCAACCGGAACAGCGCAGCGGCCTGCCGGAGGAGTTGCGGCTCGAGGTGCCGCCGCAGAGCGGCCTGGTCTCCGATCCGATCCTTTTGCTCTATGGCGACGACGGCACAGCCACCTTGCGCAAGGCACAGACGGCGGCCGGTCACGCCTCCGGCGCGCGAAACTTCGCGACGGTCCCGCGCGGCTGGTGCAGCTGGTACCACCTCGGGCTGGCGGTGACGGAGACGGACATCACCCGGCACGCCGCCTTCCTGGCGAAGCGGATGCCGGAGCTGGTCAAGACCTCTTCGAACGGTTACCGCCCGGTGATCCAGCTGGACGATGGCTGGATGCCTCGCTGGCAGCGCTGGGGCGACTGGATCGCGAACGAGTTCTTCACCAGCGGCTTGCATACGCTGGCAACGCAGGTGCACCGGCACCGACTCGAGGTGGGCATCTGGCTGGCGCCCTTCCACGTCGCCGCCGATTCGCAACTTGCCGCCGCGCATCCGGAGTGGCTGTTGAAGGCAGGCGACGGATCGCGGCTCACCGATCCTCGTTTGGGCAAGGCCTATCACATCCTCGACCCCACCCACCCGGACGCCTTGCGATTCCTCGACGACCTGTTCCGCGGACTGCGGCGTGATGGTTTTACCTATTACAAGCTCGATTTTCTTTACGCCGCCGCCTACGAGGCCGGCCGCCACGATCCAGCGGTGACCGGCACCCAGGCGCTGAGGCTGGGCCTCAAGCGGATCGTCGATGCCATCAATCCTCCGGGAAAACCGGAAGCGTGCTTCGTCCTCGCCTGCGGCGCGCCGTTAATGCCCGTGGTCGGCCTGGTTCACGGCGCCCGCATCGGCGGCGATGTCGGTATCCCGACAATGGATAACGGTAAGGCGGGACCACCCGAAGTCGGGTTTCCCTTGATTCTTTCGATGGCGCGCAACCAGGCCGCGCGCCTGTTCTTCGACCGATCGCTGTTCGCGGTGGACGCCGACGTCGTCATGGCGCCGGCGCCGCAACTCAGCCCGGACGAGGCGCGGCTGATGATCACGATCGCGGCGCTCTCCGGCGGCGTCTTCATGCTGGGCGACGACCTGGAAACCCTCCCGGCCGACCGGCTGGCCATGTTGCGCAACCCCAATCTCCTCGGACTGGTCGGCGGCCCGGCGGCAGAGCCGGTGCACCTCTTCAGTGCTCCCGAACGCGAGGCGCAGGACCACTGGTTCGCCTCGCCCCAGGAGCTGCCGCCGCTCTGGGTCCGACGCGAGCCAGAGGGGGGCGCGATCGTCGCCATCTACAACTGGACTGATACCGCCCGGCCCTATCGGCTGCTCTTCCAGGAGGCGACGGGGATGGGCGGGGCCTACTCCG
>Ga0209689_1001870_pt1 | contig 15761 bp, 14 predicted proteins | sample GraSoiAngelo_149_FD_187119 | JGI IMG/M metagenome (GOLD analysis project Ga0209689, IMG submission 187119) | Grasslands soil microbial communities from the Angelo Coastal Reserve, California, USA - 14_1009_09_30cm (SPAdes) (version 2) | ecosystem: Environmental > Terrestrial > Soil > Grasslands ...
CCGCCACGCGCGAGGGACTGCGCCCGTTCGCGTCGACCGCGAGGTCGTAGTTCAGCTGGATCGCGGCCGCGTCGACGCGGACCTTGCTGAGCCAGGCCGATGTCGGCACCCAGCCCATGCCCTTGTCGGACCGCAGGTCGTTCAGCAGCGAGGCCGTGGCGGGGGCGCTGTGGTCGAGCTCGATGCCCTGCGCACCGGGGCGGGGCAGGATCGCGGGCTTCTCGTCCGTAAGGAGGTACAGGTCCGCCTCGACGCGGTCGGCGGGGTCCTTGCCGAGCGCGAGGATGCGCAGCGGCACCCACGGGTTCGCGGTGGGGATCGTCACGTGGACCGGCGTGCCGTCGCCGACCCGCTGGCCGCGCGCCTTCGCGGCGTCGGCGTCGAACACGGCCGCGAGGAAGATCGGACTGCGCGCGGCGTAGAAGTCGAGGGTCTCCGGCGCGTCGGGCGGGAGCCGGAAGCCGTGCTCGGTCGCCCACTGGCCGACGGCCGAGCCGCCGCCCCTGAGGACGGTGACGTCCAGGGCGTCGATCTTGACCTGCTGGAGGACCTCGGCGGCCCCCTGCGGACCGGCCGGACCGCGCACCGCGTCGAACCGCGCCCGCGGTGGGTTCGTCTCGCGGATGAGACGCTGGAGCGTCCAATCGCCCCCGCGCTCGACCGTGGTCGGGATGCCGGGGAGCGGTATGAGTGACCCGAACTGCCCGCTGCCGCCGGCGAACTGGAACGACGTGACGTAGTGCTCCTCGCCGTCGTGGTAGCCGGCGAAGGTCGTCGTGCGAAGCAGGTTCACCGCGCCGTTCGGGCCGATGAGCCCCGCGCAGGCCGCGGCGGGCTGCGCGTACGCGAGGGATGCCGCGACGATCGCGGCGAGGCCAGCGAAGAGCCGTCGCATACCGTCCTCCTGTCCCTGACGTCGGGAGATGCCGGTAATGACGGCGCGAGGGGGCCGGCGGTTCCCGGTTAGCTGTAACGGGCCGTGATCATCGCGAGGACGATGACGAGCCCCACGCCGAGCTGGACGTAGCCGAGCCGGCGGATCCGGCCGATGAGCGCTGCCTGCTCCGCGGCGGCGGACGCGTCGCCGGAGGCCGCCTTCGGGCCGAGCTCGAGCACCCGATACGCGAACGGGGCGAGGCGAGCGCGCAGGAGGATGTAGATCGCGAGCGCCAGGACGGCGCCGACGATGATCGACCAGGCCCACCGCGAATCGAGGGTCAGGAGCTGCTGCGCCCGTCCTGATACGAAGACGTTCACGAAGCCCCAGAAGATCGTGAGCTCCGCGACCCGGAAGATGTATTTCCACTGCCGCGGGACGAGCTGCGCCATCGCGGGCCCGCGCGCGGCCTGCGGCATCGCGAGGACGGCGGGCAGCTGGACGACGATCGTGTAGAAGCCTCCGCCGATCCAGAGGATGCCCGAGAACACGTGCAGGTACTGCACGACGATCCGCAGGAGGGCGTCCACGAGCCGGGATAATGACAGGTGATGGCGACCACGTCCGACTACTACGACCTCCTGGGCGTCCCGCGGAACGCCTCCGACGAGCAGATCCGCAGCGCCTACCGTCGGCTTGCCCGCCAGTACCACCCCGACGTGAACAAGGCCGACGACGCGTCCGAGCGCTTCAAGCAGATCACCGAGGCGTACGAGATCCTCACCGACCCGCAGCGCCGCCAGCGCTACGACATGTTCGGCTCGACGAGCGGAGGGTTCGGCGACTTCGGGATCGGCGATCTCTTCGAGACGTTCTTCGGCGGCGACCTGCGCCGGCGCGAGCCCCGCGGTCCGATGCGCGGCGCCGACCTGCGCATGGAGATCGAGATCGACCTCCTGGACGCGGTGCAGGGGCGCGAGCGCGTCATCAACGTGCCTCGCCTCGAGACCTGCGAGCGCTGCCGCGGCAGCGGCGCGGAGCCGGGCTCCTCGATCTCGACGTGCGCGACCTGCAACGGCCGCGGCGAGGTACGTCAGGTGCAGCAGTCGGTGTTCGGACGGTTCGTGAACGTCTCCACGTGCCCGCGCTGCGGCGGCTCGGGGAAGACCGTCGACAAGCTCTGCGCGCAGTGCCGCGGCGAGGGCAGAGAGCGCAAGGACCGCGAGATCTCGCTCACGATCCCGCCGGGCATCGACGACGGCCAGCAGCTGCGCGTCGCCGGCGAGGGCGAGGCGGGCATGCGCGGCGGGCCCAGCGGGGACCTCTACGTCCTCATCCGGCTGAAGGAGCACGCCTCCTTCCGTCGCGAGCAGGACGACCTCGTGCACCTCCTTCGTGTCTCACCGGCCCAGGCCGCGCTCGGCGACGAGGTCACCGTGCCGACGATCGAGGGCGGCGACGCGAAGGTCCGCGTCCCCCCCGGTGCGCAGCACGGGCAGATGGTCCGCCTGCGAGGGAAGGGCGTGCCGCACCTGGGCTCGTCCGGACGCGGCGACCAGCTTGTGTACCTCGACATCGTCGTCCCGCGCGCCCTTACGAAGGAGCAGCGGCGTCTCTACACGCAGCTCAAGGACCTGGAGGCGCCGCCGTCGCAGACCGACGAGGACGACGACCTCTTCGGCCGGATCAAGGACGCGATGGGTGGTGGGGGCGGTTGAGGGGGCCGCGCCCCCTCACCCGTTGGCTCGAGATCGCGGTGCCCGCTCACGCCGAGGCGGTCGAGGCGGTGAGCGAGATCCTGACCCGGATCGGCCACAACGGGATCGCCGTCGACATGCCCACGGTCGGCGCCGGGGGCCGGGGGGCGGAGACGGGCGACTACACGGTGAAGGCGTATCTCCTCGCGGACGCCGACGCCTTCGCGAAGGTGTCCGACGCGCGCGACGCGCTCGGTCACCTGCAGGCGTTCGGGCTCGGGCCGATCGGCGAGCTCGCCGTGCGCACGATCGACGACGAGGACTGGCTCGCGGCGTGGAAGGCCTCGCTCGCGCCGATCCGGGTCGGCGCGTTCCTCGTGCGGCCGACCTGGTCCGATGCGGACGCCGCCGGCGCGATCGCTCTCGCGCTCGATCCCGGCATGGCGTTCGGCACGGGACTCCACCCCACGACGCAGCAATGCCTCGAGGCGCTCTCCACGCTGCCCGTCGAGGGCCTGCGCGTGCTCGACGTCGGCACGGGCTCGGGGATCCTCGCGATCGCCGCCGCGAAGCGCGGCGCGCGCGAGGTCGTCGCCGTCGATGTCGATCCGCTCGCCGTCGCGGCGGCGGCGGAGAACGCGGAGCGCAACGGCACGCGGGTGGCGGTCCGCCAGGGATCCGCCGCGGACGTCGCCGGCGCGTTCGACCTCGTGCTCGCGAACCTCGTCGGCCCCGTTCTCCTCGCGGTGGCGTCGCACCTCCGGGCGCGCGTCGCGCCGGCGGGCCGGCTCGTCGCCGCGGGCATCGTGCGGGACGCGGAGGCGGGGGTGCGCGACGCGTTCGCGCGAGTTGGCCTTCGCCTGGTCGAGCGCGAGGAGCGCGACGACTGGATCCGGCTAATGCTGACCGCGTGACGCATCGCTTCTTCGTCGACGAGGAGATCGCCGAGCATCCCGTGCTGCGTGGGCCTCAGGCGCACCAGATCGCGAACGTGCTCCGCCTTCGCGCGAACGAGGTCATCACGCTCGTGCGCGACGGGATCGAGGCCAAGGTGCAGCTGTGCGAGGTGACGGGCGAGGAGGTGCGCGGCCGCGTCATCGGGCGGTGCCCTGCCGAGACCGAGCCGCCCTTCCGGCTTACCCTCGCGCTTCCGCTCCTCAAGGGCGACCACGACGAGGAGGTGGTCGAGGCGGTGACGCAGCTGGGCGTGCACACCATCGTGCCCTTCGTCTCGGCGCGATCGGTCGCGCGCTCGCTCACCTCGGCCAAGCGCGAGCGCTGGCGGCGGATCGCCCGCGAATCCGCCGAGACCGCGCGGCGCGGACGCGTCCCCGTCATCGCGGAGCCGCGGGACTGGCGGGCGCTCTTCGACGTGCTCGATCCCGGCGCGCTCGTGGCGTGGGAGGCCGAGCCGCTCGTCTCGCTGCGCGACGTCGTGGCGCGTAGCGACGCCTCGCTTGTCATCGGCCCCGAGGGCGGGCTCGAGAGCGACGAGATCGCCTTCGCGCGGGAGAAGGGCGCGCGCACCGTGTCTCTGGGGCCACGCAATCTCCGGAGCGAGACCGCCGCCATCGCCGCGGTCGCGGAGGCGGTCGCGGCCCTCGAGGGGCTTGCGCGTCCGGGCGTTGGAGGCGATCGCTAGGTCGCGACTAGCTCGGTCGCCGGCTTACCAGCGGCCCAAGAGCCTCCCGGCGACGTACCCGAAACAGCTTCCCGACACGAAGGCCGCCAGCGAGACGAATGGAAAGTACGCGTCGAAGGGCACGCCGCGCGCAAGAGCACGAGCGATGCCGCCTCCCGGTCCGTTACCGACCCGCCGCATCGGCGGCGCGTCAGAGCGCGACCACGCCCCGCTCCTGAAGCTCGCTCCGGTCGAAGAGCGCTCGGTTCGCCAGGACCCGGGCGGGCGGCGCCCCGGTCGCAAGGTCGTCGCGGACGCCCGCGGTGAGACGGCGCAGCACCACGAGGGCCAGCGCGAGGACACCCGCGACGACCACCGGCGTCGTGCCTTCCTGCTCCCAGATCACCGCCGGAAAGACCGCATAGGAAAGGAGGTTCGCGAACGGCAGTACGCGGCGCGGCCGTGGCCGCACCGTGATCCGCAGCAGCGCCGCGACGACGACGGGGATCATGGCGATGAAGAACGCGACGAAGTCGCTCGCGAGCTGGAAGCCCCACGTCGTCCCGTTCGCCCTGCCGCCGTCGAAATGATGGAAGACCGGCCACATCTGGCCGGCGATCGCCGCGAGGCCGCAGGCGAGCCGCACCTCGAGCGGAAGGCCGAGGGCCGCGGCGATCACCACCGCGCCAAAGCCCTTCGCCGCATCCAGCAGCCCTCCGGCAAGGCCGTGCAAGGGACCCACGGAGGCCGCGAGGTTGCTCCCGCCGAGCTTGCGCGAGCCCGCGGTGCGCAGATCGACTCCCTTGAGGCGCGCGATCAAGTACGGGAACGAGATCGAGCCGACCACGTAGCTGGCCACGACGGCCACGACCGCCATGTCCGTAATCTACGGGGGTGCCCGATTGCATCTTCTGCAGGATCGCCCGGAAGGAGGTGCCGGCGGATCTGCTCTACGAGGACGACGACGTCGTCGCGATCAACGACCTGAACCCCCGCGCGCCGCTCCACGCGCTCGTCATCCCCAGACGCCACGTCGAGCGCCTCGCCGACCTCGAGGACGAGGCGCTCGCCGGAAGGATCACGCTGGCGGCGGCGAAGGTCGCCAGAGCGCAGGGCCACGCCGACGCCTTCCGCGTCGTCGTGAACAACGGCGCCGGCGCAGGCCAGAGCGTCTTCCATCTGCACTTCCACGTTCTCGGCGGACGGCCGTTCACCTGGCCTCCCGGTTGATAAGGATGCGCATCTTTATCGCCTCCTGCCGCGGCTATCATTCGCCTGTCCGGCCCCGGGGCCGGCTTCTTTTCGGATAGAAGGCGGGGTGACCAGCGACCGTTGTCGGAAGTGATCGTCGGCGAGGGTGAGTCCTTCGAGGCCGCGCTTCGCCGTTTCAACAAGAAGATCCAGCAGGCCGGGATCCTCGCGGAGGCCCGCCGTCGCGAGTTCTACGAGCGCCCTGCCGCCCGCCGCAAGCGCAAGGAAGCCAAGCGCCGTAAGCGCTAGACGGAGCGAGACCCGATCGGCGCGCAGCTGAAGCAGCGGCTCGAGGACGACCTCAAGACGGCGATGCGTGCCCACGAGGAGCTGCGGCGCGACACGCTGCGCTTCGTCCTCGCCGCGATACGCAACGAGGAGAAGGCACGCCTCGGCGCGGCGGTCGACAAGCTCAATGCGGAGGGCAAGGACGAGCCGGCGCGGCAGGCGTGGCTCGCCGAGCACAGGCCAGGCGAGCTCGACGACGCCGCGGTGCAGGAGGTGCTCACGAAGCAGGCGAAGATGCGCCGGGACTCGATCGAGGCGTTCCGCAAGGCCGAGCGGACCGCGCTCGTCCAGAAGGAGGAGCGCGAGCTCGCCGTCATCTCGGGCTACCTCCCCGAGCAGCTCGACGAGGCGAAGGTCCGCGAGATCGCGGCGCGCGTGATCCGCGAGACCGGCGCGAAGGGTCCGCAGGACACCAAGGTCGTCATGCCCAGGGTGATCGCCGAGACGAAGGGCCGCGCCGACGGGAAGATCGTGTCCGGTGTGGTGAGCGCGCTGCTGCGGGAGCAGGCGTCGTGAGTGCCGCGTCGCAGATCACGATCCTCATCCCGGACCCCGACGAGATGATGTTCGTCACCGGCACGAACGAGGCGAACATCGACCGCATCGAGCGCGAGTTCGACGTGAAGATCGTCTCCAGGGGCGCGGAGCTGCGGATCAGCGGCGAGCCTGCTGCGGTCGCGCGGGTCGGAGACCTCGTCGGGGCCATGCGCACGCTCTCCGGGCGCGACGACAACCTTCGCAAGCCCGCGCTCGACCGGCTCATCGATGAGGCCAAGGACGCGCCGGTCGCGCCGCCGGAGCAGATGCGCGACGTGATCGCGACGACGGTGCGCGGCAAGCGGATCTCGCCGCAGTCGCCGAACCAGCGCCGCTACATCGAGGCGATCCGGCAGCACGACCTCGTGCTAGCGACCGGTCCGGCCGGCACCGGCAAGTCGTACCTCGCCGTCGCGATGGGCGTCGCGGCGTTGCGCGATCGCAAGGTGAGCCGGCTCCTCCTCACGCGCCCGGCGGTCGAGGCCGGGGAGCGGCTCGGTTTTCTCCCCGGTGATCTTACGGAGAAGATCGATCCCTACCTGCGTCCGCTGTACGACGCCCTCTACGAGCTCATGCCGCCGGAGCGCTTCGCGCGCGCCCAGGAGCGCGGCGAGATCGAGGTCGCCCCTCTGGCATTCATGCGCGGGCGTACGTTGAACGAGGCGTTCATCATTCTCGACGAGGCGCAGAACACGACACCTCAGCAGATGAAGATGTTCCTCACCCGGCTCGGCTACGGCTCGCAGGCGGTCGTCAACGGCGACATCACGCAGATCGACCTCACCGGCAACGACCGCAGCGGGCTCGTGCTCGCGCGACAGATCCTCTCCGGCGTCCCCGGCATCGGGTTCGTCGATTTCGACGAGCGCGACGTCGTGCGCCACGAGCTCGTCGCGCGGATCGTGCGCGCGTACGACAAGTGGGAGTCCGTCCGGGCGGACGGCGCTTCGCGCCCAGGGACCCCTGCCCCTGCCCCCGAGAGCCCCCCGGGACGAGTGCTCTCGTGATCGCTTCGCTGCGCGTGCGGGATCCGCGTCTCGACCGCATCCGGGCCGCGATCCGGACGGACGCGCGCGCTCGCGCGAGCGCCTTCGTGGCGATCGCCGGCATCCTCACGGCCGCGACGCTCCTGCTCGCGCCTCCCGCGGTCGTCACCTACGACGTCGGCGCCGTCGCGGACCGGGCGATCCGCGCGCCGCGCTCCGTGTCGTTCATCTCCGACTCGCTCACCGACGCGGAGCGACAGAGGGCGGAAGCGGCGATCCCCAAGCAGACCGCGGTGAACCCCGCCGTCGTGACAGGCGCGAGCACCCGCCTCGCTAACGTCGTGTCGGCGGTCTCGCGGGTGCGCGCCGACGCTACGCAGACCCGCGAGCAGAAGGTTGTGGCGCTCGGGCGCCTCGCGGACATCGCCGTCACCGCTCAGCTCGCGCAGGACCTCGTCGACATGACGCCGATCGAATGGGACGCCGCCTCGACGGGCCTCGACGCCGCCCTGCGCAACCTTTACGCGCAAGGGATCCGGCCGGAGCAGGTGGAGACCGTGCGCTCGGAGGCGGTGAAGGGACTGCCGGCGACGTGGACCGACCGCCAAAAGCGCGCCGGCACCGAGATCCTGCGTCAGCTCCTCGACGCGAACGTGACCGTCGACGACGCCGCCACCCGGGCCGCGCAGCAGGCCGCACGCGCCGCGGTGCAGCCGGTGCAGGTCCAGGTCACCGCGGGCGAGATCGTCGTGCGCGAAGGCGCGGTCGTCCTGGCGCTGGACGTCGAGAAGCTCCGCGCGCTGGGTCTCTCGCAGCAGGGGATCGACTGGCGCGGCGCGATCGGTCTTCTCCTCTGGGCGGCGCTCATCGCGGCGATGCTCGCGCTCTTCATCGAGCGCTACGCCGAGGAGGCCTGGGTCGACGACCGCAAGATGATCCTCGTCATCCTCTCGCTCTTCGCGATCACCGCGATGGGGCGGGCGCTCGTCCCCGGGCACACCGTGCTCGTGTACTTCGCGCCGTTCGCGGCGGTCGCGATGATGCTCACGGTCCTCGTCGGCGGCCGCACCGCGCTCGCGACGCAGATAGCGGGCGCGCTCCACGTCGGCATCATGTCGGGACAGGTCGAGCTCGTCGCCTACGTCCTCGTGCCGGCGCTCTGCGGCATGGCCGCGGTGCGGCGAGCGACGACCGCGCGCGAGTTCGCGGTCGGGGCGCTCGCGGTCGCGGGCGGCAACGCGGGCGTGGTCCTCGCGTTCCTCCTCGTCGGCAGGGCCTCCGATCCACTCGGTTCGGCGCAGGTCCTCGTCGCCGCGGCGACGAGCGGGCTCGGCTCCGGTCTGCTCGCGTTCGCGGCCATGGCGATCCTCGGCCACGTCTTCCGGATCACCACGGTCTTCGAGCTCCGCGAGCTCGCCGATCCCCAACATCCTCTCCTGCGCCAGCTCCTTCTCCGTACGCCCGGGACCTATCACCACTCGCTGCTCGTCGCGAACCTCGCCGAGCGGGCCGCGGAGGTCATCGGCGCGGATTCGCTGGTCGCGCGCGTCGGCGCCTACTACCACGACATCGGGAAGATGCGGAACCCCTCGGCGTTCATCGAGAACCAGACCGGCACGAACCCGCACGACGAGCTCGACCCAATGGTGTCGGCCGGGATCGTGGCGGCCCACATCAAGGACGGGCTCGCGCTCGCCGAGCGCTATCACCTGCCCCCCGTGATCCGCGAGGTCATCCCCGGCCACCACGGGACGAGCCTTGTGCGGTACTTCTACCAGCTCGCGCAGCAGCGCGGCCAGATCGTCGACGAGCAGCAGTTCCGCTACCCCGGGCCGCGCGCGCGGAGCAAGGAGGCGGGCATCGTCATGCTCGCGGACGGCACCGAGGCGGCGGTACGCTCGCTCACCGAGAAGACCCCCGAGACGATCCGCGGGATGGTCCAGCGCATCGTCGACGAGCGGGTCGCCGACGGTCAGCTCGATGAGTGCGAGCTCACCTTGCGCGACGTGCAGCGGATCAAGGACGCGTTCTGCGAGCTCCTCCTCGGTGTGTACCACGAGCGCATCCCGTACCCCGAGGACCGCATCACCCGCATCCGCCCGGCTGCGTCCTGAGGGTCACGGTCGCCGGGCGAGCCCCGTGCGCGCTGCCTCCGCTCCGTGCCGCCATCCGCGCCGCGCTCCGACCGATCGGGCTGCCTCGCGAGACCGAGGTCTCGCTCGCCTTCGTCGACGACGCCACGCAGCGCGGGCTCAACCGCCGCCACCGCCGGATCGACCGGACGACGGACGTCCTCTCGTTCGGCCAGCGGCTGCCGCGGCGGGCCCGCGGACCCGAGGCGGCGCGCCACCTCGTCCCGGACCCGGACGGCGTCCTGCGGCTCGGCGACATCGTCGTGAGCTCGGAGCAGGCCGCCCGGCAGGCCCGGCGAGGCGGCCGGCGGCTCGCGGACGAGGTCGCCCTCCTGGTGGCACACGGCGCGCTGCATCTGGTCGGCTACGAGGATGAGACGGCCGGGGGCTACCGGGAGATGGTCCGGCTCGGCAAACTGGCAGTCCGTCAAAAAATGGTGAAACGATGAAACGGCGCGCCCGGCCTGGCGTTAGGAGACCGTGATGCGCCCCCTTGGGCTCCTTGTCGCAGGCTGCGTGCTCGTCGGAGTCGTCCTCGCGCCGGGACCGGCGGGGGCGAGCACCGCCGAGCTCGTCCAGCAGATCGACGGGCTCGTCAGGACCTTCCCCGGCGGCAGCGGTATCTGGATCGGCGATCCGCTCTCGCCGTCGCCGCTCTACACGCGCAACGCCGATACCGAGGTCATCGCGGCGTCGCTGTACAAGCTCGGCATCCTCGCCGAGGCCGAGCGGCGCGTCGACGCCGGCGAGCTCCACTACAACGACACCGTGGTCATCCAGGACGAGGACATCACCGAGGACGGGTCGTTCGAGGACGCCGGCACCGAGCTCACGCTCGACGAGGCGCTCGAAGCGATGATCACGATCTCCGACAACGGCACCGCGCTCGCGCTCTGGCACATCCTCGGCGGGGCCAACATCGACCAGACGCTCGCGAAGGCCGGCATGCCCGACTTCCATATCGCGCTCGACGACAGCGAGGACCACACGGCGACCCCGCGCGCGCTCGGGACGTTCTTGACGCTCCTGGCGCGCCACCAGCTCGTCTCGCCGGCGGCGTCCGATCGCATGCTCGCGCGTCTCGGGCGGCAGAAGATCAACAACCGTCTCCCCGCGCAGCTGCCGGAGAACGTCCTCGTCGCGCACAAGACCGGGAACCTCGCGGGCCTCGTGCACGACGCCGGGATCATCTACACGAAAAGCGGACCGCGGGTCGTCGTCACGCTGACCTGGGACGCGCCGGTGGACGACGCGGACGCGTTCATCTCGTCCATCGGCGCGATCGTCTACAGCGCGATCCTCGAGCCACCGGCGAACGCGCGCTTCCAGGTGCCGCGGAGCGCCGTGATCGCCGAGACGGGCGGGGTGGCGCGCCTCGGCGTGCCGATCACGAACACCGGGACGCGGCCCTGGGCCGCCGCCGGCGTCGGCTCCGTCGGGCTCATCTGGGAGGTCCGCACGAGCGCCAACCAGCTCGTGGCGAGCTCGCCGCGGCCGCAGACCCTGCCGGCGCTCCTGCCCAACCAGACGGAGACCGTGCAGGTGAGCATCAACGCCCCGCAACCGCCGGCCGACTACCGCGTGACCATCGGGCTGACCGATGCGAGCGGGAACGCCCTCGCCGGCGCGGGCGCCGCGACCGCCGCGTTCACGCTCCGGGTGCACGCGCCCTATCTCGTCGCCGCGCAGGTGCAGATGCCGCCGGTCCTGCACATCGACGAGGCGTCGCTCCTCATCGCCCAGTGGTCCGCGCTCGCGGCCGCCGGAAGCACGTCCCACGCCGTGACGCTGAGCTGGCGCGCCCTCGACCCTCGCAACAACCGCACGGTGCAGCAGGGGAGCAGCGCGCTCGGCACGATCCAGCCGACCGCGAGCGGCACGTTCTTCGTGCCGTTCGTCGCGCCGTCGCTGCTCGGCACGTACCGCATGAGCTACGAGCTGCGCGAGAACAGCCTCGCGGTGAGCGAGACCGCCGTGGCGACCGTCACCATCTACGGCCCGCGCACGTACGGCGGTGACGACGAGCGGCCCGTGCCCGAGGGCCTCCGCTATTCGCCGCCGGCGCCGACACCGACCCCGCGCTTCGAGTTCCCGCAGATCCGGCTGCCCAAGCCCTCGCTCCCGAACCTCCCGCTGCCGAAGGGGAAGACGCCCACCCCATCCGCGCGGCCCTGAGCCGCCTCCGCGCTAGGCCTCAGCGCCAGCGGACGAGGATGTTCTCCCGCTGGAATGCGATCTTCGCGAGCCAGAACACCGCGAGGTCGAGCACGATTAGGACGGTCGTCATCTGCAGGAACGCGCCGTTGTCGAGCACGACGCGGCCGGTGACCTGCGCGATCCCGATCGCCACGACCGGCACCACGACGAGGCCGCCGATCTGCTGCGCGACGCGGACGTCGTTCACGCGCGTCGAGATGAGGATCCCAAGGTTCACGGAGAGCAGCGTCAGCAGCGGGACCATCACGAGGATCGCGAGCACCCAGCGTGGCGCGGTCACCGCGTTCACGGCGGCGCGCGAGCCGAGCAGCACGACCGACGTGAGGTAGAACGCGTACGCCGTCCACGTGACGATGACCGACGGCACCGTCGAAGCGAGGCTCTTCGCGAAGAGCAGATCGCCCACGCCGACGGGTGTCGCAAGGAGCGGCTCCAGCGTGCGCATGCTCTTTTCGCCGATGACGGAGTAGATCGCCATCGTGAGCGGGACGACGGTCGGGATGAGCATGAAGAGGATGAGGAAGTACGTGGCGATGAAGCCCTGCACCGCATCCACGGGGTCGAGGCCGCGCACGGCGGGCGCCGCCGAATAGAGCGCCTGGATGTCGCGCTCGCTCGGCGGGTTGATGGCGGCGGCCGCGACGGCGAGCACGCCCGTCCCGAGGATGACGACGGGTGGGAGGAGCGTCATGCCCACGAGGAGCTTGTTCCCGATCGCCTCGCGCCACTCGCGGACGCACACCGCACGCACGAGCGTCGTGCGCTCCGGCGTCCGGGCGACGACGCTCATCGGGGGGGTCCGAGGGGGGCTTCGCCCCCCTCGACGACTTCCTCGACGATGCGCAGGTACACGTCCTCGAGCCGTGCGCGCCGCTCGGTCACGTACGCGATCTCGGCCCCGCCCTCGACGAGCGCGCGCACCAGCAGCGGGTTCGTGCGCAGCGGATCGGTGGAGGCGACGATGATCGAGCCGTTCTCGAACCTGGCCTCGCGCACGCCGGCGACCGCCCTCACGCGCGCGAGGTCCTCCGGCCGGGGCGCGGGGAGGAGCCGGATCTCGGTCGCGCGCCCGTAGAGCTCGGCCCGCAGCTCGTCGGGGCTGTCGATACGGATGACCTTGTGGCGGAAGAACGCGATACGGTCGCAGAGCCGGTCGGCCTCGTCGAGGTTGTGCGTGCACAGGAACACGGTCCGACCCTCGCCACGCAGCGCGACGATGAAGTCGCGCACCGTCTTCGCCGCGTCGGGATCGAGACCGGTCGTCGGCTCGTCGAGGAACAGGATGCGCGGCTCGTGTAGCGCGGCACGGGCGATCGCCATCTTCTGCTTCATCCCCCGGGAGAAGGTCGCCGTCGGCTCCTGCCGCCGCTCCCAGAGGCCCATGAGGCGGAGGTAGCGCTCGGCCTGCTTCGCGGCGACGGCGGTCGGAAGGCCGTACAGCGTCGCGTAGAAGACGAGGTTCTCCCACGCGGACTGGCGCTCGTAGAGCCCCGGCTGCTCGGTGAGGATGCCGACGGCCGCGCGGATCTTCGCGTCGTCCACGCCGAGCCGGTAACCGGCGACCTCGGCCGTCCCCGAGGTCGGCGCGATGAGCGCGCACACGAGGCGGAGGGTCGTCGTCTTCCCGGCGCCGTTCGGCCCGAGGAAGCCGAAGACCTCGCCCTCGCGGACCTCGAGGTCGATCCCGTCGACGGCGACAAGCCTGTCGAAACGCTTCGTGAGCTTCTCGGTCCGGAGCGCGATCCCCATGGGATCGAGTCTATGGGCGTTCATTGGTCTTCCGGGGGGTACGAGGGGAGCTTTCGGGGGGGTCCGAGGGGGGCTTTGCCCTCCTCGACTGTTTCTAGAATCTGTCGATGACCGCCCTCGACGCCGAGCGAAAGCTCCTCGAGCTCTCCTTTCTGCACGAGATCGCGCAGCTCGCCGCGTCCGCCCGTGACTGGGACGAGATGCTCCGCATCGTCATCGAGCGCACCACCCACGCGATGCGCGCCGAGGTGTCATCCCTGTATCTGCTCGAGCGCGCCGAGGGCGTCCTTCGCCTCGTCGCCACGAACGGCCTGAACCGCCGCAGCATCGGCCGCGCCACGCTGCGGGTCGGCGAGGGCATCACCGGCTGGGTCGCGAACGCCCGGGTGCCGCTCGCGGCGCGCGACGTGCGGACCGATCCACGGTTCAAATGGATCCCCGGCGTCGACGAGGAGCGCTTTGTCTCGATGCTCTCGGTCCCCGTCGTCGCCCGCGAGGAGGTCATCGGCGTCATGAACGTGCAGACGGTCGAGCCGCGGGAGTTCCACCGCGAGGAGATCGACTTCCTGCAGACGATCGCGAACCAGGTCGCCGGCATCATCGAGAAGGGCCGGCTGCAGCGCGATTCCGACCGGAAGCTACGCGAGGTGTCGGCGCTCTTCGAGGTCTCGAACGTCCTCACGTCCACGCTCGAGCTCGACGAGGTGCTCGCGCTCGTCGTGGATCGCCTGGTCCGGGTGTATCCGGGCGCGAGCGGCGCGATCTACCTGCGCGAGGACGACGAGGTCCGCGAGCGCGCGCGGTCGGGAGAGCCGCAGCGTGCCGCGACACAGGCCGCTCACCGCGCGCTCGCGGAGCGACGGCCCATCGTCGCGTTCGACCACATCGCGCTGCCGCTCCTCGTCGGCGACCGGCTCCTCGGCGCGGTGGTCCTCCAGGTCCCCGACTACACGGAATTCCAGGAGGAGGAGGTCAGCTTCGTCGGCGCGCTGGCGAACCAGGCCGCGCTCGCCATCGACAAGGCGTCGCTCTACGCCCTCGAACGGAAGACGACGGAGAGCCTCCGCGAGCTCGAGCGCGCGCGCTCGGACTTCGTCGCCGTCGTCACGCACGACCTGCGGACGCCGCTCTCCGTCATCCGCGGGTACCTCGACGAGATGGCCGAGCGGAACGGCTCGTCGAAGCTGCCCGTCGCCGACGCCACGGCGCAGGTGGAGCGGCTCGACCAGCTCGTCGACCGGATCCTCGCGGGCGTCCGCGCGGAGCGGCCCGACCTCACGCTGCGCCGTTCGCGCTTCGATCTCCGCGCGACGGTCGCCGCCGCACTGAAGGAGCTCGCGCCGGTCGCGCGGCGCCATCGCCTCACCGGCCCACGCGCGGGCGGGGCGATCTTCGTGCGCGGCGACCGCCGGCGGACCGCCGAGGTCGTCGCGGGGCTGGTGCACAACGCAACGAAGTACGCCCCCGAGGGCACGCGCATCAGCGTGCGCATCGAACGCGGGAGCGATCGTGCGCTCGTCAAGGTGCAGGACGAGGGGCCCGGGATCGCGCCGCAGGATCGTGCGCGGATGTTCGAGCCGTACGCGCGCGGCGCGGCGCACGGCGACGTCCCGGGATCGGGGATCGGTCTTTTCGCCTCGCGCCGCGTCGTCGAGTCGCAAGGCGGCGACATCTGGTTCGAGGACGCGCCCGGCGGCGGCGCCGTGTTCGCGTTCAGCGTGCCGCTCGCGCGGGCCGGCGCCGGGTCGTGAGCACCGTCCTCATCGTCGACGACGAGCCGATCCTCGTGGGTCAGATCGCGTCGCTCATGGGGGAGGAGGGTCACGAGGTCGTCACCGCGTACGACGGCGAGACCGCGCTCCGCCGCCATGCCGAGGACGCGCCGGACCTGATCATCCTCGACCGCAAGCTGCCCCGGCTCTCGGGGGACGACGTGTGCCGGCGCGTCCGCGCCTCGTCGTCGACGCCGATCCTCATGCTCACCGGCGAGCGCGGCGCCGACGAGCGCGCGAAGCTGCTGGATCTCGGCGCGGACGACTACCTCGAAAAGCCGTTCCACCGCCGCGAGCTCGCCTCGCGGGTGCGCGCTCTCCTGCGCCGCGCCGGCCCGACGACGCGCGTACAGGCGAGCACGTCCGTCGGCAAGCTGGTGATCGATCCGCGCACGCACGAGGCCACCGTCGGCGGGGAAACGCTCGACCTCACGCCAACGGAGTTCCGGCTCCTCGCCGCGCTCGCCGCGCGCTCGAGCGAGGTCCTCGAGCGCCGCGCGCTGCTGCGCGCGGGCTGGCCCGAGGAGCGCGATCCCGATCCCGAGTGGCTCAAGGCGCACCTCGCGCGGCTGCGCTCCAAGCTCGACGCGGTCGGCGGCCCGACGCTCGCGAACGTGCGCGGCGTGGGGTACCG
>Ga0209689_1001871_pt1 | contig 15759 bp, 12 predicted proteins | sample GraSoiAngelo_149_FD_187119 | JGI IMG/M metagenome (GOLD analysis project Ga0209689, IMG submission 187119) | Grasslands soil microbial communities from the Angelo Coastal Reserve, California, USA - 14_1009_09_30cm (SPAdes) (version 2) | ecosystem: Environmental > Terrestrial > Soil > Grasslands ...
CGCCTATTTGCGCCGTGACCTTGTGTTGCATTTTTACTTTCCTGGATGTGCGAGAATCCAGGCCGGTCACCCTGATTGTAGGTGTCAATTCCGAAACTCGTTCGGCCCTGAAACCTAAAACCCAAGGTGCCTTATCGGCCTGGCCTTGCAGTTTTTATTTTCGTCCGGCTTTCGACGCGGAAACTGCGGTTACTTCCGCAGATTCAGCTTCTCGATCACCTTTTTATAGCGCTCGCTTTTCGAGCGGTTGAGATAATCGAGCAGGCTGCGGCGTTGCGCGACCATTTTCAAAAGGCCGCGCCGCGAAGAATGATCCTTCGCGTTGCTCTTGAGGTGTTCGGTTAATTGCGTGATCCGTTTCGTCAGCAACGCCACTTGGACGTCAGCGCTACCCGTGTCCTTCTCATGCAATTGGAACTCCTTAAGATCCACCGCTTCCGCATTCTCAGCCATAAACGAAGCGCCTATTGTAGTTGAAGAATGCCGATTCGCAAGTAGCGCCGGGCCCGCTCGGGCATCGGCCGCTGTTTAAATTAGCGACTCGCTCATATATCACAAAATGTGATACCACCTTCGCAACTGGCTAACCTAGGAGGGAGATGATGCCCAATTCAAGATCGTTTTCGATCCCATCCGCGAATTAATGACGCCACCCGAAAAGCCGAAGCGCCGAATCGGATTCCATTGATGACAAATTCAACACGTCAGGAGAAGCACGACGAACTCGGTCCCTTCGGATACCGGGACGGGCGTCGGCTTCTCATCCTGATCGTGCTCCTGATTGCTGGTTGGCTTCTTCTTCGCTCCCTCGTCCCAGTGCTGTTGCTTTTTGGGATCGTGATCTTGTTGGCGATGGTGCTGAATCCAATCGTCGTTTATCTGGAGCGGCGACGCGTTCCTCGGCCGGCTGGGGTAGCTCTTGTTCTGATCACGCTGGCTGCAATCGTGGTCCTGGTCGTGGCGGTAGCAGTGCCGACTTTTACGGACGAACTACAATTGTTGATTCAGCGCGCCCCTGATGCCTGGCAGTCGATTCGTGCTCATATCGCCGATTTCACCGAACGCTACCCCGCATTGCAAAACGCCTTGCCGCAGGCCGACCAAATTGCCACTACGGTCGGCAACCAGGCCGGCACAATGGCGAATGTGCTTCTGCGTTCAACCATCGGTGTGGTCGGCGGGGTTTTTGTTTTTGTTTTTGCCGTTCTGCTTCTGATCTTTGTGCTTTCAAATCCGCGGCCGCTGATCGTTGGTTATCTGGCGGTAATGCCAGATCGCCATCGCGAAAAAGCGCGGCGCACTCTCATCCGGATGATGGAACAAATGACGGCGTGGGCGCGAGGCGTGGCCATTAATGGCGTAATCACCGGCGCGTCCACCGGCATCTTATTGTGGGCAGTGGGAGTGCAGCCGGCATTCGTCTTCGGCGTGCTCGCGTTTTTCGGCGAATTTTTGCCAAACATTGGGCCGGTGCTGGTTGCCTTCCCGGTACTATTCGTCGCCTTAAGCATCAGCGTGACGAAATTCTGGCTCGCCCTGGCGGCAATCCTGTTCGTGCAACAAATCGAGGTGAACTTCCTCGTGCCTTACATCCTTGGAAAAGAAATGCGGTTAAACCCGGTACTTATTTTGTTTTTCACCGTCGCGATGGGCTGGCTCTTTGGGTTGGCCGGCGCCATTCTGGCTTTGCCCGCGGCTGCGCTGACCAAAATTGTCATCGAAGAATTTTATCTCCGTCCGCGAGAGGTCGATTACACGCCGCTCGAACGCGAGGCCGATCGAATTGTCCGCAGCGAATCAGCTCACGATAGTCTTGGCTTATGAATCGAATTGCTGCTTTCCTTATCGGCTCGGCGCTCGCGACCAGTGCGCTCGCTCAGAAAATTTCCCTGGTCGGCGGTACCGTGATTAACCCGGCGGACGGCAAGATTGTTCAGAACGCCGTTCTCGTAATTAATGGCGACAAAATCGAGAGCATCGCCAGCCGCAAAGAAAGCGGTGTCCCGGTGGGTTCCCGCTGGGTCGAGTGTGACGGAAAATTCATCCTTCCTGGTTATATCGATACCCACGTGCATTTCTTCCAGTCGGGTGATCTTTTCACCCGGCCGGACGGCGCAGATCTCAATAGTGTTCGGCCGTACAAAGACGAAGTGGGCTGGATCAAATCGCATTTAGCCGACACTTTCGCGCGCTATTTGCGCTGCGGCATTACCAGCGTTGTCGATGTCGGAGGGCCAATGTGGAATTTCGAAGTGCGGAAAACTGCGGATTCGACCGCCAAAGCGCCGCGCGTGGCGGTGGCCGGGCCGTTAATTTCCAGCGTCTCGCGCGAGAAACTCGATCTTGGCGATCCGCCGATTGTGAAGATCGATACCCCCGATCAAGCGCGCGAGTTCGTGCGCAAACTCGCCGCGCAAAACCCAGACTTGGTTAAAATCTGGTACATCGTCGACCAGGATCATCCGGTTGATTCGTTCCGGCCGATCGTCCGCGCCACGGTTGAAGAAAGCCACGCGCATAAGATTCGCGTCGCCGTTCATGCGACTGAATTGGAAACAGCGCGCGCCGCCGTTGAGGAAGGGGCCGATGTCCTTGTGCACAGTGTGATCGACAAACCCGTCGATGACGCGTTCGTGAAGTTGCTGAAGGATCGGCATACGATTTTGTGTCCGACGCTCGTCGTCTTCGAGCGCTATGGCCGTACCTTCGCCAATAAACTCAACCTTACGCCCGAAGAAAGAGCTTGGGGCAATCCGGAAGTCATCGCGTCGCTCGACGTGACGAAGATTCCGCCGGACAAACTGCCCGAGCGAATCAAGACGGCGCTGGCCAAGCCGGACGAGGCGCTCGGCCGCATCAAGAAAACCTACGATGTCGCGCTCAAGAATCTAAAAACACTGGAGGACGCTGGAATTACAATCGCGGCCGGCACCGACGCGGGAAACATCGGCACGATTCATGGGCCGGCTTTGTTCCGCGAGTTTCAATTGATGAAGGAAGCCGGGCTGACGCCGATGCAAATTCTGCAGTGTGCTACTGCGAACGCTGCGCAATTGTTCGGCGGCGAAACCGGCGCACATATCGGCAGAATCGAAAAGGGATATCTCGCCGATCTCGTTGTTCTGAACTCGAACCCGGCTGATGACATCGCGCACACCTCGGACATTGAGAGCGTGATGAAAAATGGTGTGCTCTATTCCGCGAATACTCTTCTGACCGCGCCTGCTCCCTAGCGCAATCATGCGGCGCAAAGGTTGGGCGGTCGCACCGCTTGCAATTTTGCTAATCGTCGGCGCGATTGGAATCGCCTGGCTCAATCCGCAGCTAACTCACTACGTAGAGAGCGATCGTTTTCGCGCGGAATTGGAAAAAGAAACGGCCAAGGGTCTGCATTTCTCAGACGGACGTTACGCTCGGATTCATCGCAAAGGTTTTCTCACCGCGGCATCGGACCGCTTTCAAGCTGGCAACGGTCGCCAGGTGCTCCGCACGATCGATGCGCATGGCATCACCGGTAGGTTTGATCCATGGGGAGTATTCTTCAGGCGCTGGCAGCTCGACGACGTCCATATCGATTCAGGCGAAGTCGAAATCCAAACCTACACGCCCAGCCCCGAGCCGAGCCCGGCCAAACCCTGGTTCCACGTTTTCCTCCCGCGGCGCGTTTACCTTAAGCAAGTCGAAGCGAATCCGGCCGATGTGACCTGGCGTTTTCGGGGCGAGAAAGGCGGATTCTTCGGCACGCGCCTCGTCATCGCGCCGCACGGTCGCGACTTCAATTATCAAGCGAGCGGCGGAACTTTAAAAATGGCGCTGATTCCGAATTTGCAATTGCGCGATACCCATCTGCTCATCACCAAGAAATTGCTCATGCTTTACAATCTCGATCTACAACCGAGCGAGGACGCGACCGGCAACATTCACGCTCAAGGAACCGCGGGCACCAGCGAGGATCGAAGCGTCGATTTCAATTTTAGCTTCGAACGCATCCCGGTTGAGGAATGGCTGCCGAAACAATGGCGGGAACACGTCACGGGCAAGGCGTCGGGGAAAATTCGGTGGCGCGGGAAAAATCCGAAGCTGGAGAGTTCCACCGGCGAAGCAACATTGCGCGTGGATGGAGGGCGTATCATCGAACTGCCGTTTTTGGAGAATCTCGCGAAGATCACGGACGAGAGAACGCTGGAGCAGTTAACGCTAAATGATTGTTCCTTCGCGCTAACGTGGAATTATCCGAGGGCGGAAATCAAAAACATCGCAATCGAAGAGAAGGGGAAATTTTGCGCACAAGGGACGATTCAGGTCGAAAAGAAAGCGTTAAGAGGTGCGATCGAACTTGGAGTTGCCCGCCATTTGCTCGATTGGTTACCGAAGCCGGAGGAAGTTTTTCCACACGAACACGATGGCTACCTTTGGACAACGGTGCATTTGTCCGGGACGACCGACGCCCCGCAGCAGGACTTAAGTCCGCGTATCATGGAAGTGCTCAAAGAGAATCCAGGCGCAGCGCTCGGACTTTTGCTCCGCCAATTTGGTGAGTGGTTGAAAAAGGCCTTTGGTGAGTAATCGACCCTTTTGTCATCCGAGCGGCAGTCGCCTGCCGCGCCGTAGCTTTATGCGAAGGCGGGAGGGATCCCGTGAAGTTAGCTTAAAGGTTTTCGCATCGGGATCCTTCGGTCCGAGCCGGACTGGCGTTTTCGCTTGGGATGACAGACAGCGAATCTCGCTACAGTGGACGGAGTGCGCACTACTCGATTAGATTAGCACCATCATGGCTGACGTAACTATCGAGACGATCAAGAACGGCCCTTACATTGTGAAGGGAGCGGTGGAGCTGATAGATGCGGATGGAAACGCGTTTCCGGTGGAGAAGCGGATGGCACTTTGTCGCTGCGGCGCGTCCACCACTAAGCCGTTTTGCGACGGGACACACTCGAAGATTGGATTTCAAGCGGCGGAAAAAGCCGTTCCCGAATCCGCCGAAAGCTAAGCCAGGAAGCAAACTCGCTGATTGTCATTGAACGCAATGGCGACTGCGCGTTGTCTATTTTAATGAGAATTCGCTTTTCGCTCGTTATCGGCGGCGCGGTTTGGGTCGTGGCTTTGCTAAATCTGTCTGGCGCGGGACCGTTGCCACAGACGCCCAAGAAACCGGTTACGGATGAATACCAGGGGGTGAAGGTCGAAGACAACTATCAATGGCTGGAGCAGGATGATGATCCGGCGGTTAAAGCCTGGTCGGATGCGCAGAGTCGGCGAACGCGCGAGTACCTCGATAAGTTGCCGGACCGTGCCGCGATCGAGAAGCAATTGACTGATTGGTACGCGAAAACTTCGCCGAGCTATTCCGGAATTGTTTCGCGACCGGGCATTTTGTTCGCGCGCAAGTTTCAACCGCCCAAGCAACAGCAAATGCTGGTAACGCTCGCCTCGGCAGAGGACTTGAAATCGGAAAGGATGGTGCTGGATCCGAACAAGCTCGATCCATCGGGCAAGACCGCGATCGATTGGTTCGTTCCTTCGCGTGACGGCAAATATGTCGCGATGTCGATTTCGCGAGGCGGAAGCGAAGATGGAACGCTGCATGTTTATGAGACCACGACTGGCAAACCGCTGAAGGATTCAATTGCGCACGTGCAATATCCCACCGCCGGCGGGAGCGCGGCTTGGAACGCGGACGGAACCGGAATTTATTACACGCGATTTCCCCGTAAGGGCGAGCGACCAGATTCGGACCTGAATTTTTATCAGCAGGTTTATTTTCATAAAATCGGGACGGCCGATTCCGAGGACACCTATTCCATCGGCAAAGACTTTCCCCGCATCGCCGAGATCAAGCTCGAAGCTTCGCGCGATGGAAAATACATTCTCGCCACCGTGGCCAACGGCGATGGCGGCGATTTCACGCATTACCTGCTCGGGCCGGATGGGAATTGGAAGCAATTAACGCAGTTCAGCGACCAGATTAAAGCGGCACGGATCGGTCGCGATGGCGCGCTTTATCTGCTTTCGCGGGCGGACGCGCCGCGCGGGAAAATTTTGCGGGCGCCCCTGGATAAACCGGAACTCTCGAATGCGACGATGATCGTTCCGCCAAGCGACGCGGTCATTCAATTCATGGAACCGACCTCCGACGCCATTTATGTCGGCGATCTGCTCGGCGGGCCTTCGCAGATTCGGCGCTTTGGCTTGAACGGCGAAGGCGAGACGGTCGTCCCTATTCCAAATATCTCCGCCGTCACGGAGATGGAATCCGTGGAAGATAACTCGCTTCTCTTTCGCGATGTCAGTTATACCGAACCGGCAGCCTGGTTCCATCTCACGGGAAATGCTCCACCAAAAAAGACGGCGTTGGTCGATAGCTCGCCGGTTTCGTTTGCTGACATCGAAGTGAGTCGCGAAATGGCGACTTCGAAGGATGGCACGAAGGTTCCGTTGAACATCATTCGCAGGAAGGGAACGAAGCTCGATGGGAATAATCCGGTGGTGCTTTACGGTTACGGCGGGTACGGCGTCAGCATGCAGCCGGGCTTTGAGTTTACCCGGCGGCTCTGGTTTGATCGTGGCGGCGTTTTGGTAGTCGCGAATATCCGCGGCGGCGGCGAATTCGGCGAGGAGTGGCACAAGGCGGGGAATCTGACCAAGAAGCAGAACGTTTTCGATGATTTCGCGGCTTCGGCTGAATATTTAATTAACGAGAAGTGGACGCGACCAGAAAAGCTGGCGATCCTCGGCGGCAGTAATGGCGGCCTGCTCATGGGAGCAATGATCACGCAACACCCGGATTTGGTGCGGGCGGTGGTATCGGCGGTCGGGATTTACGACATGCTACGGGTCGAGCTCGCTCCCAACGGCGCGTTCAACGTTACCGAATTCGGAACGGTTAAGGACCCAGAACAGTTCAAGGCCCTTTATGCCTACTCGCCCTATCACCACGTCAACGACGGCACGAGCTACCCCTCCATCTTGTTCATGACCGGGGCAAACGACGGGAGGGTTGCGCCTTATCATTCGCGCAAAATGGTGGCGCGGCTGGACGAAGCCAACAAATCGAGCAACCCGATTTTGCTGCGGACCAGCACCAGCTCCGGACATGGAATCGGCACAGCCTTGAGCGAGCGAATCAGGCAGCTGGCGGATCAGTATTCATTTCTTTTCGCGCAATTGGAAATGCGGCCGCATTGATTCCTGTAGAGGCAGCCGTGTCGGCTGCTGCTAATTGGTTGGCGACGGGCCATGGTCGCAAGCGCCAACTTGGCGCGGTACAAGCTGCATGACGGAGCATGACAGCTGCGATTGTGAGGTTCCGGTGGCGGTTCACCACACTCCTCGCTTCCGTTTTTGTCTGCGCCGGGATTGCGTATGGGCAAGAACCTGACTCGGCCGCACGCGGGTCTTTCGGTGTGCCACTGCAGCCATTCTCGCTGCACGAAACGGCTGATGCTGGGCCGCGCGCCGAGCCAATTCGCGTTGCCTATTATGCGCCGCGTTCGCAACCGGCGCTGCCGCCGCGCGCTGAGTCGGTCGAGGCCGAAGACGATCTCGAAACAACAAATGCGTTTTCGGAAATTAACTCGAAGCGGCCCATAGTGGCGGGTGACCGGGCGATTTTGCGCAATGGAATCGCTTACGCGCCGTCACACGCGCCGGACAACATCAAAAACGCGATTTGGGCCGTGAATACGTTGCGACGCAAACCGTACGTGTGGGGCGGCGGCCACGGCTCGTTTAATGATTACGGATACGACTGTTCCGGCGCCGTTTCGTTCGCCTTGCATTACGCGGGACTGCTGGATGCGCCTTTGCCTTCGAGCGACCTTCGTCATTACGGGCGACGCGGTCGTGGCCGTTGGATCACGATTTATTCGCGCAATGGGCACACTTTTGCCATCATCGCGGGCTTGCGTCTCGATACCACCGATCTGCGCGACGGTGGCGACGTTGGACCGCGCTGGTATGCGGATGGACGAGACACGATTGGCTTCGATGCGCGTCACCCTGCCGGTTGGTAGGGCGTTTGTTTCCTTGCCGGCCCGACACTAAACGTCACGCTGGCGCGATGATAATTACGGCGAACTAAATTGCCCGACCGCCTGATTCGCTCGCTATCACAAAATGACAGCGGGTAAAGGCGAGGTAAATTGTGATAGTCGATGTACCCGCCCAAGCTGAATAATATCATCAACCTTTTCGAATCGCTCCCGGAAGACGAGCGACGCGAGACGCTCGTCTCCTATGCCGATAACGCGGCGAAACAGGAGCCGCGGAAGGATGAGCAGTTCGATTTGCAGGACATCCGCAAGGACGAGGAATGCGCGGACACCGTCGGGGTTTATTTGCACGTCGATGAAAATGGCAAGGCCAATATTCGGATGACGCTTGGGCCCGAGGTACAAACCCTCACCCGGGCAATGACGGCGATTCTTTGCAAAGGACTTGAAGGCGCAACCCCGCAGGAAATTCTCGATCTACCGAGCGATTTCGTGACCCGGATTATTGGCGCCGAACTGGTGCGCGTGCGCAGTCAAACCACCTATTACGTGCTGACGCGGATCAAGGGCATCTGCAAGGTTTACCTCGATCGCCAGCGCATGGCGGTGGCGTAGGTGTGTAGTTCCGTCCCAGCTGTGGGCCAGTGGGCATCTTCCCCGCCGAATCTCAAAACACCGGACAAGATGTCCGGTGGCCCCACAGGCAGGATGCCTGTGCCACGTTCTGCGTGACGCGCTCGCCTTTTCACCTAAAGTTCCCGCCGCGCAATGCCGCGAAATAACGAGCTAAAAAAAATTTTGCTCATCGGCTCCGGTCCAATCGTGATCGGGCAAGGCTGCGAATTTGATTATTCCGGGGTGCAGGCGTGCAAGGCGTTGCGCGAGGAAGGTTACCGGGTGGTGCTGGTGAACTCGAATCCCGCCACGATCATGACCGATCCCGAGTTCGCCGACCGTACCTATATAGAACCGATTACGGCGGAGGTGATCGAAGCGATCATCGAACGGGAAAAGCCGGATGCTATTTTGCCGACAATGGGCGGGCAGACGGCGCTCAATGCCGCGATGGAACTGAACCGGAACGGCGCGCTCGCCCGGCACAATGTAAAGTTGATCGGCGCCAATGCCCGGGCCATTGCGAAAGGCGAAGACCGTCAGCTCTTTAAAGAGGCGATGCTGCGGATCGGACTGGATGTGCCGCGCTCCGGCGTTGCTCATTCGGTCGAGGACGCGGAAAAAATCGCCGACGCGATCGGCAGTTTTCCGCTCATTATTCGGCCGGCTTTTACTCTCGGCGGCAGCGGAGGCGGCATCGCCTACAATCGTGAAGAGCTGGCGGAAATTGCCGGACGCGGACTCGCTATCTCACCAGTCAACGAAGTATTGATCGAAGAGTCGTTAGTTGGTTGGAAAGAGTTCGAGATGGAGGTAATGCGCGATCGGGCGGATAACTGCGTCATCGTTTGCTCGATCGAAAACTTCGATCCGATGGGCGTTCACACCGGCGATTCGATCACGGTCGCTCCGGTGCAAACACTGACTGACAAGGAATTTCAAATGATGCGCGATGCTGCGTTCGCTGTGATTCGCGAAATCGGAGTCGAGACCGGCGGCTCGAACATCCAGTTCGCAGTTAATCCGGAAAACGGTCGCATGGTCGTGATCGAAATGAATCCACGGGTCTCACGATCGAGCGCGCTGGCGTCGAAGGCGACCGGATTTCCGATTGCCAAGATCGCGGCCAAGCTGGCAGTAGGTTATACCCTCGACGAAATCAAAAACGACATCACCCGCGAAACGCCGGCCAGTTTTGAGCCCACGATCGATTATTGCGTCGTTAAAGTCCCGCGCTTCACTTTCGAAAAATTCCCCCAGGCCGATCCGACTCTGACCACGCAAATGAAAAGCGTGGGTGAAGCGATGGCCATAGGCCGCACTTTTAAGGAAGCACTGCAAAAAGCGCTGCGCAGTTTGGAGATTAAACGTTTCGGTTTGATCGGCGACGGAAACGAGAAGGAAGTAGATGCAGAAACGCTGCGCTTGAAGCTGGCCGTGCCAAACGCCGAGCGAATTTTTTACCTGGCGCAAGCGTTCAAGAGCGGGATGCCGATCGAGGAAATCTTTGAGCTGACGAAGATCGATCGCTGGTTTCTGCGAAATGTGGAGCAAATCGTTGAGGAAGACAGCCGTCTCCGGCTGTCACGGCAAACAGCCGTCACGGCTGTTGATCGGACCGAGGACCGGGGCGCAGGCTTCCAGCCTGTGGGGACGACGGGCGTCCCGCCTGTCGCAACGTCAGAGTTCCGACCCGTGGACCCACGCGCGCCAGTTATCCAGACCCGACGCCGTCTCCCTCATTGGGAGCAGCAAGGCGCAACGTATTTCATTACTTTCCGTCTAGCCGACGCCGTTCCTCAGAAATTGCTTCGGCAGTGGAAAGAAGAACTGGAAACCTGGAGAAAATTTCATCCGGAACCCTGGGATGCTTCGACAAAGTACGAGTATCAAAAGCGATTTCGGGATGCGCGCGAGGAGTGGCTCGATCAAGGCCATGGCGGATGCATCCTTCGTCACTCGCAGATTGCGGCAACGGTTGCCAACTCTCTGCGCCACTTCGATGGCGTTCGTTACGCGCTCGATTCGTTCGTGGTCATGCCAAATCATGTCCACGTCCTGGTCCAACCGCATGAAGACAACGCCCTGTCCGAAATCCTGCATTCCTGGAAATCGTTTTCGGCAAAAGCAATCAACAAGTTCCGGGAGCGCTCGGGAATTGTTTGGCAGGACGAAAACTACGATCGGATGGTGCGCGATTTTGAGGAGCTGGAACGATATCGCGACTACATCAAAGAAAATCCGGTGGCAGCAAAGCTGGACGAAGGGGAGTTCATTTTGGAGCTGTGGGAGGATGCCGCAGGCGAGACGCCTGCTCGCCCCGCAGACAGGATGTCCGCGCCCCTGCTTCTTCGCGCGAAGAAGCTCGGGTTTTCGGATAGGCAGCTCGCAATTGCAGGTGGCGTTCCGGAAAAGGCGATTCGCTCGCAACGAATCGCGCAAAACATCACCCCCACCTATCGCTTGGTCGATACCTGCGCGGCCGAATTCGAAGCCTATACCCCTTATTATTATTCCACCTACGGGAGCGAGAACGAGCGCCGCGAAAGCGGTAAACGCAAAATCATGATTCTCGGTGGCGGTCCCAACCGCATCGGCCAGGGCATCGAATTCGATTATTGCTGCGTCCACGCCGCCTTCGCCCTGCGCGAGCTCGGTTTCGAAACCATCATGGTTAATTCCAATCCGGAAACGGTTTCGACCGATTACGATACCAGCGACAAACTTTATTTTGAGCCGCTCACACTCGAGGACGTGCTCAATATTTACGACCAGGAAAAGCCGGAAGGCGTGGTCGTGCAATTCGGCGGACAAACGCCGCTCAATCTCGCCGATGGATTGAAAGCCGCCGGCGTCCCCATTCTCGGAACCCAGCCGGAAAGCATCGAGATGGCAGAGGACCGCAAGCTCTTTGCTGTCATGCTCGATAAACTTGGTTTGCGCCAGACCCCGAACGGCTCTGCTGTCAGGATGGAAGAAGCCGTCGCGATCGCCAATCGCATTGGCTATCCGGTTCTCGTTAGGCCCTCGTTCGTTCTCGGCGGGCGAGGGATGGAGCTGGTTTATAACGAGACTGATTTGCGGCGCTATGTTGCGGCCGCAATCGAAGGTAGCGAAAGAAAGGTGGGCTTCCAGCCTGCCTCGGCCGGCGAGCATCCTGCTCGTTCTCCTGCCAGACGTCAGGCTAGAAGCCTGCCGACCGGGTCAGGCAAGATGCCTGAGCTCCGTCCCATTCTCATCGACCGCTTCCTCGAGGATGCGATGGAAGTAGACGTCGATTGCATCAGCGATGGCGAGACTACCGTGATCGGCGCCATCATGGAGCACATTGAGCAGGCCGGCATCCACAGCGGAGACAGCGCCTGCGTCATTCCTACTTTCTCCCTAACGAAGACTGTACTAGCGGAAATTTCATCCGCCACCAAGGCGATGGCGCGGGAGTTGAACGTGCGCGGCTTGATGAATGTGCAGTTCGCGGTCAAGGGCAGGGACGTTTACGTGCTCGAGGTCAATCCACGCGCCTCGCGCACCGTGCCGTTCGTGAGCAAAGCCATTGGCGTTCCGCTCGCGAAACTGGCGGCCAAAGTGATGGCGGGAAAAACCTTGCGCGAGCTCGGCTTCACCAAAGAGATCGTGCCGAAACATTTTTCGGTGAAAGAAGCGGTCTTTCCCTTCCTGCGCTACCAGGGCCAGGATATTTCCCTCGGACCGGAAATGAAATCGACCGGCGAGGTGATGGGGATCGATCATGACCTCGGGCTCGCCTACGCCAAATCGCAGATGGCCGCGCCGCCGCCCCTGCCGAAATCGGGCAACGTTTTCGTCAGCGTGCAGGATTCAGATAAAACCTCCGTCGTTTCTGTCGTGCGCGAATTCGTTACGCTCGGTTTCGGGATTATTGCCACCAGCGGAACGGCGACCGCACTGGAAGCGGCGCGGGTGCCGGTGACCCGGGTGTTCAAGATCCGCGAAGGCCGTCCCAATGTGCTCGATCGGGTGAAAAACGGCGACATCAGTTTTATCATTAATAGTCCAAGCGGAAAAATTCCGCGCGAAGACGAAGTGACCATTCGCAACGCCGCTATAGCGCAAAAGATTCCGATCATGACCACATTGCGCGCGGCACAAGCCAGCGTTTACGGCATTCGATCGCTGCAAAAAAATAAAGTGAGAGTGCGTTCGCTCCAGGAATACCACGCGGTAAAGTAGAGCAAGTTTTCAACGCGCTTTGGTTTGATTTCGCAAGTTTGGAAACTTGCGTCACTTTTCAGTCATGAAATCGATCTTGATTAATTTGCTCGCCGTCGCACTTGCGATCGCGTCGGTTAACGCCGAAGAAAAGAAACCGATGAACTCAGCAAACGAAGTGGCTGTGATTAAAACCAGCGAGGGCGAAATGATCGCCGAATTCTGGCCGGACGTGGCGCCAAACACGGTCGAGAATTTCAAGAAATTGGCGCGCTCTGGATTTTACGATGGCACAGCGTTTCATCGCATTGTCAAAGGTTTCATGATCCAGGGGGGCGATCCGTTGACGAAGGATCCGGCGAAGGAAAGTCGCTACGGAACCGGCGATCCTGGCTACAAAATCAAAGCGGAATTTAATGATCGCAGCCATGAGCGCGGTGTTCTTTCCATGGCGCGCTCGAACGATCCCGATTCGGCCGGCAGTCAATTTTTCATCTGCCTTGCGAATGTGAGCCGGCTCGATCATCAGTACACAACTTTCGGGAAGCTCATAAAAGGGGACGATGTCCTAGGAAAGATCGGCGACGTCGAAGTGACCATGAGTGGCAGCGGTGAACGCAGCAAGCCGACGAAGCGCGTGACGGTGGAAAGCATCAAGATCGTGCCAGCTGATTCAGTGAAGTGAAATGGAGGTTAGGCTTCCAGCCTGCCGTCGTCTTCGACATGCTGGAAGCATGTGGTCCGGGACAGGCAGGATGCCTATCATCCGATGAAAGAGAAAACACAAATCGCGCTGGTTCAGATGCGATGCGGCCCCGAGCCAGACACCAATCTTGCCCACGCGCTCGAATTGATCGATGACGCAGCCAAAAGCGGCGCGGAGATCGTCTGTCTGCCTGAATTATTTCGCTCGCAATATTTCTGCCAATCGGAGAACCACGACAACTTTTCGTTAGCCGAGACGATTCCGGGACCGTCCACCGAGGCGCTGACAAAACTCGCGCAAGAAAAATCCATTGTCATTGTGGCGTCGCTTTTCGAAAAGCGCGCCGCCGGGGTTTATCACAATACCGCAGTAGTGATCGATGCCGACGGCAACATCCTCGGAAAATACCGCAAGATGCACATCCCGGATGATCCATCTTACTACGAGAAATTCTATTTCACACCAGGTGATCTCGGTTTTCAGAGTTGGAAAACGACGCGCGGCAATCTCGGCGTTTGTGTTTGCTGGGACCAATGGTATCCGGAAGCGGCCCGGCTAACGGCGTTGCGCGGAGCGGAAATTATCTTTTATCCCACGGCGATTGGCTGGCACCCGAGCGAGAAGAAAGAATTTGGCAAAGCGCAGCACTCCGCCTGGGAAACAATTCAGCGCAGTCACGCCATCGCGAATGGATGTTACATAGCGGTTGCCAACCGAATCGGACATGAAGCGCCGGCTGGCGGCGACGGAATCGAATTCTGGGGACAAAGTTTCGTTTGCGGCCCGGATGGAGAAATCATCGCCAAAGGTTCAGTCAATCGCGAAGAAATTGTCATGGCCGAGATCGATTGGAGCGTAATCAATCGACATCGCACCCACTGGCCGTTCCTGCGTGACCGACGGGTCGATGCCTACGCGGGAATTCAGCAACGGTTGATCGATTAGCGCAGTTTCACTTTGGCGGTTCGCCGCGTAGGTTGGGGGATGAAAATGAAATTTCTTCTCGGCTTGTTTACGCTTGGGCTCGGCGTTTGCCTGGCGAACGCGCAGGAGCCAACAAAAGCGATCGCGGTTCTGCACCCCACGGCTGGCAATAACGTCACCGGTTCCGTCACCTTCACTCAATCTGGCGAGGCCGTAAAAGTTGTGGCTGACATCACCGGATTAACACCGGGCAAACACGGTTTCCACATTCACGAGTTTGGTGATTGTTCTTCCAGTGATGGGAGTTCTGCCGGTGGCCATTTTAACCCGACGCATAAGCAACACGGCGCGCCAGACGCGAGCGATCGGCACGCCGGCGATCTAGGCAACATCGAAGCAGACGCTTCCGGCAAGGCTCATTTGGAATGGAGCGATAAAGTGATGAAACTTTCCGGCGCTGATTCGATCGTGGGTCACGCTGTGATTGTGCACGAAAAAGCAGATGATTTGAAAACGCAACCGACTGGCAATGCCGGTGGTCGTCTCGCCTGCGGCGTGATTGGCGTGGCCAAACCGTGAGCGCCAGAGAATGACCGAGCTGCTGACGATCAGCGAAGTTCGCCGGCGCACGCAGAACGGATTTGTGACGGCACGGGTGCATGCTCAAGTCGAGAGCGCAGCAGCCCGAGCAACGCGTGAAGGAAAACCTTACTGCGAAATCAGCCTTGCCGATGCATGCGATCGAATGATGCTGCGGGTTTGGGATAATCATCCCGACTACAAGTCCTGCAGTGCACTGCAGGATGGCGATTTCATCGAAATCGACGGTGAATTTGCCCAGCACCAGCAGTTCGGCCTGGAAGCGAAGACGTGGAAATCTCGAAACCTTACGTCGGATGAGATTGCGAATCTCCTTGCCGGGCCGGCCGAGCTTCGCGCCAAGCAATCGACCGATTCCGCTTTCATCACCCAAACGGTGGCGGCGATTTCCGATCCGCGGCTGCGCGGAATCTGCGAATTATTCCTGAAGGATTTTGGCGAACGCTTTCGGCGCACCGCCGCGGCGCGAAATTATCATCATGCCCGCCGTGGCGGATTGGTCGAGCACACCGCGCAAATGATGCGCGTCGCGCTTGCGCTCTCCCCGATCTATTCGCAACTGAATCTCGATCTTCTTCTCGCCGGAATTCTCTTCCACGATTCGGGAAAGCTTTGGGAAAATCATTTGCCGGAAGATGGATTCACCATGGGATTCGATGAGCGCGGCGAATTAATGGGGCACATCTCGATCGGGCTCGAGCTGGTCAATTCCCTCTGGCGCAAATTGCAGACGGA
>Ga0209689_1001873_pt1 | contig 15750 bp, 20 predicted proteins | sample GraSoiAngelo_149_FD_187119 | JGI IMG/M metagenome (GOLD analysis project Ga0209689, IMG submission 187119) | Grasslands soil microbial communities from the Angelo Coastal Reserve, California, USA - 14_1009_09_30cm (SPAdes) (version 2) | ecosystem: Environmental > Terrestrial > Soil > Grasslands ...
AGGAGTACACGGGGAACGGGCTGAACTGCACGAGCTGCCATCTCGACAAGGGGCGGAAGGCCTATTCCTCGCCGTGGGTCGGGACCTGGGGCGTCTTCCCCGAATACCGGAGCCGGAACGCGAAGGTGAACCTCCTAGAGGACCGCGTCAACGATTGCTTCGAGCGCTCGATGAACGGCCGGCCCTTGCCGCGCGACGGCGAGGAGATGCGCGCGATCCTCGCCTATATCTGGTGGCTGTCCAGGGACCTGCCGGTCGGCGTGGAGCCCCCGGGGCGCGGATTCGTGAAGCTCGCGCCGGTCGGCCCGACGGTCAAGGGTCGTGGCGAGGCGGTGTACGACGCGAAGTGCGCCGTCTGTCACGGTCGCGATGGTCAGGGGCTCACGAGCCCGAGCGGGGACTACCTGTTCCCCCCGCTCTGGGGGCCACAATCGTTCAACATCGGTGCCGGTATGGCGCGCCGGAACACGGCGGCGGCCTTCGTCAAGGCGAACATGCCGTACGGACAGGACGGAACGCTCACCGATCAGGAGGCGTACGACGTCGCGGCGTACTTCACGGAACAGCCGCGACCCGACTTCCCGAGGAAGGACGAGGATTGGCCGAAAGGCGACAAGCCCCCGGACGCCCGTTACTAGAGCCCGCGCCTTCGGCCCTAGCGCCCCTGCGCTCCCCCGAAGCTCCCGTTCTCACCGCCATTCGAGGACCGCAGCAGCAGGATCCGGCTCGCGCGCGGAGACGCCGGGATCAGCCGAGGCCCGGGCGCCTGTTGACAGTCGCCGGCGTGTAGTCTAGAAGACTCGTTAGCGCCTTCGGGGGACGAAGGAGGGCGTCCGCCGATGCGCGCGTCCCGGTCGCTTTCCCACAGCACAGCAGTATCCATCCAAACCCCTGACGCGAGACATCTGGAGGAGGCCGAAATGGACGACGACACGAGACTTCAGGGCAACCGCCGCGACTTCCTGGGTCTGGCGGCCACGGTTGCCGCCGCTGGCCTTGGCACCATGGTCCCCGGCACGACAGCTGTCGCTGCAGCGGACGGTCCGAACACTGACTTCACGCGCTGGCTCGACAGCATTTCCGGCAAGCACCGACAGCTCTACGACATGCCCGAGGCCAACCAGGGGATGGGGCTCGTGTGGTCGTGGGCGTTCTTCACGACCGGTCCGGAAGCCTTCGGCGTACCCGAGAGCGATCTTGGCGTGGTGATGGTCCTGCGCCATGGCGCTCTTCCGCTGGCGCTCACCGATTCGGTCTGGGCCAAGTACAAGCTGGGTGAGGTGTTCAAGATCGAAGACCCGGACACCAAGGCGCCCGCTGTCCGCAACCCGTTCTACCTCAAGCCAGGCGCCCTCCCCGTGCCGGATGCTGCTCTCCAGAAGCTCATCGCACGGGGCGTCAAGGTGGGCGCGTGCAATCTGGCCATCACGTTTTACAGCGGCATGGTCGCTCAGAAGACGGGCATGAAGCACGAGGACGTGAAGAAGGACTGGACCGACGCCGTGCTGCCCGGGATCCAGGTCGTGCCCTCCGGCGTGGTCGCGTGTAACGGCGCGGTGTCACGCGGCTGCGCGTATGTCTTCGCCGGGTGATCCCGACTCGCCGACTCGGGGCGTTGGCGCACGGAGGTCCGCCGCAGGCATCTTCGACTGAAACAGGCGGTCGGTCGCGTTCGTGGGGACCCGCTCACTGTGCGTCAGCTGACTACTCACGTAGTGCTCGGCATATCGTAGCGACGGCGGCGTCGTCCGAGCGCGGAAGCGCCAATGGGCTTGGCAGTGCGGGGGGCACGTATTTGATCCCAGTCCCGGTCACGATCAACACGATGCGCAGGTCCGACGACAAGTCCCGGCGGTCCTTCAGCACGCCGAGCGCGCTCACGGCGGCGGCGGCTTCTGGCGCGACCCACACACCCTCCAGTCGAGCCAACAGGCGCTGCGCATCGGCGATGGCCGCCTCGCTCACGGCGATCGCGCCGCCGCTCGTTGCGCGGAGGACCTCAAGGATCTGGCGGCCCGCAAACGGGGCCGGCACCCGCAGGCCGGCGGCAGACGTGACCGGATGCTCCCAGGGCGTCGTCGTTGCCGCCTTCTCGAGCCACGCCCTCACCACCGGCGCGCAGCCCTCGGCCTGGACCGCGACGAAGCGCGGGAGCGGGCGCTGGAGCCAGCCCATCGCCCGAAGCTCCTCGTACGCCTTGGCGATCCCCAGGAGGCCGGTTCCGCCTCCCGTCGGGTAGATGAGCAGATCGGGCGTGGTCCACTCGAGCTGCTCCGCCAGCTCGAGTCCGATCGTTTTCTTGCCTTCGAGACGATAGGGCTCTTTGAGGGTCGAGAGATCGAACCAGCCCAGCGCGGCGGCACTCCCCGACACCACTTGACCGGCGGTGGCGATCGACCCCTCGATCGTGAACACGCGCGCGCCAGCGATCAGCGCCTCGGCGACCGCGGCGGCGGGGGTCTCCCGCGGCACGACGACAGCCGCGCGAAGTCCCGCGCGCGCCGCGTACACCGCCGCCGCACCGCCGGCGTTGCCCGCCGACGGGATCATGACCCCCCTCGTCCCCAGGCTCCGCGCGCGGGTGATCGCCATGCTGAGTCCGCGCGCCTTGAACGTGCCCGTGGGATTCTGACCCTCGTCCTTCGCCCAGAGATGGCGGAGGCCGAAGTGTGCGGCAAGGCGCGGAAGCGGGAGTAAGGGCGTCCCTCCCTCACCGAGCGTCACCGGCTCCTCGTCGGGGAGAAGCGGCAACAACTCGCGAAATCGGTACATCCCCGGCACGCGAGCGCTTAGCTGGTCTCTCCTGACATGCGCCGCCACCTGGCCGAGGTCGTAGCGGACGGCGAGCATCTGGCCGCACGTGCCGCAGACCGTCGCCACGCGGGTGGGATCGTGCGCGTGTCCGCACCGTGTGCACTCGATATGCGTGACGAACCTCATCGCGGCGTCCCGGGCCCCGCTACCCCTTGACGGCTCCAGACGACGAGGTGGCGCTGGACGAAGATGAGCGGGACCACCGGCGGAACCATCATGAGGGCGGCCGCGGCCATCATGCCCCCAGTCCACCTGCACGCCCTCGAAGAAGGGCATGCCGCCGACCGTGAGCGCATCGCCGTCACTCCTGTCCTTCGCCCAAAACCCCATTCAGCAGACAAGCTGTTGATCCTTCGGCTCTGAGCCGGTGACAATCGCCGTCCAATGATCGGCATGCTACTCCACCTGCTTCGACTCCTCCCGCTCCTCTGCGGCGGGTGAAGGCGATGGCCACGGCCCCAAGCCCTCCTCGCCCACATGCTCTGCGGCACGACTCGTGGCGCCACGGGCGCCCGGACGAGGCCGGCGATCTTGTCCTGCTCGGGGCGCGGGATCGCCGCCGGTAAATCGCGCGCAGAGCGCCGAGGCGCCGCCGCTCGTCGAGGAGGCGCTCCGCGGCGGCTTCGGTTCCTACGCGCTCGGTCCTCGAAAAACAATTCTTGACAATTTTGACCGGGAATGTTTTTAAATGCGCCAAGAGGAGGCCGAGGGGTCAAACTGATCGGGCGTGAAGGGCCAGGTCCCATCGCCTCTCGGTCAGAGACCACACGATTCGACGGCGGTGCCACAGCTCTCGGTCACTCGGGTGTTCGTGGAAGGACGCAGCGGGACTCGGGGAAGCCTACCGAGCCTTTCTGAAACGCAACCGGATCCAAGACGGGTGGGGGAACATCATGACGACGCTGTCGCGTAGGCAATTCATGCAGAGGTCGGGAACGTTCGTCGGAGCCGCGATGGCGACGTCGTGGGTGTCTTCTGCTCGCGCGGGAGCTGCCGAGCGGGAATTGATCCCCAAGAAGTTCCCGTTTCCTCCCAACGATCAATTTGGCAACTACGAGCCGACAATCACCGGGGATGGGAATACCATCTATTTTGCCCGCTTTGCGGCGGCCGGCGACAAACGGGTCAAGACGACGGATCTATTTGTCACCCATCGAATCCGTCAAAGCGGCGAGTGGCCCGGTTCGAACGGAGACTGGACGGTTCCTGAACGACTCCCCGATTGGGTGAATAGTGACGCGATGGATCTGGAGCCGAGAATCTCCCCGGACGGGGGGACCCTGCACTTCATGAGCACGCGGACGGGCGGCCACGGGGCAACAGACATCTATGTCGCCCACAAGCAGCCGAACGGCGAATGGACGAAGGCCGAGAATCTTGGACCGAACGTGAATTCGCAGTACGTTGACCACTGCTTCATGCCGAGCGGCATACCCGGTCAGGAGAATGTGTCGGTCTTCATCTCGATCAGGCCCCGAGAGCCGGGAGCCGCTCCCTCACCCGACGTGTACACGAGCACCCTGGAGCGGGGTGTATGGCAGCCCGCCAAACGGCTCGACAGCAAGGTACTCGACTCGATAGGTTTCAAGTGCCGCATCAACGCGGTGGCAAAGGACGGGCTGGTGCTCGGCGTCGCCTCCGTCCACGACTTCGGAAAATTCCACAAGATGGTATTCCTTCGCTACGACCCGTCGACCAACCGGTGGAAGGGACCCATCGTCGAAGCTCCGTTCAATCTCCCGAATGTGGATGGGGCGTGCCCGCAGTTCACGGCAGATGGTGACAAGATGATTTGGTCGTCCGGTCAGGACCGCGGTCCCGGGCCGATTTCGGGGTCGGACGGGAGCGGGTCGGTATACGATCTGTTTTGGTTGAAGACGAGCGACGTCGTCGCCTACTACCGGGCAAAGGCACGACTGACGTAGAAGGCAAGTCGGTCAGCCCGTAGGGGCGACAGCGCCGCTGCGCGAGTGCGGTCACGGAATGGTGTGCCCGCTTCCCGAATACCCTCGCGCCCGGGTACCGCGACCCCGCTTCGTGAAGTCGATTGCCCCGCTGGTGCTCGTCCTTGCCGTCTGCGCACTGACAGGCACCGCCGCCGGCCACGCGATGCTTCAGCGGACGGAGCCCCGCGTCGAGAGCAGGGTGAAGCGTTCTCCCGACGAGGTGAAGCTCTATTTCACCGAACCCCTCGAACCAGCCTACAGCTCGGTCCGTGTCGTGAACGATCGCGGAGGGCAGGTGGATCGCGGGGACAGTCGTGTTGACCGCTCGAACCCGGTACTGCTCCGCGTGACACTCCCGGCGCTTCCTCCAGGAACGTACCGGGTGAGGTGGCGGGTGCTGTCGATCGACGCCGACGTGACCGAAGGCGGCTTCGCGTTCAGAGTCGAATGAGGCTCTTCCTTCTCGCTGCGTCTTGGGTACACCTCGCCTCCTCCGTCCTCCTCACGGGGGCGTTCTTCATGCTCCTCCTGGCGGGCAACCCGAGCGAGCGGCCGACCGCGCGCCGGTGGGAGAGGACGATCGCCGTCTACTCGCGCCGCGTCCTCCTTGTCGCCCTCGGCTCCGGGATCGCCTGCCTGCTAGCGCGGACCGCAGTCTTCGAGGGCCGCCTCGAGGCGGCCCTCGAGCCTCGAGCGGTGTGGCGGGCTCTCCTCGATACGCGTCCCGGACTCATCTGGCTGGCGCGTCACGGTCTCCTCGTCGTGCTCGGGGCGTTTCTCCTCTTGCCAGCGGACGTCAGGGAGACCAGGAACTGGATCGCCGCCCGCGTCGAACCCCTCGTGCTCGGCATGCTCGCGCTCGCTCTCGTGAGCGGCTCGAGCCACGCGGCCGGTGTCGCCCCTCGCACGGTGCTGGCGGTGGCGGTTGACGTCGCCCATCTTCTTGGGTCCGGCATCTGGATCGGTGGGCTCGTCCCGCTCGCGCTTTTGCTGAGAGCGGCGAGCCGTGAAGCCGGTGCGGACTCACGGCTCTATGCAGAGCGCGCCGTCCTCCGGTTCTCCGGCGCCGCGCTCGCGACGATGATCGTCCTGATCACGTCGGGATCGATGAACGCGTTCGTGCAGGTCGGGAGCGTCGCGGGCCTCGCGGGGACGGCATACGGCCACCTGCTCTTGGCAAAGCTGTCGGTCCTCGTTCCGGTTCTCGTCCTGGCGGCGGTCAACCGCGTGCGCCTGCTTCCTGCGCTTTCCCGACCGACCACCACGGTCGGGTGTCCGGCGATGCGCAGCCTTGCCGCATTCGTCGGACTCGAAGCCATCCTGGCGCTCGTCCTGCTTGCCCTGGTCGCGGCGATGACGCTTACGACGCCCGCCCGCCATGAGCAACCAGTCTGGCCGTTGCCGTTCCGATTCTCCCTGGACGCCGCGCTCGAGGGGCCGGCCACGCGATGGCGGGCACTCCTGGGCAGCCAACTCGTCTTGCTCGGAACCGTTGCCGCGATCGCATCCCTGTTCGTGCGCCGCCGGCGCGCCCCGGTGCTCGCCGGCGCGCTGGTCCTCATCGCCGTCGGCGCCGGCGGTGGCCTTGCACCGTTCGTGGTCGACGCCTATCCAACCACGTACCGGCGGCCGCCGGTGACCTATCACGCCGCCTCGATCGCACCCGGGATGCTCGTCTACCATGAGCACTGCGCCACCTGCCACGGCGCCACGGGGGCCGGTGACGGACCCTCGATGCAAGGCCGGCGGCCGCCGGCCGATCTTCGCTCCCCGCCCGTATCCCGCCGGCACGCGGGCGAGATTTTCTGGCTGGTGACCCACGGCATCCCCGAGCGTGGCATGCCCGGCTTCGAGAACCGGCTCGGCGATGCCGAGCGCTGGGACGTGATCAACTTCATCAGGGCGCTCGGCGCTGCCGGTGACGCCGGCCGACTCGGACGGGTGGTGGAGCCTGAGCGCCCCTGGCTGGTCGCGCCCGACTTTGCCGTCTCGGTGGGCCCGTTAGCGCCGGGTGCGCTGCGCGACTACCGAGGGCGGCGGATCGTCCTGCTGGTGTTCTACACGCTACCGGGATCCCGCCCGCGCATGACCCAGCTCGCGCGGAGTTACGACCTCTTGTGGATCATGGGTGTGGAGGTCATCGCCGTGCCGACCGATGCCTCGTCCGAGGCGATCAGAGAGCTCGGCTCCTCACCGCCCGCCCTGTTCCCGGTGGTGACCGACGGGGCCCTCGATATCGTCCGGGCCTACCGTATGTTCGCGCCCGGGCCTCACGCAGAGCTCCTGATCGACCGTCAGGGCTATATCCGGGCGATCTGGAAAGGCGATACCGAAGCGATGCCCGAGGCCACGGTGCTCCTGGGCCAGGTCGAGCAGCTCAACGAAGAGAGGAACGTCGCCCCCTTCCCGGACGACCACATCCACTGATGGAATCCGGAGCGCCTCCTTGATGCCCGTGTGGCAGGTGGTCCTCCTCGTGAACCTCACGCTCGCCGTTGGCCTGGGCCTGGGCTACGCCGACTGGGGCCGGCGGGCGGACCGGCTCTATCAGGAACTCGAGGCCACCCGCGCGAGAGTGGAGCAGCTCGAGCGCGAGCGCGCGGCGTGCACCACCGGTGCCCGTGCCGGCGAGCAGCAGTGGGAGGCGCGCGGGATCGTACGGGCGATCTTCCCCCGGGCGGACCTGCTGGTGATCACGCACGAGGAGATTCGGGGGTTCCTCCCGCCGAGGACCACCAGCTTCCGGGCGTCGCCGAAGCTTCGTCACGCGGTCCGGGTGGGCGACGCGATACGATTTTCGCTGCGGGGCGCGTTCCGGGACGCCACCATCGTGGCGATCGAGAGATGGTGAATGGATCTGGCCCGGCCGCGCGCAGGTCGAGGCCGCGGTAATACCGACAGGTCGTATCCCCGCCGCTCGATGTCCAAGGAGCTCCTTGATATGCCCGATCTGGCCGCCGTTGACACGCGCGCGAATCATCCCCTACCTTCTCCCTCATCTCTCGGGGCCCCACCGGGGGTCTCCGAACGCGTCGTGATGACGGTGATCGGCCACACGACTCGTGCCGTCTTCGGTCGCTACCACACGGTCAGCCCCGCTGAAAGAACTTCAGGTACTTACCTGAGATTTTGATCTGACCATCTGCCGCGCCATGTCTGTGATCAACGCCCTCAACGGCCGGCACGCCGGCCAACAACGCGCCGTAGGTCAAGGCCGCTGCGGAAATCATCACCGAGAAATTGAGAATGATGATGCCAGTCTGCGGCACGCCGTCCAACTCCAGGTGACCAGGAGGATGTCATGAAACCAGGCAGTCCAGTTGATGCCTAGAACCTGTTCAACGCCGCCGAAATTGGTGAACCTTCACACACGCTCCACCAGGCGCAGTTGCCGGGGCTGGGAGCCGAGCGAGGATCACTCGTGCGCCTGCTCGGGCAATGATGGCGTGCCGTCTGCGGGCGGAGAGCGCGGCGATCATGTCGTTCCTCTCGTGGGGTCATCCGTTGGCGGAGCGCCCCACGCCAGGGCCGCCTCGATGACGCGGTCCAGGTGGTCGAAGTCGATCGGCTTCGTGACGTAGTCGAACGCTCCGCTTTTCAGGGTCTGCCGCGCCGCAGGAACGTCAGTGTTCGCTGTCACCATGATGACCGGGGCCAGCGTCCGGATCCGCCAGAGGAGCTCGAGGCCGTCCATGCCGGGCATATGGAGATCCAGGAGCACCACGTCCGGGCGCGCGCGGGCGATGACCTGCGGCGCACGTTGGCGTCGGGGGCGGTCCAGCGAAGCGCCAGCCTGCGGGAAGTCAAGGAATCGCTGGGGCACAGCTCGCCGGCGATGGTGATCCGGTACGCGCACCTGAGCCCCGAGCATCTCCGGCGCGCGGTTGCCCGCCTGGATGGGGCGCTTGCCGACGCTGTTACCGCTTCGGCCTCAGCGCAAATCTCAACGCAAGAGCCTGCCGACCTCGTAGGGGTGCCCCAGAAGTCCTTGTCGTAGTTGGTACGCCCGGCAGGAATCGAACCTGCGACCTTCGGATTCGAAGTCCGACGCTCTATCCAACTGAGCTACGGGCGCATACACCATAATGGGGTGAGCGAAGGGAATTGAACCCTCAACCCCTGGAGCCACAGTCCAGTGCTCTGACCAATTGAGCTACGCTCACCGCGTTCGTGCGCTGGAACCAGGACGGCCCGGGGCTTCATGCTACCGTAGCTTCCCCAGGGGCGCAATCACGTCCCGCATCGTCTCGAGCCCTTCGCGGGCCGAGCGAAGGGGCGTCGCCAGGACCCGGAGCGCCCGCTCCACCCTGAGACCGCCCCGCAGCGGGCGCGGCGCCCGCTGCCCGAGGCGCGCCGTCGGGACGGGCGCCAGCCAGCCGTCGTCGAGCCCGAACACCTCGGCCACGAGCCGCGCGAACGCGTACCGATCCAGCACGGACGTCCCCGCGACGTGATAGACGCCACGCGCGTCGTGTTCGACAAGTTCGACGCTCGCGGCCGCGAGGTCGCCGTTGAAGGTGGGGCTCGAGACCTGATCGGCCGGTACCGACATCCTCTCGCCCTCGCGGCAGTGCCGGATCACTTGGTACACGAAGTTCTTCTCCTGCCGCTCCGGCCCGTAGACGACCGTCGTCCGAAGGATCAGGCAACGCGGAAGCGCCTCTCGCACGGCCAGCTCGCCCTCCCATTTGGTGCGCCCGTAGACCGACAGGGGGTTTGCGCGGTCGTCCTCGCCGTAGGGCCCGGCGGTGCCGTCGAAGATGTACTCCGTGGAGTAAAATACGAAGCCCGCGCCGAGCCGCGCCGCCGCCTGCGCCGCCGCCCGCGGTCCGTCGCGGTTCAGCCGCGCGGCATCGTCGGGATGCGCCTCGCAGAAATCGACATGGGTGAGGGCGCCCGCGCAGAACACCCAGTCGGGGGCGGTCTCGCCCAGGAGCCGCTCCGTGGTCGGCGCATCCCCCAGGTCGAGGTGGACGGTCCCCGGCGCGGCCGTGCGCGCGTGTGTGCCGACGACGGCGTGGCCGCGGCGGCCCAGCTCGAGGCAGAGCGCGCCACCCACCTGTCCCGACGCGCCGATCACCAGAGCCCGCATGTCGAAAAACCCGTCGATCCGCGACGAGACGGGCCGTGCTACTCCGGCAGCGCGATCTCCGCCTGGCGGCGCGGAATCTCCCGCTCGATCCGGAGCCAGACGCTGAGGGGATCGAAGGACGCTCGGTTCTGGGCGGCGCAGGCCTGGAGCTTATCGACGAGCTGCCGGCCCTCGGCGACCCGCCGCCGGGGTGCCTTCGCCTCGTGCCGGAGTGTGTCGTCCCTGGCGGCCTTGGCTTCGATCCACGCCTGCTCGAGGTGGGCCATCAGCAGAACGACGTCATTGACCCTCGCCTCCTCGAACTGACTCCACTCCGCGGCGCTCGAGAAGCGGGGGCAGGGCTCGACGAGCACCGCGCCGAGCCGGCTCGCGACAGAGTCGACCGCCTGGAGGTGATGGTCGACGCGCACGCGCGCCTCGGCGACCGAGCGGATCGTGGGGCCGGCTGACGCCGCCGGCGCGACGGCGGCAAGGCACGCGAGGAGGACGCCGGTCGGGCCAGCTCGCACGCGGCTAGTATATACTCAGCCAGTGAAACGCCGGCGGATGGTCTGCCGGGCCGCCTGCCTCGCGGTCCTCGGCGCGCTCTGTCTCGTCGCGGGCGCGCATGCGGCCGACTACTTCACGATCACCTACAACATCGATCGCAGCGGCCCGCGCCAGATCCGCCTCGACGGTCGCATCTTCAACAACACCTCCCTCGACGCGGTCAACGTCCGGCTCCGCGTCCAGGCGCTCAGCGCCGCGGGCGACGTCGTCGCCGAGCTGCCCGCGTACGTCGACCGGCTCATCCGGGCGCGGCACGAAGGCTACTGGGACGCCTCCGTGCCGCCCGATCCTCGCATCACGGGGTTCCGGATCGTCGTCGCCGGCTACCGCTTCCTGGTCCAGGGGCCGTAACCCGCCTATGCCTTGGCGAGCGCGCGGATGATCTCCCGGCAGAACGCGGGCAGGTCGTCAGGCCGGCGCGACGTGATCAGGTTGCCGTCCACCACGACCTCTTCGTCGACCCAGTTGGTCCCCGCCGCGACCAGGTCGTCCTTGATCGAGAAGAACGACGTCGCACGCTTCCCCTTCAGGATGCCCGCCGACACGAGCATCCAGCCCGCATGGCAGATCGCCGCAACAACCTTCCCCTGCTGGTGGGCCTCACGGACGAGCTTCACCATCGCGGCGTGGCGCCGCATGACGTCGGGGGCGTAGCCACCGGGCACGATCACGGCGTCGAACTCGACCGCGCTCACCGCCTCGGCCTGGACGTCGACGTTGACCGGATAGCCGTGCTTGGAGGTGTAGGACTTGGCCCCGCCGGCGCCGATGACCTTCACCTCTGCCCCTTCCTCCCGGAGCCGGTAGTACGGCACCCACAGCTCCATCTCCTGGTACATGTTCTCGGCGAGCACCGCGATGCGCTTTCCTTGGAGCTTCATGTCTCCTCCCTTGCTGTGCCGGCGCCAGACTAGGGCCCCGGCGGTCCACGGTCGTTCGGCTCGGACTCCCCGGCGGCCCGGGTCGCCTACTGCTGTTGCTGCTCTAGCTGCCGCTCCTTGATGCCCTGCTCGATCGCCTTGATCCGGCCCTCGACCCGCCGGATTTCCACGCGCAGCCGGATGAGTCGGGTGAGCTCTTCGTCGCTCTGCGGCTCCTGTTTCACGAGCGTCGTAAGCTCCTGCCTGAGTGTAACGAGTCTCGCCCGCTCGGACTCCAGGAAGATCTCCGTCATGCTCTGGGCCTGCGCGGGGCCGACGAGCGCCAGGACAAGAAACAGCGCCCACAGTACCATCAAGATCCTCCATCGGCCTGACACCCTTGCCGAGGCTCCCGCCCGTCCTCCGGAGCAGAGTCCCATTATCGGCGACCCCAGGCCCCCGTGTAAGCCCCCCGTTAAATCGCTTGCCGTCGATGCGATAATCCCGACCAACGGGCCGGCGAGCCGGCTCGGACAGAGGAGGCCGCGTGGGCCAGCTGTTATTCGTCGTGTCACGGGAGGCGATCAAGCGCTACCAGGACTTCAAGCGCGCCTTTTCGGACCAGGAGTCGGTCGAGATCATTCTCGACCGCCGGGTCGGCCAGCGGCGGCGGTCCGCCGCAGGGCCCTCCGACCCTGGCAGTGACCGCCGGCACGCCGACCGCCGCGCGAGGCCCGACGTCGACTCGGATCTGAGCTCCCTCGGCTACTCCGTGGTGCGGCTGACCAAGCCCGCGCGGTTCGTCTCCAGCTCAAACACGAACCGGTAAGCGCCCAGACCTAAGGTCGAACACATAGCGGCCCTTCACTATCCTACCCTTCCGCGAAGTCCGTGCCTTTATGGCTCCTTTAACCCCCGAGGATCCGACGGCGGCGGCCCCGCGATCTGCAGCGGGCTGGCCACTCTCCTGGCCGCGTCGGACCCGCCCGGGGTCGACGAGCTGGCACTGACGAAGCCTAGGCTCGGCCGGCGCGGCCCCAAGCCCACGTTCGTCTACGCCGCCTCGAGCTCGCGACGCCAGGGGCGGGAGCGCTGGTCGGACTCAAGGCCGGCCAGGTGCGCCCGCCCACCGGGCCTGGGCGTCGTCAACCCACGGACGGGAGGGAGGGAGATCCTCGACCGAAGGGTCGCCCGCGTGCTCGGGACGCCGGGGATCTCTCCGGCCGACTCGATCTTCCCGAGCCCCGACGGCGGCTTCGCGACGCTCTCAGATCGGGCCAGGAGCACGACGGACCCCGCGACGGCGAGGCTCGCCGTGCTGACGCCGGCGGCCCAGCAGCTCAGCCACGGGACCTAGAGAGGGGGCGGCGGCTCGTCCGATGCGCGGCGTCGAGCAGATCCCCTGGCTCTACGACGCGCTTGCGGCGCTGGCCGAGCGAGGCGAGATCGGCCGATGGCGGCGCTGGCTGACGGCGGGCGCGCAGGGCCGGACGCTCGACGTCGGCACCGGGACCGGCCGCAACCTGCCCCTGTTCCCGGCGGGCACGTTCGTCGTCGCCGTCGACCCCTCGCTCTCCGCGCTCCGGCGCGCCCGGCGCCGGGCGCCTGGAGCCGCGGTGACAGCCGCCAGTGTCGAGGCGCTCCCGTTTCGCGACGGCGTCTTCGACACGATCGTGAGCAGCCTCGCCTTCTGCAGTGTCCCCGACCCTGCCCGCGGCCTCGCCGAGGTGCGGCGCGTCCTGCGTCGGTCCGGCCACCTGCGGATGCTGGAGCACGTGCGCTCGGTCGTCCCCTGGCGGGCCCGGTGCCAGGACCTCATCCAGCCCGCCTGGACGCGCATCATGGGCGGCTGCCATCCCAACCGGGAGACCGAGCGGGCGGTGGAGGCCGCAGGTTTCAGGATCGACGCCGCAGAGCGCAGAGCTCGCGGCGGCCTACGCCGCTTCAGCGCGAGCGTTGCCGATTCTATGTCATAACATGTCGATTTACCTTACTTCTGACAGGGCGACCAAAACGGTCGCCAATGGATCTGAAAAGGTGTAAGCTTTCGGGCGGGAGACAAGAAGGCGATGCTCCGCTTTACGAAGCGTGTCGACTACGGACTGATGGCGATCCAGTACGTCGCCTTCCACGAGGGCGTGAGTCCGGTCGCCGTCAAGCAGATCGCGGAGGAGTTCAACATCCCGACCGAGCTCCTCGCCAAGATCCTCCAGCGTCTGGCGAAGCGGGGCCTGATCGTGAGCCAGAACGGCCCGAAGGGCGGCTACCGGCTCGCGCACCAGCCGGAGGAGATCACGGTCGGGCAGGTGGTGCGGGCGCTCGAGGGGCCGATCGCCATCGTGAGCTGCTACAACGACGAGGGCGACTGCCCCCAGATGCCGCGCTGCACGCTCCGCCGGCCCGTCCAGAAGATCCAGGCGGCCATCGGCCAGCTGCTCGACACGATGAGCCTCGCCGAGCTGATGGGTGGGGACGTTCCGGAACTGCTTTCGGTGAAGGGATAGGAGACGGGAGAGGAAAACCATGGCGATCCAGCTTTCTGAAGAAGCGGTCAAGCACGTCAAGGAGCTCAAGCGAGCCCAGAACCTCCCCGAGGACGTTTTCCTCCGCATGGGCGTCAAGGGCGGCGGCTGCTCGGGCCTGTCATACCTGCTCGAGTTCGATAACGAGCTGCGCCCACAGGACAAGCAGTTCGAGATCGACGGGGTCAAGGTCGTGTGCGACGCCAAGAGCTACCTCTACCTGAACAGCACCACGCTCGACTACGTGAAGCAGGGCCTCCAGGCGGGGTTCGCGTTCGTCAATCCGAATGCGAAGTCCAGCTGCGGCTGCGGCTCGTCCTTCTCCGCATAGCATGCGACGCGCCTCTTTCGAGGAGTCACGATGAGCACGACGGCGAAGACGGTCGAGGCCCTCGTCAACCGCGAGTACGAGTGGGGGTTCGTCACCGACATCGAGGCGGACGTCATTCCGGCCGGTCTCAACGAGGACGTCGTGCGGCTGATCTCCTCGAAGAAGAGCGAGCCCGCGTTCATGCTCGAGTGGCGGCTCCGGGCCTTCCGGCACTGGCTGAAGATGGGGACGGCGGCGGGCGAGCCCAAGTGGGCGAACGTGACCTATCCGCCCATCGACTACCAGTCCGTCGTCTACTATTCGGCGCCGAAGCAGAAGGTGACGCTGGGCAGCCTCGAGGAGGTCGACCCGAAGCTGCTGCAGACGTTCGCGAAGCTCGGCATCCCGCTCGAGGAGCAGAAGCGCTTGAGCGGCGTCGCCGTCGACGCCGTCTTCGACAGCGTCTCGGTAGCGACGACCTTCAAGGAGAAGCTAGCCGAGCTGGGCATCATCTTTTGCTCGTTCTCGGAGGCGGTGCAGAACCACCCCGACCTCGTCGAGAAGTACCTCGGGTCGGTGGTGCCGTACACGGACAACTTCTTCGCCTCGCTGAACTCGGCGGTCTTCAGCGACGGATCGTTCTGCTACATCCCCAAGGGCGTCCGCTGCCCGATGGAGCTCTCCACGTACTTCCGCATCAACACGGCGGGGTCGGGCCAGTTCGAACGCACGCTCATCGTGGCCGAGGAGGGGAGCTACGTGAGCTACCTCGAGGGCTGCACCGCGCCCGTGCGGGACGAGAACCAGCTCCACGCGGCCGTGGTCGAGCTGGTGGCCCTCGAGAACGCCCAGATCAAGTACTCGACGGTCCAGAACTGGTATGCGGGCGACCGCGAGGGCCGAGGCGGCATCTACAACTTCGTGACCAAGCGCGGCAAGTGCGTCGGCCGCAACTCGAAGATCTCGTGGACGCAGGTGGAGACGGGCTCGGCCATCACCTGGAAGTACCCGAGCGTAATCCTCCAGGGCGACGACTCGGTCGGCGAGTTCTACTCGGTGGCGCTCGTGAACAACTACCAGCAGGCCGACACCGGCACCAAGATGATCCACATCGGGGCGAACACGCGGAGCACGATCATCTCGAAGGGCATCTCCGCCGGCCACGGCAACAATACCTACCGCGGCCTCGTGAAGGTGCTGCCGCGGGCCGCGCACGCCCGCAACCGCACCCAGTGCGACTCGCTGCTGCTCGGCGACCGCTGCGGCGCCCACACGACACCCTACATCGAGGTGGCCAACCCCACCGCGAGCGTGGAGCACGAGGCCTCGACCGCGAAGATCAGCGAGGACCAGCTCTTCTACTGCAAGCAGCGCGGCATCTCGGCCGAGAACGCGGTGTCGATGATCGTCAACGGCTTCTGTAAGGAGGTCTTCAAGAACCTGCCGATGGAGTTCGCCGTGGAGGCGTCCAAGCTGCTCGGCGTGAGCCTCGAGGGAAGCGTCGGGTAGGCGAGCAGAGCGAGGGAGACGACATGCTGAGCGTTCGGAACCTGCACGCCGGCGTCGACGGCCGCGAGATCCTGCGGGGCGTCGACCTCGAGGTGAAGGCCGGCGAAATCCACGCGGTGATGGGCCCGAACGGCTCGGGCAAGAGCAC
>Ga0209689_1001874_pt1 | contig 15744 bp, 16 predicted proteins | sample GraSoiAngelo_149_FD_187119 | JGI IMG/M metagenome (GOLD analysis project Ga0209689, IMG submission 187119) | Grasslands soil microbial communities from the Angelo Coastal Reserve, California, USA - 14_1009_09_30cm (SPAdes) (version 2) | ecosystem: Environmental > Terrestrial > Soil > Grasslands ...
TCGAAAACCCAAAGCGGAGAACTCGATTTCGCGCGGTTACCTGAAATGCCAGACGACGAAGTAATCAAACATCTGACATCGGTAAAAGGAATCGGAGTGTGGACGGCGCACATGTTTCTGATGTTCGCGCTGCGGCGCCCGAACGTCTTGCCTACGGGCGATTACGGTATCCAGGCCGCGATTCGCAAATACTATCGCAAGCGCAAGATGCCCAAACCGGCGCAGATGGAAAAAATCGCGAAATGCTGGGAACCATACCGGTCAGTCGCGTGCTGGTATTTGTGGCGGAGTTTGGATGTGAAGACGATGTAGGGGAGAGAAGCGATTTCCGATTTCCGATTTCCGATTTCCGATTTCCGATTTACGATTTACGGCTGATAATTTCCAATTTCCGATTGGAGATTCCAGATCCGGGACCTATACCTGAGAACCGAGACCTGACAACTGAGACCTGAAACCGAACACCGATACACCTCGCACCTGACACCGCGACCTAAAACGTGCACCCTGACACCAGCCTTCATCAGACGTTCTGTGTTTTAATGAACCCATGACCGAGCAGAAGATCCGCGTGCTGGTGGCCAAGCCGGGGCTGGACGGGCATGATCGCGGCGCAAAAGTTATCGCCCGGGCTCTTCGCGATGCCGGCATGGAAGTCATCTATACCGGGCTGCGCCAGACGCCTGAGATGATCGTGAACGCGGCGTTGCAGGAAGACGTCAACGTAATCGGGCTTTCGATTCTTTCCGGCGCGCACAATGCCATCATCCCGCGAGTAATGGATCTGTTGAAGCAGAACAAAATGGACGATGTGCTGGTAGTGCTCGGCGGAATTATTCCCGACCAGGACCTGGAGAGCATGAAAAATGCCGGAGTGGCAGCCATTTTTCAACCGGGCACGGCGATGGACAATATCGTCCAATTCATCCGCACTCATGTGAAGCCGCACGGCGTGCCGACGGCCGGTTGATGCCTGAGATCAACACTTCCCGATTGCGGGAACTCCTGGCCCGCACCGTGGGGCCGGCTCCCTGGTATTGGAAAACTTTTCCAAAGTTGCACGCCGCCTCGGGGCAGCCCTTTTCCTGGATTCATCGTGGTGAGCAAGGTCCACTGGCTTATCTGGTTACGCTGGTCCTGGAGCAGGAGCCCAACAAAGCTCGACTTGCGCTGAATACTTATTGCCGACCGTTCCCAATGCCGTCTAATCAAGTGGGCGTCTGGTGTCCGGAAGGCAGAAGCATCCGCCTCACGTGTTTTGACACGGAGAAACTCGCAGCTTTTGACTTGGCGGAAATTGCGGGCTGGTTCAAGCAATCCTCTGAACGTATTTACGCAGCGACCGAGCCCTTGGCGGAATTCGAAGTTCCACACGCGCTCGAAGCCGGGATGCACAAAGTCGAAGTACCTGCAGATTTTCGCGCCGTTGACGAGCTAGTTGTTCCCACCAGTTATCCGGCGAAGACTGATGATGATCCGGCGTTCGCGCTGTATGTTTTCTATCCCCAGGCTGGCCTGGTTGAGGTGTTGCCGCAAAAGTGGTTCACGGCCAGCCAATATGAAGTCGGCCGGCAGTGGATCACGCGGGCTGCACGTGATTCCGAGTCGCACCGAATTTTCGGTGAGTGTTTCGGAGTCGGAAGTTTTTTGCTCCAAGAAGATGGATGCCGGCTGGAGAGGTGGATGGACAAAAGCGGCACTTAGCATTTAGCCAATAGCGCCGGCGTCCCGCCGGCTTTGGCACCTTAGTCTTTGGGGAAGTCGGCTGCGAAATACCGCGCACTGTGTCTCAAAAACATTTAAGTATCGAACAAATCAATAGCATTCACGTGTTGCGCCTTCGGTCGGACGACGGGATAAACCGGTTGACGACCGCATGCGTGCTGGAACTTACGAGTACTCTAGAAGCGGTTGCCGGTCAGATGCGGGCGCTGATCATCACCGGAAATCAAAATTTTTTTTCCGCGGGGGCGGATCTCCACGAAATTGCGGCTTTGAGTGGTCCATCGGGATTGGAGTTTTCCCAGATGGGTCAGCGTTTGATGAATTCGATCGAATGTTTCCCTGCTCCGGTTTACGCGGCGATCTCCGGCTACTGCATGGGGGGCGGGCTTGATCTGGCCCTGGCCTGCCATCGGCGGATCGCTTCCCCGAATGCAATTTTCGGACATCGAGAAGGCGCTCTCGGCTTGATTACGGGCTGGGGCGGAACACAACGGCTTCCGCGGCTGGTGGGGAAAGGAACAGCACTCCGAATGTTTGTGGCGGCGGAGAAAATCACAGCAAGTCATGGGTTGCGAATTGGATTGATAGACACGGTCGCGGACGATCCAGTGCAATGTGCGCTCACGAATTGGCAGCACTGATCCACTAGCCACTAGTCACTAGTCACTATCCGCCGGGCAGCACGGTTAACTTGTGTGCCCCGCTGGGGTGGTATACCGTAAAGGGTTTCTGACTGTTCCTCATGGCCGACCGTATTGAATCCAGCGCACCTGAAACTTCCAGCGTAATCGAAACGCGCGTGGATCCCACCTCTGCGCGTTATGAAGCCAATATGCGCTTCATGGCCGACTTGGTTTCGCAGATCCATAACGAAGAAGAGACAATTTGTGAAGGCGGCGGGCAAAAGGCGATTGAAAATCAGCACAGCAAAGGACGTCTCACCGCGCGAGAACGTATCAAACTGCTGGTCGATCCCGGAACTTTTTTCGAACTAGGGGCCTACTCGGCTCATGGGATGTACGAAGAATGGGGCGGAGCGCCGGCGGCGGGCGTCATAACCGGACTGGCGCGAATTCATACCCGGCTGGTCATGATCATTGCCAATGACGCCACCGTTAAGGCAGGTGCTTTCTTTCCCATGACCGCGAAGAAAGTGATTCGGGCACAGAACATTGCCATCGAGAATCACATTCCGACCATCTACCTGGTGGATTCCGCAGGGGTATTTCTGCCACTGCAAGAAGACGTGTTTCCCGATACCGACGACTTTGGGCGCGTATTCCGCAATAACGCAGTGATGTCGGCGATGGGAATCTCGCAGATCGCGGCCATCATGGGAATGTGCGTGGCCGGTGGCGGATATCTGCCGGTGATGTGTGATCACGTGCTCATGACGGATGGCAGCGGACTTTTTCTCGCTGGTCCGGCCCTCGTGCAAGCGGCGATCGGTCAAAAGATTTCGGCGGAAGAATTGGGTGGCGCGGCTATGCACGCGGCGATCAGCGGGACTGTGGATTTCCGTGCAGCGAGTGATGAAGCTTGCCTGGCGGAGATTCGTTCCATCGTGGAGAAGTGGGGATACCGGAGACAGTCACCATGGCATCGCAAAAAACCGGTGGAACCGGCAATGGCGGCGGAAGAAATCTACGGAATTTACGATTCTTCGCCGGCGCGTCCTTACGACATGAAAGAAATTCTCGCTCGCATCGTGGATGGCAGCCGCTTCGACGAATATAAGCCCGAGTACGGCAAGACCGTGATCTGCGGCTATGCGAGGATTGGCGGGTTCGCTGTCGGCATTGTTGCCAACCAGAAATTGCATGCCCAACAGACCGATCATGAAGGCCACAAGCGGATCGAGTTTGGCGGCGTGATCTATACCGAGTCCGCGGAAAAGGCGGCACGCTTCATCATGGATTGCAATCAAAGCCTTGTTCCGCTAGTTTTTTTTCACGACGTGAACGGCTTCATGGTGGGACGCGATGCGGAGTGGAGCGGAATCATCAAGGCTGGCGCCAAAATGGTGAATGCAGTAGCGAACTCAGTAGTGCCGAAAATTACCGTGATCATAGGCGGATCATTCGGCGCCGGACACTACGCTATGTGCGGCAAGGCTTACGATCCACGATTTGTGTTTGCCTGGCCCACTGCCCGCTATGCGGTGATGAGCGGAGACTCCGCCGCAGGCACGCTGGTGGAAATCAAAATCAAGCAACTGGAACGCAGCGGGAAGAAATTAAGCGACGAAGAGCGCAAAGAGCTCTTCGAGTCGGTGAAGAAAACTTACGAGGAGCAGACTGATCCCAGATACGGCGCGGCCCGCTTGTGGATCGACAAGATCATCGATCCAGTGGGAACTCGGGATGCTATCGTGCTCGCGCTCGAGGCTGCGGCGTTGAATCCGGATGTGCCGGAGTTCAAGGTGGGAGTGTTGCAGACGTAGAAAGCGGCGTGATTTTTGATTGTTGATTGTTGATTGTTGATTTCCGATTTCCGATTGTCGATTAACAAAACACTACGATGTCCGACTCAGTCAAAATCATTGAATGTCCGCGCGATGCGTGGCAGGGATTGAAGGGACAGATTCCTACGTACATCAAGATTGATTACTTGAGAGCCTTGATCAGTGCGGGGTTCAAGCACATTGATGCCGTGTCGTTTGTATCGCCTGCGGCGGTGCCTCAGATGGCGGACTCGGAAGAGGTGCTCAAGGAACTCGATCCACCCGATGATGTGGAGATCATCGGCATCGTCGTGAATGAAAAAGGCGCCATCCGTGCAATCGAGAGTGAGACGGTGAGCACGCTGGGATTTCCGTACTCCGTCTCGCCGACGTTCCTGAAAAATAATCAGAATCAGACACTCGATGACGCTATCGACGTCTTGGAAAACATTAAGCAGAAGGGTGAAGAGGCGGGACTCAACACGGTGGTTTATATTTCGATGGCTTTTGGAAACCCGTACGGCGATCCTTGGAACGTGGATGAGGTCGTCGATGCTATCGATCTCCTCGAATCGTATGGGGTGCGAACGATTTCACTGGCGGATACGGTTGGATTGGCTGGGCCGGCACAGATTGGTGAATTAGTATCTGCAGTCATGTCTAAATACGACTACCTCGAATTTGGAGTGCATCTGCACAGCCGTCCAGATCAGGCGGCGGAAAAAATATTAGCAGCATACGATGCAGGGTGCCGCCGTTTTGATTCCGCGCTCGCCGGATTGGGAGGTTGCCCCTTCGCGCAGGATGCATTAGTGGGCAATATTCCGACCGAAAAAGTTCTGGAAGCGCTGCAGCAACGTGGGGCGGCTTTGCCTGCGCTCAAGCCTCTCGATACTCTGCTGCGAGTTTCGACCGAGTTAGGCGCGCGATACACAGATTCTTCGGCGGCGGATTAGAGTTACTTCCTTCGCTGCATTCAGGATGACAAATCGTATAGTGTCGAGAAAATGAATTTCACCACACTGCAACTCGCGTACGATGACCGCGTCGCCACGCTCACGCTGAACCGGCCGGAGAAGCGCAATGCCATCAGTTTCGAGCTGATTGATGATCTTCTCCAGGCGCTGGATGAAGTTGCCAAATCGTCAGCATCGGTGCTCATTTTGACTGGTGCAGGCAAGGCGTTTTGTTCTGGGATGGACCTGGAGAATTTGAAATCGCTGATAGGGCGTTCTCCGGAACAGAACTTGAAGGATTCTGAAACCATGGTCCGATTGTTTCGCGCGCTCTATGAATTTCCTAAGGTGACAATCGCGGCGGTGAATGGCGCGGCTATCGCGGGAGGCACGGGGCTGGCGGTGCTGTGCGATTTCACGCTGGCTGTGCCCGAAGCAAGGTTTGGTTATACGGAAGTGAAGATTGGATTCGTTCCGGCGATTGTGTCCACCTTCCTGCTGCGTCAGCTTGGCGAAAAACATGCACGCGATTTGTTGCTTACGGGGCGACTTATTGGCGTCGAAGAAGCACTTCGCATGGGGCTGATTAATGAAGTTGTCCCGGCAGACCGGCTTATGTCGCGAGCGCGGGAACTGGCGGCTCAGATCATGGAGAACAGTCCGACGTCGCTGGCCTTGACCAAGCGGCTGTTGAGCGACCATGCCCGCGCCGAACTGGACACGCAGATCGTGGCTGCGCTACGGGAGAATGCTGCGATTCGGACAACTAAGAATTTTCGAGAGGGGGTCACATCATTTCTGGAAAAACGCAAACCGCACTGGAGCAGCGAGTGAGCAATGGCAATAGCCATCCTGTGATTTGCGAGAGCCGGCTGCGGGTGCGTTACGCCGAGACTGATCAGATGGGCGTGGTCTATCATGCGAACCATTTCATTTGGTTCGAGGTTGGCCGGGTGGAGTTATTGCGCCAGCTCGGCTTTTCTTATCGCGATATGGAAGAGCACGACCAATGCTTTATCGCCGTGGTGGACGCGCGTTGCCGTTACAAAGCGCCGGCACATTATGACGATGAGATCATAGTGCGGACGCAACTGAAAGGAGTGCGGGAATCCGTGATTCATTTTGGATATGAACTGGTGCGTGCCGGCGATGGCACGCTCCTGGCTGAAGGTGAGACCACGCACATTGTCACCGACGCGGCGATGAAGATGACACCGCTGCCCGAAAAGTATACGAAAGCTTTTCGAGCTGCAGTAGGAAGATAGAACTGTTTTCTTCCCGCTGACTCTGACTTCTCATGAAAGCTCTTCACATTAACGGCAATGATCTGACGCTGGACGCGGTCCGGGAAGTGGCGGTGGAGCGCCGCCCGGTGCTGCTCGATCCGGATGCGCGTGAAGCAGTCGATCGGGCGCGGGCTGTCGTCGATGCGCTGGTGGCGAACAATAAAGTCTCCTATGCGATCACTACCGGCGTTGGCAAGCTCAGCGATGCGCGCATTGCTGGCGATCAGATTCGCGAGCTGCAAACCAATCTCGTCCGCTCACACTCAGTGGGCGTGGGTGAACCGCTGTCCATCGCAGAAACGCGCGCCATGATGGTGCTGCGCGCCAATTCTCTTTCCAAGGGCTACTCCGGCGTGCGCGGCGTGGTCATCGACGCGCTCTGCGAGATGCTGAATCGCGGCGTCACTCCGATGGTACCGTCGCAGGGCAGCGTCGGAGCAAGTGGCGATCTCGCGCCATTGGCTCATCTGGCGCTGGCGCTGATTGGCGAAGGCGAGTGTGTGGATGAGAACGGCAAACGTCTCTTGAGCACCGAGGCGCTGCGTCGGGCGCAAATCAAACCGCTGGTGCTCGAGGCGAAAGAAGCAGTGTCGCTGATCAACGGCACCCAAGGAATGCTGGCCGTGGGAGTTCTGGCGCTGCTGGCTGCTGACAGGCTGGTGGATTCCGCCGACGTCATTGGCGCGCTGACCCTGGACGCGCTGCGCGGAACCGACGTCGCCTTCGATGAACGGATTCATAACGTGCGTCCGCATAGCGGTCAGCTCACTACGTCCGCGAACCTGCGCAAGATGCTTGAAGGCAGCCAGCTTCGTGAATCGCATCGCGATTGCGACCGCGTGCAGGATGCGTATTCCCTCCGCTGCATGCCGCAGGTTCATGGCGCGGTGCGCGACACGCTCACGCACTGCCGCGAAGTAATGGAGATCGAAGTTAATTCGGCGGTCGACAATCCTCTGGTTTTCGTAAAGAACCCGAAGCTGGCCGATGGTGAGGGAGATGTCCTTTCCGGCGGAAACTTTCATGGGGAGCCGCTGGCGTTTGTCTTGGATTTCCTGGGCATCGCTCTCAGCGCGCTGGCGGGAATTTCCGAGCGGCGAATCGAACGCCTGGTGAATCCGGCATTGAATGAAGGCTTGCCACCGTTCCTGGCTCCGGGCGCAGGACTGAACTCAGGATTCATGATGCCGCAGGTCACAGCAGCGGCGCTGGCCAGCGAGAACAAAGTGCTGGCGCATCCCGCGTCGGTGGACTCGATTACCACTTCCGGCAATAAAGAAGATTACGTTTCCATGGGGATGACGGCGTCACTGAAGCTGAAACGAATCCTCGACAACACGCGCAACGTGATAGCGATTGAAGCGATGGCCGCAGCCCAGGCTCTGGATTTTCTGGCGCCGCTCAAGACTTCCAAGCGAGGTCAGGCCGCACATGCCGCGATCCGGGCGGTGTGTCCGACGATGGAGAGGGATCGGGTGATGTATCAGGATTTTGTGAGGATCGCGGAAGTGATTGCGAGGGGAAACGTGGCGGAGGTTCTGCGATAGCCTTGGATTGTGATAACCTACGCCCCACCGGGGCGAAAGATGTTGTCTCTTCGAAAGCCAATTTTTCATGTTGCCGCTCTCTTGGGGATCGCTTCATCCCTGACCGGTCAACAACCCGATCCATGCCAGCAGCGCACGATGGTTGTGAGCGTGCGCGATCGCGACGGACAACCGCTGCACGGACTGAACCCCGCAAATTTTCATGGATCAATGCACGGGCGACCAGTCCGCATTTCGTCGGTCGAAGCCGGGCCAGCAGTTAGGAGAATAGTGGTGCTGCTCGATTCGAGCGGCAGCATGACCGTTCCTGCCGAGAAATGGCGACTTGCACGCCTTTTGGCGGGGGACATTGTGGCGCACGCCTCGGCCTCCTCGCAACTGGCATTGGTGACGTTTTCGGGGGAGATCCGCGGGATTGAGGGCTTTTCGGTAGGACGATCGGCTCTGCTCGACAAAATAAGAAAGATTGATGATCCACAGCAGCAAGGCGGCCCGACGGGGATCGCCGATGCCATCGCGAAAGCCTTGGACCTCTTATCCCCTGCTCAACCGGGCGAGTCTATTTATTTGATCACGGACGGCTACGACAACCATAGTAAGCACAAACCGCGACAACTGCGCGATGCGCTTACGACTAGTGGGACACGTCTGTTCGCCTTTCTGCTAATGGACCCGATGGCAGGCGGGAATGGACCGGATGCGCAGGATTTCCGTACTCTGGCGAATGAGAGTGGGGGCGCCCTAGCGAAGTTCGGTGTCCAATCCCTGGTAATAGGCACTGCTCAATGGCATCTTCAACCACGAACACGAGCAGCCATCTCCTTGGGAGCAGAGGTTCTTTACCGCCAGATGGAGAATACGTATCGACTCGAGCTGGAACTGCCTTCTGTATTGAACAAGGCACAGAAGTGGAAACTCGATGTCGTCGATACGCAGGGAAGCAAGCACAAGGATATCGATGTGATCTATCCGCACGAATTATTTCCCTGCACCGTGCAGGCGGCTCAGCACTAGTCTTCCAAGAACTTCCCCGGGACAGAAAGAAGATTGGTTTTCCACACCGGCATCACTACGCGGAATTGACGGCGTTTCCATCCAGTCCCAACTCTTTCGCGATCCCTTTCATCGCCTCGATGCAGAACGCGATATGCTCCTCCAAATCCACGCCTAATTCCACGGCGCCGCTGGTTATGTCGTTGCGGTTGACGCTGCGGGCGAAGGCTTTGTCTTTCATCTTTTTTCGGACGGATTTGGCTTCGACTTCGGCCAGCGACTTGCCTGGTTTGACCAGGGCGCAGGCGGTGATGAATCCTGCGAGCTCGTCGCAGGCGAAGAGAGCTTTTTCCATGGGGGTGTCGCGCGATACGCCGGAGTACTCGGCGTGGGACATGATGGCGCGGCGGATTTCGTCCGAGTAGCCGCGTTCCTTCAAGATTTCGTTGCCTTTGTAGGGATGTTCTTCCGGGGTGGGATATTTCTCGTAATCGAAATCATGGATCAGTCCGACGATTCCCCAAAGATCCTGATTCTCGCCAAACTTTTTGGCGTAGGCGCGCATGCAGGCTTCGACGGCGAGGGCATGTTTGCGCAAACTTTCTGATTGGGTGAACTCAGTTAGTAACCCCCAGGCTGCTTCGGGATCATTCATGGTTTCTTACCTGTTTTCTCCCGGTTTTCGCCGGTTAGTTTTGGTTTTTTAATAAGATACTTCGTGTTTAGGCCCAGAATATCCTTGACATCCACAGGTGTTGTACCTCAGATTACGCTGCAGGTTGGAACATTCGCGAATCTCAGGGGCTAAAGCCCCGGGGATGGACGGGGTTGACGGCACGACTAGAGTCGTGCCCTTTCAAAGCAGATTTTGAGGGCTACCCTTTCTTCCTAGGAGTCGCGGTTAACGTTCCAGGAGAAGCCCCCGCTCTGGCAACTCCCACACCTGATGGCTACCACCCTTGCACCTGTAGATTCAAGGGAAGTTGTTCGTTGCGATCACTGCCTGCTGGTCCAATTTCGTACTTCCAACGATCTTTGCCGCCGTTGTCATGCCTCGTTAGACGAGGATGAGCCGGAAATTGTTGCGGTAGCTCCTCCGCCGCAGATGATGCCGTCCAATGGTCACGGGCGTGGGCACCTGAACCTGGCGGCGTCGATCCGTTCGCTGCGATTGCGCGGCGGGCTCAGCCAGCGGCAATTGGCGTTGCGCATGTCAGTGCCGCGAACGTACGTCTCCAAAATTGAAAATGAAAAAGCGACTCCGACCCTTTCCTCCTTGGAACGGCTGGCGCGGGCGCTGGAGGTGACCGTGCCTGATCTGCTCTCGGGCGGCGAGCGTAATCGCCAGGAGGAAATTGGCGAGCTGATTAAAGATCAGTTTATCGCGGAGATGCTTCCTTTCGTGACGCAACTGAATGGGATGCAGATGTCGAGTATCCTGACGCAGGTGCGGGATCTGACTATGCGTCCGCGGCGAACTGCTTAAGTTCACGAGTTTATCCGGGCAACTAGCCAACTACGGCCGGGGTCGTAAAGATCCCGGCTTTTTTAGTTCTCAGCGAAAAACGTTTAGAGAATGCCTGGTTACTTCCGTGCAGGGATTAGTCGGCGCGGGGTCCTTCGACTGCGCAGCGCGATTCGTAAACCCGAATCGTTCTGCTTCGCTCAGGATGACAATTTTTAATAAACTTATGCTGCGAAGTCTTCTTCAGCGGGTAGAGGGACGGGCTGCGGCAGGCGGTCGGTGACTTCTGCGAGGGCCGCTAGTTTTTCGGACAGATTGCGGGTCAATGATCCGGGCTGATAGCGCCAGTGATAGTTGCCTTCGTAGCGGCTGGGTGTATTCAGACGCGCCTCGCTGCCTAAGCCGAGAACATCCTGCAACGGAACTACCGACAGGCTCGCCACGGAGGCCTGAGCGACGCGGATCAGCGCCCAATTGATGCCCTCTTCGCAACATCCTGTGTAGGCTTTGGCGGCGCGACGTTCGTGCTCCGTGGCGCTCGAATTCCACCAGCCGAGTGTGGTGTCGTTGTCATGTGTGCCGGTGTAGATCACGCGGTCCGGGGTTAAGCGGTGAGGCAGGTACATGTGAGCCCCGGGATCGCCGAAGCCAAATTGCAATACTGCCATGCCGGGAATGTTGTGGCGCTCGCGGAGGGCGTGCACTTCGGGAGTGATGTAACCCAGATCCTCGGCAAAGAAAGGCAATCCGCCCAGGGCTTCCTTCAGCTTGTTAAAAAAATCGTCCTTGGGACCGTCCACCCAGCGGCCGTTGATTGCGGTCGGCTCGCTGGCCGGAATCTCCCAGAACTGTTCGAAGCCGCGAAAGTGGTCGAGACGAATGTAGTCGCAGGTTTGCGTGGCCCAGCGTAGACGCTCAATCCACCAATTGTAGCCGCGGGAGCGCATTGCGTTCCAGTCGTAGAGAGGATTTCCCCAACGCTGGCCGTTGGCGCTGAAGGCGTCGGGCGGAACGCCGGAAACGACTTCGGGTTCGAGGTTTTCCTTGAGACGAAAAAGATCGCGGTGAGTCCAGACATCGACGCTGTTGTAGGCTACGAAGATCGCGATGTCGCCCACCACGCGGATAGAATGTTGAGCACAGTAAAAACGTAACGCGTGCCACTGTTCCCAAAAAGCAAACTGGATTACGCGACGAAGAGCAAGTTCAGGCGCGAGAGCGCTACGAACCGCTTCCAATGCCTCAGGTTCGCGGCATGCCAGTTCGCGGGGCCACTGATTCCAGGGCGCGCCATTGTGACGATCGCGCAAAGCGTCAAAAAGGACGAAATCTTCCAGCCACCAATCGTTGTCGGCGCAGAAGCGCTCGAAGCGGGCCTGCGCGTTTCCTGGAGCGCTCTCCAGAAAATTGCGCGCCGCTTCTCGGAGCAGCGGCAGTTTGTGCTGACGCACGTTCTGATAGTCAATTAAATCGACACTGTCGGGTAATTCCGTCAGGCGCGCGGGAGCAATCCAGCCATGACTTGCAAGACGTTCCAGGCTGACCAACAGCGGGTTGCCGGCGAAAGCCGAAGTCGAAGAATAGGGAGAGTTTCCGTTCGCCGGCGGACCCAGCGGCAGCACTTGCCATAAGCCCTGGCGGGCGGCGACGAGGAAGTCCACGAACTGGTACGCAGCTGGACCAAAATCGCCGATGCCGCCACGGGAAGGCAGCGAAATTGGATGAAGCAGAATTCCGGTGGAGCGAGGGAATGGCATTTCTACTTTCGCTATTCTCTTGAAAGGGGACCGGCGCTGCTAGCCTTCTTCAGGAGCTTGCGAGCGGCTCAGGCTTTTCATCTCGTCTTCGTTAATCTTGATCTTGCCTGATTTTTGCATCTGTTCGCGCAGGTTCTGGACGAATAGCCCGAAAAGTTCCTGCTGCTTACCCTGAAGGAGCGAATCGCGGATCTGATCCTTCTTGGCGGCAAAATCCTGTGCGGAAGGCTCTTGCTTTTCCAACAGAGATAGCACAGCGCCGATGTTGCCATTTTCAATCGGACCGCTGATCTCGCCGGGCTTCATGCTGAAAATAACCGCGGCTGGCCCCGACAGGTTGCCAAGATCGGGGACCTGTCCATCGGGCAGCACAAAATCTGTGGTTTTAACTGTGGCCCCGACTTCTTTGGCAGCTTTTTTCAAATCGTGCTCAGCTTTGGCGCGGTCGGAAAGTTCTTTCGTCTTTTGAGAAAGAAGAGCGGCAACGCGTTCATTCTTAAATTCAGTTTCCACGCGGCTGCGAATTTCTTCAAAGGTTGGCGTGGCCGGTGGTTTGATCGCAGTCACTTCGTATACGACCACTCCTTGCGGCAACTGTACCTGGTCCGGCGGCGACTTCTCACGTTGTTCAAAGGCAGCATTCATGAACTCGGGCGAGTTGCCAATGCCGGGAAGCGATTCGGTGCGGCTGACGAAATCAGTGCTTATCACTTGAAGGTCGCGCGTGGCCGCGGCTTTATCGAGGCCGGCAGTGCGCGCCTGCGTCAGTAAAGCACTGGCCAGGCTGTCTGCGGCACGTGCGGCTTTTTGTTGCTTGATGACGGATTGGATCTGATCTTTTACCTCATCCAGCGTCTTCAGGTGCGCATCCTGCTTATCGTCGACGTGAATGATGTGGAAACCGTAACTGCTCTGCACCAGATCGCTGGTGCCGCCTTTAGGGAGCGAGAACGCCGCTTTTTCAAATTCGGGAACCGTGCGGCCTTTGCCAATCCAGCCCAGCGAACCGCCATTCTTGGCGCTGCCCGGATCTTCGGAATACTTCTTGGCGAGTTCCGCAAAATTTCCGCCAGCCTTTATTTGCTTAAGGACGTCTTCCGCTTTCTTGCGGGCTTCTTCCGCGCCCTTGGTATCTACTTTTCCATCGGGGCCTGGAAGTGGCGTCTTGATCAAAATATGCCGGACGTTTACCTGTTCAGGGACACGGAACTCATCGCGATGCTGATCGTAGTAGGCCTGCAGGTCATCAGGGGTGACCTGAGTCTGAGCCTCTACCTTGGCGGTTTCGAGCACGACGTAGCGGAGCTTGCGCTTCTCCGGAATCGAGTTGTTGTAAGTAGCCTTGTTCCGTTCGTAGAAGGCTTTCAATTCGGTATCGCTGGGATGAATGCTTTTGAGCAGATCGTCTTTACGAAGGACCGCGTAGTCGAACTTGACTTTGGTGTTTCGGCGTTCGAATTCCTTACGAACTTCGGCATCTGTCACCGCCGCGCTGGCGGTGACTAAATTGCGCAGCTTGTCGAACAATATTTCGGATTTAACTTCCTGCTCAAACTCCGGAACGCTGATGTCGGCCTGCCGAAGCCTGGCTTCGTACTCGTCTTGTCCAATGAATTTGCCGTCCGGAAAGAAGACTTGAGCGTAGCGGCCATGTTGCAATTCGTCGCGCAGCTCTTCATCGTTAACCCGCAATCCCAAGCGCTCGGCTTCCACCAAAAGGACCTTCCGGTTAATGAGATTGTCGGCTGCCCGCGATGCGAAAAAGGGCAGCAACATGGCGGCCTGAGCGCCAGCCTTTGGCATCTGCTGACGCAACATTTGCCGGGCCTCACGCTGCACTTCGAGCGTAGTGACGTCCTCGCCTCCCACTCTAGCGACGACGCCGCGTGGAGGAGCGCCAAAGCCGAAGGCGGAGCCGACACCACCGGGCACGAGCGTGATCACCATGGCGGCGCAAATAATCAGCAATAGCCCGCCGAGAACGATCTTCTTCATCGGGCCAGGGGTTTGCAAAAATCGAATCATCTAAAGACTCCAGAAAAATGGGCGGAATGCATTATTATAAACCACGGTCCTCGCCGAAAACCGGCGGGACCCCGGCGCTAGTCAACGCGTGTGCAACTGCATAATGCGAAGCCTGCCGCCGACCCACGCGCACGGTATCGCGGTGACGATCAGCGCGAGGGGATACCAGTGCGGCCCGAAGGCCGGTCCCTTGTTCCACGTCACCACGGCGCCGGTGATGCTCACAATAAGGCCCAGGACACCAAGCACCAGGGCGTGCTCCATGGGCCGATTGGGGGCGAGCCGCGCAGCAATGTAGCTGCCCGCGATGCAGTAGACGGTGCGATAGAGCGTCGCCAGCACGAAGAGCGCGTCTGACATCGGCTGGCCCAACTGCGGGAAGACTCCGGCTATGTGCATCACCACATCCGTGCCCAGGGACAAAACGAAAACGGCGACAAATCCTGCGACGACGGCGCCAATGCTTGTTAAAGTGTTCTTGTTCATACTTTCTCCAGTAGTTTGGCAAGCCGGTCGTAGCTCGCGACCACTCCCTTTTCCATCCCGGACTTAAGGACACCGTCGCGCGCTTCGCGAGACTCGTAGAGAATCGTCTGCGTGAGTGTGGTCCTTCCGCCCTGCTCGACCAGGACGAACGTGCCCACGGCCTCACCGGGATACCAGGACTGGTCAAACTTTTCGGTGGCGACAACGCGCTCCGGCGCCACGATTTCGCGATAACCGCCGCCCATCCCCATTTCAGTTCCGTCTTTGTCACGGCGCCACACGTAGCGGTACTTGCCGCCCACTTTCAAATCGATCTCGCAGACCGGCATCGACCAGCCGTCCGGTCCAAGCAACCACTGCTTGACCAGCTCGGGTTTGGTGAAGGCGTCGAAGACCAGCTTGCGCGGAGCATCGAAGGCGCGTGTGATCACGATCTCGCGGTCGCCAAAACCGGCGAGCAGCCGCACCCGGTCTTCTCGCTGGTGAGAAGAGATGTCCTGAAAAACCTCGAGAGCTTCCTCTCCGGCGGCGGCCGCAAGATCGACGCCTGGTACGCCTCGCTCAAGACCGTCGAGGTGAATTTCGACGACGAGGCGGACGCGTTCCGCAACATCAACACGCTCGAGGAGCTGGGCAAGGCATGAGCAGCATCCAGCAAACCGTCAGCTGCCTCGACGACTACGACCCGAACGCCCTGCGCGTCGACAAGGCGAACGAGGCGATTCGCGCCTGCCTCTCACCGGTCACTCAAACCGAACGGATTCGAATCCGCGACGCGCTTGGGCGTGTGCTCGCGGAAGACATCGTGCCGACGATCAACGTGCCTTCGCACGACAACTCCGCGATGGACGGCTACGCAGTGCGATTTTCCGATTTAACGAGTAACGAAACCGTTCTTACTGAAGTAGGCAGCGCATTCGCCGGTCGAGTTTTTGAAGGAAAAGTCGGCGCAGGCCAGTGCGTGCGCGTCATGACCGGCGCGGTGATGCCGGCGGGCACGGATACGGTGGTGATCCAGGAAATCACACGCAAGGACGGCAACCGGATCACCGTCCCCGGAG
>Ga0209689_1001879_pt1 | contig 15728 bp, 10 predicted proteins | sample GraSoiAngelo_149_FD_187119 | JGI IMG/M metagenome (GOLD analysis project Ga0209689, IMG submission 187119) | Grasslands soil microbial communities from the Angelo Coastal Reserve, California, USA - 14_1009_09_30cm (SPAdes) (version 2) | ecosystem: Environmental > Terrestrial > Soil > Grasslands ...
CTGGTGTGCCGCAAAAGGCTATCAGCAGCGAGGGGGCGGTTAGCTCAGCTGGTTAGAGCGCGTGCCTTACAAGCACGAGGTCGCAGGTTCGAGCCCTGCACTGCCCACCAGTTTGGTTTCGGCGCAAGTCCGGGGACGTAGTTCAGTTGGTTAGAACGCTGCCCTGTCACGGCAGAGGCCGCGGGTTCGAGTCCCGTCGTCCCCGCCATTCATTCCAAAGCAGTTAATGAATGGTGCTTCCACTCAAGCCTACCCACAATTTCACCCACACCCTCATTGGACGGGTTCCCGGTCGAATCCCACCGCGTCAAGGAACTTTTCTTGAGCCGCGATCATCTCATCAAGGTCTTCGTCTGTGTAGAGGTCGAGCGTGGTCTGTACATCAGTTGGGCAGGTGTTTCGAGAATGGGCAACCTGTGACGAAGCAGGGCAAGCCGTACAAGAAGCGTCGGGAGGGAGTGGCAATTCGCAGCCATGCTGCGGCAGCCTGACCCGACCCAACTAATGACCTTGAGCACCGGATCGGCAACGGTTCGGTGCTCCATTTCGGATGTTCACCCAGGGATGCTCTATGGCATATTATGGTGGTGAACAAAAGGCGAAAGATGTATTATGGCAATTTGCGAACAGAGCGCAAAACTCTTTGTAATCCACAGACCTGTACGAGACTGTGGAAATCTGGCGTGAAAGATGATGGGCTACAATCACATCGGCTCTCACGGACCGAGATCTGATGCTGCCGAAGAGACAAACTTCGTCAACGAACTTAGCGCCAGACTGACATCCAATTGGCCGGCGATCCGAGAGGCACGACGCAAAGCAGAAGAGGCTCGTGAGAAGGTATCTAAATCACTGAGCGAAATGAATTTCGTGTCTGGAGACGCCAGTGTAGTTGTATTCGGTTCTCTGGCAAGAGACGAGTTCACAGAAGAGAGCGATCTAGATTGGACGCTGCTTGTTGACGGGCAGGCCAACTCGGATCACCTGTACACAGCGCAAGCTATCCGCCAAAAGTTGACTCTCGCGGGTTTTAAGAAGCCCGGACGAACGGGTGTATTCGGGAATACAACCTTCAGTCACGGACTGATTCATCTTATCGGTGGCGAAGACGACACAAATCAGAATACGACGCAAAGGATTCTGCTCCTCCTAGAATCGCGGGGAATCAATTGCGGGGAGACGGACGCCTATGGACGGGTTCTGACGGGAGTTTTGAATCGCTATTTGTGAAGAAGAAGCGAATCTTACTCAAGAGCAGGAGAAGGAAGGGCAGAAGAAACACTACAAGGTGCCACGATTTCTGTTGAACGATATTGTTCGATTTTGGAGAACGATGGCCGTAGATTTCGCAAGCAAGCAGCGAGCCCGCGAGGGGGAAGAATGGGGTCTTAAAGTTACAAAGCTGGCCATGTCGAGAAAGCTGATTTTTGCGTCCGGTCTCCTCGTTTGTTTCGGTTGTTCTTTGGATGCCGATCTCTCGAAGGAACTCGAGAAGGCCGACAAGCCAGTTGTTCCGCTACTTCAATATCTGAGATCGTTGGTCCGGTTCACTCCTTTGGAGATAGTTGCTCGTGCTTCTCTCTCCTATGCCAAAGCATCGACAGGACACAAAATCTTTGATTCGTATGATTGTTTTCTTGCAATGATCTCAGACCCAAAGAAGAGAGATCACCTGAAGAATGTTAAGCCAGAGCAGTCGCGAACCGATTCGCTCTTCTTGGAGGCCCGTGAAATCAGTCGTACTTTCCAGTCTGGACTAGAAGAGCTTTTCTTCGACAATTCCGATCTTTACAAATTAACTCGAAAATATGGGGTTTTCTGATGCGAGCAATAGGGTTCTCGACTGGGTCACTAGCGTATGGAAATTTCGAGCACGGACTAGCGATGGTGCGCGGCAAAACCTCTATAGATGCCGTAGAACTCTCTGCTCTGCGCCAGCCGGAACTGTCACCTCTGCTTGGTTCTCTGGACCGATTGGATTTGCGAGCATTTGTTTACGTCTCGTTACACGCTCCAAGCCGGATGAGCCGGGAAGAGGAACTAGAAGCAGTAGCTAGCCTTCGCTCTGTTGCTGAACGACGATGGCCGATCATTATTCATCCTGACGCGATGCACGATCCGAATCTGTGGAGAGTGTTTGGCGACCAACTCCTTGTTGAGAACATGGACAAACGGAAGCAAAAGGGAAGAACGGCACAAGAACTTTCAGACATATTCGTGCAATTGCCTACTGCTTCGCTATGCTTTGATCTCGGTCACGCAAGACAGGTAGACCCTACGATGACCGAGGCTACGCTGATCCTCAAACGATTCAGAAATCGAATAAGACAATTGCATGTTAGCGAAGTTGACAGCGAAAGCAGACACGACAGGTTGAGTTTTGAATCGGTTTTGGCATTCCAGAAAGTTGCTAACTTTCTTCCAGAAAGTGTCCCGGTGATTTTAGAGACCCCAGTGAAGGAAACGGAACTGGAAGCAGAAGTTAAGATTGCCCAACAAGCTCTCTCTCACGACGGCACGCTCGTCAAGCTGCAAGCTGCCATCGCAAGTGTCTTCAGTAGCACGGCTCAGCGTAGGCATCGCCTCACTGCGTTTTTGCATACGTTGCAGTTCGCTCAGATCACTCTGTACGATGTCGATCTTGTAATCAACCACTTGCCAATCGGTGAACCATTTCAGAAGGGGAACGCTTTTCTCAATCCCTTAGATTTGTATTCTGTTCTTCCCGATTTTGAGAAGCGTGAACTGACTGAATACTACTTTCGTTTGGTACAGCGCATTGAAATGGAAGATGCTGATCTGCCCCGCCAATTCCCAGACCAGTTTAGACACTCGCTATCTTCGAATCGAATTGGCGGACCAGTCGCGCCTTTAGGAGGAAATTGAGTCCAAACAGACTGCGCCTTGCCAATTGACACGGGATTTCCACCCACAGTTCTACCCACAACAACCATGTGCTTGTGATTCCTTGCAGCGACTTGGCAGCCCCCGTTGAGAATATAAGTCGCTGAAAAGACGAATGCGCCTAGCCTGTCACGGCAGAGGCCGCGGGTTCGAGTCCCGTCGTCCCCGCCATTTCCAAAATGGTTAAGCTCTAAGCTCTAAATTCTCCGGACTACCTGCCGGGCTAGCCAACAAACTCGCTACTTTGCAGGTTTCAGGACGGCTGTATTCCGCTCATCGCTGGCGATCATACGGTAGAACTTCTTCAGTTCCTCGGCCTTACCCACGGCCACGCTCAGTTCTTTTACTTCGAAGCGTCGGGTGTATGCAATGATATTACCTCTTACTTCAGTCTTTGAGTGGTAGCTCGCGAAGCTGAATTCCGCGTCCACCGGCGGTGGCAGTTCATCCACTTCGTAGCCGGGCGGTAAGACAATCTCGAATTTGTCGGTATCAAGTTTCGGCCCCTCGAATTCAATCGGAAAGTGCCGCGGTTCTTTAGTCTCCAGTAGGCCGCTGGCTTTGCTGCCGATCACGCGTGGCCGAACCAGGAGCAAACCGCCGGCCACCTTTGCATAGTTTTCCGCCTCGAATGTGTAATCGAAACCGAAGGGTTGATCTGTACGCTGCAGATTAACCAGGCTCGCCTTGGTGATCCTGAAATTTGACAATGAGCCCGAAAGGACAAGTTCGATAGGTCTAATCCTGTCGATGTCCTTTGTGATCGTACGCAAAAGCCAGCGTTGCGATGAGGCAAAGTCGCCAACCCGGACTTCCTGAACTTCACCTTGCAATCGACCGTTGGGCTCCAACGTCAGCCTGCCCACTCGCTGAATGCCGTTCATAAATGTTGGCTGCTTGGGCAATTCCAGTAGCTCGCCCCCATCGGCGGTGACCAGTAAGCCCCAGTTCGCCTGCAGGGGGCCGCTAATTTGACCAAACGGTGTCAACTCGCTAGTGGGGTCAAAAAACAGCAGTTTGCCGAGCTTGGGATGTTGTAGGGTCGCTACCAGGGAAGAATCCGCAGTGCCGTCCGTCAACTTGATAGCCAGGATCACGTGGTCAAACGCGTTGTGCGCCGGCGTCTCGGCCGTGATCGAACCTCGTCTTGAGTTGATGACAACGTAATAGGACTCAATCCCGATCTCGTGCAACATCGAACTCATCAGGGTAGCCTTGTCCTTGCAGTCGCCATACCGGTGGGTGAAGACATCAGTGGCCGGATGGGGCTGCCATCCGCCAATCCCAAGTTCGATTGCGACATAACGAACGTCATGTTGAGCAAACTGCGCCAGGGCTTTCATTTTGGCCAAAGGGCTGGATGCGGATTCCGTCAGCGAGGCGACCTTCTGTTTGATCTCCCGGGAGGTGTTCAGCCGATCGGCGGTGAGATTCCGGTACCATATACCCATCTGTAGCCAGTCGCTGAATCCTCTGCCACCAGGTCCCCCGGGCGGAAAGAAGGAAACGATCATCTGCCCCAACAGCCCGTTCATCGGAGGCATGTCGTCTTCCTCGCGAACCGCTTTCAGATCCTTGACTACCCATTGCCATTGGTTGGTTCCGGCTTGTGTTGGCATGATTTCAGCGTAGTTCAACCAGGATGCCTTGTATTCCCAACCTGCCGGAAGCTGCAGGGAATAGCGGCTCTCCGCCACGGGGTCCGAGTGCTGAAATTCCCAGATATCCTGAAGGAGTAGTGGATGTTCCTCGACTTCATACTCGTAGCCAACGATATTGCCGGGGTCAGGGGCCGGGATTCGAAGTAGCCTTGCTTTGACATCGGTGATGAGCTCACTGCCTTCAATCTTTGGCGGCGAAACCTCCATTGCCTCTTTGTCCTTGACCTCGTAGTCTTTGCCTTGCGCTGGGATACACCAACCGTGCAGAGTGGTAACTTTCCGGTTGGAGTTCAGGAAAACGAAGACGGTGCCGTGTTCTCGGCCATCAGGACGAAGAATCTTGTACGCCCGGCGAACCACAGTCTTGATTTTGTCGGTGGATACGACATTGACGTTAGTCTCGGAGTAAAGAAGCACGGCATCGGTTTTCTCGTCATGGAGAGGTAATGGTGCGTTAACCAGTGCATGCATCCACTGAGGTGCTTCAGTTCCGGCTACGGCGCTGGAGATACAGCTCAGGAGGCAAATGCCGACACCGAGGAGAACTCTGCTATTACTTACTAGCGCTTGCGCCAATGGGTTGCAATAAAACCTGCTCTTCATCGCCGGTCCTCACCATTTGAAAAAAGGCTCGCAGCGCGGAGTAGTACTTAGGCTCTAGAAACATGAGGTCGATGCCCAGCTTGCGGCTCAGGTGCAGTTTCCCGCTGTCGTTTTCCACTTTAAGCACGTATCGTACGGCCTTCCCGGTCTGATTCTGTTCCGGCGGCAGGCTGGCCACTTGCCAGCCAAGGGGTAGTGAAATCGTGACCTCGTCGGCCTTTTCCCACGGAAACTCAAAATAGATAGGATGTACCCGCTGGGTGTGATCGAATACGCGCTTCTCGGTCGCGCTGAAGAGCCCTACGGGCAGCATTGCGCGCCGTCCGCTTCCCGCCACCCACCCCGGAATCTTGACGTGGTACTCCGCGACCAAGGGCACAGACGAACTGCTCCAATCGGGTTTATTCGTCAGTTCGACTTCGCTGGCGGCTGGGATATATTCCTTGGCCTCCTCCTCAAGAAATTTCTTGCGATCGGTTTCATCCTCGTTGCGCTCTCCGCGGCGGCGTTCCATGCCTTCAAGTCCGGTGAATGCGACTGTGAGCTTGCCTTCCAGATCGCCCGTATCTGAGAGCGTTAGATCCGCCTTGCGGCCGATTCGGGATGCCGAGCTCTCCGGCAGCGTAGTCTGAATCCAGCTTCCTCCATCCTTGTCCAGGCGCAGACCCTGGACGCCCGTTTCTGGCCACTCCAGCATTCCGAACGGTGTGTAAGCTCCTCCCGGATCGAAGTACATGTCTTTGCCGTTTAATTTCACCAGCACGACGTTGTCATCCAACTTTTTTGCATCCATGGTTCTAGGAGTGAAGAAATAATTACGCCGGTCTGAAACCATGACGCCATAAGCTTCAAAACCGGCTGCCCGGACCAGCGCCAGAAACAGCCACGTAAGTTGCGCTCCATTGCCATGGCCGCGTTTCCAGACGTCCTCGACGTTAGAGGCTTCTTTTTCCTTGTCTCGTTTCTGCTCCTGCTCGGTTTTGCGAGCCTCGTAGGAAGTATTGCGAAGCTGTTGCACCCGGGCATAGATCTTCTGCAGCTTTACTTCCTGGGAATCGCTCTCCGACACAATTCCGCCAAGCGCCTGGGCCATCGCCTTGCGCTTGTCAACAAAACTCTCCACCCAACCATTCAACGTCTTGCCACGTTTCTTCCAGAACTGGGCGGGATCGTTCTCTGGCAAACCGTCGCTATAGGTGAAATCGACCCGCGCCTTCAATTCATTCGCCGGAGGCATGAAATCCTCGGCCTGAAACGCGGGAATATTGTTTGCCTGCAAGCGCACGATGTGATCCGGTCCCTCTTTAGGGGGTTCGGTTCCGCTCGGCAGTCCTTGCCAGCTCCACCGTACGTTCATCTTGCTGTAATGACTGGTATAGGGTTTCAACCAAAATTTGGCGCTTCGCGTGAACAGCTCTTCACTGACGATCCAGTGCGAGTCGTAGACGTAGTGCTCGCTCAAATCCATCGTGTAGTAATACTCGATAATGCTTCCCACCTGCACGTCGGGCAGGGTAATGCTCTTCGCCATATACCTCAGTCCTTTTGCCTTGGCGATGGCCTTCTCGAATACCTTGCCTTGGAAGTTGGTGACTGAGCCGTCAGGCCGTATGGTTCGCGCCTTGATGTTAACGACATTGATCCCGTTTTCTTTGAAGAAGGGTATCTCGATATCCGCGTATTTACGTCCTTCCTCGGTCAGAATCTTAATCCGGTAATAGTCATCTTCGTGAGCGGTATTGCCGCTGTCGTCACGGTTGACTTCACGATACAAGATAATCGCCGGAGCGCCGGGAGCTTGCGGCTCGCTGGTCATCTTGAGTTCTTCGGGAGAAATTGGTTGGAAGCTATTACTAGCTAACCCATCTGCTAAGTAGGTGAGGAACGCGAGAACAACCAAGGCAGGATAGCCTATCTCTTTGTGACGAAGGAGCACGGCGGATACCCTTTGGGCTACCAGGAGCCCCAAGCCACGAACCGTGGCACAAGACAATACAGCGGGTTGGTCCAGCCGTCAAGGAGATGTGATAAATGTCCTGTTTAGCGTCTAGCTCTGCCCCTTTTGGCGCTGTAACTACGCGAGCACCTCGTAATAAAGGCCGATAATTATAACCAAATCAATGCAGTCTTGAAGTCACCATTGCAGCTAAGGAGGGCTCCTAATTGATCTAACCCTGAGCAGCGCAGAGATATCGGCATGCATTTACTTTCCTGAAGTTAGCTTCGGTAGCCAGGGGTCTCCCTTGTCTGGCATCAATGTTCCTCCTCAGACCTGCGAACGTCCCCAGGGAGTCAGACGATGACAAAAATGTCACACCACGGCTTCGAGTTCAGCCGTCTTGGCTATTTCCGAGCAGTTTCGAGGTACTTAGCGGGGAACATGCGGGGACCTCTCTGAGAGATATTCACTTATATTCACTCTTCATCTCACTTTAGTTGCCCGCCGCCATTTGGCGTGCAGCCAGATCAGGATCCCTATAGCGCAGACCTCCAGCGGCCCGGGATTAAGGATCTTCAACTGGAATAGATTTGCCAGGCCCTTCGTCGCTTCGTGCACGGCCCATATAGCTCCCGCAGCGGCGATCAGGCTGCCCAGGCGCTCCTCTGCACGGATACCAAGCCACGATCCCTCAGTTGAGGTCTGCGGCGGTGTCCGCTTCGGTACGTAGGTATTGGAAGAATAACTATCCCGCTGCGACACTGGAAACAACTCCCGGTCCTTAAATCAACTGCAGTGAACGTAGTTTGACGGCATTGAGTTTCAGCCACAAGTTACTGAAGTAAGCGACGTAGTCTGGCTTGGCCAAACCCGTGCTCTCCCCGCTGGCTTGCGCACCCACAGTTCGGCCTGAGATCCTGCCGGCTGGACTGGAGGCCCTTAAAACCCTTGATCTAAATCTGAAATCTCACGTCGCCAGCGCCGCCGGCGCCGGTATCTCCGCAACAAACGCAGAACTTGAAAATTTGCGCCCCATGCAGTCCAGCCTAGTGCCCAGAACGCCCATAACCACGGAACTGCCCATCCATGAGATGGGAGACCGCCAGCGACGATCGTCAACTGAATCACAATGATCACCGCGGTTGTGGCGATGAATAGAAATAGTGGACGCACAGTGCCGGCTCGACTCCTAAACCGCACCATTCTACCTGAGTTGTTTAAGAAGTCTCTCGCAGAGGACTGTGCCCAGCTAGGTTTACCTATTTATAAATTCTGCGAAGTGCGATACTGCTGACCCAAACGGCTGTGATGACAAGAACGAGAACGCCTACTGAAATCATGGGGAATACTCCGACGCTAAGTAATTTGAGCTCTGTTGCCGCAGGCCCTGCGCTCTTTTGCCGGGCTGCAGCGCCTGCGATTCGCTCGTTTTGTGGATACATTCTAGTGCTGGAATGGATCATCCGCTCGACTCGAAAGTTCACCCTGATGGCGGTGTCCATTCGGCCTAATCGTTAGTTCCGCACTCGAGAACGGAACGCCACTGCGGATTGAGTCGATGCACTCCCTGGTGATTTGCTTTCTGACGAGCGCGTCCGAAAAGCGCAAGAAGTTTCTTGGGGTTTTGCCCTCAGAACTCCATGCGCAAGGAGACCTGCAAGTTGCGCTCGCCGCCGCCAACGCCGCCACCTTTTGTAGTTACTTTGCCGAAATTCGAGCTGGTAGGGTCGAAGTTCACGCCGCCACCGCTTCCGCCGCCCCAGTTCGGGTGGTTAAACACGTTGAAGGCCTCGGCACGGAACTGAAAGCGCACTCGTTCGTTGACGGGAATAGCCTTGAACAGGCCCAGGTTCCAGTTCTGGAATCCAGGCTGATAGACAAGGTTGCGAACGCGCTGCGTGTTAAAGGTGCCGGCGGGCGGTTGCGTGAAGATCGGACTGCCGTCCGGGTTGGTGGTGGAGAACCACTGGCCGTTCTTGCCAAAGGTGCCGATGATCTTGGGCTTTCCATGAACCACCCAATATTGGCCGTTCACGCCGCAACCGAAATTCGCGTCCAATCCTACTCCGGCGTAATCGCTGGCTCTCGCAACGCTGCAGGGCAGGCCGGTCTGAAATTGTGCAATACCGCTGATTTGCCAGCCGCCGAGTGCCTTGCCCAGAAAACCCCGCTGCCCGTGGAAAAAGGGGAGCTGGTAAAGATAGTTGGCGATCAGAACGTGTCGAGCGTCGAACTCGGAAGGGCCCCATAGCATGCTGGTGTCGTAAGTATCCGGAACCACGTCGCGCTGGTTGGAGCCGTCGTCCAGGCTTTTGGCCAGCGTATATGAGACGCCGAACTGGAGAGCGGCAAAACGCCGGTTCCAGCTGACTTGGAGAGAGTTGTATCGCGAACTCGCTGCATTGTCCGTTTGCCGAATCGAACCGTACCCAAGATACGGTCGTATCGCGTTGATGTTGGCGGTCGGATTGGCCGCTCTTGCTGCCGTCGTCGGCTGGTTGATGTCTGCCTCGCGCTGCAGGTGCAAGCCGCGACGGCCCACATATGCGACCGAGAGGGTTGACTTCCAGGGCAGTTCTCGCTCAGCCGTGAAGTTCCAATTCCATGCTTCCGGATTTCGAAAGTTCTTGCTCTGCGTCGTTACCACCAACGGCACCGTGGAAGTTCCGCTCCCTCCAGGATTATCTACGATGCCGTTCGATACGCTGGCATTCGGTTGGAATGGAGGATTGCCGCCCAGGAAAACCGAGTCGCTCACACCGAGGCGGGTAAAGAAGCGTCCAGAACCGGCGCGCAGCACAGTCTTGTCATTCAGTTGGTAGGCGACGCCTAAACGCGGTTGAATGTCGTTCCATTGGATATCAGAATAGTGATCGGGCACCCCGCGGAACAAACTGTTGTATAGGCCCGAACTGGCCTCCGGCACCCGCCCAGTAGCGGAAGACGGAAATCCGCTCCCTGGAATCACCATGCCGTTGTAACGCTGGTCGATGGTAGGCGATCCGACGATAAGGCCCGTTGCTGGATCGACCGTCACCGCCTTACTCGGATCGTAGAAACGGGGATCGAAGACGATCATGTTTCTCCACTCAGCGTGATAGGGCACTATGACCGTATATCTGAGGCCATAGTTAACGGTGAGCTTCTGACGGACCTTCCAGGAATCCTGCCCGAAGCCTTCCCACATGTTGGCGCGGAAAATAGTGTAGGCGCGGTGGCCGATCTCAGAGTAAGTGTCAAACAGTCCTAGAGCGGCGTTCGCGACCGCCACTCCACTCCCACCACTTCGCGTGTCACTAAAAAGGAATTGTCCATTTTGGTTGTTGGTACAGGTTGGGCAGGCTTGCACGTTGATCTCATCGTTGTCGTTCTCGCCGGCGCGCTCGAATAAAGCGCCAAACTTCAACGTGTGACTCCCTTTGACCCAGGTGAAACTATCCGAAACATCGTAGATGGGCCCTGCGGAGTGCGAGGGATACGGCCCGCCACTCAGCTGCGAAAAGCTGGCCAAATTCACGGTCGGAATACGGTTGGGAACCAGCTTTCCATCGGTAAAGATGTAGGGGTAGTTGAGGCTACACGGCCCAGTCGATTGCGCGCATGCCGTGGTTCGATCGAAGAAATGTGCCGTGTCGATGGGGATTTTGACCACATCCTCGCTGGCGGTGACTAGGAACTCGTTCACTTTCGTCGGGCTGAGGGCCCATACGTGATTCAAAGAGTTGGTCTGGTTCGGACGGTTGAAGAATTTCGGAGTACGATCGGTGTTTCCATCCAGTGGTTGGTACTCGAGGTAGGTATACTGCTGCCGGCGAAACGCGATTCGCTGCTTTGCCGTTACATTCACATCCACCGCAAGGGTATCCTTGCGCTGATGCTGCGTGTGAAGCGCCGCTGCAAACCAGTTACCGTTGACGCCGATATAGTTGGCAAGATTTGGCACCGGCCACGCGTTCAAGATCCCGATTCCGTTCGGACTCAAGCGGTTTGCCGGAATAATGTTGCCAGGGAAGCAGCCGCTTTGGTCAGTTGTGTTGCAGGGTAAGCTGGATTGCGGATCCTTAACGTACACCGGGACCTTGACCCCAGGATTAGCCGGATCGGTGCGCGTCACAAACGGATTACTGGGATCGAGCAGCTCGCTGAAATCGCCCTGGCGCATCTTCAGCGTTGGAACCGTCAGCAGGCCGGCGCTTCCGACGGTCGAGCCTGATTCCGTCCAGTGGTATCGAATCCATTCCTCGCCCCAGTAGAAGAACACCTTGCTTTTATCCGTGTTGAATTTTCCCGGAATATAGAACGGGCCGCCAAAGTTGTAGCCAAACTGGTTGTAGTGAAGGGGCGCAGCAAACTGGGTCAGCGGGTTAGAGTTCCGCGCCCAGGTATTCGCGTTCAAGTGGTTATTGCGCAGGTATTCGTAGATAGCACCCTGAAATGTCTGCGTTCCGGTCTTGGTGACAATTCGGATCTGGGCGCCGGAGCTGCGGCCGTATTCTGGAGCGTAGTTTGCCGTGAGGATCTGGACTTCTTGGGTAGAGTCCACGTCGGCAGCGCCAATGCTGGTGCCATTGGACCGAGTGCGGGTGGCGGGCGCGCCATCGAAAGTGATCAAGTTTTCCGGGTTACGTGAGCCGTTGAAGTTTGCCGGTCCCTGCGTGAGAAATGGAGAGGCGTTGGCCAGAGTGCTGGCCCGCGCCCCCGGTACCAGGGCGGCCAGGCCGACAGGATTGCGGCCGTTCAGTTCCAGCGCGTCAATCTGCTCTCTCGTGACAAGCTTTTGCACCGATGCCGATTCGGTTTGCAGGGTCGCTGCGGTCGCCGGCACCTCAATCCTCTCCGTCACGGCCCCTACGACCAAGGTCGCATCAATGACCAGGTTCGCGCTGGGATCGAGCTTGTTGTTCGCCGTCTGATACGCTCGGAAGCCAGGAGCTTCGACGGTCATGGTGTAGAAGCCCGGCGGGACGTTCGTGATGATGTAGTAACCGGATTCGCTAGTCGTGGTCTCCCGCTGAACGCCGCTCTTGTTTTCAATCTTGACCTTGGCGTTCGGAATGGTTGCGCCCGTCGGGTCCTTGATGAAGCCCGAGACCCTGCCAAGGTCCGATTGCGCACGGACATTGCCTGAAACCAGCAAGCATACAGAAAGCAATACGATCATCCCAGCCCGTTTCACGGTTTGCTCCTCTTTGCAAAAAAGTTCTGCTTTTGTTGGTGGTTGGTTCGTAGTGGTCGCGGCATCTGTACCTGGACTACGACCCGAGAACCCATGAGGGTTGATCCTTTGTGAATTTTGGGTGAAAGCGAGAGAAAGAACCCAGCGTGCGGGAAGCTACTTCAACCAGCTAGTCTGGTACATACAGTGATTCCTGTATCGAGGGGGAAATTGCTGGGTATCGTAGGGGCGTGCGGTCGGCCGCGGAATTCGTCTCCTGGTGGTGTCATCGAGAGCTAGCCATCACGGTTGAAGCTCCCCAGGATTGAGCCAGTTTAACCAAGAAATTCAGACCCACTACGACCGTCCGCTGGTTTTGCAACTCTCTTTGTCAATTGCTATTCGCACTCAGGGGCCGACGTTCCGAACCTAGCGGCCAAGGGGTGTGACTTGATTCATCAGCTGCCGTACGGAGCAGGCCAAAACCAGGATCTCAGGATTCGTCCCGCTACTCTCTACAGGGTATACCGGATGCGCCGGTTTTGCCCGCTTACGTAGACTGAGCCGCTTGCATTGAGGTGGGAGAGTGGGATTTATGTGGCGGCGGCGGAAATTGGTTCGTCTGCAGGAAGAATTGGCGGCAATTAGCTTACTGGACAGGCTCCACGACTATAACACCGAGTTCGATCGCGAGTTCCATCGCGACGACAATGGCGTTCACGCCGCCCGCCAAAAACGGCGGTTTGAGATCCTGGCTGAGATTTCCAGGTTGGAAGGCGAAAAGCCCGGCCTCGAGAGTCTTTTGAGAGAATCGGCTATCAGCCGTTAGGGCAGAGAAACTGCGTCTTCTCGCACGACGCGCCCCGAGGGAGAGGAGCACCTACTCTCGGGTAGTGAACAACCCTTCTCCCGCGGTAACTGAACCACCAATTTCCCGAAGTCTACTTGCGCCTTGCCCCGGCTTTGCCACGCGAAGCGCCGTTGTTAACCACGGCCCAGGTTCGCTGAATCTCCGCCATGAGGGCGTCTGCGACGAGCTTGGATTCGCGTTCGCCGCGGGCCACGCGGCTGACGTAGGAGGGGTCGCAACCGACCTTTTCCGCTACTCTCTTATACATACCGCGAGAAAGGGAAGGCAGGCTCCACAAATTGGTGTTACCATTTTTGTTACCATTTTTGTTATGAGCGCCGTTTCTGTTATGGATCCCGGGCATTGGTTACCTCGAGGTGCCCCCCTTGCCAGTGTGCAGGGAGCGCATCCCATAACGACAATGTTACATCAAGGCCGTTAGGTGCCGCAATGACTAAACTGAAGAAACAAGCTAAAGTGCCGGAATGGGCCTCACGGATCATCGCCCTTCGTCGTCAACTGAAAATGAGCCAAGGGGAACTGGCGAGGCGTGTGGAATGTTCGGCCATGACCGTTTCCCGCTGGGAACGAGGAATGCAGGCGCCGACCGCTGATTGCTACATCCAACTGGGCAGGCTGGCGGGCAAGGAGCAGTGCTGGTTTTTCTGGGAGCACGCCGGACTGCAGATCGCAGATGTGGCACGTAGCTTGCCTGGCACCCGGGCCGGCGGACCGCTCCCGGCAGTGCCTCCCTTGGAGAATGCCAGTGCCGGGGCCAAAGTCTCACCTGTCGCTCGCCAGAAGATCGTAGCCCTTCCCGTCCTGAGGGCGGTTGCGGGGACGCATGGCAATCGCGGTGACAAGAAGCTGAGCCTGGACATGATACCCTCCTCCAAGCTCATGGGAGCACCCAGCGACTGGTGCCCTAACCCCAGGTATACCAGCCTGCTGCGCGTTAAGGGCAGGTCCATGGAACCGCTGATTCACGATAGCGACATTCTGGCAGTGGACTCTTTCCAGACCAACAAGGCCGAGCTAGACGGCAAGGTCGTGGTTGTCACTCATGAAGAGGAAGGCTTGTGCGTATCTCGGCTTCGCAGGTATGAAGGCGTCGAACTGCTCGAGTCGGAAAACCACGAGCATGACAGCGTTGTACTCGGTAAGAGCAATGGCTGGCGGATTGTAGGCAAGGTATTGTGGTGGATTTCAGCTGCGCCGTAACGGTGATTGTTGTACCCTCACGGATCTAATTCTGGATACGATCGAACGCCGGTAGCGCAGGTATCGGGAATAAAACCAGGTTTCGCGAGCACATTCAAGAGCGCTGGGCCTGGAGTCGGCCACCCCAACCCAAGGAGACTAGCGCGCATACGGGAACACTCCCATGAAAACGAAGCTTTCCAGCAAGACCAAGTCTGCTAAGAAAGCGCACGTTAAGCGGCAAGCGTCCGCGGCGAAGGAACTCAAGCAGGAGACGGCTTTTCCGGTGGTTGGCATCGGCGCCTCGGCTGGCGGGCTGGAGGCATTTTCCCAATTACTCCGCCATTTGCCGGAGCAGACCGGGATGGCCTACGTCCTGGTGCAGCACCTGGATCCCAGCCATGGCAGCGTGCTGCCGGAAATTCTCTCCCGTGCCACCCGCATTCCGGTCACGGAAGTGAAGGACGGGACCAAGGTGGAGCCCGATCACATCTATGTCATTCCCGCCAATACCAGCATGGTGATCGAGAGCGGGACCTTGCGCTTAGGCGCCCGGACCCTCACCCGCGGGATGCACATGCCGATCGACCAGTTCTTTCAATCTCTGGCCGACGAGCGCAACAACCAGGCCATCGGTGTCGTTCTCTCGGGCACCGCCTCCGATGGTACAGGAGGATGTAACCTGATCAAGGCGGCGGGTGGAATCACGTTTGCCCAGAGTGAAACTTCGGCCAAGTACACCAGCATGCCCCACAACGCTATCGCGGCCGGGTGCATCGATTTCGTACTCGATCCCAAGAATATCGCCAAGGAACTTGCCCGTATTGGCCGGCACCCCTACGTCGCCCACGTACCGGTGGCAAAAGAAGAATCCGCGGTCATCGGCACCGGCACCCACATGGAGCAGTTGTTGGCCCTGGTCCGCGAGGCGACCGGGGTGGACTTCAATCTTTATAAACCCATGACCCTGCAGCGGCGTATTAAGCGCCGTATGGTGTTGCACGGGCTCGAAAAGGTGAAAGATTACCTGCACTACATCAAGCAGCACCGGGGCGAACTGGATGAGCTTTACCGCGACATTCTGATTCACGTTACCGGTTTTTTCCGCGACAAAGATGCCTTCCAAGCTTTACACGACAACGTCTTTCCCACTCTCTTCGAGAACCGCAAGCTGGATGACGCTCCCATCCGCATCTGGGTCCCGGGTTGCTCTACCGGTGAGGAGGTCTATTCCATTGCTATCGTGCTGTTGGAATACATGTGGGAGAAGGCACGCACCGCGGCGTCAACTGTCAGCAAGGGAGTGCAGATCTTTGCTACTGACGTCAGCGACACTGCTTTGGACCGTGCCCGCACCGGGTTGTACACGGAGACGGCGGTCGCCGATGTCAGCCCCGAGCGTCTGGCGCGCTTTTT
>Ga0209689_1001885_pt1 | contig 15695 bp, 14 predicted proteins | sample GraSoiAngelo_149_FD_187119 | JGI IMG/M metagenome (GOLD analysis project Ga0209689, IMG submission 187119) | Grasslands soil microbial communities from the Angelo Coastal Reserve, California, USA - 14_1009_09_30cm (SPAdes) (version 2) | ecosystem: Environmental > Terrestrial > Soil > Grasslands ...
GACACGGTGGACGTGGTCGGGCTGGACCTCCAGCGCGAGGATCTCGACGCCGTTCGCGTGGGCCATTTCTCTCAGCAGGCCGCGCAGGCGGTCGGCCGCGGCGTCCGACAATACCCGCTTCCGATACTTCGGCATCCTCACCGCGTAGTACGCGGTCTGATCTGCGACATTGCGAGTTGTCTTGAGGCCGAGATCTCGCATCCACGCAATCTACCACATAGTCAATGCTCCTCCCTCGGAGTGAATGCCAGGGTTTCCGCGCCCACGGGGGTTTGATGATTTCTTTCTCCTCCTGCAGCGCGGCCTCGATCGCCGGGTCTGACGGCGCCGGCCGACCGTCCCCATCGAGAGGCGCTCGCGTGCGGTGCTCGCGGCGGCGGCCGCCGTGGGTCCCGTGCGTCCCGCGCGCCCCGGAGACCGCGTGACGCCGCTCGTCGTGGCGAGCTACAACATCCACCGGGGTGTCGGGCTCGACCGGCGCCGCGACCTCGACCGGATCGTCGCGGTCATCCGGGAGATCTCACCCGATATCGTCGGCCTCCAGGAGGTCGTGCGCGGGGCGGGCCCGCCGCCCGAGGATCAAGCCGCGTACCTGGCCCGCGCCCTCGGCATGGAGCTCGTGATGGGGGAGACCCGGTCGCTCGGCGACGGCACCTTCGGCAACGCGGTGCTCACGCGCCTGCGCGTGCTCGGCTCCGACCGCTGCGACCTGAGCCAGGCCGCCCGCGAGCCGCGCGGCTGCCTCCGCGTCGACCTCGCGGTGGACGGGATCGCGCTCCACCTGTTCAACTGCCACCTGGGTCTGAGCCCGGCCGAGCGGCGCCGGCAGCTCCGGCTGCTCGCCGACTTCGTCGGCGCCTCCACCCGGCTCGGGCCCCGCGTGCTGATGGGCGACTTCAACGAGTGGCATCGCGGACCGATCACGCGGCGGCTCAGGCGCGAGTTCGTCTCGCGGATGCGCCGCATGCGGCGGACCCATCCGTCCGTGTTCCCGCTCTTCCCGCTCGACCGGATCTACTGGGACGCCGAGCTCGAGGGCGAGGCGTTCCACGCCCACCGGAGCCGGCTCGCGCGCCTGGCTTCCGACCACCTGCCGGTGGTCGCCCGGCTCCAGGTGCGCCGTCGCGAGCGGGCGGCGCCGGCGTGGGCGGCGGTGGGCGTGCGGCCGCCCGGCGAGTAGCCCCGGCGCTCGCGTCACGCTTGACAGCCCCGGAGGGTCTCCTACGATGCGCGCGACCTGGATGAAGGCCCTGCTCGCGACCCTCGGCGCCCTCGCGGCGCTCCTGCTCCTCGCGCTGACCGGCGCCAGCGCCGCCGACGACGCCTGGCGGGTCGGCTACTTGCACTCCCTGAGCGGCTACCTCGCCAACATGGGCACGGCGAGCCGTGACGGGTTTCTCCTCGCGATCGACGAGATCAACAAGCGCGGCGGCGTCGACGGCCGGCCGCTCCAGGTCTTCGTGGAAAACGACGAGTCGGACCCGTCCAAGGGCGTCCCCGCCGCGATCCAGCTGATCAGCGCCGACCGCGTCCACGCCATCGTGGGGCCGGCGCGGAGCGACATCACCGAGCCGCTCGGCCCCATCGCGGCCAAGGCGCGCGTGGTGGACATGACCTGCTCGTTCATCCTGCCGACCCAGGGCGACTACACGTTCGCCACGGTGCCGACGCCGGAGGAGGAGGCGCGGGTCGCCGTCGGCTTCCTCGCCGACCGGGGGGCCCGGAGCATCGGCATCCTCCACGCGATCGACCTCTACGACAAGACCTCCGCCAAGGCGTTCGCGGACGAGGCGGGCCGGCATCGCATCCAGGTGCTCGCCACGGAGAGCTACAACGCCGCCGCCGACAAGAACTTCATCCCGCAGCTCACGAAGATCAAGGCGGCGAAGCCGGACTGGCTCACCGTGCTCGGCAGCGGCGCCCCCGTCCCCCTCATCATCAACCAGAAGGCGGAGATCGGCTTCGCGGCGCCGGTGCTCGGCAACCTCGCTTTCAGCGTGGCCGGCATCGAGCCGCTGCTCCGGATCGCCGGCCCCAACCTCCAGGGCGCCTACCTGACGACCGTGCCCGTGGCGGTATGGGAGACCCTGCCGAAGCGGGACCCGCGCCTGCCGCGGATCGTCCGGTACCGCGAGGCCTTCAAGGCGAAGTACGGCCGCGACCCCCACATGGCGGACTGGTGGACGGCCCAGAACTACGACATCGCCTTCCTCCTGGCCGAGGGGCTCCGGCGCGCCGGCCGAGACGCGGGCGGCGCCGGCCTCAAGGCCGCGCTCGAGGGGATCCGAAACTTCGAGGGCGTCGTCGGCACCTTCAGCTTCGCGCCCGGCCGCCACGCGGGCGCCACCGGCATCATCATCGCCCGCGTCGAAGGAGAACGGATCGTCCTGGTGAAGTAGTGACCGCCCCCCTCCTGGAGGTCCGGGGTCTCACCAAGCGGTTCGGCGGCGTGCTCGCCCTCGACGGCTTCGACCTCACGCTCCCCGAGGGGCAGATCCGCGGCCTCATCGGCCCGAACGGCGCCGGCAAGTCCACCCTCTTCAACGTCGTGACGGGCGCCCTCCCCCCGGATGGCGGCGAGATCCGCCTCGCGGGGCGCCCGGTCAACGGGCTCCGTCCCCACGCCCTCGTCCGGCTCGGCATGGTCCGCACCTTCCAGAAGATCCATCCCTTCCGCGGCATGAGCGTGCTCGAGTCGGCGATGGTCGGCTGCCACGCCGCGAGCCGGGCGGGCCTGCTCTCGGCCGTGCTCCGGCCTCCCCGCGCCGCCCGCGAGGAGGCCCGGATCCGGGAGCGGGCGAGCCTGGCGCTCGAGTTCGTGGGCCTGGGCGCGCGGGAGGCCGAACCCGCCGAAGCTCTCCCGCTCGGGCTCCAGCGGCTCCTCCAGCTCGCGTGCGCGCTCGCCACCGGCGCCCGGCTCCTCCTCCTCGACGAGGCCGCCTCCGGGCTCACCACCCCCGAGACCGAGCGCCTGGCCGAGCTCCTGCTCGCGGTGCGGACCCGCGGCAAGACGATCGTGCTCGTCGAGCACGACATGAGCCTCGTGATGCGCGTGTCAGACCTGGTGACCGTGCTCAACTTCGGCCGGAAGCTCGCGGAGGCGAGCCCGGCGGAGGTGCGGCGCCATCCGGAGGTGATCCGCGCGTACCTGGGCGGGGGAGGCCACGGTGCTGGCGGTTGAGGAGCTCGTCGTCGCCTACGGCCGGATCCAGGCGCTTCGGGGCGTCTCCCTGACGGTCGCCCGCGGCGAGTACGTCGGCGTGATCGGCCCGAACGGCGCCGGCAAGACCACGCTCCTCCTCGCCCTCTCTGGCGCGCTCCCGGTGGCGGCCGGCCGGATCGTGCTCGACGGCGAGGACTTGGCCCGGGTGCCGCCGCACGCGCGGGTCTCCCGCGGCGTCGCGATCGTGCCCGAGGGGCGGGAGGTGTTCGGGCCGCTCTCGGTCCGGGAGAACCTGGAGCTCGGCGCCTACCACCGGCGCCGGACGGCGCCGCGCGCCGAGGTCCGCGCCGACCTCGAGATGGTGCTCGACCTCTTCCCTGTCCTCCGCGGCCGGTCGCGCCAGCTTGCGGCGACGCTCTCGGGCGGCGAGCAGCAGATGCTGGCGGTCGGCCGGGCACTCATGAGCCGCCCGCGGCTTCTTCTCCTCGACGAGCCCTCGCTCGGTCTCGCCCCCGTCGTCGCCGCCGAGATCCTCGGAGCGCTCGGGCGCCTCCACGCCCAGGGGCTGACCTGCCTCCTGGTCGAGCAAGACGCGACGCTCGCCCTCGAGGCGACCAGCCGGAGCTACGTCTTCCGCACCGGGCTCGTCGTCGCCCACGGCTCGAGCGCCGAGCTCCGACGGAACCCGCTCGTCGAGGAGATCTACCTCGGCAGCGCCGGGAGCGGGGAGTGCTGAGCCTCCTCCCGCTCCTCGTCGTCAACGGGATCGTGTTCGGCGCGATCTACGGCCTCAACGCGGTCGGGTTCAGCGTCATGTACAACGCCACCAACATCATTAACTTCGCGCAGGGCGAGTTCCTGATGCTGGGCGGCATGCTCACCCTCCTCTTCTACGGGGACGGGCGGGTGCCGCTGCCGGTGGCCGCGGCCGGCGCCGTGCTCGCGACCACGCTGATCGGGCTCCTGATCGAGCGGGCCGCGATCCGGCCCCTCTGGCGGCGGCGGGCGAAGGACTGGACCTACATCTTCATGCTCTTCGCGGTGGCCACCGTCCTCCCCAACGCGGTCATGCTCGCGATCAGCCGCGACGCCGCCACCTTCCCCGCCTTCAGCGGCACCCGGCCGCTCGCGCTCGGTGGGGTGACGGTGGCCCCCCAGGCGCTCTGGGTGCTCGGCCTGACGGCGGTGGTGGCGCTCGGGCTCCACGGCTTCTTCAACCACACGCTGACGGGGAAGGCGATGAAGGCGATCGCGGTCAACCGGCGCGCGGCGGCGTGGATGGGCATCCCGGTCGAGCGCATGGTGGCGCTCTCGTTCGCGCTGTCGGCGGGGCTCGGCGCGCTCGCGGGCGTCGTGGTCACGCCCCTCATCACAACCCAGTTCAACATCGGGCTGCCGTTCACGCTGAAGGGCTTCGCCGCCGCCGTCATCGGCGGGCTCGGCAACATCGGGGGCGCCATCGTCGGCGGGCTGATCCTCGGCGTCCTGGAGGCGCTGAGCTCCGCGTTCGTGTCGTCGATGTACGGCGACGCGGTCACCTACGGGATCCTGCTCGTGATTCTCCTCGTCCGGCCGTCGGGCCTCTTCCGCCCGCTGGTCGAGCTGACGCAGGAAGAGATTTGAGGGCCGGGCGCGGGACGGCGCTCCCCCTCGCGGCCCTCGCGGTCGGGGTCGCGGCGCTGCCGCTCCTCGGCAGCGTCTTCGCCGACACCGTGATGGCGCTCGCCGGGCTCTTCGCCATCGTCGCCGTCGGGCTGAATCTCCTCTTCGGCTACGCGGGGAAGATCTCGTTCGGCCACAACGCGTTCATGGCGATGGGCGCCTACGCCTCCGGCATCCTGACGACCGGTGCGGGCCTCCCCCCCCTCGGCGCGCTGGTGGCGGGGGCGGCCGGGACCGGCCTCGTCGCCTTCCTCCTCGGGGCGCCGATCCTGCGCCTCCGCGGCCACTACCTCGCCATGGCCACGCTCGCCCTCGGCGAGATCACCATCATCGTCTCGACCCGCTGGACCGAGGTGACGGGCGGGCTGACCGGGATCCCCGGCGTGCCGGACTTCCAGGTCCTCGGCGTCGCCTTCGACACGAAGACGAAGCTCTACTACCTGATCTGGGCGGTCGCCCTCGGGGGGCTCGGCCTCTCGTTCCGGGTGATCGACTCGCGCTTCGGCCGCGCGCTCCGCGCCCTCGGCGCCCACGAGGCGGCGGCGGAGGCCCTGGGGGTGCCGGTCGTCCGCTACCGCGTCCAGGTCTTCGTGCTGAGCGCGGTGTACGCGGCGGTGGCCGGGGGGCTCTACGCGCACTTCCTGAACTACGTGAACGGAACCTTCTTCGACCTGCCGGTGATGGTCGAATTGATGGCGATGCTCGTGGTCGGCGGGATCGGCACCCGCTGGGGGCCGATCGTCGGGGCGGTGCCGCTCATGTGGGTCTCGCAGAGCCTCGGCCGCTACGCCGACTATAGCCTCTTGATCTTCGGCGCGCTCTACGGGGTGGCGCTCCTGTTCCTGCCCCGCGGCCTCTGCGGCGAACTCGTGGCGTGGGAGGCAGGGCGGCGGGGGCGGAGCTGACCTCCGCCCCCGGCGCGCCCGCACGGGGGGCTACTGGAGCTCGAAGACGAAGAGGGCGCCGCCCTCCGGGCTCGCGGCGAAGACCTTCTCGCCGATCCAGCCGAGGAACGACGGCGGCGTCTTGAGCCGGCCGGAGACGACGGCGACGTACTGGGCGCCGTCGACCTCGTAGGTGGCCGGCCCGGCGGTGATGCCCGAGCCCGTGTTGAACTGCCAGAGCACCTTGCCGGTCCACGCGTCGAGCGCCTTGAAGACCCCGAAGACGTTACCGTGGAAGACGAGACCGCCCGCCGTGGACAGGGCGCCGCCCATGAACGGCAGCTCCTCCTTGCTGCCCCAGACCTTCTGCTGCTTGATGGGGTCCCACGCGACCAGCTCGCTCATGTAGTCGCCGGGCCCGGCCTTGGCGAGCTCGAACTCGGAGGCGAGGTAGAAGGTGCCGGGCTTGTAGTCCTGGGTGCGGTTGACGATGTCCATGCAGAGGTTGAAGGTCGGGATGTAGACGAGCCCCGTCTGCGAGCTGTAGGACATCGGCTCCCAGTTCTTCCCGCCGAAGAGGTTCGGGCACACGTCCCGGGCCCAGACGTCCTGCCGCGGCCGCTTCTCCGCGACCTCGATCGGCCGGCCGGTGGCGCGGTCGATCCCCTTGGCCCAGTTGACGAGCACGAACGGGTTGGCCGAGACGAGCTGGCCGGTCTTCCGGTTCAGCACGTAGAAGAAGCCGTTCCGGTCGGCCTTCAGCGCGAGCGGCGTCTTCTGGCCCTCGACCGACGCGTCCACCAGCACGAGCTCGTTGACGCCGTCGTAGTCCCAGACGTCGTACGGCGTCGTCTGGTAGTGCCAGACGATCTTGCCGGTGTCGGCGTCGAGGGCGAGCGTGCTGGCGGTGTAGAGATTCGTGTACTGGCCGTACTCGCTGCTGTCCGGGCCGCGGACCCCCCCGCCCCACGGCGCCGCGTTGCTGGCGCCGTAGTAGACGAGGTTGAGCCGCGGGTCGTAGGAGCCGATGAACCAGGCGGCGCCCCCGCCGGTCTTCCACGACTCGCCCTTCCACGTCTCGTTGCCCGGCTCGCCGGGGCCCGGGACCGTGTAGGTCCGCCAGACCTCTCGGCCGGTGTCCTGGTCGTACGCGGTGATCGCGCCGCGCACGCCGTACTCGCCCCCGGCGAAGCCCGTCACCACGAGGTTCTTCGCGATCGTGGGCGGCGAGGTGATCGCATGGCCCTGTTTGTAGTCCACGACCTTCGCCTTCCACAGCTCCTTGCCCGTGCCCGCGTCGAGGGCGACCAGCATGGCGTCGAGGCGCGCCACGAAGAGCTTGCCGTGCGCGTAGGCGACGCCCCGGTTGTCGAGGCCGCAGCAGGTGGTCTGCTGGACGTCGGGCGGGATCTCGGGCGCGTACTTCCAGCGGATGGCGCCCGTCTTGGCGTTCACGGCGTAGACGTAGCGCGGCCCCGCCGAGGTCGTCACGTAGAGAGTGTCGCCGACGACGACGGGCGTCGATTCCTGCGCCTCGAGCGTGCCGAACTGGAGGACCCAGGCGACCTTGAGCCGGTTCACGGTGCTCGTGTTGATCCGGCTGAGCGGGCTGTAGCGGGTGTTGGCGCTGTCCCCGCCGTACGCCGGCCAGCCGGCCGACTGGGCCGCGGCGGGGCCGGCGAGCCACGATGCCGCGAAAAGCGTCACGACGATGACGAAGCCGAATGTTCTCATGATGGAGTCTCCCTCTGAGCGTTGAGTCCGCGGGGGCGCCGCCCCCTCCTCGACCCGTGACACGTACAACACCGGCACCCTCGTGTCAAGGCAGGGCGCAGGTCTGCAGGCCGCGGGTCTGCTCGTGTCCCTATCTGAAGTGTCGGCCACCAGAATAAGGTGTATCGCGGACTTGAAATGGGGCCAGGAGGCTCGCTCTCCGTGACGCTCCATCGTCCTCCAGCTTGAGCCAGTGTTTATGCGGCTTCGCGTACCGCGCCAGTCCGTCGTCACCATGATGGGGTGGGACCTCCGCCACTGAATTACGATGTACAACTAAGGTGACACTAGCCGGTACCTCGAGCGCCCAAGACCCCACCGAAGTGCGCCCCAAAATCTTGCCCGACCGGACTGCGGAATCTGCCAGGTGGCAGTACGGCCCTAGCTCGCGACTGCGAGCTGGCATCAACGATGCGGAGCGGCCTCACGGTGACAGTCGTTGAGTGGAACACGGCCCGCGCGCTCGAGATCGCCGATAGAGGCTACGTCCTGGAGCTCGGGGGCCCGGAGCTCCTCGCCGCGGTCAGGCGGATGTATCTCGGCGGTGAGGTGCGGCGCCCGCGCGGGTAGCCCTCCGGAAGTCCCGAGGACTATTGCCGAGAGGTGTGCGACCTCGAGGAGGACATGGCTCGCTTCTATCGGAAGGTCGCTCCCTCCCGAGCATCGCCGTTTCAGACTCAGCGCGCAACGAGCTTTGGATGATGTCCTCTCACCCAGGAGAGAACAGTCCGGCGAAACTGTCGCGCCTCTTCAAGGAGTTCGGTAGCCTCCTCGGCCGCGATCTCGCCGGCACGATCATAATCAGAGAGATTGCGTTTGCCGCGACACTGATCGAAGTAAGCCGCAAGCTCCTGAAATTCAGGACCGAGCACCTCGGGTAGGACCTTGAATGTCGCCCAATGGTGACCCACGCCAGTCGTTCGATAACCGGATGCAGCCAGTACGATCGTGGCGAGCTGGAAAGCCGCCTGATAGGCCGTCTGGAATCGCAGATCGACAGAGATAGCGTCAACCGCCGCGTCCTTGAGATCGCGATCAGCGACCCGCAAGAGGTCACGGACCTCACGGGGAGTGGTCCGGTGCCGCTTAAGTCGACCTTCCGCCAAGAATTGCTTTAAGCTCACCCTCATCACCTAGCAAGAACACCTTGGGACCCTTGATAACGTCACGAATGAACGGGTGATGGTTCCGGTACTTCCGCCTGAAGTCTTGAGGGTTATAGACAGAAGGATTGATCTCTCGGTTTACCAGCCTCTTCACCGGAGCGAGAACGGCGGCAGTCTGTCGACCTGAGAGGTTGCCGATCAGCATGAGGTCGATATCGCTGGTTGCGGTTTCGTCACCCCGCGCCACTGACCCGTAAAGAAACGCAACTTTGATCTTGTCACGGATGCCGAGCAGTTGTGCCCGCAGGCTGTCGCCGAAGCCAACGGTTATCAGCATAAGGGCCTTGAGAGGCTCGTGAGCCGGGTGGGACGGGTCTACGCGGTAGTAGGTACGATTACCGCGCCATGTCTGGCCCACAATGCCGGCGCGAATCAACCTCTTGAGCGCGCTCTGGATCAGAAACAGGCGCTCTCCTGTCATGGCCGTAAGTTCTCGCTGATAGAAGTCCCTAGAGGGGTGAAGGAAGAACAACCTCAACAGCGTCACCACTGCTCGGCCGGCAAACAAATGGCCGACCCCTGCGAACGTGCGCGTGCTCTCGACATCGCGTCCCCGAGTCGAGGATTGACCAGCGGCGCTGGTTTTCTGACCAGCCGCTTTGGTCCTTTGACCAGATTCCATGGTCGTTAGACCAACATTCTTGGTCACACCAGCATAGTACCAGACGAGCCCCTTGTAGGAACAGGGCGGGCGTGCTTCGGGAGGGCGGCAACCCCTCGACGTGGGCCTTCGGTCGATCGACGGGGCCGCCGCGGAGACGGCGGCCGCGACGGCGTCGCCACTAGCCTCCCCGCCTCCCGCCGTTGTCCAGCGCCCCTCGACCCGGGTCGCGGTATAGTCCGGGAGTGATCAGGGATTCGTGACCCGCGCCCACACGATTCGAGAAGGAGGACGCGTGCGCCCGCATCGACCGGTGCTCCTGGGGCTCACGCTGACGCTCGCGCTCGCGGGCCCCGCGGGCGCCGAGGGGCCGATCCGGATCGGCGAGATCAACTCCTACAGCGGGATCGGCGCGCCCTTCACGCTGCCCTACCGGGCGGCGGTGGAGATGGCCGTCGACCAGATCAACGCGGGGGGCGGGGTCAACGGCCGGAGGCTCGAGGTCCTCTTCCGCGACGATCGGGGCCAGCCGGCGGAGGCGATCAAGCACGCCCAGGAGCTGGTCACGGCCGACGGGGTGACCCTGCTGGCAGGCGGCTTCCTCTCGAATGTCGGGCTCGCCATCTCCGACTGGGCCCGGCAGCACCGGGTCATGTACGTCGCCGCCGAGCCGCTCACCGAGGCGCTCACCTGGTCGCAGGGCCACCCCTGGGTCGTGCGCGTCCGGCCCAACACCTACGAGCAGGGTCGGATGCTCGCCGAGCGAGCGGCAAAGACGGGCCACGTCCGCTGGGCCACGATCGGCCCGAACTACGAGTACGGCAAGCGCGCGTGGGAGACGTTCCGCGATCGGCTCCGGGAGCTTCGGCCCGGAGTCGAGGTCGTGGGCGAGCACTGGCCCGCCCTCGGCAAGCTCGAGCCGGGTCCGTACGTGACCGCGATCCTTGGCGAGCGGCCGGACGCGCTCTACGTCTCCCTCTTCGGCTCTGACTGGCTCGCCTTTGTCCGCGAAGCGAACAAGCGGGGCCTCTTCCAGAAGATGTTCGTGGTCGGCATCCTGCTCGGCGAGCCAGAGTACATCGATCCCCTGAAGACCGAGGCGCCGGAGGGGATGCTCGTCACGGGCTATCCCTGGTACGCGATCGCCGCGCCGGCGCACCGGCGGTGGGTGGAGGCGTTCCGGCAGCGGACGAGCGCGGAGCCGCGGCTCGGCTCGCTCGTCGGCTACATCACGGTCCTCTCGATCGCCGAGGCGCTGCGCCGCGCCGGTCCTGACCTCGACGCCGACCGGCTGTCGGCGGCCTTCCGCGGGCTCGGTGTGGAGACTCCGATCGGGCCGATCACGTTCCGCGCCGTCGACGGGCAGTCGACGATGGGCGCCTGGGTAGGGACGACGCGGCTCGATCGCGCGCGGGGGGTCGGCGTCATGGGGGAGTACGAGTACGTGCCGGGCGAGGGGGTACTGCCGCCGGCGGACGAGATCTTGAAGATGCGGGCGGGGCACTAGCGTCGCTCCGTGTCCGGCCCCCTGCTCCTCGTCCAGCTCCTCTCGGGACTCGCCCACGCGATGGTCCTCTTCCTGATCGCCTCGGGGCTCTCGCTGATCTTCGGGGTGACCCGGATCGTCAACTTCGCCCACGGCTCCTTCTACATGCTGGCCGCCTACCTCACCTATACCTTCGCCGCGCGCCTGCCGCTGGGCGGCGCCGCGTTCTACACCGCCGCGCTCCTCGCCGCGCTCGCGACGGGCCTCCTCGGGCTCGTGGTAGAGGTCCTCCTCCTCCGGCGGGTGTACCGGGCGCCGGAGCTCTACCAGCTCCTGTTGACGTTCGCCCTCGTACTCGTCATCGCCGACCTCGTCCGCTTCGTCTGGGGCACCGAGAACCTCACGGGCCCGGCGGCGCCGGGCCTGGCGGGCGCGGTCCCGATCGCCGGCCAGCTCTTCCCGACCTACGACCTCGCGCTGATCGGGCTCGGGCCGGCGGTCGCGCTCGCGCTCTGGGCGCTCTTCTACCGGACGCGCTACGGCATCCTGATCCGCGCGACCACCCTCGACCGAGAGATGGTCGCGGTCTTGGGTGTCGACGAGGCGCGGCTCTACACCTCGGTGTTCGTCCTCGGTTCCTGCCTGGCCGGGCTCGCCGGCGCGCTCCAGGTCCCGCGCCAGGCGCTGACCAACGTCATGGATACGACGGTCCTCACCGAGGCGTTCGTGGTCGTGGTGGTGGGCGGCATGGGATCGGTCGGCGGCGCCCTCCTCGCGGCGATCCTGATCGGCGTCAGCGACGCCTTCGGCGTGCTCGTGCTGCCCGGGGCGTCGCTCGTGCTCACCTTCGTCGTCATGGCGGCGATCCTGATCGTGCGGCCGTGGGGACTCCGGGGCCGGCCGGCGGGCCCGGAGCGGGCGGCCGCTGCCGGCGTGGCGGCCGCGCCGGCGCCGCCGCGCGCGTGGGGCTGGGCCCTCCTGGCCGCGCTCGTCCTCCTCCCGCCGCTCCTGCCGACCTACTGGGTGTGGCTGCTCGTCGAGGTGCTGGCGCTCTCCCTTTTCGCGGCGAGCCTCTACCTCCTCATGGGCACGGGCGGAATGGTCTCCTTCGGCCACGCGGCGGCGTTCGGCCTCGGCGCGTACGGGGCCGCGCTCCTGATGCTCCGGGCGGGGTGGCCGATGCCGCTCGCCTTCGCCGGCGCGCCGCTGGTGGCGGCGGCGGCCTCGGTCGTGATCGGCTTCTTCGCCGTGCGCCTCACGAGCATCTACTTCGCGATGCTGACGCTCGCGTTCGCCCAGATCGGCTACGCCCTCGTCCACCAGTGGTACGACCTGACCGGCGGCGACAACGGACTCCTCGGCGTGTGGCCGGCGCGGTGGCTCGCGAGCCCGCTCCGCTTCTACGGGCTGGCACTCGCGGCGTGCGGCGGCGGCGTCGCGCTCCTCTCGCGGGTCGAGCGGGCGCCCTTCGGGCTCACGCTCCGGGCCGTCCGCGACCACCCGCGGCGGGCCGAGGCGCTCGGCGTGAACGTCCGCCGCCTTCAGCTCCTGGCGTTCGTCATCGCCGGCTTCTTCGGCGGCCTTGCCGGCGCGACGTTCGTCTACTTGAAGGGGAGCGCGTTCCCCGAGTACCTGGCGCTGCCCGTGTCGGTCAAGGCGCTCGTGATGGTGCTGCTGGGCGGCGTGGGGACGCTCGCGGGCGCCCCCGTCGGCGCCGCCGTTTACACGCTGCTCGACACGGTCGTGACCCGCTACACGGCCTACTGGCAGGCGGTGCTGGGCGCGCTCCTCATCCTCCTCGTCCTGGCCTTCCCGCGGGGGATCGTCGGCGCGCTCCCGGGCCGGGGCCGGTGACGCTGAGCGTTCGCGACCTCCGGAAGGCGTTCGGGGGCGTCCGCGCCGTCGACGGCGTGAGCTTCGACCTGCCGCGCGGCGAGGTCCGCGCGCTGATCGGGCCGAACGGCGCCGGCAAGACGACCGTCTTCAACGTGCTGGGGGGCCAGCTCCGGCCGGACGCGGGCGAGGTGCGCCTCGGCGGCGAGCGGATCTCCGGGCTCCCGCCGCACGCGATCTGGCGCCGCGGCGTGAGCCGGACGTTCCAGGTGAGCGCTGTCTTCTCGACGCTCTCCGTCCTCGACAACGTCCTGGTCGCGCGGCTGTCGGCGGCGGGGCGGAGCCTCGGGCTCTTGGGGAGGGCGGGGCCGCTCGAGGCAGAGCGCGCGCGGGCCTTGCTCGCGCGGGTCGGGCTCGCCGAGCAGGCCGCCCGCCCGGCGGGGATCCTCGCCTACGGCGACCTGAAGAAGCTCGAGCTGGCGCTGGCGCTCGCGAACGATCCGGCGGTGCTCCTGCTCGACGAGCCGACGGCGGGCATGGCCCCCGCCGAGCGCGGCGAGCTGATGCGCCTGATCGTCCAGATCGCCCGCGCGGGCGGCCAGACTGTCCTCTTCACCGAGCACGACATGGATATCGTCTGGAGCGTCGCCGACCGGATCCTCGTGCTGCATCAGGGGCGGGTCATTGCCGAGGGCCTGCCGGGCGAGATCCGCGCGAACCCCGGGGTCCAGCAGGTCTACCTCGGCGAGGGTCCCTGATGCTCGAGCTCGACCGGGTCCACGCCTACTACGGGCCGAGCCACGTGCTGCACGGGGTCTCGCTCCGGGCGCGGGCGGGCGAGGTCGTCTCGCTCCTCGGCCGGAACGGCGCCGGCAAGAGCACGACCCTCAAGGCGATCGTGGGCCTGGTGCGGGTCGAGGGGGGGGCGATCCGCTTCGAGGGGCGGGACATCACGCGGCTGCCCACCGCCCAGATCAGCCGCCTCGGCGTCGGGTTGGTTCCCGAGGATCGCCGGATCTTCGCGGAGCTGAGCGTCCTCGAGAACCTGCGGGTCGGCGAGCGCCGCCAGGGATGGCCGGTGGAGCGGGCCTTCGACTGCTTCCCCGCGCTCCGCCCGCTCGCCGGCCGGCGGGGCGGGAGCCTCTCGGGCGGCGAGCAGCAGATGCTGACGATCGCCCGGACGCTCATGGGAGGACCGCGCCTGCTTCTGCTCGACGAGCCGGCGGAGGGCCTGGCCCCCGTGGTCGTCCGGACGCTCCGCGAGCGGATCGCCGCGCTCAAGCGGGAGGGGCTCACGATCGTCCTCTCCGAGCAGAATCTCCGGTTCGCCCGCCCTCTCGCCGACCGCGCCTACATCATCGAGCGGGGCGAGATCCGGTTTGAGGGCACGCTCGCCGAGCTCGACGCGGACGACCGGATCTGGCGTGCGTGCCTGAGCGTCTGACCGCGCCCCTGGCAGGGCGGCCGTCAGGCCGGGTCGCCGCCGGCGCGGAGCTCCTCGAGCGCCGTGCGCAGGGCGCGCTGGGCTTCGCGCGCGGCCGCCTCGCTCGCGTAGCGGGTGCGGGGCCAGAAAAAGCCCCGCAGTCCGTCCTTGAAGCGGCGGGGCACGACGTGAACGTGCAGGTGCGGCACGCTCTGGCTGACGCGGTTATTGACCGCCACGAACGATCCGTCGGCGCCGAACGCGCGCTCGACGGCGCGCGCGAGGAGGCGGGTGTGCTCGAAGAGCGGCCCGACGAGCGGCGTCGGCAGATCGGCCAGCGTCTCGTGGTGCGCGCGCGGCACGAGCAGGGTGTGGCCCGGGAAGAGCGGGCGATGGTCGAGGAAGGCGAGGAAGCGGGCGTCCTCGAGGACGACGTGGCCGTCCGCTTCTCCCCGCCCGACCCGGCAGAACGCGCAGCCCACCGCCATCGCTCGCCTCCTCCGCGGTGTATCACTGTGCCATAGGCGCCGCCGACACGCTGATCTCTGGAGTCGGACCGCACCGAGTGGGCACGACGCGCCTGGTTGGGAACCCGCCGGCGACGGCCGTGGCCGGGCCGGAGACGGACCGCGCTATAGCCCGAGCGTCGTTGCCGGTTCGATAAGCACGACAGGAGAAAGGCAACCACATCACGCCGATTGATGAGGCTCGCCATCCCCCGTCGCCATGCGTGCGACGAGGTGATGCAGGTCTAATCCGCGAATTTGAACATACCCAGGACGGGGTTTGTCATACCCACTGTGGGAATGAAGCGTCGCCCACGGAAGCACCATCCGAGGGCTCCATCCTCCGGCCTAGCTGAGGCGCTGTTCGGTGTGATTGCCTTCGGCTATGTCGATGTCTTGAAGGGAACGCGGTGACGGCTTCGGTCCGTGTCCCACAATCAAGTGGTTCGTGAACACTTCAAAGCCGCCTACCACAGCGACGAAATGTCGGGCGCTTGACCAATGCTGTTGAGGAGGTTTTCTGAACGCTGTGGCCTGGGCGAGCCTCCGGGGCGAGCGACGTCAAAAAACCTTCCGGAAAGGTATTCTGGAGTTGCGAGTTCTATTGCCTCCAATAGGCCCGCCTAGCCGGGTTCAAAAACGAATGATTCTGATTACCGGGGACACGCGGCGCAGTGGTAGCGGATGCTGCGCGCGCCGCTGAGCGCGACTCCCAGCAATAATACTGACAAGGAGCACGATCCTTCGTGCAGCTCACCGAACTGCTCCCTAGAATCCAAAGTGATCTGATCGCCGGTAGACGTCGGACGGGGAGTCGAGAACGAGGTGACCAAACCGATAGTTGTATTCTCTTGTATTCTATTAGCCTACATAGTAGGATGAACTTGTCATGAGGCAACGTATCCCCCGCCGTCGTCGCTCCAACCCCGCCGGCGGCCGCAAGGGCACAGGTGGCACCGAGGCGAAGCCGAGCCGCCCAGAGCCTCGGGTGCTGACGACAATGCGGCTCCGTCAATCGCTGCGCAGAGACCTCGAGGCGGCTGCGGCGCGCAATCGCCGATCCGTCGCAGACGTCGCGCAAGAACTGCTCGAGGAAGCGCTGCGAATGCGGCAATGCCCAGGGATTTACTTTGCGGACGAACCGAGCGGTCGGACAGCGAAGATCGGCGGAACGGGTTTGGGCGTGTGGGAAGTCGTA
>Ga0209689_1001890_pt1 | contig 15670 bp, 14 predicted proteins | sample GraSoiAngelo_149_FD_187119 | JGI IMG/M metagenome (GOLD analysis project Ga0209689, IMG submission 187119) | Grasslands soil microbial communities from the Angelo Coastal Reserve, California, USA - 14_1009_09_30cm (SPAdes) (version 2) | ecosystem: Environmental > Terrestrial > Soil > Grasslands ...
ATGCACCGGCGCGCCTTCCTCGGCCTCACGGCCGTGGTTGTCCTCGCCCTCGTCGTCGCCGGCGTCTCCAGCCATGCGTCGGGGCAACCGCAGGAATCCCTGCCCCGCGTCGGCATGCTCACGCCCGCCCCCTCGGCGACAGCGAAGCCAGCGTGGGATGCGTTCCGTGAGGCGATGAAGGAGCTCGGCTATGTCGAGGGAAAGACCGTCGCCTACGAGTACCGGTCGGCGGAAGGACAACCCGAGCGCCTCCCCCCTCTGGCGGCCGAGCTAACAAAGCTTTCGGTGAAGGTCCTGGTGGTCGCGAACACCCCAGGCAACCTCGCGGCCAGGAAAGCTACCACGACTATCCCTATCGTCATGGTAGCGGTCGGAGATCCCGTGCGGGTGGGGCTCGTCTCCAACCTCGGCAGGCCGGGCGGGAACATCACGGGGTTCACCAATCTCAGCGGCCAGATCGCCGCGAAGCGGCTCCAGCTTCTCAAAGAGACGATCCCAACCGCCACCCGCATCGGGATGATCGGCAACCCCGCCGACCCCAACGCCCTGGTCCAGATCCAGGACGCCGAGGCCGCCGCCCGCAAGCTCAAAGTCCAGCTCCGTCTCTTCACGATCAAGGAGGCCGCCCAGCTCGAGCCCGCCTTCGAGGCGGCACGGAGCTGGCGAGCGCAGGCCCTGCTGCGCCTGAACGACCCGCTCCAGGTTTCCCTTCGGGCGCGCACGATCGAGCTGGCCGCCAAGACCCGCGTCCCAATGATGTATTCGTCCCGAGCCGACGCCGAAGCAGGCGGGCTCATCGGCTACGGCGTCGATCCCCTCGAGAGCTACCGGCGTGCCGCCTCCTACGTGGATAAGATCCTCAAGGGCACCAAGCCCGGCGACCTCCCCGTCCAGCAGCCCACGAAGCTGGAGCTTGCCGTCAACCTGAAGACCGCTGCGGCCCTGAACGTCAAGATCCCCCAGACCGTTCTCGTCCAGGCCGATCAGGTGATCGAATGACCACGCGCCGGGTGTTCCTCGGCACGCTGGCCGGCGGCCTTCTCGCGGCGGTGCCCGTCGCCGAAGCTCAGCAATCGGGAAAGACCCCTCGGATCGGCTTCGTGGAAGCGGGAGCTCCGTCCGCGAACCAGCACTTTCTCGACGCCTTCAAGCGCGGGCTGCGCGAGCTGGGCTACGTCGGGCGCAGAACGTCGCCGTCGAGGAGCGCTGGGCGGAGGGACAGAACGACCGGTTCCCTGCTCTCGTGGCCGAGCTGATCCGCCTCAAGATCGACCTGCTGCTCATGGCGTCGACATCCGGCGCGCTCGAGGCAAAGGCGGCGACCACGACCATCCCCATCGTCTTCGTGGGCGCCGCAGATCCGGTGGGAAACAGGCTCGTGGCCAGCATGGGACGACCGGGCGGGAACATCACGGGATTCTCTCAGGGGGACGACGTCGGTTTCGGCGGAAAGAGGCTGGCCCTCCTCAAGGAAGCCGTGCCGAAGCTCGCTCAGGTCGCCGTCCTCTGGAATCCCACCGCGCGCGGCCTGGAGAACCGACTCAAGGAACTCTACCTGCCGGCCGCGACGCTCAAGGTGACGCTCAAGGCGTTCGAGGTCCGCGAGGCGAGCCAGCTGGACGCGGTGTTCGCGGCCATCGCGCGGGCCCGCGTGGATGGGCTCACGGTGTTGACGGATCCCCCGACGCTGCGCCATCGCGCCGCGGTCGTGAGCCTGGCCGCAAAGCACCGGCTGCCCGCGGTGTACGGGTTCGGGGAGTTCGTGCGCGCGGGCGGCTTCATGGTGGACGGGGCGAACATCCCCGACCTGTTCTACCGCGCGGCGGCATACGCGGACAGGATCCTGAAGGGCGCCCGGCCCGCGGATCTCCCTGTCGAAGAGCCCACGAAGTTCGAGCTGGTCATCAACCTAAAGGCGGCCAAGGCGCTCGGTCTGACGATCCCGCCGTCGCTGCTCGCGCGCGCCGACGAGGTGATTCAGTGATCGGAGATTTCACTCAAGAGCACGAGATGCTGCGGAAGAGCGTGCGCGCCTTCGTGGAGAAGGAGGTCGCGCCTCATGTCGACGAATGGGAAACGGCGGGGCGGATCCCGAAGTCCTTCTGGCGACGTCTGGGAGAGGTGGGATTCCTCGGGCTGGAGTTTCCCGTGGAGTACGGTGGGGCGGGCGGCGACTTCCTGTCGAGCGTGGTGCTGGGTGAGGAGATGGCGCGCTGCCGGTCGGGCGGCGTCGCATTCAGCGTGCTCGTGCACACGGACATGTCCTCGCCGTGGCTCACGCGCTACGGGAATGATGCCCAGAAGCGAAAGTACCTGCCGGGGATCATCCGCGGGGACACCGTCTGCGCGCTGGGAATCACGGAGCCGGGCACGGGCTCGGACATGGCGAACCTGTCCACTCGCGCGGTGAGGAACGGAGACCACTACCTGCTCACGGGCAGCAAGACCTTCATCACCAACGGCGTGTATGGGGACCTGTACTTCGTCGCGGCGAGGACCGCGCCGGGCACGGCCGAGCGGCGCCACGACGGCCTTTCCATGTTCCTGGTCGAGCGCGGGCTGCCCGGCTTCACGGTCGGTCGCAGGCTCGACAAGATGGGCATGCTCGCCTCCGACACGGCGGAGCTGGCTTTCCACGAGTGCCCCGTGCCGGCGGAGAACCTCCTGGGCGCCGAGGGGCGCGGCTTCCAGCAGCTCGCGGCCGGACTCCAGCGCGAGCGGATCATGGCCGCGGTGCTGGCGCTCTCGGGCGCAGCCCAGGCGATTGAGGACACCCGAGCATACCTCCGCGAGCGCCACACCTTCGGCGGCCCGCTGAGCGAGAAGCAGGCCCTGCGGCATCGGATGGCCGAGATGGCGACGGAGATCGAGGCCGCGCGACATCTGGTGTACCACGCGGCGGGGCTCTACAATGCCGGGCGGGACTGCATCACCGAGGTCTCCATGGCCAAGCTCTTCTGCACCGAGGTGGCCAACCGGGTCGCGTACCAGGCGGTCCAGCTCCACGGCGGCTACGGCTACATGCGGGAGTTCCCCGTGGAGCGCTTCTTCCGCGACGTGCGGCTCTGGACCATTGCCTCGGGCACCTCCGAGATGATGAAAGAGATCATCGCCAAGCGGCTTCTCTGATAGCGAACCGCCCATGAGATCAAAGGAGATCGTCATGACCCGACCGAGACGAGCCGTTATTGTAAACAGCGCGGTTTTCACGCTGGCAGTGCTTTTCGGGCTCGCGGTGACCTCGGCGCGCGCCCAGGACGTCGTGAAGATCGGCCAGATCGAGGCCCAGACGGGCGCCAACGCCATCTACGGCTGGATGTCCTCGCAGGGCACGGCGCTCGCGGTGGACGAGATCAACAAGGCGGGCGGCTTCAAGGTCGGGAGCAAGACCTACAAGATCCAGCTCATCGCGCTGGACACCCGCGGGGAGCCCAAGGAGGCGACGGTCCAGCTCAAGCGCCTCATCGAGGTGGACCAGGCCAAGTACATCTTCGGACCCTTTCTCTCCAACGTCTTCCTCGCCGTCCGGCCCTACGCGGGCGAGTTCAACGGCAAGATCCTGATGTGGGGCGGCGCCACGCGGATCCACGACTATGTCGGCACGCCCGGCCACGAGTTCCTGATGCGCACGTGGAACTGGGACGCGGGCGGCAACGGATTCGGCGAGCTGATGGTGGACAACCTGGTCAAGGCCACGGGCGCCAAGAAGATCGCCATGCTGTTCCAGAACGACCAGGGCGGCAAGGTGCTCGAAGACATCTACGTCCCCATGTTCAAGAAGAAGGGGATCGAGTCGCGCCTCGACTACTTCGAGCCCGGCACCAAGGACTTCTCCGCGGTCCTCGCGAAGATCGCGGCCTGGAAGCCCGACTTCCTCTTCCCGAGCTACGCCGATTCTTACCTCTACGACATCGTCAGGCAGGCGACGGAGACTGGCCAGCTGAAGAAGTTCTTCCTGGTGCGCGGCTCCCTCGGCCCCGGGCTCAAGAACAAGGACGGCCTCGACGAGTACATGGTCTACGTCCCCAAGTACTTCGAGGAGGCCGAGAAGAAAGACCCGAAGGTCGCGAAGTTCGTCAAGGCCTACAAGGACTTCTACAAGCGCGACTTCCCGTACGACCAGGCGCCCCTCTGCTCGGCCTCCTGCTACGATCACGTCTACATGCTGGTCGAGGCGATGAAGAAGGCGGGCACCGTCGACGACCCCGCCGCTGTGAAGAAGGCGCTCATGTCGATGACCTATGACGGACTCTGGAAGATCCGCTTCGACGACAAGGGAGAGGCCATCTTCAACTTCGACGTCGTCCGGCTCAAGAAGGGCGGCGCCCTCGAGGTGACGCACATCAATCCGAACTAGGGCGTGACGCAGCTCGTTCTTGGCCAGGTCCTCAACGGCGCGATCATCGGCGCGATGTACGGCATCATTGCACTTGGTATCACGCTCACCTTCGGGATCACCGGCATCGTGAACTTCGCCCTGGGCGAGTTCATGATGATCGGCGCCTACGCCACGTACGCGCTGGCCGAGCGCGGCGGGCTCCCCTACCCGGTGGCCGTGGTGCCCGGATGCCTCGTGGCCGCGGCCGCCGGGTATCTCTCCAACAAGGCCTTCTTCCGCTTCACCCGCAACAACCTCGTCAACGGCCTCCTCGTCTCCATCGGCCTCATCTCCATCTTCGAGAGCGCGGCCATGCTCCTGTGGACGGCCACGCCCGTCGAGATGCACTTCGTCCTCCCGGGCGCGCTGCGTGTGGGCGACATCGGTCTGCCCAAGATGAAGCTCGTCGTCTTCGCCGTCATCGTGGTCGTCATCGTCGCCACCTACCTGGGCCTGGCGCGCACCTGGCTGGGGCGCGCCGCCTTCGCCTATGCGCAGAACCCGGAAGCGGCCATGCTGATGGGAGTGCACACTCCCCGGCTGGAAACCGCCGTCATGCTCTATTCGACGGGGCTGGCCGGGCTAGGGGGCGCCCTCTACGCGAGCCTCTACTCGCTCGAGCCCGCCATGGGCGGCGTGTACGTGCTCAAGGGCATGGAGGCGGCGATCCTGGGCGGGATCGGCAGCCTCATGGGCTCGCTCTGGGGCGGCGTGATCCTCGGCGTCATCGAGGGCGTCGGCTCCATTCTCCTCCCCACGGCCTTCCGCGACGCGTACGGCCTGGCCGTGCTGGTGGCCATCCTGCTCTTCCGGCCCGCAGGCCTGTTCGGCGACGAATGACGGGCCAGACGATCCTCTGGGGCGCGCTCTACGCGCTGCCCCTCCTCGTGCGGAGCGACTTCCTGCTCACCATCTTCATCTTCACGTTCATCTACGGCATCCTCGCGGTGACCTTCGACCTGATCTTCGGCTTCACGGGCCAGCTCTCGATGTTTCACCCGGCCGTCTTCGGCGTCTCCGCCTACATGACCCATCTGCTCGCCGTCCACGCGGGGCTGCCGTTCTGGGCGGCCACCCTGCCCTCCGCGGCGGCGTCGGTCGTTCTCGCGGTGGTCGTGGGCAGCATCTGCTTCAAGTTCCGGCTCAAGACATTCTATTTCGCCGTGGTCACCCTCGCCTTCTCGGAGATGATCCGCCTCGTTGTCATGAACTGGAACAGCGTCACCAACGGCACCCTGGGCCTCGTGGTGGCTGGCAAGCCGACGATCTACTGGCCGGGGAGCGGCGTCATCCCCATCAAGGGTCCCGTCGCGTGGTACTACCTCACCCTCGTCTGCCTCTCCGTGACGGTGCTGATCTGCTCGCGCTGTCTCCGGTCGTGGATGGGGCGCTGCTTCGGCGCCATCCGCCTCAACGAAGACCTCGCCCGCACCCTCGGAATCAACGTGTTTCGCTACAAGCTCCTCTCCTTCGCCATGGGCAATGCCCTCGCCTCGTTCGCCGGTGGGCTCTACGGCTACTACACCGGGTACATCGACCCGGGCTACCTCGGCATCAACCAGTCGATGGAGGTGCTGGCCATGGTCCTGCTGGGCGGCCAGGGCACCCTCACCGGGCCCATCGTGGGCTCCCTCGTGCTCACCGGCCTGCCGCATGCCATCGATCTCCGGGCCGAGCTGCGCGCCGTGCTCTACGGCACCATCCTGATCTTCACGATCCTCGTGATGCCGCGAGGCATCGTGGGCACGCTCAACGCCTGGAGGTCCCGGCGTGTCTCTTGAGGTGCGCGGGCTCACCAAGCGCTTCGTCGGCCTGGTCGCCGTCGACGACGTCTCCTTCACCGTGGAGCCGGACGAGATCGTGGGCATCATCGGCCCGAACGGCTCGGGCAAGACCACGCTGCTGAGCATGATGGCGGGGCTCCTGACTCCCACCTCCGGCCGGGTGCTGTGGAAGGGGAGAGAGGTCCAGCGCCTGCGGCCGGACATCATTGCCGGGCAGGGCGTGGTCAAGACCTTCCAGAACCCGCAGGTCTTCGCGGAGCTGAGCGTATTCGAGAACGTGCAGGTGGCGAGCCACCTGAAGCTCAAGCGCGAGCTGGGCCTCCGCCGCGCGCTCGAGATCGTGGGCGCCGCGCGGGACGTCGAGCGGCGGCTGGCCGAGCGAGTGGCCGAGGTGCTGGCCCTCTGCAACCTGGGCGGGGCCAGCCGACAGCTCGCCGGCAACCTCTCCTACGGCGAGGAGAAGATGCTCGGCATCGCCATGGCCCTCATGTGCGAGCCAGAGCTGTTGCTCCTCGACGAGCCCGCCACCGGGCTCGGGCGCGACGAGATCCGTAACCTGGAGGCCGTCCTCGACAAGGTTCACGCCGCGGGCACCACGCTGTGCCTCGTGGACCACAAGATCGGCTTTCTCCGCGGGCTGGCCGGTCGGGTCATCGCGCTCAACTACGGCCAGAAGATCGCGGAGGGACCGCCCGAGCGGGTCCTGAACGAGCCGGCGGTGATCGAGGCGTATCTCGGAGCGGGCCATGCTCGAGCTTGAGGGCATCGACTGCCACTACGCCAAGGTGCACGTCCTCCGCGGCGTGAGCCTCGTGGTGAACCGCGGCGAGATCGTGTCCATGATCGGCCCCAACGCCGCCGGCAAGACCACGACCCTCCGGGTCATGGCCGGCCTCAAGCAGCCCTCGGCCGGGCGCATCCGCTACCTGGGGGAGGACATCACGCGGCTCCTGCCCTTCGAGCGCGTCCGGCGCGGCCTCGTGCTCGTCCCTGAAGGACGGCAGATCTTTCCCAAGTTCACCGTGCTGGACAATCTCCGGATGGGCGCCTACCAGCGGCCGGACCGCGGCGCGATCGACGGTGACCTCGAGAGCGTCTACGAGCTCTTCCCCCGACTGCGAGAGCGCCGCGACCAGCGCGGCGGCTCGCTCTCCGGCGGCGAGCAGCAGATGCTGGCCATCGGGCGCGGGCTCATGGCCCAGCCCAAGTCCCTGCTGCTCGACGAGCCTTCGCTCGGGCTCGCGCCCATCGTGGTCAGCGAGATCGCGCGGACCATCCGCGAGCTGGCGAGCCGCGGGCTCACCATCATGCTCGTGGAGCAGAACGCCGCCATGGCCCTCGAGCTGGCCGACCGCGCCTATCTGCTCGAGTCGGGGCACATCTCGCTGCACGGGACGGGCGCCGACCTGCAGAAGACCGACGTGGTCCGCAAGCTGTATCTCGGGGCGTGACGCCGCCATGGCTGCGCTGCTCGACGTGATGGCGGTGCGGGCGACGGGCGATCCCGGCGCGACGCTGGTGGACTGCGGCGAGCCGGGCGGGCGCGTCGAGGAGCGGATCTGCGACGTCCTCGTCGTGGGTGGTGGGACGGGCGGCATCGCGGCCGCCCTTGCCGCCGCGCGGGCCGGGCGCGGCGTGTGCCTCCTCGAGGAGACGGACTGGGTAGGCGGCCAGCTCACGGCGCAGGGCGTCGCCGCCCTCGACGAGCACGAGCACATCGAGCGTTTCGGCGGGACACGGAGCTACTACGCCCTTCGCGAAGCGATCCGCGATCACTACCGTCGGCTCTCGCCCGCCCTCGCGTCAGCAAAGCACCCGAACCCTGGGAGCTGCTGGGTCACGCGTCTGGCCTTCGAGCCGCGCGTGGCCGTCCAGGCGCTCCTCGGCATGGCCGCGCCTCACGTCGACGCCGGGCGACTGGAGATACTGGCGCGCGCCAAGGCCGTCCGCGCGGAAGTCTCGCGGGACAGGATCGAGAGCGTGCTGGCCGTCAACCTGGACGATCGCCGCTGGACTCGTATCCGTCCAGCCATCGTCGTCGACGCCACGGAGCTCGGTGATCTCTTGCCGCTGGCGGGAGCGGGATACGTGGTCGGCGCCGAGACCAAGGCCGAGACGGGCGAGCCCCACGCGCAGCCCCTCGAGCCAAAGGCCCACTGCGTCCAGAGCTTCACGTATACTTTCGTTCTCGAGAACACCGGCCCGGGCCATTCTCACGTGATCCCGGAGCCCGAGCGCTACGAGCACTACCGCGACGGCCAGCCCTTCTCGCTCCGCATCCACGTCCACGGCGGCGAGATCTACGGTGAGGAGACGAGGTGGCTCGAGTACCAGGTCCTCGACCAGGCGCCCGGGACCAAGGGTGGGCTCTGGACGTACCGCCGCCTCATCGACGCGAGCCTCTTTCCTTCCGGCAGCGGCTACGCCGACGACATCAGCATGATCAACTGGCCGGGCAATGACTATCGCGACCGGAGCATCCTCGATCGATCGCCGCTCGAGCAGGCGGGAGCGCTCCAGGACGCTAAGCGCGTGAGCCTGGGCTTCCTCCACTGGCTTCAGACCGAGGCACCACGGCCGGGCGCCCCGTCGGGATTCCCCGAGCTCAAGCCCAGGCCCGACGTCTTCGACACCGCCGATGCCCTCGGCAAGCATCCTTATATACGGGAATGCCGGCGCCTCCGCTCCCTCAAGACCATCGTCGAGCAAGAGGTCTCCGCGGAGTATCAGCGGGGAGCGCGGGCGCAGCATTTCCAGGACTCCGTCGGCCTCGGCTGGTACCCGATCGACATCCACAATTCCGGCCCTGACGACGTCGGCGTGTCCTGCCGCACCCGGCCATTCCAGATCCCTCTCGGGGCGCTCATCCCGGTCAGGGTGAGGAATCTCCTGGCCGGGGCCAAGAACCTCGGCGCCACCCACATCACCAACGGCTGCTATCGCCTCCATCCCATCGAGTGGAACGTGGGTGAGGCTGCCGGCGCCCTCGCCGCCTTCGTGCTGGAAAGCGGACACGATCCCGCGGCGGTCCACGCCGACCCTCGGCTGCGGCGCGAGTTCCAGCGACGTCTCGTGGGCGAGGGCATTCCCCTCTACTGGTTCACGGACGTCGGCGTGGATCACCCGGCCTTCTCTGCCCTCCAGCTCGCGGCGGTGACGGGCGAGGTGACCGGCGCCCCCGACCGCCTGGAGGCAGCGGCCCTGCCTGCGGACGTGCGCCGGAGATTCGGCCTGTGAGCGCCAGCCTGACCATGGACGGCGCCGTCGCGCGGCTCACCCTCGAGCGGCCGGAAGCGCTCAATGCGCTGAACCGGGACGTCGCCGCGGCGCTCGAGGGTTCGCTCGGGCAGCTCGAACGCACTCGCGACGTCTCGGTGGTGGTGCTGGGCGGGCGCGGCCGGGCCTTCTGCGCCGGCAACGACATCGCGGAGATGCCGGCCCTCTCGTCCTCGGAGGCCGAAGCGCTGTCACGGCGCTGGCAAAATCTCATGGACCGCTTCGCGCGCCTGCCCCAGGTCACCATCGCGGCCGTGCAGGGCTACGCCCTCGGCGGGGGCTGCATGCTCGCGGCGGCCCAGGATCTCCGCATCGCCGAGACGGGGGCCAAGTTCGGGCTTCCCGAGATCACGCTCGGCTTCAACCCGAGCTACGGCATCGCGCGCCTCCTGGATGTCGTGGGCGGCGGCCACGCGCGAGAGCTGCTCCTCACCGGCCGCACCGTCGACGCCGCCGAGGCGCTGCGCATGGGCCTGGTGACGCGGGTCGTCCCCGACGGCACTCTCGAGCGCGCCGCGACCGACTTCGCCGCAGAAGTGGCCCGTCATCCGCGCGGCGGGCTCGCCGCGACCAAGGCCATCGTCGCCGATATCCGCGCGGGCCGCAGCGGAGATGCGGCCCAAGCCTACGCGGCGGCTCTGAGCGCCGACCCGGAAGCGAGAGCGCGCATCGCCGCCTTCGTCTCGAAGAAGAGGCGAGGCTGAGCCGGCGATGCTGATCGTGGGAACTCGCACGCTCGGGAGCGCGCTCGAGGACAAGGCGCGGCGCTTCCCCGACGAGCCCTTTCTCATCTTCGAGGACGCGACGGGAGCGATCGGACGCTGGACCTGGCGTGAATTCGACGCCGATGTCAACCGCGTCGCCCATCTGCTGCTCGCGCGCGGTCTCCGACACGGGGACAAGTTCAACCTGCACCTCGGCAATTGCCCCGAGTTCCTCCTCTTCTGGATGGCCGCGGCCAGGACGGGCACCGTCATGGTGCCGACCAATCCCGGCTCTGCCGCGGACGAGATGGAGTACATCCTCGCTCACTCCGAGGCTCGTCTCGCCGTGACCGAGCCCCAGTACGCGGCGACCTTACACGCGGTCGCGGGACGGTGCCCGGCACTCGGCGGGGTCCTGGAAGCTCGGCCGCTCGCCCCGCTCCTCGATGGCCTTCCGTCCGTCAGGCCCGACACGACCGTCTCGCCACTTAACGACATCTCCATGCAGTACACCTCGGGCACCACCTCAAAGCCCAAGGGCGTGCTCCTCACCCACGCGAACTACATCTACGGCGGCGAGGTCATGTCCAAGGCCATGCGCGTCGGCCCCGGTGACCGCCATCTCATCGTGCTTCCCCTCTTCCACGCCGGAGCCCAAGTGCACGCGTTCATACCGATGCTGCTCTGCGGGGGCAGCGTCGCCCTCATGGAGCGCTTCAGCGCCACCCGCTTCGTCGAGCAGGCCATTCGCCACGAGGCGACTCTCGCCGCGCTCTTCGCCGCGCCCATCCGCATGCTCCTGGCCCAGCCGCGCTCCGCCCCCGACAGCAGGACGCGGCTCCGCGCGATCTCCTACGCCCAGAACATCACGCCCCAGCAGTTCGAGGAGTGGCACGCGCGCTTCCGGGCCCCCCTCATGCAGATCTGGGGCATGACGGAGACCATGAGCCTGCCCCTCATGCAGCCGCTGGATCTTCCGCGCAAGCCGCTCGCCATGGGCATGCCCGTGCTCGGCTACGAGTGCAAGGTGGTGGACGAGAGCGGCAAGGAAGTGCCGCCGGGCACGGTGGGCGAGCTCGTGGTCGGCGGCATCCCCGGCGTGAGCCTCATGAAGGGCTACTTCAAGAATCCCGAAGCGACGGCGAGCACCCTGCGCGAGGGATGGCTGCACAGCGGTGATCAGGCGGTCATGGACGAGGACGGCTGCTTCTTCTTCGTGGACCGGAAGAAGGATATGATCAAGCGCGCCGGCGAGAACGTGTCCGCCTCGGAGGTGGAGGAGGCCTTGAAGCAGCACCCCGCCGTGTTCGACGCCGCCGTGGTCGGCGTCCCGGATCCCGTGCGCGACCAGGCCATCAAGGCCTACGTCATCCTGAACGACGGGGCGAGCGCCACGAGCGAAGAGCTGATCGCCTGGTGCCGGGCGCGGCTGTCCGGCTTCAAGGTGCCCGAGCGCGTGGAGTTCCGCGACGTCTTCCCTCGCACCTCGGTCGGCAAGATTCAGAAGCATCTCTTCTAGGAAAGGACAGGCGATGGCCGTCAAGCTTCCGCTCCTGTACACGCACGTGATGGGCAGCCACGGCTTCCCCGGCTGGTTCTGGACGGCGCTCGACAAGATCAAGGCGGAGGAGTACGGGCAGACGGACGCGCGGGAAGCCTTCGACGACGCGACCCAGCTCGCCATCCGCGACCAGGAGCGCGCGGGCATCGACGTGATCTGCGACGGCGAGATGCGCCGCTTCTTCTTCGTCCAGACCTTCTACGGAAAGATGGAAGGGCTGGAGACGCTGGAGCCGCTGCGGAAGACGGGTCTCTACGCGTACGACAGCGTGCCGCGCTACCGGCCAACGAGCAAGATCAGAGTGCCCAAGGGTCTTGGCACCGTGGACGAGTTCAAGTACCTCAAGACCCAGACCGACAAGCCCGTCAAGGCCACCTGCCCGGGGCCGGTGACGCTCTCCATCCACGTGCAGACGCGGCCGGGCGATGCGTACAACAACGACCGCCTCGCCCTCTGCTGGGACCTGGTGCCCGCCGTCAACGCCGAGCTCAAGGCGCTGGCCGCCGCGGGCGCCGACTGGATCCAGGTGGACGAGCCCTCGGCCGCCATCGTGCCGGGGCAGGCCCCCGAGTACGTGAAGATGTTCAACGCCTGCGTGGAGGGGGTGAAGGCGAAGATCGGCTACCACGTGTGCTTCGGCAACCTGCTCTCGCGCCCCCGCGGCAAGCGGAGCTACCGGTGGATGTTCCCCGCGCTCCTCGAGACCAAGTGCCAGCAGTTCGTCTTCGAGTACGCCAACCGCGAGATGGCCGAGATCGAGATGTGGAAGGAGATCAGCGTGGACCGCGACATAGCCTGCGGCGTGGTTGACGTGAAGTCCTTTTACATGGAGACTCCCGAGGACGTGGCGGAGCGGGTCCGCCTCTGCCTCGAGCACATCCCGGCCGAGCGGCTGTCCCTGGTGCCCGACTGCGGCTTCTTCGCCGTGCCGCGCTGGGTGGCCTTCGAGAAGCTCAAGCGGTTGGCCGCGGGAGCCGAGCTGGCGCGCAAGCAGCTGAAGGGCTAACTCTCAATGACGAGGGAGGCACACATGGCGGCGAGCAGACGCGAGTTCCTCAAGACGGCGGGAGCGGCCGCGGCCGTGGGCGCGCTGGGATTCCCCGCGGTGGCTCGAGCGCAGGCGCGGCCGGGCGTGCCTTCCGATCCGGTGAAGATCGGCATCATCGCCATCCGCGCGGGCATCGCGGCTCCCGTCGGCACGGCCGGACTTCGCGGCACCGAGTGGTGGACGGAGCGGGTCAACAAGTCGGGCGGCATCCTCGGGCGCCAGGTCCAGCTCGTTGTGGAGGAAGAGTCCACACCGAAGGACACCGTGGAGCGCTACCGCAAGCTCATCCTGCAGGACAAGGTGGAGGTGGTCATCGGGGGCATCTCCACGGGTGTGACGCTGGCCCTCGGTCCCGTCGCGGAAGAGATGGAAGTGCCGTGGCTGTCCTGGGACGGCACGACCCAGAAGGGCGTGGAAGAGACCATGCCCAACCCCAAGTGGGCCTTCAAGAGCGTGGACAACGAGGTCGAGGCGATCGTGGCCGGCCAGCTCACCCCCAAGTACTTCAAGGGCGTCAAGACCATCGCGGGCATCAACAACGACTACTCCTACGGCCACGACTGCTGGGAGACCTACCAGGCCGTGCTCAAGAAGCTCGGCGTGGAGGTCAAGCCGGTGCTGGAGCTGTTTCCGAAGCTCGGCGTCACCGACTTCACCTCGCACATCGCGGCCATCCAGCAGGCCAAGCCCGATCTTCTGATGTGCTCGTTCTGGTCGGGCGATGCCACCATCCTCATGAAGCAGGCGGCGGCCGTCGGCCTCTTCAAGAGCATGAAGGGCGTCTTCACCACGGCGGGGGGCGTGCACGACTCGCTCAAGAAGGAGTTCACGCCCGAAGGGCTCCTCCTCGGCTACAACACCATGTACTTCGACGATCCCAAGGGCAGCACGCTCCTCAAGCAGTTCGTGCGCGAGTACAAGGCGAAATACAACGAGTACCCGCCCTACGAGTGCGACCACGCGTACTTCAACATCGAGTCCTACAAGGTCGCCGTCGAGAAGGCCTACGCTCAGACCAAGCAGTGGCCGACCAAGGCGCAGGTGGTCACCGCGCTCGAGGGCATCGAGGCCCAGTCGCTCTCCGGCACGCGCTCGTGGCGGACGGATCACATCCAGATGTGCAACTTCTACCAGGGCATCACCACCCACAAGAACAGCTACGACTTCGTGACCATCAACCCGATCGAGGTCGTCTCCACCAAGACCGCCATGAAGCCGGCGGGCACGAAGCTTCTCGACTGGATCAACGGCTGGAAGATCTGAGTCCCCGCGTCAGCGGCGCCCCCTTATCTACTCAGCTCTCACCTCGTCGCTCGAAGCGAGCGTCTCGGCTCGCTCCTCGACGTGCAGAGGGTTCCCTGAATATATCCCTCGCCCCTCTGGGGAGAGGGCAGGGTGAGGGGCGCCTTCAGGTTCGCGCTGACGCATGACGGCGAACCTCGTCAATGTGCTGATGGGCGGTGTGTTCCATGCCGCCATCCTCTTCCTGGTCGCCGCCGGTTTGCAGGTCGTCTTCGGAGTTCAGAAGATCTTCAATCTGGCCTGCGGCTCCTTCTATGCGCTGGGCGCGTACGCGGGGGTGTCCGCCGTCGCGTACTTCACGGGGCACGGAGGGCCGCCGGCGCTCTTCATCGTGCCGCTTGCCCTGGGGGGCCTCGTCGTCGGCCTGATCGGCATCGTGGTGGAGCGCGGGCTCCTCCGCTTCGTATACGACCGCGATGAGACCTTCCAGCTCCTGCTGACCTTCGCGCTGGTGCTCATGCTCGAAGACCTGATCCGCATGACCTGGGGCACCGCGCCCGTCTCCACGGGTGGGCTCTATCTCAGCTACGGCCAGGCCCGCGTGCTGGGCGCGACCGTACCCGTGTACAACCTGATCGTCATCGCGGCTAGCCTCGCCATCGCGATCGGCATCGGCTGGCTCCTCACGCGCACGGCCTTCGGGCGCATCATCCGTGCCTCCGCCGACAATCGCGAGATGGCCGAGGCGCTCGGCGTGGACATGCGGTGGGTCTACGTGCGCGTCTTCACGCTCGGCACCATGCTGGGCACGCTGGGGGGCGCCCTCGTCATCCCCGCCACGGCCGCCATGAGCGAGATGGGCATCGAGCTGATCGTGGAGGCCTTCGCGGTCGTGGTCATCGGAGGCCTCGGCAGCATGCGCGGGGCCTTCGTGGGCGCGCTCGCCGTGGGCATCCTCCGATCGGTCGCCATCTCCGTCTACCCCGAGCTCGAGATGCTCCTGATCTACCTGATCGTCATCGTCGTGCTCCTCTGGCGCCCTCGCGGTCTCTTCGGAGCCGTGACCGCGTGAGGACAACGGTCGTCTTGAGCCTCGCCGGCCTCGCCATGCTGGGCTTGCCCGTCGTCGCCCCGACCTACTACGTCACGCTGATGCTGCCCTTCATGGCCTATGGCGTCATCCTGCTGGGGCTGAACCTGCTCTTCGGCTACACGGGGCTCGTCTCGTTCGGGCACGCGCTCTTCATCGGTGTCGGCGCGTATACGGGCGCCGTGATGACCACGCATTTCCACGTGCGGCACATGGAGCTGATCCTGCCCGCGGCCGCGCTCGCCGCCGCGATCGTGGCGGCGCCGGTAGGCGCGCTCTGCGTGCGCTACGTCAAGATCTACTTCGGCATGCTGACCCTGGCCTTCGGTATGGTCTTCTACACGTTCCTGCTCAAGTTCTACAAGCTGACGGGTGGCGACGAGGGGATGCGCATGCTCCGCCCCTCTCTCCTCGGCAGCGGCTGGGAGGGCTTCTCCAAGACCGCCTACCTGGTGGGTCCCTATTACTATTTCTCGCTGGGCATCTTGATCCTGGCCACGCTCTTGATGTGGCGCATCGTGCGCTCGCCCTTCGGGCTCTGTCTCAAGACCATCCGCGACAACCCCCTCAAGGCGGAGAGCCTCGGG
>Ga0209689_1001893_pt1 | contig 15663 bp, 13 predicted proteins | sample GraSoiAngelo_149_FD_187119 | JGI IMG/M metagenome (GOLD analysis project Ga0209689, IMG submission 187119) | Grasslands soil microbial communities from the Angelo Coastal Reserve, California, USA - 14_1009_09_30cm (SPAdes) (version 2) | ecosystem: Environmental > Terrestrial > Soil > Grasslands ...
GACTAAGCAAATCTTTTTTGTTCGTGACACCGGTAACCTGATCGCGCAGTTGCCCGTTTTTGAAGAAGAGCAGAGCGGGGATTGCGCGGATGTTGTACTTGAACGAAAGGCTCTGATTTTCATCTACGTTAACTTTCCCAACCTTGACCGCGCCCGCTTTCTCGCGTGCAACCTCATCCAGCAACGGCGCGATCATTTTGCAGGGACCGCACCATTCTGCCCAAAAATCGACAATTACAGGCTTGTCGCTTTGGGTGACTTCGCGGTCAAAATTGGATTCATCGAGGTTGATTGTGGCGGAGTTATCCATTGGTTTTAGGAAACGTACGTCCAAATCTGAATAATCAAAATGACGACGGACACACCGAGCAGCACCCAGCCCAGCGGACTTGCACTTTTCTCTGCTGGCGCCACTGCAATCGCCGCGCTCTGCGGGGCAGCGAGTGGCATGGCAATAAGCGGTTGAGTCTTCTTCATCTGAACCGTGGGGAGCGGCTTCGAACGCGGGTCTGGCATGAGCGGAATGCGTGCTGTCTCTTTTCTCGGTCCTGAAGAGGGCGAACCTGGCGCGGGAGTAACTGGAGTGAGTACGGGCGTCGAAACGGCTGGCGGCTTCGGCGGGGAAGCTGGCGAGGGTGGTGGTGGCGGCTCAAAAAATTGGGGAGATGTCACATTCGGAGCGGCAGGTTTTGAAATAGGCGGCGGCTCCGCCGGAGCACCGACAGGGGGCTTGTCTGATGACTGACGAAGTGGCACCTGGATTCGTACAGTTTCGCGCGATTTCGTATTTGGATCGGGTGGTTTCGCTGCAGGCTGAGGCGGCAACTCAATGCGAACGGTTTCTTTCTTTGGTTCGTTTGGATCAGTCATCGGCAAAATAAGTATCAACAAATTTGCTCGGAAAACGGGCAGCTGTCACCTGCTAAGTGAATTTTCAGTCCAAAAAGTTTGCTTTTTCACCACCGGAACCTTAGGCTAGAAGATCGTATCCGCGGCTTCCAGTAATCCTGCGCCAAACGAATTCACCCACGGGCGCCGCCCTGGACAAGACGACGCGCGCATCGACATCCGGGGCGTCGTCTTCGCTCCGGGCGATATGCGGCTGATCGACCAATAATTTGAGTTCGCTTCCAACTCTTTCGCGGGCAACTTCATACGCGATCTGTTGCTGGATCGACATCGCCATCCGGTAGCGCGCATTTTTGATCTTCGCGGCAATTTGGTTCGGCATTTTGGCCGCGCGCGAGCCCTCTTCCGGTGAATATTTGAATATCCCGAGGCGTTCGAATCGAACGCGCCTAATAAAGTCGAGCAGAGTCTCGAATTCCCCCTCCGTTTCGCCAGGAAATCCGACGATGAAAGTCGTGCGCAAGGCAACCCGAGGAATTCCGGAGCGCAATTTGTCGATCAAAGTCTCGATGTGCGTGCGCGTGGTTTCTCGTCGCATGCGTCCCAACATCGAGTCGTCGATGTGCTGCAGAGGAATATCGATGTAGCGCGCAACCTTGTCGCATTCCGCAATCGTCTCAATCAATTCATCACTCCAATGCGCCGGGTGAGTATAAAGCAGGCGCACCCAAAATTCGCCTTCGATCTTTTGAATCTCGCGAAGCAACGCAGCAAGAGTCGGTCCCTGCGTCGAATCAACCGGTTGGCGCGGTCCCGCTTTCTTCCACCACAAATCCATTCCGTAATACGTTGTATCCTGGCTGATCAAATTGATCTCGCGCACACCTTCACTGACGAGTCCCCGAATTTCTGCGAGCACTGACTGGGGAGCCCGGCTGCGATGTTTTCCTCGCATTTGCGGAATCACGCAAAAACTGCACGGATGATTGCAGCCTTCGGCAATCTTTACATAAGCCGAGTGCGCTGGCGTAAGCCGGAACCGCGGCGTGTCGTAATCGGGGATGTAAGTTGGACGCGGAGTAATGAAGTTAAGATCGACATGGTTGGTCGCAGGAGCGGCAGAAACATCGAACATCGGACGCCGAACATCGAACGTCGAACTCTCGGAATTGGATGTTGGAAGTTGGATGTTCGATGTTGGATGTTTTTTCAAAATCGTTTCGATAATCGCCCCCAGCTCACTGACTTGATCCAAGCCAATAAATGCGTCCACTTCGGGCAGCGCTTCGCGCACCTGGCTCCCGAACCTTTGCGATAAGCAGCCGCTTACGATCAGTTTTTGATTCGGTCGCCTGTTCAAAATGCGCTGATCATGCGCCTCCAGAATCGCTTCGATCGATTCTTCCTTGGCTGAATCGATGAACGCACATGTGTTTACTACCAGGACATCGGCATCCTCTGCGCGCGAGGTAACTTTCATTCCAAGCTTCAGAACACTGCCGAGCATGATCTCCGCATCGACCAGGTTCTTGGCACAGCCAAGGCTGATCATGCCAACCTTCGGTTTACCGAGAGAACCGATCGCTTTTCTCCTTATCTTCATGTCCTAGGTAAAAAAACATCCAACATCGAACATCGAATGCTGAACCTTCGACGTTCGCTGTTCGGCGTTGGATGTTGGGCGTTTTCTATATTTAATCAACCGTTACGTCCTCATCGTCCTCTTCGAGCTCCTTACCATTTTTCTTGATCTCAACGGCGTCACGATCGAGAACGCGAATCGAGACATGTTTACCGCGGAATTCCACCGTGCCGTCACCCGGGGAGATCCAGCGCTCCAACGCAGGATTCTGGCTTTCATCATTTACGGTAACCTTGATGTAGGTTCTTTTAAGTGGACGAATAGCGACGCGATTTGGCGCGCTTGATTCCGCCGGCGATGGATTCGTTTCCCCTTGGGCCTTTGCAAGATCCCCTGGACCCACAGGCTTGGCTTTGCGCACTTCCGGCTCGGCTGATGTTGCGCGAGCAGCCGAAGCGGCTGTCGCCGTTGGCGCGATCGTCGGCACGGGCGAAACCGATGGTGGAGTCGTAGGAGCGGACGCAACATTGCGTGCCGGTGTTTCGGCGGTCGCTGTTGGTGGCGGAGTCGTGGGGCCCGGCGTGGATCCGGCGGCCGGCGAGATTTGGGCGGTAGGCTCCGCTCGTCTTGGAGCAAGCCGCTGCAAATTGAGAATTAATTTCATTACCCCAAAGCCGATAACCAATACGAGGATGCCAAAGATGAGCGGCATCGGTGAGATGCGCTCCCGACTGGAATGGCGCACCACCGGCGCGCTGACTGGCTTGGGAGGAGGATTGTCCTGAAGGTACGAGTAGCCATCGACCGTAACGCGCTCGGAATCTTCAAATGCGTCAAGATACGGCGTAACATCTACGTCTAGAAATTTTCCGTAAATGAGCAGGAAACCTTTTGCGTACGCCAGGCTGGGAAATTGAGAAAAATCATCCGCCTCAATTTCCGCCAGCCGGGCCGGACGAATCTTCGTCATCCGGGCTGCTTCGTCGAGTGTAAGATTCCTCGCGCGCCGCGCCTCCTGAAATTTTTTACCAAGACCCTCAATTGTCATCGCACGAAATGCCGGCTAAACGGCGGCATCGAGATCGACCAGGATCTCCCGCGGTTTGGCGCCTTCGCCGGGACCCAAAATACCGCGCTGCTCCAGAATATCAACGATGCGCGCGGCACGTGTGTAACCGAGTCGTAGCCGTCGCTGAAGCAACGATGTAGAAGCACGCTTTTCCTGCCGAATGATCTCGATGCATTTTTCGACCAGCTCCTCATCTTCGCCGGTTACTTCTTCCTCCGGCGCCGCGACGGATTGAAGCTTCTCATGCATCGCCGCGTCGAAATCGGGCGGGCTTTGGGCAGAAACAAATTCAACAAGGCGATGAATTTCATCGTCGGTCACGAGCACGCCTTGTGCACGAATTAGACGTGAAGTGCTCGGGGGGAGGTAGAGCATGTCGCCCTGCCCGAGCAAACGATCGGCGCCATTTTCATCAAGAATCACTCGACTGTCGATCTTACTCGCTACTTGAAACGCAATCCGGCAGGGGATATTTGCTTTGATCACGCCGGTGACGACATCAGCACGCGGCGTTTGCGTCGCGACGATCAGATGAATCCCGGCTGCTCGAGCCATTTGTGTAATGCGCGCGATTGCAGTTTCCACGTCAGCTGGTGCGGTCTGCATCAAATCGGCCAACTCGTCGATGATGACCACGATGTAGGGAATTTTGTCGGGAATTTGAAGCTCGTTCTTTGTAGCCGGCATCGGTGATCCCGGCCCGCTTGAAGCCGCTTCCCCGCCGGCATCATCGATCCCGGCTACAGCATCCTTCTTTTTGACCGGACGGGCGTTGAAACCGACAATGTTACGCACGCCGACGCGGGCAAAAATTTTGTAACGGCGTTCCATCTCGTCAATCAACCAACGCAGGGCAAGCAGCACTTTTTTTGGATCCGTCACGATCGGGAAGACGAGATGCGGCAGAGAATTATAAGACTGCATCTCCACTACTTTCGGATCGATTATGATGAAGCGCAGTTCTTCCGGAGTAAACCGGAAGAGCATGCTGGCAACAAGCGCGTTGATACAGACGCTCTTACCGCTCCCGGTAGTTCCCGCCACGAGCAGATGCGGCATTTGTGCCAAATCGGCAATGATCGTTTTGCCGTAAACGTCTTTACCGAGAGCGAGCGGAATTTTTGCATGCTCCTTTGCCTCCTCCCAGCCGGGTGATTGCAAAAGCTCGCGCAATTTCACCGTCACTTTTCGACTGTTCGCGAGCTCGATGCCCACAGTGTCTTTCCCGGGAATCGGCGCGAGAATATTAATGCGCTCGGCGCGGGTCGCTCGCGCAAGGTCTCGCTCCAGACTCACGATCTTGTCCACGCGGACGCCTTTTGCCGGATAGACTTCGTAGCGCGTAATGGTAGGGCCTTTCGTGATGTCACCCGGCGCTACCGCAATGCCAAACTGCGCCAGCGTGTCAATCAGAACTTGCTGGACATGCTCCAATTCCGACGGATCCGCGGCTGCACGTCCCTCCAGATTATGCTCGTCCAGCAAGTCCATTCCGGGCAGCGCATAATTTTCCGATTTCCAGGCCCGGCTTGTCAGGCCCGGCGCGGCCTTTGGTTTCTCTTCGCCGGCGCGCAATTCGGCGAGAGACGGTTTTCGACGACCAGTTGCCTGCTCGTTCGGAAGTGCGGTTGTATCGACGACCTTCGGCTTTGGCCGATTTACGAGTTCGTCCGGCGAAACAATCGGGCCAGCTTGTCCAGGCACGAACATGCCCTTTTTCTTCAGCTCCTTCTCGTATATTCGCCGCTGCTTCGCGAGCTGCTTCTCACTGATTTCCAGTTTTTCTTTGAGATCGGCTTTTCGGAATCTGCGGCTCAATCGCCATTCCTGCAGCCTTACACTCCCACGTCTCGTCGCGGCAACCGTCTCGCGAACAAGATAAATCGGACGCAGTCCAGTCACTAGAATCAAGGTCGTCGCATAAATTCCGATCAGGAGGATAAGCGAACCGAACGGGCCAAGAGAATTGCGGAGTAAACCGTGGTGCTCATCGGCGAAGGCATATCCGATCCAACCGCCCGGACCTTGAATGTTGAAGGCCGCATGCCAGCCGCGCAAATGGTACGGTTGCAGATGCAGTAAACAAGCGCCCGACCCGATGAAGAGAACGATCCACGCCAATCGCCGCGCCACGCGCAAGCTCGGGTGAAAAAGTTTCGCGGCGCCAAATCCGAGTAGAATCGCCGCCAAAAGGTACGCGGCCGCGCCGATCAATTGATAGCAAATTCCTGCAAGGATCGCGCCAACCGGTCCGATAAAATTTTGCGCGGGGTGATTCGCTGGCGAAATATGGCTAAACCAGATCCACGACGGCACATCTTTGGGCGTGTAGGAGATCAACGCAAAAAAGAGCAATGTGCCGACGAAAAGGAGAACGAGCGCGAAGACTTCGTTCCAAGCGTTGTGTCTGTCCGTGCGAGCCACCGCGTGTGATAGTAATCCTGCGGCGGCGTCTTTCAATCACGTTGTGTGGCACAGGCATCTTGCTGTGGGGTATCCGGGCGTCTCGCCTGGACGCGTCAGGTTTATCACAAAAAGCGCTTCACTTCCCAAGCCTTGAGTTTCGGCGGCGAGGTTGCCCTGCAAATTTTCGGCAGGTTGGAAGCCCGCCGGCCCCCACAGGCAAGATGCCTGTGCTCCTTCAGCTTTCATCCTTGCACGCGAGGCTGGAGGACGGTTACTGTCCCACGCATGGTGCGAGTTTTCGTTGCGAAGGCCGTGTCTGTTCTCAGCGCCACTGCAGTGATGGCCATTTGTTCATGCGAAAAACATTCGCTTGGCGAATTGCCGGAAGTCCAGAGGGAACAAATCGATCCAGCAAAGGCTTGGTCCCAAGCGAGCGAGATGGATTCTGAAAAATCTTCTTCCTCGCCGACGCCAGCCGAATTTTTCCCTGCGAAGACACGTCCTTAATCAAAGCCAACGTTATGGCCAAACACAAATACGCAACGACGCCGCCGAAAATCAGCACGATGCCACCCGGTGTTCCCTACATCATCGGGAACGAAGCGGCGGAGCGCTTTTCCTACTACGGGATGAATTCCATTCTGACGATCTTCATGACCAAGTACCTATTGGACAAAATGGGCCACTTGAGCGTGATGCAACCCGCGAACGCCGAAGCATGGTATCACACTTTCGTTTCGGCCCTTTATTTTCTGCCAATCTTCGGCGCGATCCTCGCCGACGCCGTCTTCGGAAAATTCCGAGTCGTCTTGTGGTTGTCGATCGTTTACTGCGGCGGTCACTTCACTCTGGCTTTGATGGGCTCGCCGGTGGCGCACGCGATTGAGCCGCGCTACTTGCTCGCCATCGGTCTGCTCATGATCGCAATGGGCGCGGGCGGCATTAAGCCCTGTGTCTCAACCAATGTCGGCGATCAGTTCGGCGAGACGAACAGGCATCTGCTGACTCGCGTCTTTAACTGGTTTTATTTTTCGATCAACGCCGGCTCGGCGCTCTCGACGCTTTTGATTCCCTGGTTGCTGGAACCTTACAAAGCCGCGCCGGATGGCCTTTTCGCCAAACTTTCGCCGTCGATCGTGAGCTTTCTCGAAAGTCCGCGCCTTCACAGTCCGGACATCGCATTCGGCTTGCCCGGTATCTTCATGGTGATCGCGACGATTTTCTTTTGGGCCGGCCGCAAAAAGTTCGTTCACATCCCACCGGTGGGCCTGCGTACGTATGCGCGCGAAATTTTCAACAAAGAGACCGGCAAAATCCTGCTCAACATCCTAATTCCGGTCCCGTTTGTCGCGATTTTCTGGGCCTTGTGGCAGCAGAATTTTTCTTCCTGGATTCTTCAAGCCGAGTCGATGGATCGACATCTTTTCGGTATTGAGTGGCTGTCGTCGCAGATCCAAACGGTCAATCCGATTTTCATTTTGATCATGCTGCCACTCTTTTCTTACTGGCTGTATCCGGCGGTTGAAAAGGTAATTCGTTTGACGCCGCTACGGAAAATCGGTGCCGGCTTATTTGTCACCGCCGCATCATTTTTTCTGGTCGCCATGATTCAAACGCGCATCGACGCCGGCGCGCGCCCGGGCATCATCTGGCAAGTTTGGGCGTTCGTGATCTTGACTGCGGGCGAAACGCTGGTTTCGCCGACTCACCTCGAGTTTTCCTATACGCAAGGGCCGGTGAAACTCAAATCGCTTGTCATGTGCACGTATTTACTCGCCGTTTCGCTCGGCAACCAATTCACCGCAGCCGTTAATTTCTTCATCCAAAATCCTGACGGCAGCGTGAAGTTGCAAGGAACGAGCTACTTCATGTTCTTCGTTTGGGTGATGCTGGGAACGGCGATTTTGTTCGCAATCGTCACGCCGTTTTACAAGGGCCGAACTTATTTGCAGGACCAGACTCAAGTTGCCGGCGACGCTGAACCTGCGATGGGGTTTGCGGTCCAGCCGGAAGCGTAGCGATCAGATTCAAAATGAAAACAATCATCCTAGTAGTCGCATTGTCTATATCACTTTCGATATCCACCGCCCGAGCGAATCCGAAAGACGACGAATTTCAGAAGATTGCGCACGATTACATCGAACTGGAGCTGGAGAACAATCCAGAGGAGGCGACCGAACTTGGCGACCATCGGTTTGATGGGCGGCTAACGGATTATTCGCCTGAAGCGCGGGCGAAAGAATTAGCTACGCAAAAAGAGTTTCGCGAAAAGCTAAACGCCCTCGACGGATCGCAAGTCACCGGTGCGAACAACGTCGATTTCCGCATTCTGAAGGAGAACATCGATTACAAGATCTTCCAGGCTGAAGAGTTAAAACAGCCTGATTGGAATCCGCTCATTTACAATCAGAGCCTGGCGAACAGTCTTTATGTTTTGGTCGCGCGAGATTTCGCGTCGCCAGAAAAACGGATTCCGAATTTGCGCCAACGCATGGAGGGAATTCCGCGTGTGATCGCCCAGGCGAAGGCGAATTTGCAGCATCCGCCGCGCGTCCATACAGAAACGGCAATTGAACAAACACAGGGCGCGATCAATCTTGTTCGCGAAGGACTTGCTCCCCTCCTTGATCGCGCGCCGCAGATGAAAAAGGAACTCGCGCCCTTGCAGGAAAAAACCGCAGCGGCACTAGAGGATTACAAAAAATGGCTGGAGAAAGATCTCTTGCCGCGCTCCGACGGCGATTTTCGCCTCGGCGTCGAGAAGTTTCGAAAGAAACTGCGCTTCGCGCTCGCCTCCGACCTGTCGATGGAAGAAATCATGAAGCGCGCACAAGCGGATTTGCAACAGACGCAGACAGCCATCTACGAAACGGCACTGCCACTTTACAAAAAATATTTTCCGAAGGCTGACCAGCCCGCGCTTGCCGATAAGAAAAAGATCACGGCCGCGGTTTTAAATAAATTGGCGGAGCAACACCCCGACGATAACACGATCGTCAGTTACGCCCAAAAAATTGTCGGTGAAGCGACTGACTTCGTGAGATCGCACAATCTGGTGACCGTTCCGGATACGCCATTGGACGTGATCGTAATGCCGGAATTCAAGCGAGGTCAGGCTATTGCCTATTGCGATGCCTCCGGTCCTCTCGAGAAAAATGCTAAAACATTCTTCGCTGTGGCGCCGACGCCTAACGACTGGTCAAAGGAACGCAAAGAATCGTTCTTCCGGGAATACAACAATTACATGGTGCGCGATCTCACCGTGCATGAGGCGATGCCGGGACATTACTTGCAACTGGCTCACGCCAACGAATTCCGCGCGCCCACACTGGTTCGCGCGATCTTTCAGAGCGGCACATTCGTCGAAGGCTGGGCGGTTTACTGCGAACAGATGATGGCAGAACAGGGTTACGGCGGTCCCGAGGTCAAGATGCAGCAGTTGAAAATGCGGTTGCGTGCCATCGCCAACGCGATTCTGGATCAAAGCATTCACGCCGGGAACATGAGCGAGCAGGAAGCGATGGATTTGATGACGAAAGAAGCTTTCCAACAAGAGGGTGAAGCCGTAGCGAAATGGAAACGCGCACGGCTCACCTCCACACAGCTTTCCACTTATTTCGTCGGCGTGAGCGAACATCTCGATCTGCGCGATCTCGCCAAAAAGAAAGCAGGCGCATCGTTTGATCAGAAAAAATACAACGATCAGGTGATTTCCTACGGCAGCCCACCAGTGAAATACGTACGTGAATTAATGGGATTGTAGGGCGTTTCTATGAAGCGCCGATTGAAATAGGCGGCTGACACAGCCGCCGCTACATCTTACAGTCCTTAATGGCTAATCTCGCCACCTGGATCCGCCCGAAAGATAAAAAATGGTTTCGACCATTTTTTGCGAAGGATCCTGACGCTCATGTTTTCGATGCGCGCACCGGCGACGTTCCGATGGACCAGATGGACGGATTGCTGCTGACAGGCGGCTCGGATATCGCGCCGGAATTTCTGCGCCAGGAAATTGTCGATCCAACCTTGATCGATAAGGATGCGGATCCTTTGCGAGACCACTGGGAGTTCGAGGCGATTTCAAAGTCGCTCGCGCGCGGTCTGCCGATCCTCGGCATTTGCAGAGGCATCCAGGTTTTGAATGTCGCGCTTGGCGGCACGCTTAAGCTCGATATTCCAGATCACAAGCTCCCCGACCAAAAAGACTATGATATTCAGCAGTTGCGTTACGACACGACCGCGAATCATCGATTCGAGAAAGTAAACAGTTCGCACCATCAGGCGGTCGATCGAGTCGCGGACGGTTTCACAGTCGAAGCGTGGTGCGCTACCGACGATGTCATCGAGCAAATGCGTCTGCGGAATTATCCATTCGCGGTTGCGGTGCAATATCATCCCGAGCGTGGCAAAATTTACGACGCATTGTTCGCGGATTTCTTTGCGCGGTTAAATAATCGTTAAATTGGTAAGCGGTTAAAGCATTGCAGCGGTTGAACGCGTGCCATTGTAAGGATGTAACTATTTAACCATTTCCGGTCTTCCCATGACGCCACAAAACACCGTTGCCATGGTTTACGATTACGATCAGACGCTTAGCCCGAGTTACATGCAGGACGACGTGATCTTTCCTGCTTTTGGCATTAATGGCGAGAGTTTCTGGCGGCGTTGCGCTGAGCTCATGCGGGAACAGGGGTATGACAACGAGCTCGCTTATATGAAGGTGATGCTCGACACCTTCGGCGTGGATCGGCCGACCAATGCAGAGCTAAGAAAGCTCGGTAGCAAATTAAGTTTTTACGAAGGCCTGCCGGAAATGTTCGAAGAATTTCGAAATAATCTTCTCACGGAGGAGCAGATCGCCCACGGCATCATGGTGGAACATTATATTATCTCGTCCGGACTAAAGGTGCTGCTCGATGGAAGTCGTTTACAGCCTTATGTGCGCGCCATTTTTGGTTGCGAATTTGCAGAGGACGAAGAAGGCCGGATCAGTTTTCCCAAACGCGTCATCAGTCATACGCAGAAAACGCAGTTCTTATTTCGGATTAACAAAGGCCTGCTCGACATGTCGCAGGACGTCAACGACCACATGGACGCGTACATTCGCCCAATTCCATTTCCAAACATGATCTACGTCGGCGATGGGCCGACTGATGTCCCCTGCTTTACGGTGATGAAGAAGAACGGCGGGCAATCGATCGCCGTTTACAATCCTGATGATCCGCAGCGGGTTGGGTTTCGGAAATGTTACCAACTCTCAGCCCACGCCGATCGCGTCAAACACATCGCTGCAGCAGATTACCGGCCGAACACGCATGTGCGACTGCTGCTAGAGCAAATGGTGGAGGAGACGGCCAACCGCATAATCGCACAGCACAAGGAAGCAATCGAGACCGGCACCGTCCCTGCGCCCAAACATTAACTGTAGCGGGGCGCTCTAATGGCGCCGCGATCGCCAGCTTTTACTCGCTGCGATAAACGCACCGGGCCGTTGGCGTTTCGTGCACCACGATTTCGCAGAGCCCGGGACATTGAGATTCCAATTTCTTCCAGAGCCATTCTGCGATTTTTTCAATCGTTGGATTCTCCAAACCTTCGATATCGTTGAGGTAAGCGTGGTCCAACATTTTCAGAAGCGGCTTCATCGCGTCGCTGATATTTGCATGATCATAGACCCATCCTGTTTTTGGATCGACACTGCCCTCGACAGAGACTTCCACCTTGAAACTGTGTCCATGCACCCCTCTGCATTTATGGCCCTCCGGCGCATTCGGCAGAGTCTGCGCCGCTTCAAAAGTGAAGTCCTTTGTTAATCGAGCTCGCATAACTCAGACTCCTCGCTGTGTCGGGCTCCAGATGAACTTGTGCATCTGGAGTTGAAATCGAACGTCGAGTTTATCCGCCAAAATCCAGTCGACGATTTCGCGGGGATCAATCCTCCCAAAAATCGGCGAGAAAAGCACGGCATGACAACGTGAAAGCAGATTATACCGCCGCACTTTATCGCGTGACCATTCGTAATCTTCGCGTGATCCCATCACAAACTTCACCTCGTCGCGCAAGGTGAGATGGTCGATGTTCAACCAAAGGTTTTTATCGACTTCGCCGCTTCCCGGTGTTTTCAAATCCATGATCCGGTGGACGCGCGGATCGACTTTCGAAATATCGTGCGCACCGCTTGTTTCGAGTAAGACCGTGTATCCGGCATCGCATAAAATCGACATCAAAGGCAGCACATTTTTCTGTAGGAGCGGCTCGCCGCCTGTGATCTCGACGAGCGGACAATGAAAAGCCTCCGCCGCATCTGCGATCTGCTTCAGAGTCTGTTTCTTCCCTTCGTAAAAGGCGTACTCTGTGTCACAATAATTGCAGCGCAGATTGCAGAAAGTCAGCCGCACAAAAACGCACGGTCGCCCCACCCAGGTGCTTTCGCCTTGGATCGAGTGATAAATCTCGTTAATCGTCAGCGTCTCTTCGCGCTCCCGCATAATGTCAAAGCGTCTTACGCGAAGAGTCGCAAAGCAAGTTTCGCCGCGAAATACAGCACTACCGCCGTGGCGAGCCTGTGACCAGACCTGCCATACTGGCGTCGCCGTTACGGTCTGCTGGCTGCCAACTATTGAAAAAGACCCGGCGTTCTAACGCTGAGGCGTCTTCCGATCAGCAAGAGATTACAGACCGCACTTTGTGCCGGCTTCAGTGATGCTGGAGCGAGCTCGGAGAAGAGACGCCAAGTACGTGTCAGTGAAAGGTGCACTATTGATTCGCACCAGGTTGGCAGGCGTTTGAAGACGCGAAAAGATGGCGTAGGCAATCTTACTTCTCGGGACGCTCTTCTCGCCGTACCCGGACGGAATATTGCTCGACCAGTAGCGGACACATTGCACGCCTAACCGATTCTCCATGCCAAGAAAAATGGTGGAATGGCCGTGCTCGCTTTTGCCCACCTGCCGCGACCAGAAAATTTTCATGAAATCGCCCGGCTTTGCCTGATCAAAGTCGTCGAAGTTTAGTCCAAGGCCCAGCTCGTGAAAAAGGCGCGCCGTGCCCGGCCCATTCGCGTTCCACCGTCCCCAAATCCCTTCCCCATCGCGTTGATCTCGGATGATCAGTTGTTCCAACGTGGCATAATCAAAGTGCAGCTCACCGCGAGCGCGCAAAGCCTCTATCGCCCTGATGAACACGAGATAGGTTGCGCCCGAGCAGAAACTTGGCGAGGCCGCCGAAGGCAGAATGAAAAATTTGCCGGACTCGAAGTGGGCCGACGATTGCAGGCGGATCTTGGCGAAGCGCGAAACAGAATAATGGCCGCCCTGCGGCATTTGTTTGATCTGCTCGAGGATCAGGCCGTTGTAATCTTCGGCGAAAGATGCCCGCATCGTGAACCCAAGAATCACGAGAGAAACCCAAGTAGCCCGTCTCTTCACGACGGAATAAGTAAACGTCAAAACGCAATCTGGCAATGGCCACTGAGTTTCTTAAATGTAGCTGCGCTCGCCGCAACGCGCGCAGCTTTGTCATTCCGAGCGAAAGTCTTGCCCTGAGCGAAGTCGAATGGGTCGAGGAATCTCTCACTCTAATCCGATAACAATGAGAGATGTCTCGACTCCGCTCGACATGGCAACCGAAAGGAGCGGCCACTGCAGCGCCAGTTGGCTTTCGTGATAGACTATGCTAGACGAAAAACGGATGCTGCGTTTCACAAAAATGAACGGCGCGGGAAACGATTTTGTCCTGATGGACAATCGCGCGGGCGACATTCATCTGAATCGCAGCCAAATCGCACACCTTTGCGATCGTCACCGGGGAATCGGCGCCGATGGGATTTTGTTGCTCGAAAAAGCGGCGAACCGCGCGGATTTTCGGATGCGCTACTTTAATGCAGACGGCGGAGAAGCGGAAATGTGCGGCAACGGCGCGCGTTGCTTCGCACGTTTTGCAAATAGGGTTGCAGGGGCGGAAGGTAAAATTTCTTTTGAAACTCCGGCTGGCGTCATTTCGGCCAGGCTTATTGGGGATCTCGTAACGCTGAAAATGACTGAGCCGGCTGATTTGCGACTGAACATCCCGCTTCGCATCGCAACTAAAGATAAGGCAATTCATTTCATCAACAGCGGCGTACCGCATGTAGTTATTCCCGTCTCACAAGTTGACGATGTTGATGTCCAGAGAGAAGGCGCGGCCATCCGTCACCACGAAATGTTTTCACCAAAGGGCGCAAACGTGAATTTTATTGAAAAACGCGGAGCGAATAAGATTGCGGTCCGCACTTACGAGCGCGGCGTGGAAGATGAAACCCTTGCGTGTGGCACTGGCGTGGTCGCGAGCGCGCTCATCTTTGCCGCTTGTGAAAAGATCAACGGTCCTGTCGGCGTTCTAGTGCGCGGCGGAGATGAACTGCAGGTCGATTTTGAGAGAAGCGGCGAGCAATTCAAGAATGTCACATTAACCGGCCCGGCGGAATTCGCTTTCGAGGGAACAGTCGAAGTTTGATTTCCGTAGCTTTACTACTTTGTAACCCTTGTAACGTTTTTAACGTCTCCCGATGTTTCGCGGCACATTCACAGCCCTGGTCACGCCATTCCGTGACGGTGGGATCGATACATCCGCATTTGAGAAACTGATCGAAGCGCAGATCGCCGCTGGCATTACCGGAATCGTCGCGGTCGGCACGACCGGCGAATCGCCCACCCTTTCACACGAGGAACGTGAACAACTGATCCGGCTTGCGGTCGCGACCGCAAAGAAACGTTGTCAGGTGCTCGCCGGAACGGGTTCCAACGCGACGCATCACGCCGTCGCCGACACAAAAGCAGCCGAAAAACTGGGCGCAGATGGCGCGCTCCTCGTTGCGCCTTACTACAACAAGCCGAGCCAGGAAGGTTTGCTCCGGCATTTCAAAGCGATTGCCGATGCCACGTCTCTACCCATTATGCTCTACAACATTCCCAGCCGTTGCGGCGTGGATATCGCACCCGATACGGTGGCGCGACTGGCGAACGAATGCCGGAATATCGTCTCAATTAAGGAGGCCAGCGGAAGCGTCGAGCGGGTAAGTGAGTTGCGCGCACATTTGCCTGAGTCGTTCACGATTTTGAGCGGCGACGATTCACTGACGCTGCCGTTCATGTCGGTCGGCGCGGTTGGGGTCGTGAGCGTGGCTTCGAATTTATTTCCGGCGGAAATTCGCGCACTTGTCCACGCTTACCAGTCAGGAGATGTAAAATTGGCCGAAAATCTGCACCGCAAATTGTTTCCGCTTTTCAAAGATTTGTTCATCGAGCCGAATCCGGTGCCGGTGAAGACGGCGCTCGGCTGGCGCGGCGCGATGTCGGCCGAATGCCGGTTGCCCTTGTGCGAAATGAGTGAAGCAAATCAGGAGCGTCTCCGCAAATCGCTCGCAGAATTCGAACAGCGATGAAATCCAAGGTTCGCATTTTGCTTATCGGCCCGAATGGCCAGATGGGGCGCGCTGTGTCCACCGCGGCGGAATCTGAGCTTGATTTCGTGATCGCGGCGCGTTGCGAGCGTGGCGATGCGCTCGAGGTAGAAATGACGGATGTCGATGTTGCGATCGATTTCACTCGTCCCGACGCAACCGACCTCATTTGCACGGCAGCGACGAAAAAGAAACTCCCGCTCGTTATCGGCACGACCGGACATTCGTCCGAGCAACGGGAAAAAATCGACGAGGCTGCCAAGACTTTGCCTGTTGTTTATTCTCCCAACTTCAGCGTTGGCGTGAACATACTTTTCT
>Ga0209689_1001897_pt1 | contig 15632 bp, 16 predicted proteins | sample GraSoiAngelo_149_FD_187119 | JGI IMG/M metagenome (GOLD analysis project Ga0209689, IMG submission 187119) | Grasslands soil microbial communities from the Angelo Coastal Reserve, California, USA - 14_1009_09_30cm (SPAdes) (version 2) | ecosystem: Environmental > Terrestrial > Soil > Grasslands ...
GCGCCCAGGAGGACTCGAACCCCCAGCCTCTTGATCCGTAGTCAAGCGCTCTATCCAGTTGAGCTATGGGCGCGCGAGTGGGCGGTACTAGGCTCGAACTAGTGACCTCCACGATGTCAACGTGGCGCTCTAACCAACTGAGCTAACCGCCCGAAGAAATTGCGGATTGCGGATTGGCGATTGCGGACTGATCCCGAGGCTTCAATCCGCAATTCGCAATCCACAATCCGCAATCACATAGCGGGGGTGGGATTTGAACCCACGACCTCCGGGTTATGAGCCCGGCGAGCTACCAGACTGCTCCACCCCGCGTCGCTTGTGGCGTCGGCGCCTCACGTCGCGCGCCGCTCCATTGCCGAGAGCGGGAAACGGGACTCGAACCCGCGACCCCAACCTTGGCAAGGTTGTGCTCTACCAACTGAGCTATTCCCGCGTGTCCCGCGCTGCCAAAAGGTAACGACCTAGGGCCCTAGAGGGTACCCGATGGAGGCGAGGGGGATCGAACCCCTGACCTCGTGAATGCCATTCACGCGCTCTCCCAACTGAGCTACGCCCCCCGTATATTGCCGCCCCCGCCATCGGCCCCCGTGTGCCGGCCGGGAACACGGGACGTTACCCGGGCGTTATACCGGTGTCAAGCGAATCCATGTCTATTCGTGAACTTTTTCGCCCGGCTGTGGTATACCGGGCGGAGTTAATACACGTGCCCATGCGCAAGCACAAGAAGAAGAAGACGCCAGCGCCCAAGAAGAAGGCGCCCACCCCCGCGGCCAGGGCGACGTCCGCCCCCGCGGCGGCGAAGCCCGGGCGCAAGCGCGGCCGTCGCAAGGGCATGCTCGCCGGGCTCGGGACGCACGAGCACGAGCGCGACATTCTCGACCAGTACCTCCACGAGGTGAGCAAGACACCGCTGCTCACGCAGAAGGAGGAGATCGCCCTCGCGCGCAAGGTCCGCGCCGGCGACCAGGAGTCGATGCAGGAGCTGGTCAAGCGCAACCTGCGGTTCGTCATCTCCGTCGCGAAGAAGTACCAGAACCGGGGCCTCCCGCTGACCGACCTGATCGGCGAGGGGAACGTCGGGCTGCTGACGGCCGCCCGCAAGTTCGACCCCGACCAGGGCGTCAAGTTCATCTCCTACGCGGTATGGTGGATCCGTCAGGCGATCCTGGCGGCGCTGGCGCGCCAGGGGCGCACGGTGCGCGTCCCCCTGAACCGCACGGCGGACCTGTCGCGCATCGTGCGCACGGCGGAGTACCTGCGCCAGACGCTGCGCCGCGAGCCGACGCCGGAGGAGATCGCCGACGCCACCAAGCTGTCGCTCGAGGTGGTGCAGTCGCTCGCCGCCCTCAACACGGGCGACGTGCGCCTCGACGCGCCGCTTGATCCCGACGGCGACCGCGCCCTGATCGAGCGCTTCATCGCCGAGGACCTCCCGGACACGGAAGAGAAGGCGATGGACCGCTTCCTGTCCGACGAGATCGAGACGGCGTTGAACAGTCTCCAGAAGCGCGACGCGAAGGTGCTGCGCCTCTACTTCGGGCTGGACGGCGGGCGCGAGCACACCCTGGAGGAGATCGGCGGCATGCTCGGCGTCACGCGCGAGCGCGTCCGCCAGCTGCGCGACCGCGCCCTGAAGCGGCTGCGCGAAGGCACGGTGGGCAAGGCGCTGGGGACCTTCGCAGCGTAAGTTGTAGCCCGTGATCACGGGCATCGGTCGCAGAGCCGTCGCGGCGGTCGAGGCCGTCGGACGGCTCGGTCATTTTGTGGGGGACATGGCCCGGGCCCTCCCCGACGTGCGCACGTGGGGCCGGCTCGTCGCGCAGCAAATGCGGCGCATCGGGGTGGACTCGCTCCCCGTCGCCCTGTTCATCGCCGCCTTCACCGGCGTCGTCCTCGCCCTCCAGGCGTCCTACACGTTCACCGGCGCCGTCCCCCTCTACTTCGTCGGCACGCTCGTCGGCAAGACCATGATGCTGGAGCTCGGCCCCGTCCTGGCCGGGCTCGCGCTCGCGGGTCGCGTCGGCGCCAGCATGGCCGCCGAGCTCGGCACCATGACCATCACCGAGCAGGTCGACGCGCTCGAGACGCTGGCCTACGATCCGCAGAGCTTTCTCGTCGTCCCGCGCGTCGTCGCCGCGACCGCGATGTTCCCCGTCATCGTCACTTTCGCCGTCGCCACCGGCATCCTCACCGGATGGCTCACCAGCCTCGCCCTGCTCGAGCTCTCGACCGCCCAGTTCCTCAAGGGTCTCAAGATCTTCTATGTCTTCAAGGACCTCTGGTTCGGGCTGTTCAAGAGCGCCACGTTCGGGTTCACGATCGCCCTCGTGGGGTGTCGCGTGGGCCTCGGCACGCGGGGCGGCGCCGAGGGCGTCGGGCAGAGCGCCATGCGCGCGGTGGTGTACTCCGCGGTGCTCATCCTCATGCTCGACGCCTTTTGGGCGGTCGTGCTGCTGTGATCGAGCTGCAGGATGTCCACAAAGCGTTCGGCCCGAAGCAGGTCCTCACCGGGTTCACGCTCACGGTGCGCGACGGCGAGACGCTGGTGCTCATCGGGTATTCGGGGACGGGCAAGAGCGTCGCGCTGAAACACATCGTCGGGCTGTTGCACCCCGACGCTGGGGAGGTCATCGTTGACGGCCGGATGGTCCCCGAGCTCGACCGCGCGGAGCTCAACGCCGTGCGCCGGGACATCGGCTACGTGTTCCAGTTCGCCGCCCTGTTCGACTCGATGACCGTGGCCGAAAACGTGGCGCTGGGGCTGCGGAACCGGGACCTGCCGGAAGCCGAGATCGTCGAGCGGGTGCAGGAGGCGCTGGCCCTCGTGGACCTGACGGGCACCGACGAGCGCGCGCCGGCGGAGCTGTCGGGCGGGATGCGCAAGCGGGTGGGGCTCGCCCGGGCCATCGCCCTGCGGCCGCGCTACATGCTGTACGACGAGCCCACGACGGGCCTCGATCCGGTGACGGCGGCGGTGATCGATCGCCTCGTGGTCCGGACGCGCGAGCACCTGGGCGTCACGGGCCTCGTCGTCACGCACGACATCCGCAGCGCCTACACCGTGGGGGACCGGATCGCCATGCTCTACGAGGGCCGCGTGCGGCAGGTGGGCACCGTCGAGGAGATCCGAGAGACCGACGATCCCGTGGTGCGGCAGTTCATCGAAGGGCGTCCTGAATGAAGCGGGAGAACGAGTTCGCCGTCGGCCTGGCGGTGATCGCCGCGTTCTGCGTCGTGGTGGGCGGCGCCCTGTGGCTGTCGGGCGCGCACCTCGGCCGCACCGAGGCGGTGTACACCGCCCGCTTCCGCACCGTGGGCGGTCTCGGCGTCGGCAACCCCGTCGTGCTGCGCGGCGTGCGCGTGGGCCGCGTCGAGGCGATCCGGCTGGCGTCGGGCAACTGGGTGGAGGCGGACCTCAAGATCTATTCCGGGGTGTCGATCCCGCCGCGGCCGGCGGTGATCGCCGCATCCGCCTCGCTGTTCGGCGAGTGGGCGGCGTCGCTGTACTCGCTGGACGAGCTGCCGGAGGATCCCAACGTGCGCCGCGACCTCGCGGAGGCGCGGGCCGCGGGCGGGACCCGCTGGCCGGGCGCCACGCTCCCCGACATCGGCCAGCTCACCGCGCAGGCGAGTCGCATCGCGACCGACATCGCGACGGTGGCGAACCGGGTGCAGACGGCGTTCGACTCCACGGCCGTGAGCGAGCTGCGGCGCTCGATCCGCGACTTCGGCCAGGTGGCCGACCGCCTCGTACAAGTGACCAACGAGCAGGCGGGGGTGATCAGCCGCGTCGGCACCAACCTGCGCACCGGCTCGGACGTGCTGGCCCAGGCGGCGACCAACCTCCAGAGCACCCTGGGGCGCGTCGATTCCGCGACGAACCAGGGGCAGCTCGCCGCCATCCTCAACAACACCGCCGCGGCGAGTCACGACCTGCGCCAGTCGTCCCAGGACATGCGCGACCTGCTCGACGCCGCGCACCGCAACCAGGAGAGTCTGGTGCGCGTGCTCGTCGCGGCGGACAGCGTGATGTCGCGGATCGCCAACCGCAGCGGCACGTTGGGCCTGCTCGTCGCCGACTCGTCGCTGTACCGGGAGACCACGCTCACCATGATTCAGCTGCGCCAGTTGCTGTCGGACATCCAGGCGAATCCGCGGAAGTACTTCACGTTCAGCGTGTTCTAGAGACAATGCGGCGTGCGGGGTGCGGCGTGCGGAGTCGCAAGGCCGGATGAAGCCGCAGCAGCGGCGCGCGCAGCGCGAGACAAGCGCCGGCGGCGTGGTGTTCCGCCGCGGCCCGGACGGCGTCGTGCGTTACCTCTTGATCCGCGACTCGTACCGCAACTGGGGCTTCCCCAAGGGCCACCTGGAGCCGGGGGAGCCGCCCGCCGAGGCGGCGCGCCGCGAGGTGGCCGAGGAAACGGGGCTCGCCGACCTCGCACTCCACGGGCCGATCCGCGTCATCGACTGGTACTTCCGATTCCGGGGGAAGACCATCCACAAGTTCTGCCACTTCTTTCTCTTCGAGTCTTCAGTTGGCGAGCCCGCCCCCCAGGTCGAGGAGGGCATCACCGCCTGCGTGTGGCAGGACTACGACATGGCGCTGGAAAAGATCTCCTATGACAACGCGCGCGGCGTGCTGAAGCGCGCGGCGGAAATGGTGCGCGTGCTCGATCAGGCGGGCGACGCCGAGGCGCGCGGGTGAGGCCGGTCGTGCCGGTCTACCATCCGCGCCGCGAGGCGCGGCGGGCGGTGAAGCAAGGCTATCCCCGGCGCCTCGGGAACGTGCGGCTGTGCCGGAGCGGCGAGGGGGTGGAGCGGCTGCTGCAGCGCCACCTCGTGGACGCCGTCGTGCTCGACGTGAAGGCGGCGCCGGACCTCGCCCTCGCGCTGCCGGTCCGGTTCCCGCGCATCCCGGTGTTCGCGCTCTCGGCGTTCCGGCCGGACGACGGCGCGCTGGTGCGCCGCTGTCAGGCGGCCGGGTACGCCGGCGTGCTGGTCGAGGGAGTGGACAACGCGGTCGTGGCGGAGTGGATCGCGGCGCGGACGGCGCAGGCGGCGCGCCGGCAGGCCCTGGCGGCGGCGCCCCGGCTGCTGCGGTTGACCGACCGGCTGCAGCTCGACGTCTGGGAGGAAGTGTTGCGGCGCGTCGCGATCCCGACCAAAACCGGGCAGCTCGCGCTCGCGCTGCGGGTGACGCGGGAGCACCTGTCCCGGCAGTTCGCCGCCGGCGGGGCGCCGAATCTGAAGCGCGTCATCGACCTGGCGCGCACCGCCTGCGCGGCCGATCTCCTGGGCAACCCAGGTTACTCGGTGCGTGGAGTGGTGCGGATCCTGGGGTACGCCTCGCCCAGCCACTTGGCGGCGGCGGCGCGACGGGTGGCGGGCGCGGCGACCCAGGAGCTGCGCACGCTCGGGCCGGGCGGCGTGCTGGCTCGCTTTATAAGAGGAAGGACGCGGTCGCGGACGTGAACCTCTCGCCGCCAGGCGTTGCTCGCCCTCGAAGTATGTGATATTTTTCACAATCTCTCCACCCCGAGCCTATGGCCAGCGACTCCATTCTCCGTCCCGGCGAGCTCAAAGAGATCCTCCTCAAGGAAATCCAGGCCGCGGACTTGGCCGAAATCGACGTCCGCGAGGTGGGCACGGTCCTCGAGGTCAAGGACGGCATCGCCCGCATCTACGGGCTCACCTCGGCGATGGCCGGCGAGATGCTCGAATTCACCTCCTCGGAGACCGGCGAGAAGGTCACCGGCCAGGCCCTGAACCTCGAAGAGGACAACATCGGGGCGGTCATTTTCGGCGACTACCTGGTGCTGCGCGAGGGCGACGAAGTCCGTCGCACGGGTCGCGTACTCGAGGTGCCGGTGGGGCCGGGGCTCGTCGGCCGCGTCGTGGACCCGTTGGGGCGGCCGGTGGATGGGCGCGGCCCGATCCCGGAGGCGAAGAGTCGCAAGGTCGAGATCGTCGCGCCCGGCATCATCAAGCGCCAGCCGGTGAAGGAGCCGTTGCAGACGGGGCTCAAGGCCATCGACTCGATGATCCCGATCGGCCGCGGCCAGCGCGAGCTGATCATCGGCGACCGCGGCACCGGCAAGACAGCGATCGCGGTGGACACGATCATCAACCAGAAGGGGCAGGGCGTCATCTGCGTCTACGTGGCGATCGGCCAGAAGAACTCGACGGTCGCCGCGGTGGTGGAGCGGCTCAAGGAGCACGGGGCGATGGATTACACCATCGTGGTCGTGGCGTCCGCCTCCGAGCCGGCGCCGCTGCAGTACATCGCGCCGTACTCGGGGTGCACGATGGCCGAGTATTTCATGTACGACGAGAAGCAGGCGACGCTCTGCATCTACGACGACCTCTCCAAGCAGGCCGCCGCGTACCGCCAGCTGTCGCTGGTGTTGCGGCGGCCGCCGGGCCGCGAGGCGTATCCCGGCGACGTCTTCTATCTCCACAGCCGCCTGCTCGAGCGCGCCGCCAAGCTCTCCGACGAGATGGGCGGCGGCTCGCTCACGGCGTTGCCGATCATCGAGACGCAGGCGGGTGACGTCTCGGCGTACATCCCGACCAACGTCATCTCGATCACCGACGGCCAGATCTTCCTCGAGACCGACCTGTTCTACTCGAACGTGCGGCCCGCCATCAACCCGGGCATCTCGGTCTCCCGGGTGGGCGGCAACGCCCAGATCAAGGCGATGAAGCGGGTCGCCGGACGGCTGCGTCTGGACCTCGCCCAGTACCGGGAGCTCGCGGCGTTCGCGCAGTTCGGCTCCGAGCTCGACGCCGCGACCCAGCGGCAGCTGGCCCGTGGCGAGCGGGTCGTCGAAGTGCTGAAGCAACCGCAGTACCGTCCTATGCCGGTCGAGCAGCAGGTGATGATCATTTTCGCCGTCGGCAACGGCCACCTGGACGACCTCGCTGTGGGCGCCATCCGCGACTGGGAAGAGGGGTTCCACGAGTTCATGGCCGCCTCGCATCCGGAAATCGGCGAGGAGATCCGGCGCGCCCGCGCGCTCTCCGACGATCTGTCCGGCCGGCTGCGCCAGGCGATCGAGGAATACAAAGCGCTCGGGGGCCGCTAGTGGCCAAGGCGCGGGAGCTCAAACGGCGCATCCGCTCGATCTCGAGCACGCGCCAGATCACCAAGACGATGGAGATGGTCGCCACGTCCCGCCTCAAGAAGGCACAGGACCGAGTTGTGGCCGCGCGACCCTACGCCGCGGCGCTCGCCGAAGTGATCGGCGATCTGTACGCGCCGGAGCTGGCGGAGCGCTTCCCGCTGCTGCGCCGGCCGGCGGCGGACGGCGTGGGGCGCCGACCCACCGCGCTGGTGCTCATCACGTCGAACCGCGGGCTGTGCGGCGGCTTCAACGCGAACCTGATCCGCGAGGCGCGGCGCCGGCTGCAGGAACTGGAGGGCCAGGGAGGGGCGGGCGCGGCCGAGCTGCACCTCGTGGGGAAAAAGGGCGTCGCCTACTTCCGGTTCACGCGGCGCCCGGTCAAGTCGCAGCGCATCGACATCGGGGACCGGCCCACGCCCCAGCACGCGGCGCAGCTGATCACGCCGCTGATGACGCGGTTCGCGCAGGGCGAGCTGGACGCGGTCGAGATCGTGTTCGCGAAGTTCAACAGCCCGATGTCGACGCCGCCGACCGTGTTGCGCGTGCTCCCGATCGCCCCGCCGTCGGCCACGGCGGATCGCCGCACCACCCGGTTCTACATTCTCAAACCGTCGCCGGAGGCGATCCTCGAGGCCCTGCTGCCCCTGTACGTGAACAACCAGATGTACCGGGCGCTGGTCGAGACGGCGGCGGGTGAGCACGGCGCGCGTCGCACCGCGATGAAGAACGCCACCGACAGCGCCGGGGACATTCTCGACGTGCTGCGGCGCACCTTCAACCGGGCGCGCCAGGCGCAGATCACCCAGGAGCTGGCGGAGATCGTCGGTGGGGCGGAAGCTCTGAAAGGATGAGCATGGCGACCAAGACCAAAGAAGCTCCCAAGAAGGCCGCGGCCGCGACGAACGTCGGTCGCGTCGTCCAGGTCATCGGCCCCGTGCTCGACGTGGAGTTCGAGCCGGAAAAACTCCCCGAGCTCTACAACGCGCTGGTCATCGAGCAGCCGGGCGTGCGCCTGGTGGCCGAAGTGCAGCAGCACATTGGGCGCAACCAGATCCGCGCCGTCGCGATGAGCTCGACCGACGGCGTGGTGCGCGGCATGCCCGCGCTGGACAGCGGCGGGCCGATCACGGTGCCGGTCGGGAAGGCGGCGCTGGGCCGCATCCTCAACGTGCTGGGCGAGCCGGTGGACGAGGGGCCGCCGATCCCCGCCGACGTCGAGCGCTGGCCCATCCACCGCGAGACGCCGAAGTTCGTCGATCTGGAGCCCAAGACCGAAGTGTTCGAGACCGGCATCAAGGTCGTCGACCTGATCGCGCCGTTCGTCAAGGGCGGCAAGATCGGCCTGTTCGGCGGCGCCGGCGTCGGCAAGACGGTCATCATCCAGGAGCTGATCCACAACGTGGCGATGGGCCACGGCGGCCGCTCCGTGTTCTGCGGCGTGGGCGAGCGCACGCGCGAGGGGAACGACCTCTACCTGGAGATGAAGGAGAGCGGCGTGCTCGGCTCGTGCGCGCTGATCTACGGCCAGATGAACGAGCCGCCCGGAGCGCGCCTGCGCGTCGGCCTCTCGGGGCTGACGGTCGCCGAGTATTTCCGCGACGTCGAAGGCCAGGATGTGCTCGTGTTCATCGACAACATCTTCCGGTTCACACAGGCGGGGTCGGAAGTGTCGGCGCTGCTGGGGCGGATGCCCAGCGCCGTGGGCTACCAGCCGACGCTGGCGACGGAAATGGGCGAGCTGCAGGAGCGGATCACCTCCACCAAGAAGGGCTCGATCACGTCGGTGCAGGCGATCTACGTCCCGGCCGACGACCTGACCGACCCGGCGCCGGCCACCGCGTTCTCCCACCTCGACGCGACGGTCGTGCTCGACCGGGCGATCGTCGAGCTGGGGATCTACCCGGCGGTGAACCCGCTGTCGTCATCGTCGCGGATCCTCGACGCCCAGTACCTGGGCGAGCGCCACTACAAAGTCGCCGTGGAGGTGCAGCGCATTCTGCAACGCTACAAGGACCTCCAGGACATCATCGCGATCCTCGGAATGGACGAGCTGTCGGAGGACGACAAGCTGCTCGTGGCACGGGCGCGGCGGGTGCAACGGTTCCTTTCGCAACCGTTCTTCGTCGCTTCCCAGTTCACGGGCCTGGAGGGCAAGTACGTGAAGCTCGAGGACACCGTGGCCTCGTTCGAGCGGGTGGTCGCCGGGGAATTCGACAACCTGCCCGAGCAGGCGTTTTACATGGTGGGGGGGATCGAGGAAGTTACGGCGCAGGCCCAGCGCCTGGCGGCGCCCTGATGCGCGTGACGCTGATCAGCCCCGACCGGTCGGTGTACGACGGGGAGGCCACCGCCGTCCAAGTCCCGGCCTTCGACGGGCTCGTCGGCATCCTCCCCGGGCACGCCCCGTTCGTGGCGCTGCTGGGGGAGGGGGAGTTGACCGTGAACCACGGAGGGGGGGTCGGTCGTTATCATGTAGCTGGCGGGTTCGTGCAGGTCGCTGGCGACGTGGTACGCGTGGTGGCGGAGCGAGCGGACGAAACCATCAAGGAGGGAGTATGAAGAGGACGGTGCTGGTAGTGATGGCTGCGATGGTGTTGGGCGTGGGGGCGGCGGCCGCGCAAGCCGCGGCGGCTGCGACCGGAGGAGTGCGCGTCGGCGTGGGCGCCGGGCTCATCTTGCCGTTGAGCGACTACAAGACCTCGGACAAAGCGGGCTGGATCGCCGGAGCCGATGCCACCTACTGGCTCGCGTCCCAGCCGATCGGCATCCGCGTGGAGGCTGGCTACAGTCAGACGAGCGAAAAGGCAGGCGTGACGCCAGCCCACAAGACGAAGATCTTTGGTGGCGGGGCTGACGTGGTGTACGCGTTCGGGGCGAGAGGCGACCAGGTTCGCCCCTACATCCTCGCCGGGCTCGGCTTCTACAACGCGAAAATCGATGTGACGGGCGTCGCTTCCGCTTCCAGCACGAAGGTGGGGTTTGGCGGCGGTGTCGGCGCGGCGTTCAAGGTGGGCGCGGGCGGCACCCGCATTTTCGTTGAGGGCAAGTACACGAATCTGAAGGTGAACGGCGCCAATCTCAGCTTCATCCCGATCCGAGTGGGCTTGCGGTTCGGATCGAAGTAACCAGTCCGCACAGCGGTTGACGAGACCGGGGCTGCCTTGAGCTCCGGTCTCGTTTTATGTTGAGGGCGGTCACTCATCAGGGAGCGACGATGCGAATCACGATCGGTCGTCTGACGGCGGGCGCGGCGCTCGCGGCGCTGCCCGCCGCCCTGGCGGCGCAACACGCTGGCATGGAAGTCAAACATGAAGTGGGGGTGGACATCGGCTTCGCGTACGAACACCAGAGCGCCATCGATTCGACCGCCGTGGTCGCGCGCAACCACTTCCTGATCGCGACGCCGGTGGACCTGCGCATCGGGTTCGCGGCCGGCGCGAAGCTGGTCGTCGAGCCGCGCATCACCCTCGCCTTCGACAGTAAGGGCGCGGGCGGGAAGAGCCAGTACATCTTCACACCGGATGTGAACCTGCTGTGGGCGTTCACGGGCAACCGCCAGGGCGGGTACGCGACCGTGGGCGCGGGCGTCGACCTCGAGCATGCGAACAGTCAGAGTGCGTCGCAGTTCTCGATCAACGGCGGCCTGGGCACGCGGGTGCCGTACGAGTCGGGCGCGATCCGGCTCGAGGCGTTCGGCCGCTACGCGTTCAAGAACGCCGGGAAGCTGGTGCCCGCGACGTTCGCCGTCGGCGCGCGGATCGGCCTGTCGCTCTGGCACTGACGCCACACGCCGTCGTCGTGTGAGCGCCATCACACCGCGACGCGGCCCGTTCGCGTGACCGCGGGCGGGCCGCGACCTCTTGTACTGGGGCGTTCGCGCGCGGGAACGCCGTGCGGTCCTGCGGGTACCCCCGTCACACACCGACCACCTGACACCCTGGAGACGACGATGCGACGGATGATCGCGATCGGGCTGGTTCTGGCCGTGGCCGGCGTCGCCGGCGCGGGCGCGCAGGCGACGGGCACCACGACGTTCAACGCGCCCTATCGGGCGTTCACGCGCGCCGAGTTCGGCGCGCTGCTCAGCTTCCCGAACGGGGGCGGCACCGCGTTCGAGGGCGTCTACCGGATGGCGAGCGGCAAGTTCGATATCGGGTTTAGGGGCGCCCTCTTCGATCCGTCCGGGCCCGGGAAGAGCGTGTTGCTGCTCGGGGTGGAAGCGCGCGAGCGCGTCATCGCCAAGACGGCGGATTTCCCCCTCGACGGCGCGCTGATCTTCGGCGTCGGGGCGAACCTCGTCAGCGGCAGCTCGGTCCTGGTCATCCCGGTGGGGCTGTCGCTCGGCGGCCGGGTGACGCCGCAAGGCTCGACCGTCACGTTCGTTCCGTACGTGCAGCCGACCGGCTTCTTCCTGGCCGGCAACGGCAGCTCCGATTTCCAGTTCGCCCTCGGGCTGGGCGTGGACCTGCGGCTCAGCCGCGTCTTCGACGCCCGGATCAGTGCGGGCCTCGGGGACGTCCGGGGTGTGTCGATCGGCGCCGTGTGGGTGCATTGAGACGACACACCATTGACTTCGCCGCGGCGCTTTCCTACCGTAGGCCCGCGGCATCGCGGTGCCGGGCAGGCCGGCTCCGCCCCCCACACGTGCGGAGGAATCACATGAAGCGTGCAGCGATCGTGCTGGGTCTGGCCGTCGTGGCGGCCGGACCAGCCGTGGCGCAGAACTTCGGCAGTCCGCTGTGGAACAATCCGAAAGGCGGAACCGGAGTGACCGTCAGCGCAGACTACGCCAAGCCCAATAGCGACCTCGGCAAAGGGAGCGCCTGGGGCGCCCGCGGCTCTCTCGGGCTCGCCAACCTGACCGTGGGTGTGGGCGTCACCACGTGGAAGCCGGACGGCGCTCCCGACAGCTACAAGTCGTTCGCCGGCAACGCGGCGTTCCGAGTGATCGGGGGCAGCCTGATTCCCCTGTCCATCAACCTTCAGCTCGGTGCCGCGCGGCAGGGCGCCGCCAACACCGATTCGGCCATGACTCGGATCACCGCGGGGGCTGGCGTGTCCGTCAATGTGCCCACCCCCGGGCTGAGCATCGAGCCGTACCTGTCCGTGAGCAACCGTTGGTACAAGTTCTCCGGTATCAGCGGAACCACCTCGAACGTCGGGTGGGTCATCGGGGCGAATCTCGGCTTCGGCATGTTCGGCATCCACGTCGCGTACGATTCGGAGAAGCTCGACAGTGGCGCGACGGGCGGTATCATCGGCATCGGCGCCCACGTGGCGCTGAAGGCGCCGATCGGGATGTAAGCGGGTTCACATCGGCGCTCGGTGCCGCTACCTTTGGGGCGCGCCGCTCAGCGGCGCGCCCCATTGTTTCCCCGGGAGACTCGTGGCTTCGTATTCGCGTCGCGCCTGGCCGCTCGCGCTCGCCGCTTTGACCGGCTGCGCGCTGAGCTTCGACAGTACCAAGTTGGGTGTGCCGGTGTCGCTCGCCGGCGCCGCCCCGGCGCCCGCCAGCGGCACGCCATTCCGCGTGACGAAACACCCGGTCTTCGTCTTCTGGGGTCTGATCACCGCCGCGCCGCCGAGTCTCGAGGACGTCCTGGCGGGCCAGGTGGGCACCGGCGCGCGGGTCGCCGACCTGCGCATCAAAGTGCGCGCGCGCTGGACCGACCTGCTCGTCACCGGACTCACCGGGGGATTGTTCTCCCCCCGCTCGGTCACCTTCGAAGGAGTGGTGGTGCCGGCTCCGCCTGCCGGGTCGCCGTAAGCAGTCCCTCGACCAGCGCGCTGGTCCGCTCCGCCGCTCCCCGTCCTTCCGCCACCACCTTCCGTCCCGCGTTCCCGGCCTTGCGCCGGGCGGCGGCGTCGTGGTGCCACACCAGCCACTGCGAGTGCAGCGGGTGCCGCCCGTCGACCGGCAGCGCGACCGCCGCGCCGCGGGCGAGGAGGAGCCCCGCGTCCCGGCTGTTTTCCCAGCGCGGTCCGACGATCACGGGCGCCCCGAACACCGCCGGCTCCAGCACCGAGTGCAGACCCGCGCGGTGGTACCCGCCGCCCACGAACGCCACGTTGCCGAGCGCGTAGAGGTCGGCCAGCACGCCGACCCGGTCCACCACGATCACCGGCGCCGCCGGCGCGTGCTCGAGCTGGGAGAGGCGTACCGGGCGCGGCAGCTTCAGCTCCAGCGCGCGTTGCGCGATGCCCGCCAGGTGATCGGGGTTGGGCTCGTGGGGCGCCAGCACGAGGCGGGCTTGCGGCACCTGCACCAGCAGGTCCGCGAACGCCGGGAGCAGCACCGCCTCGTCGGACGGCCACGTCGAGCCCGCGACGATCGTGAACGTGTCCTTGCCCGCGGTGGCGGCGAGGCGCGCGAACGGCTCGCGCGCGCGATCGAGCCGCTCGGCCCGCTCGGCGACGCTGTCGTAGCGCGTGTCGCCGGTGACTTCGATCGCCTCCGCGCGCGCCCCGAGCAGCTCGAGCCGGCGCGCGTCCTCCTCGCTGATGGTGCCGATGCGGTCGAGGGCCCGGTAGGCGGCGTGCCCCCACTGCCGCGCCGGCCAGCGCAGCCGCGACGAGTGGAGCGCCACCGTCGCGGAGATGAGGGCGAGCCGCACGCCCTGCCGCGCCGCCTCCAACGTCAGCTCGGGCCAGACGTCGAGTTTGCTGAACACCAGCGCCGCCGGGCGCAGGGCCTCGAGCGCCGCCCGCACCTGGCGGGGCCGGTCGAGCGGTAGATAGTCGACGACGTCCACGGGCAGCGTCCGCGCCAGTCGCTCAGCCGAGGGGGAGAAGAACGTGTACGCCAGCTGCCAGTCGGGATGCGCCGCCCGCAGCGATTCCAGGACGGGCTTGGCCTGCAGCCCCTCGCCGACCGACGGCGCGTGGACCCAGATCAGCGGGCGGTGCGGGTCGCGATTCGCCTGCGCCCAGGCCGTGAGCCGCTCGACGAGGCCGCGGCGCGCGTCGAGGCCGCGGGCCACCTTGCGGTCGAACCGCGCGGCGAGTGCGGCGGCCCGCTCCGCGAGGCTCAGGCTCAGCCGGTAGATCAACGACGGCCGGGGGTGAGCCATCAGCGCGGCGCGCGGGTCTTCGCGAGGTAGACGGAATCGAGGATGCGGCGGAAGTCTTCCGCGCCGGCGGCCCCTTCGAGGAAGCCGTGATCGATGAGAAACGTGGGGGTCGCCCGCGCGCCGATCCGTGCGGCCTGGTCGGCGTCCCGCTGGATCGCGGGCCGCGTCGCCCGGGCGGCGACGCAGGCGGCGAGGGCGGCGTGGTTCAGTCCCACCGTGTCCGCGACGGCGAGCAGATACGAGCCGGGGTCGGCCTGGCCGGCCCAGGTGGGCTGGCGCTGGTAGAGCGCGTCGTGCATCTCCCAGAAGCGTCCCTGGCGGGCGGCACACATGGCGATCTCGGCCGCGGCCACCGCGTTGCGATGCATGGGGAGCGGGAAGTTCACGAACACCCAGCGAACTTTCCCCGTGCGAACGTATTCCTCTTTTATAGCTCCGAACGTCGTCAGGGCGAACTGGCGGCAGGCGGGGCACTGAAAATCGCCGAGCTCGAACACCGTGACCGGTGCGTCGGAGCGGCCCAGGCTGCGGGCGGTGGAAGCATCGGGGTCCTGCCCGGTCCGCCACGGGCCCGGCAACAGGGCGAGGGCGGCGGCCCACACGGGGGCGAGGGGGACGCGGCGGACGCTCACTTGCGGGCCCAGAAAAGTCGGCTCACATTGGGAACGTAATACCATATGCGACGCGCCGGCGGCCCGCCACTCCGGGACGTGACGGCGCGGTTGTTGTTTGACGGCGCATCCTTCCCAGGAGGAGGTAGCATGACTCGTGCTTCGTCGGTGAGACCTCCAGCCGCTGGTTCCCCGTTCCCGCTTCCCCGGACTCGTACGACGCCAATGAACACCGTGAGGATCTCCTTCATGCGAACGATCAGTGCCAGCCGGCTGCTGGGCGCCGCCGTGCTTACCCTGCTGTGCGCGCTCGTGCCCGCGGTGGTCCGGGCGCAGACGGTGTCCGGGCGGGTGGCCGACGCGACCGGCAAGGCCGTCACGGGCGCCCAGGTCGCCGTGGCCGGCACCGGTATCCGGGCCACCGCCGACGCCGAGGGCCGGTACCGGCTCACGGTGAGCGCCCCCGGCGCCATCGCGCTGCGCGTGACGGCCATCGGCTACACGCCGCAGAGCAAGGCGCTCACGGTGGCGGCTGGGCAGAGCGCCACGGTGGACTTCACGCTCACCGCCAACCCCGTCGGCCTCGACGCGATCATGAAGGACGTCGACGAGATGGCGCGCATGCTTGAAGCCTATCTCGCGTTCGCGCGCGGCGACTTGGGCGAGCAGTCGGCGCCGACCGACATGGCGGAGTTCCTGAAAGAGCTCAGGGCCGACACCGAGCGCAACGGGCACATGTCGAGCGTCGAGTTTCACGGCCACCCGATCGTCACGGTACGGCCGGCGGCGTTCAAGCGCTGCCTCGGCAACCTCGTCTCGAACGCGGC
>Ga0209689_1001898_pt1 | contig 15630 bp, 15 predicted proteins | sample GraSoiAngelo_149_FD_187119 | JGI IMG/M metagenome (GOLD analysis project Ga0209689, IMG submission 187119) | Grasslands soil microbial communities from the Angelo Coastal Reserve, California, USA - 14_1009_09_30cm (SPAdes) (version 2) | ecosystem: Environmental > Terrestrial > Soil > Grasslands ...
GGGGCCGCCCGCTCCCATCTGATGCGAGACAACGATGATGGCCATGGATCACCCCCGCCGATACTTGTCTTTGAGCGTGGTCGGAGCGATCGCGATGCGCTTGCCGGCGACGTCGTCCAGGATGTAGACCTCGTCCGTGAGCGAGCCGCTGACGAAGACCTCGAAGACCTCGAGCGCGGCTTCCAGCGTCGTGTCCGGGCGCCCGGCCATCAGCTCCTCGACTGCGACGCGCTGGAGTCGCTGCATCAGTCCTCCTCGAAGGTGGCGGTAAGCCTATCCCACAGCCCTGGCGGGGGCAAGCGGGTGAACGCCCGCGTCCGGAAAATGCCGAATCAGGCCCGCCGGCCGATCTTTCGCTCGGGTTCTCCCAGCCGGGCCAGCGGGAAGCGGTCGAAGCTTGGAACGAACGAGTACGGCGGCCACGGCCCGGTCGGAACGACCGCGATGCCGGCGGCGCGCGAGGCGATCGGCGCGATCCGCGCGAGAAATCCGTCGACTTCAGCGCGCGCGACGAGGAAGGCGACGGAGCCCGCGACATTGCTCCCACCCCCGGGCGACCGGTAGCGCCAGCGCTCGATACCGGCTTGCGTAACGAGCCGCTCGGCCAGCTCCCGGAGCTGGACCACGCCGGGCGCGCCGTCGGCGCACTCGCGGCAGGTCCTGTCGATCGAGTGCCCACAGTGAAGGCGCAGAAGCTTGACGTTCATCTCGACGTAGCCTCGGAGCTGGGCCAGCGTCGTGTTGACGAGCGGCGCGTGGGCGGCGAGCCACGCATCGAGGTCGACCGCCGCCACGACCACCCCGAATCTGAACGGCACCGTTCCGGAGGCGTCCAGGGTGGAGGCGACGACGTCGTGGTGCAGGGCCAAGGTCCGCGCGTTGGCCTCGGGCAGTCGATCGAGCTGGCTCACGAGGACCACGAGATCGCCCAGGCGCCGAAGCTCGACGGGGCCCCCGACGCTCGCGCCCGGCGGACGCCACGCCGCCGGGAGCCGGTCGGCGATCGCGTAGAGGTACTGGTACATGCTGCCCCCCGCGCCCCGGACGGGGCGCCGCAAGCTCGGGGCGGATTCGATTGGTAGGTGCGAGGGTATAATGGCCCGGTCGTGTTGTCCAGGCACCGCCGCCGCTCGACGTGCGCCGTCGCCGGTTTCGCGGTCGTTCTGCTCGTCTCGGGCGCCTTCGCGGCCAAGCCCTCGCCCACGCTACCGGCTCAGATGCCTGCCGGCGAGCGCGCCCGGCTTCAGGAGGTCGCCGAAGCGGCCTCGGTGAGCGCGCGGGCAGCCGGCGAGCCTTTCATCGCTCGGCCGGACGTCTTCGAGTTCCTCCTCGATCACCCGGAGTTCGCGACCCACGTCACTCGGGCGCTGAAGCTGGCCCGCTACCGGATCTGGCGCGGCCCCGAAGGCGGCCTCTGGCTCGACGACGGCTGGGGCGTCGTGGGCCAGTTCTCGGTCGTCTATGCGACCAGCGGCACGCGCGTGGCGTACGCGCACGGTCAGTACCAGTCGGGGCTACTCCCGAGCATCAAGGGCCAGGCGGTCGTGCTCATCGAGTACGGGCTGAGCCCGACCGCCGACCACAAGAGCCTGATCTCGCCGGCCGTGACGGGCTTCGTGAAGCTCGAAAGCCGCATCATGGCGCTGGCCGGAATGCTCGCCGGCTCGGTCGCGACGGCCAAGGCGGAGAAGGAAGCCAAGCGACTGGTCAAGCTCTTCGCCAAGGCCAGTCGCGCGATCGAGGACAACCCCGCTCACGTCCACGAGGCCGTGCGGCAGCGCGCCGATGTCCCGCCGCGCGATCTCGAAGAGTTTCGTCGGCTACTCGACCTTCGATAGCACCGCCGCGAGCCCGTCGCGGAAGCGCCCGACCTCGGGATGCAGGCCGACCGCCGTACGATAGGCGTCCGCGGCTTCGACGTGGCGTCCCCGCGCGAACAGCGCGCGCCCGAGCCGCGCGTGGGCGTCGGCGTGGTCGGGCCTGCGTTCGATGACCGCGCGCGCCGCGGTCTCCAGCTCGTCGTAGCTCCCCAGGAGCTCGAGGGAATCCCAGAGGTTGATATGGGCCCGCGGCTCGTCGAAGTTGAGCCGGATCGCCTCGCGGCACTCGGTCGCGGCGTCGGCATACCGGCGCTGCGCCAGTAACACCCCGGCCAGCGCGGTGTGCGGGGACGGGGCGTCAGGAGTGATCCGGATGACCGCCCGATAGGCTGCTTCCGACTCGCGATAGCGGTGCTGCTCGGCCAGCATCTCGCCGAGGTCGCCGTGCGCGCGCGCGTACTCGGGCTTGATGCGAACCGCGTCACGAAACGCGGCCTCGGCCTCCGCGTAACGGCCCTGCCAGTAGAGCGCGACGCCGAGGCCACGCCTGAGCGTGGCGTGGTGCGGCCGCAACGCGAGCGCCTCGCGGTACGCCGACTCGGCCTCGAGGTGCTTACCCTGGCGGCCGAGACCGAGCGCCAGGTTCGCGCGAGCCTTCACCAGGTCGGGCCGCAGCCTGATCGCCGAGCGCAACGCCACCTCGGCCTCCGCGTGGCGGCCCTGCCGTCCGAGCGCGACCCCGAGCTCGTAGTGCAGGTCGGCGTCGTCCGGTCGGAGCGCCAGAGCGCGCCGGAACGAGGCCGCAGCCTCGGCGTAGTCACCGAGCGCGCCGAGCGCCAGACCTCGACCGCTATGGAGATCGGCGTCGTCGGGACTGACGGCCAGGGCGTCCGCGTACGCCGTCGCCTCCTCCGCCCATCGTCCCTGACGGCGAAGGGTCGCGGCCAGGCCGAGATGCGCATGCAAATAGCTCGGGCGCAGGCGGATCGCCTCGCGGAAGGCCGCCGCGGCGTCGTCGTAGCGACCGAGACGCTCGAGAGTGACCGCGAGGTGATGGTGCGCACGCGCGGCGTCGGGGCGCAGGCGCAGCGATTCGCGGAACGCGGCCGCGGCCTCGACGTCGCGGTGGCGGCGCCGCAGCACGGCGCCGAGCCGCTCGCGCAGATCGGCGTCCTCGGGCCGAAGCCGGATCGCGTCACGATAGGCGCTGGTCGCCTCGGCCAGCCGGCCTTGACGCTCGAGCGACAGCGCGAGGCCCCGCCACGTCTTCACGTCGCTCGGCGTGAGCACGAGCGCCTCGCGGTAGGCCGTCGCGGCCTCGGCGTATCGCGCCTGCTCGTAGAGCGTATCGGCCAGATCGCGTCGTGCCGTCGTGGGCGCCGTGTCGCGCGCGAGCGCCTCGCGGTGGACGACCTCGGCGGCCGTGACCTTACGCTGGCGGCGCAGCACCGTCGCCAGGTTGGCCCGTGCGGTCGCGTCGTTGGGCTTCAGGGTGAGCGCCTCACGGAACGCGGACTCCGCGCCGGCGTAGTCGCCCCGACGGCTGAGCGCCAGACCGAGGCTCACGTACGCCTGCGGCGAGTCGGGTCGGAGCCGGATCGCCTCGCGGAACGCCGAGGCCGCTTCGGCGTACCGCGTCTGCTCGAAGAGCGCGCCACCGAGCTCGAGATGCGCCGAGACCCCATCGGGCTTGAGGAGGATCGCCTGCTTGAAGACCGCCTCGGCCTCGACCGACCGGCGCTGGCGGCGCAAGACCAACCCGAGCCCGAGGTAGGCCCTCAGGCGGCCCGGGTCGGTGCGGACCGCTTCACGGTATGCCGCCTCGGCCTCGCGGTACCGGCCCTGCCTGGCCCACACGTGGGCACGCTCGCACAGGGACTCCGCTTCGGCCACCGTCTACTCGGGCAAGACCGCGATCGCCTCGATCTCCACGAGCAGGTCGTCTCGGACCAGACGTGAGATCTCGACGAGCGTGCTGGCGGGACGGTGAGGCCCGAAATACTCCTTGCGGGCGACATTGACCTTCTCGCGATCGGCGATGTTCTTGAGGAACACGGTGACCTTGCACACGTCGGCGAACGTCGCGCCGGCGGCCGCGAGACACTTCTTGAGATTTTCGTGGACCTGCCGGGCCTGGGCGGTCGCGTCGTTCCCCCCGATCGTGCGTCCCTGCGCGTCGGAGGCGACGCACCCGGAGACGAACACGAGGCGGCCGGCGCGCACGACGTTGGTGAAGTGGCTGATCGGCTCGGGCATCCCGGGAACTCGAATCTCTTCGCGGCGACCAATTCCGTCCATGGGCACCTCGCCTCGCAGTTCGACGCGTCCGCTCGGAGAGACGAGGCTCGATTCGACCTCACTTCGCAACTCAGCTCTCCCGATCTCGACGTCGACGGCGTAACTGTATATCAAGACGCGCGGTGCCCGGTAGACAAGAGCGCATCGAAGCGCGGGACCGAATGGCGTGTGGTAACTCCTGTGGGCGAGTGGGGTGGTCGCACTCAGGAGCGCGGAAGGAGGACGGTGAAGCAGCTACCCTCGCCTTCGCGCGACTCCGCGGTCACGCGACCTCGATGGGCCTTCGCGACGCCCTGGACGATCGCCAGCCCCAGGCCGGTACCGCCCCGATCTCGGTGTGCCTGCCGGTAGGGGTCGAAGATATTGGGCAGCGCCTCAGCGGGAATGCCCACGCCAGTATCCTCGACCTGGAGCTCGAGCTCGGGGCTCGCGTCGGTGAGCCGCACGAAAACACGCCCGCCGCGCGGGGTAAACCGGATCGCGTTGGCGCCAAGGTTGACGACGAGCTGATAGAGACGCTCCTCGTCGCCGAGGTACATGAAGTGAGACCCGTAGAGCTCGCGCTCCAGGACGACTCCTGCCTCCTCGGCCTGCGGGTGAAGCTCTTCGACGACGCGGTCCACAAGTCCGGCAAGATCGAGTGGCTTCCGTTCCAGCTCCATGAGCCCGGCGCGAAGGCGCGACATTTCGAGAATCTGATTGGCCAGCCGAAGCAGGCGCTCGGAACTCTGCCCGATGATGTCGGTGAGACGCGCCTGTCTCTCCGTGAGCGGACCGGGATCGCTGGTGTGAAGAAGGTCGACGGCGCCGCGGATCGACGTGAGCGGCGACCGGAGCTCATGTGAGACGGTCTCGAAGAACTCCCGCTTGGCTTCCTCGACCTGACGCAGCTCACTCGCCATCAAATTGAACGCACGCGCAAGCGCTCCAATCTCGTCCCGGCTTTCGATCACGATGGGCTCTGAGAACGCGTTCGCGGCGACCTCTGCCGTGGCCGAGGAGAGGAGCTCGAGCGAGCGTGTCATCCGTCGAGCGATGATGGCCGTCCCGAACAAGGCCAGACCGACGGCGGTGCCCAACGCGATCAGCACGGCGGTCCAGGTGCGGCGTTCCAGGCGCGCGGCCTCGGCCTGCGCCGCGACGACCCGCACGCGGGTGGCAGACATCATCGCGTCCAGGCTCTTTTGGACTTGCTCAGCGAGCACTCGAGCGGTGTTGTCGGTGAGACGTAGGGCGCCGGTGCGATCGCCTTGCTGGAGCAGCCTCTGCTCTTCTGTCACAATACGGCGGTACTCCGCGAACTCGGCGCTGGCCTCACGGTGGTGCAGCATCTCCTGCTCGCTGAGCGGATACTCGGCGAGATGCGCGAGGTCCTCGGCGACCCGCGTCGCCAGCTCTGCCCATGCGGTCGCGTACCGACGATCACGCAGCACCAGAGCGCGTGTCTCGAGCGCCACGAGTCTCGGCATCGCTTCGCGGGCGGACGCCGTGACGGTCAGCGCGGGAATCGTGCTGACCGTGATCTCCCGATTCACGGACACGAGACGGCCCACCGCACCCAGGCTCAAGGCACTGACGCCGGCGAACACGAGGATCACGAGCGCTGACGCGAGGAAAATCTTGGAACTGAGCCGGCTACCTAACCCGGTGCAGCCGCACAGGCTGCTCCAGCGTATCGCGCGCCAGTGAAGCAGCGGCTGGATACTCGCGGCACACGACTTTGCGAGCTTCGAGGTCTTTTCGCGTATCTGGCCTCCGAACCAGGACGCGTACTGAGCCCTTGGAATCCCGAAAGCCCGACCGGAGCCTTCCATGGCGGGATGTAGGGGCAAATCTGATACCGGAATCGACATTCCAGGAATATCAATAGCTTCCGCCGGTTCCGGGCACCTGAGCTGGTAAGTCTTTGGGCGGCTAACGATCATTCCCGAGCCAAACGCTGGCTGAATCTCAACCCGACGCCCTCAACCTCGAACGCTTCATCGAGCTCAGCGAACGCGGCGCGGTCTCGCGTTCGCGTTCCTCGGCGGCGTCACCACCGCGCTCGTCTGCGGTCAGCTCAAGAGCGGGGTCGTCATCCCGTGCCGCTATGAGCCCGGGCTCCAGCGCACCTACGAGGAATCTCGCTCAGCACTACGGGACGGTGATTCTGCCTGCGCGGCCGGCGAAAGCGCGCGACAAGGCGAAGGTCGAAGTGGCCGTCCAGATCGTGGAGCGGTGGATCCTCGCTCGCCTCCGCCACGAGGTCTTCTCCTCGCTCGCCGCGCTCAACGGGCGCATCGCCGAGCTGCTCGCGGGTGTTGCTGACCTGTGCGGACCGCGGTCTCGAGCAGCGGTACGTCCTTGCGACTCATCGTGAGCGTCTCCGATCGGCTCACGGGATGTGCCTGCATGGTACGATCCGCGATGCGAGGTGAGCACGCGATGAAGGTCGTCAGGCCGTCGCCATCCGGAAGGTCATTCGCTTCCGCGCGCACGGGGGCGCATCGCATATCTCGTTGATCAAGACCCGGGACATCGAGATCCTCGCCGAGCGTCGACCGATCGCTCCCTCGCCCGAGTTTCTCCCACAGGCTCCCAGCGGGACGCGATGATCGTTCTCGGCTACAGCGGGCTTGACGCGTCGGTTCGTTACGCGAGGCGCGACCCCGACTTGCTCCCCGGCGAGGAGCGCATCGTCCAGGGCCTGGACAGCGCCGCGGCGATTCTCGCCGATGGGCGCATCGTCGCCGCCGCCGCCGAGGAGCGCTTCGGCACCGAGAAGCACACCAACGCGTTCCCGCAGGAAGCCATCCAGTACTGCCTGAACGAGGCCGGCATCAGCATGGGGGACGTCGACATGGTCGCGCACGGCTTCGACTACGGCCGCCATGCGACGACGATCGGCGTGGTCAGCCCCGCGCTCTACGCGGAGGTGTACAGCCCGATCCGGCAAGTCGAGCTCTGGCGTGACCGCTTCGACCTGCCTCGGGGAAAATTCGTCAGCGTCCAGCACCATCTCGCCCACGCGGCCAGCGCGTATTTCACCTCGCCGTTCGCCGACGCGCTCTGCGTCGTGTGCGACGGCATGGGCGAGATCGACGCGATGACCATCTATGCGGTGCGAGACGGTCGGTTCGAGGTCCTCGACACCCACCCGATCAGGCACTCGATCGGCATCCTCTACGGGCTCGTCACCAGGCATCTCGGTTTCAAGTTCAACGCCGACGAGTACAAGGTGATGGGCCTGGCGCCTTACGGGAACCCCGAGGTGTACCGGGGGTTCTTCGAGAGCCTCGTCGACCTGCATCCGGACGGCCAGTACGCGCTCCACCTGGAGCGGCTCTCGCCCGAGCGGGCGCCCTATTACCGCCAGGTCCTCGCCGCTTTCGAGAAGCTGCTGCCGCGGCCCGAAGGGACCGAGATGCTCCCCCAGGCGCATTGCGACTTCGCCGCCGCTGCGCAGGAGTGCCTGGAACGGGTCCTGTTCCATGTCGTCACGCACTGGCGCCAGACGACCGGGCTCCGGACGCTCTGCATGGCAGGCGGCGTCGCGCTGAACTGCACCTTCAACGGCAAGCTCGCCCGGCACGGGATCTTCGACGAGATCTACGTGCAGCCCGCCGCCGCCGATGACGGCACGGCCGTCGGGGCGGCGCTGGCCATCCTCCACCAGAGGGGCGAGGATCGGTCCCCGGAGATCGTCCAGGCGCTCCCCTTCTACGGGCCGGCCTATTCGAAGGAGCAGATGCTGGCGGCCCTGCGCGGCCAGGATGACCTCGACCGGACCGACCTCGGCAGCGCGGAGAACGCCGCGGAGGACGCGGCGGGCGCGCTGGCTGCGGACCAGATCATCGCGTGGTTCCAAGGCCGGATGGAGTACGGGCCGCGGGCGCTCGGCAACCGCTCGATCCTCGCCAATCCGCTCGTCCCCGACATCAAGGAGCGGCTCAACCGGGTCATCAAGCTGCGCGAGGGCTTCCGGCCGTTCGCGCCGGCCGTCGCCGCCGAGCGTGCGCCCGAGTACTTCGATTTCACCCCGTCGTCGATGTTCGAGTTCATGCTGGCGACTTGCCCGGTGCGCGAGGAGTGGCGGCATCGACTCCCCGGCATCACCCATGTCGACGGCTCGGCTCGCATGCAGACGGTCGACCCTTCGCGCAATGGGCTGTTCCACCGGCTCATCACCGCGTTCGGCCGGCGGACCGGCGTCTACTCGCTCGTCAACACGTCGTTCAACCTGCGCGGCCAGCCGATGATCGTCTCACCCGCGATTGCCATCGAGACGTTCCGCAAGGTGGCGATCGACCGCCTCTACCTGGGCTCGGTGCGGGTGTGCAAGCGGTGAGCAAGAACGGGAACCGCTTTCCTGGCCAGGTGACAGCGCTCCCGTAGAAAACCGGAAGGGGTGTCCGCCCCACCTTTCAGAGCTCCGGGGATCGTTTGCGCTGCGACCAACCCCGGGTCTCCCCACCCTGAGGCATACTCCTCACCACGATCAGGCACCTACCTGATTGTTTGGTCTCGCCAAGGGTACTACCCCTAGATCAAGGGGCCACGAGTACCGCCCACGCCTGGCGTTGCACCATGCCGTGACGGCGACGAGGTCGAGGAGGCCGTGATGGTCGAGGACATGCTTGGCGGACCAGTCGAGGTCTTCTCCACCTGCCCGCCGATCCGCGGCGAGGGCGGGGCGTACCTGGAAAAGGTCGCAGATGCGGCCCGTTGGAGCGAGCAAGCCGGTTGCAGGGGGATGCTCGTCTATGCGGACAATTCGCAGCTGGACGCGTGGCTGGTGTCCCAGACCATCGTCGAGAACACGCAGGCCCTCTCTCCGCTCGTCGCCGTCCAGCCCGCCTACATGCACCCATACGCGGTGGCCAAGATGGTGACATCCCTCGGGTATCTCTACCGGAGGCGAGTCTACCTGAACATGGTTGCGGGAGGATTCAAGAACGACTTGGCGGCCTTGAACGACACGACCCCCCACGACAAGCGCTATCAGCGCCTGGTCGAGTACACCACGATCATCAAGCGGCTCCTGGCGGGCGCGTCGGCGGTCACCCGCCGGGGGGAATTCTACACGGTCGACAAGCTGCGGTTGACACCGCCGCTGGCCGCGGATCTCTACCCCGGCATCTTCGTGTCCGGGTCCTCTGACGCCGGGCTGGCGGCGGCGCGCGCGATCGGCGCCACCGCCATTCATTACCCGAAGCCGGCGGAGGCGTACCAGGCTGCGCCTCTCGTCGGGGCCGGCGAGTCCGGCGTCCGGGTGGGGATCATCGCGCGCGAGCGGGAGGAGGACGCCTGGCGCACGGCCCACGCGCGGTTCCCGGAGGACCGAGGCGGCCAACTCACTCATCAGCTCGCCATGAAGGTGTCGGATTCGGTCTGGCACGGGCAGCTGTCCGCGCTCGGCGAGGCGAGCGGACCATACTGGCTCGTCCCCTTCCAGAACTACAAGACCATGTGCCCGTACCTGGTCGGGAGCTACGAGCAGGTCGCGGCCGAGCTCGCGGGATACCTCGCGGCCGGCCATCGCACGTTCATCCTGGACGTGCCGCCGGACCGGGAGGAACTGAGGCACGTCGGGATGGCCTTCGCACAGGTCCGGAAGGAGGCGAGATGCCAGAACTACTCCAGGAGTGGGTGACGCTCCAGGCGGAGAGACAGCCGGGGGTGGCGGTCGTCGGGAACAACGAGCGGCTGACCTATGCGCGGCTGGAGGAGCGGTCGAATCAACTCGCGCGACTCCTGAAAGAGGCGGGGTGCAAGTCGGGGGACCGGGTCTGCCTCTTGATGCCCAAGTCGCCGACGGCGATCGTCAGCCTCCTCGGCATCTACAAGGCGGATTGCCTCTACGTTCCCCTCGATCCGGCCGGCCCGGCGGCCCGCCTGGCGCAGATCATCCAGTCTTGTGGTTCCAGATGGATCCTGGCGGCCGGCCCGGTGAGCGGCGTCCTCGGTGCGCTCGTGGACGACGAGCGATTCCGCGGGTCCATCTCCGTGGGCTGGATGGGCGACGGGGCGGCGCACGGCAAGTTCAGAACCGACTTCACGCGCGATGACGTGGAGAGCTATCCGAGCGCGGTGCTTCACTACGACCATGGCGGCGGCGACCCGGCGCACCTCCTGTTCACCTCGGGATCGACCGGCACCCCCAAAGGGGTGACCATCACGCACGCCAGCGTGATCCGGTTCGTGCAGTGGTCCACGAAGTACTTCGGGATGGTGGCGAGCGACCGGGTGTCGGGGCATTCTCCCCTGCACTTCGACCTGTCCATCTTCGACATCTTCGGCGCCTTCGCGGTCGGGGCCGAGCTGCATCTGGTGCCGCCGGAGCTGAACGTGCTGCCGCACAAGCTCGCGGAGTTCATCCGAAGCGCGGAGTTGACGCAGTGGTTCTCGGTGCCCTCCGTGCTCACGTACATGGCGAAGTTCGACGTCGTGCGCGTCGACGATTTCCCGTCCTTGAAGCGCCTCCTGTGGTGCGGCGAGGTCTTCTCGACGCCGGCGCTCATCCACTGGATGCGCCGGCTGCCCCACGTGACGTTCACGAACCTGTACGGGCCCACGGAGGCCACCATCGCGAGCAGCTACTACACGGTCGCGCGCTGTCCGGAGGACGAGCGGGCCCCGGTCCCCATCGGGCGGGCGTGCGACGGCGAGGAGCTGCTCGTGCTCGATGAAGGGCTGCGCCCGGTCCGGCCGGGCGAGGCCGGGGAGCTGCACATCGCCGGGGCGGGCCTGAGCCCGGGGTACTGGGGTGATCCGGAGAAGACGCGCGCGGCGTTTCCCCGCCGTCCGGGCAGCGCTGACCCGGGGGACCGGCTCTACAAGACGGGCGACGCAGCGAAGGTCGGGGCTGACGGGCTCGTGTATTTCCTCGGGCGGGCTGACTCCCAGATCAAAAGCCGCGGCTATCGGATCGAGCTGGAGGAGATCGAGGCCGCGCTGAACGCGCTCCCGGACGTGGGGGAGTGCGCGGTGGTGGCGGTCCAGACCGATGGCTTCGAGGGCGCGGTGGTCTGTTGCGCGTACGTGCCGGCCTCAGGCGCCGACGGCAGTCCGCTGGCGGTGAGGCAGGCGTTGAGCGCCGCGCTGCCGACCTACATGCTGCCGGCGCGCTGGCGGGTCCTGGACCGGCTTCCGCGGAACGCCAACGGCAAGATCGACCGGCGCCACGTGACGGAGGCGTTCGCTAGCCATGGAGGTCCAGCCGGTGGCGTGGGGTAGCACCACCCGACACTCGATTCGGAGCGGCTCGGCTTCGGGGCGATCGACCGGCGCGGAGGACGTCGCGCCATGGATGACCACCCGTACGATCGCCTCCGGTCCGGCCTCTCGGCGTTGGAGCGCAAAGGACATCCGCGATGGCCGAACCTAGCGCGTTGGAAGCCCGGATCCGTCAGGTCTTCCGGGACAAGCTGAAGCTGGACGTGCCGTCCGTGGACACGGATCTGTTCGAGACCGCCGCGCTCGATTCGATGGTGTTCGTCGATCTCCTGTTGCACCTGGAGCGCGAGTTCGGGGTCACGGCGGCGCTCGAAGACATCGAGTTCGACCATTTCAGGTCCATCGAGCGGATCGCGGAGTTCGTGGCCAACCGCGTCGCCAGGGCCGAGGACACGGCCCCCCGGCGCGGTCGCAACCAGTCCATCGCGGACGCCCCGAGGGAGTGACCTGATACGCCTTCGGGCGGCGGATGGAGACGAGCCGGGCATGAGGACAGCCGGACGGATCACGAGACGCGGCGGTTACGTGCGGCCCTTCGTCGAGGCGGACATCCCGCAGGTCGCGGAGCTGCATCGGCGGGTGTTTCAGACCGGCGAAGCGCCTTCGGCGGAGCTCGAGCGGCGGTATCGCGCGTACTTCCGGGGAATTTTCCTGGACAATCCTTGGTACGACGAGGAGGTATCGCCGCTCGTGTACGAGGACGCCGACGGGTCGATCGCCGGGTTCCTTGGCGTCATGCCGCGGCGGATGTCGATCCGCGGCCGGCCGATCCAGGCTGCAGTGAGCTCGCAGTTCATCGTGGAGCCGGGCCGTCGGTCCACGATGGCGGCGGTCCATCTGATGAAGACGTTCATGTCTGGACCGCAAGACGTGTCGATCGCGGACGAGGCGAACGGCCTGTCACGCAAGCTGTGGGAGAGCCTCGGGGGCGCCACGGCGTTGCTCCACAGCATCCACTGGGCGCGCCTTCTGCGGCCCGCCCAGTTCGGGCTCCTGAGGATGGGGAGGGGGACACGCCTCGGGACCGCATCCGTGCTCAGGCCGGTGTGCCGCCTGGTGGACGGCGTCGCCGCCCATCTGCCCCGGAGCCCGTTCCGGCACTCGGTTACATCGTCCAGTGAGGACCTGGACGTGGAGACGCTCCTCGCCTGCTTGTCGGAGTCTTCGGGTCGGCCGGCCCTCAGACCGGAGTACGACGCGCGCTCGTTGCGGTGGCTTCTGGGGTTTCTGGTCCCTGCCAGAGGCGAGGGATCGCTGCACAAGGCGCTCGTGCGGGACGCTGCCGGGCAGGTGCTGGGGTGGTACCTGTACTATGCCGGTCCAGCGGGCCTCGGGGAAGCGGTCCACATCGGGGCACGGCACGAGTCGATGAAGGCGGTGCTGGAGCACCTGTTCCAGGACGCCTGGCGCCGGGACGTCGTCGCGCTCTCGGGGCGACTGGAGCCGCGGTTCACAGCGGGTTTCGCGCAGACCTACTGCCTGTTCCATCCTCGCCTCTGCTGGATGCTGGTCCATTCCCGCGACGCGGAGGTGCTGCAGGCTATCCATAGTGGGGACGCCATGCTCACGCGTCTGGAAGGCGAGTGGTGCATGCGATTTCAGATGGAGTCCCGGTGAGCGCGCCCACTCGGCCACGGAATCCGTACGGAGATCTGCGTCGGATACAGGGCCGATTCACCGGCGGCCGCGACGACGGCGCATCCGTCGATGAACGCGATCGAGCTCGTCCAGCCTCAGCGTCCCCGACTTCCTAGAAGTCCTCGTCCTTCTTACAACTCCCGCCCCGTCACGGTGGCTCCTTATGTCGGATCGAGAATGTTGTTCTCCGTCCGGGGCGACGCCACGTGGAAGGCGAGGCAAGCGTGGATGCCGCCCATGGGCCACGCCAGTGCCGTCCCTCTTCACGATGCGACCAACCACGAGGATCGCCAGCGGGTTGCTCGCGGAATTCTTGGACGTCTGGTAGCAGGCGTCGAGATGGCGGACGGCGGGTAAAGTGAGTTGTCCGTTTTTGATACTTGCCAGACCCCGATACCCGTACGCTTTGATGAAATCGCTTTCGAATTGAGGTTTGCTGTACATGAGTCTGCCCTCCCTTGGGTGGCGCAAACTATTCGATCACCTGATCCGCCCGCAGCAGCAGCGCCTGCGGGATCGGCAGCCCGAGCGCCTTCGCAGTTTTGAGGTTGATGACCAGCTCGAACTTGGTGGGCTGCTCGACGGGAAGATCGGCGGGCCGCCACCGCAAGAAATACGGACGCTGATTCACCGGGTCGCGTCGGAACCGAGCCCGAGCGCCGAGACGATGGGCTGGTCCACGACGATCTGCCCCGACTGCTTGGTCACTAGACCAAAGTCGCCGGCGTAGTCCCACATGGTCCACCCGATCCCATGCATCTCAAGCGCGGTGCGGACATCGGCAATCCAGCGCACCCGGTCGCCGGCAGGCGCCACACGCCGATAGACGCCGAACTCATTACACGTTACGCGAACATTCCGCTTCTTCGCCCACACGGCAACCTGCTGAATCTCAGCCCGAATGCGCGCTCCGCTCCACTGCTCATACCCGTAACGGGTCACGAGCAGCCTGGACACGTCATCGGACAGCGCATCGGCCACGGGCGCGACGTTGTCGGCACTGGAGGGATAAGGGACAGCGGCGAGGTGGCGCCAGAACGGCCTGCCCCAAGCGGCGCCCTGATGCGTGAATATCTGAGGCAGGTAGAAGTGGAAGTTGTAGATGACGTTGGCGTCGCGGACCGGCTCGAGGCTCAGCAGTTCTTCAATGCTCGCCCACCGGTGCCCACTGACGATCGCCGTGTGCCGTGGTGCCGCTTGTCGGATGCCGGCGAGCAGTTTGGCCTGGACACCGCTCCATCGGTAGCGGTCCTCGAACTCCGGCTCGTTCAGGATCTCGAAAACGACCCGTTCGACAGGCAACCCGGCGAACCGACCGGCAAGGTCGCGCCAGAAGTCCGCGAAGCGCTCGACGTAGCTATCGTCTCGCGCCAGCGCCTTCTTGAAGTCCGGGGTCGGATGCATATCGATCACGACCGCCAGGTCGGCGTCGATGATCATCCGGATGGCTCGTTCGAGTTCCTGCAGCCGATCGCGTTGAACGATCTCGACATTCGCGGGCGTGAAGAGCAGCGCAGGGTCAACGCTGAGACGCACGTGATCGAATCCCAGCCGGCGAATAAGTGCGACGTCGGAGGCGGTCGTGTACGTGGTCAGATGCTCCTGGTTATAACCGTGCGCGCTTCGAGCCTGAGCGAACCAATGGCTGAGATTCAGGCCGCGCCGAAGCGTCGGAACCGGCGGGGCGTCGGCCCCTGGCGGGTGTTGTGCGCTCTGATTGCCAGACGCCGCGGCGGCGATGAAGCCGATGGCGAGCCCGAGCGCGATGGACAGCATCCGCGCGCGCATGGGGTTATCTTAGCCCCGACGACCGGCGAAAGGATTCGGGAGAGGCCGCACCTTCCCCACCTCACGCTTCCCGTCGGCGACGAGTAGCGCCTGAGTTAGGCTGACCGTGAGAATGACGAGCCCGATCAGCCGCATGGGCACCTCGATGGAGGATGCTGGCAGGGAGTCTAGCCGAACGCCACGACGGGCACCAGCAGGGCCATGTAGGCTTGACCCTTGGCATCGCGGGTGGGAGCATTTCTTTCGAGGAGGCCCATGCCGGACAAAGTGAGAGTCAATCTCGCGAACCCCGCCGAGCTTCTCGAACTCCCTGGCGTGGGACCCGAGCAGGCCCGAGCCATTCTCAGGTTTCGTGCCGAGCATGGTCCCATCAAGGACCCCGACCAGCTCGGCAAGATCCTCGGCCCGTGGCCCATTGCCGATGCGATCTGGGAGCACGTGGAGTTCGATCCCGCCGACAGCACCGCTCCCGAAGCGCCGGGCGCCTAGTCCCTAGCGGTCGCCCACGTTAGTTCAGAAAGAGCGGATGCCGCAGCCTCCCGCTCGGCATCACGCCCCAGCACGCCACCGAAACCCGCGCACTCATCTTCAACGTGTATCAGCGAGGCCAAGGCAATCACGTCTCCGAATCGCGTTACTGCGCAGGCTCGCGTAGCCTGACTCCAATAGGGTAATTCCCTAGTAGACAGTAACGGGCGACGGCCGGACCATGTGAACAGACGTAGCCGTCATCACCGGAAGCCGTCGAAGAGGATCAGACATGGACGAGAACAGTGTTCGTCTCCTCATCCGCACGTTGCTCCGGAGTGGCCGACTCCCGTATGACAGCGTGTCGAAAGTATCAGGGAGCCCTGCGGCGGGAGAGGTCTGC